>Ga0310810_10001866_pt1 | contig 22329 bp, 19 predicted proteins | sample NCmetagenome_FD_207641 | JGI IMG/M metagenome (GOLD analysis project Ga0310810, IMG submission 207641) | Soil microbial communities from experimental microcosm in Duke University, North Carolina, United States - NC | ecosystem: Engineered > Artificial ecosystem > Soil microcosm > Unclassified ... | reverse complement strand
GCCGCCTTTGAGTGGATGGAGGCCCAGCTTGCCTTTCTTGGCTTGGAAGATGGAGTGACTGAAAGCGAGGAACGCGAAATCGCATCGCAGAGAGAGCCCGAATCTCTACAGATCGAAAGCGGACTCGCCTCTCCTTCTTCTCAAGCTCAATCCTGCCCCGAATTTTCGAGTCAGCAAAATTCCCCTACCTTCTCCTCTCCAAGCCAGCCACGAGCAGACTCTGAGCCGGATTCTCCTCTACTCAACGGTATGGAAGTTGACAAGGCGGGGCAAGATCCATCTTATTGGCACCTACACTACCAAAGCAAACAGGTGCCTATTCTGAAAGATTCACTTTTGACATGCCCCGATTGTCACGAATGTATCCACTTTTCACCCACTCATGAAAGACTTCCTGAAAACTGTATCAACGATCCGAACAAACTCAAGTGCCACGTTCTGAGGCTGTACTATTATCTGCATCAAGCACGAGTGATACGCGAAGAGAACAGACCTCGAGGTTGTCAGCGCATGGAAACTCCGATTGTGTCCAACACTGTTCCCACTGTCGCCGATGTTGAAGAGCAAATCGACTTGATTGCCTCGTCTCCCGATCTCAATGCAACTATCAACCGTCTCAACCTTGCATGGATGTTCGGCATTTTCACGCAAAGCTCCAGAGGAATCGAATGGCCCAAACGGGTTGGATACTCAAAGAATAGCCTCGGTACATGGAGATCAACTCTGAGACATTCACTACGCTTTCCTCAATGGGCTGGCTATTTGTCGGTTTTGACAGTGGATGCACTCGGAAAAGCGCTCAGATCACTGGACAAGTGCCAACATCTTAAGCATTTTCCAAAACCCCTTCCAGAGCCGGTATTCAGATCTCACATCTCTGAAAATCTCAATCTTTCCAGAAAGGTGGGAAAGCTCTTGTTTGATATGAGAGCGCCTGAATCGGCTTACAACCACGACTATCTATTTGGACGGCGTGGGCTCGATTTACCGCCCGTCAAAAGACACACGTTTAGTTATCCGACTCCTGACAATTAAATCCTTCTAATCGTACACTCTGATAATCTTATCGCAAGGAGTACGACAGATGGGACATGTCTCAAAATCTGCCTCTCTGGAACATGAGTTGCACAGGATTTTGTGTCCACACGGAACAGCGCAAGTCGTCTTCTTGTTCTCCATGCATATAACACACGCGGCGTCGTCTTCTAAGGCTTCTGCATCAGCGACCACTGGTCGAGGAGGAGGCGGCGCAGGAACCTCTTCGCGATGCTGATTGTTGGCGTCTCGGATATGAACAAGTACACGTTCCCACTGCTTTTCAAATTGCTCGGATTCAGCTGGGCCGAGTCCCGGCGCTAGAGCTTCTTCCACGATGAAAGCAAGTCTCTGTTCTCTCGGCTTTCGCACTCTTGGGACTCTTGGTCTGGCTTCTAATACCTCTTTGCTATTGATAGTATTCGAGACAATCAATATCCATGTTCCGACAGCGATTATTGCAATCAACACAATATTGGAAATTTGATTTAAAATAGAAGGGTCTTGAACAAGAGCCAATGCCAGAGGGACGCCTACAATTGCTCCTGCGGCTGCGGAAGTGTAAATCTGTACTTTGTCTATCATCCAAAATTATAAAATAAATCTCATACTTTATTCCTTTGATTTGGAGTCTCTTTTTTCCTCTTCTTCTTCGCTGTTCTCATCTTCCTTGTGCCATGTTTCTCCGTTTGAAGAGTCGCATTCATAATAGCACTTCTCACAAAGGATGTCTCCGTTTTCGCACTTCGTCCCATGGTTCTTGTGGGTGAGGTAGTGGTAGTGACACAACTGACAACATTCGCCTCCACAGCATTCACAACTCGCTCGCTTGCCTTCGAATTTCAAGCAATTCGGACATGCTGTGTCTTTTTCGGGAGGGGTGCCGTACTCATCCAGGTCACATTCTGAAAGTTCTTCGCATGCATGAGGATCTTTCTTTTTTCTAATGGGACTAGCATCTCTGTCTTCTTCGTTATCCTCCTCTTCCTCGTCTTGACTACTAGCACTCTCAGAACTCTTTTCTCCTTCAGAATCGAACTTCTCGAGCTCTTGACATCTATAGCACATAGCCTCATAGTCCATACGTCCTCTCTGTTCGCTATGAAAACATTGACAGCAATCCATCCCAGTCGAGTGCCAGTTCAGATATCTCCAATTCAGCAATCCACAGTCGGTTCTCTTGCAAGAAGTACAAACAAAGGGCTTGGGAATGCAAGTTCCACAAGACAGCAGCGGACTGGACATTTCACTACGTGGATTGGAACACTGACAACAGTAAAACTTGCCCCTGTAATGCTTTGTATCATCAGAGAGGGTAGAGCATCCCGGGTCAGTCCGTTTGCACCAGTGACAACGACGCATTTTTCTTGGAGTTTCATCGCTCATTCTGTGGATTAGCGCACTGAATTTGCCAAGTGGGTAATTTCAGCGAAATTATTCATCTATGATATCATGATAACAGTTGAACTCTGACAAACAAAAGAAATTCAAGAATGGAGTATCGGATAATGTGTGTGCGATGCGGAGAGTATTTCAGCCGAAGAGAGTCATTCAAGACGGATAGCGTGTATTGCAACAACTGTCGAACCCGGCCTGTAGCCATCCCTCCTCCGACCAAGACCAAGAGTCCTGCGAAGAAAGTCAGGATAGAAGAAGTAGACGAAGAGCCCGCCCAAGTTATTGCTCCACCAGATAGCACAAAACCTGCAGCTAGAAAGCGAGTCGTCTTTCCGACAATCACAGATGCACAGTGAAGTGTTTATTCTATTTTTAAATCAACTATCTGTCTCGAACTCCCATTCCGGTATTGGGTTCTGTGCAAGCTCGGTTTGGTGTGTTTGCTCTGCCAGATGAAGACGTTTTAGAAACTCTCTCTTGAGATAGGCTTGGCGACGAGGGCTTCTTAGTTCTACTCTCCATGCATAGAGAATATACGAGTAGTTTCTGTGATAAGAGATCCATTCAAAATTGTTCTGAGGAGAACCTTTGTACGGTTTGACTGGGTGTCTTTTTCTCTCCTTTTCAAGTTGCCTCCAAAACGTGACAGTGGGCTTTGGCATAGAAGATGTCCCGATCTTTATTCACCTGATCGAAGCAAAGCCTCTCGCTACAGAGACTCGTTCATGATATAATCAGAGACTCATTCATGATATAATGATGTTTATTGTGTCTTCTGACGTCCTCTCTTCCTTTCAGCTCGAATCCGTTTTCTGTAGTCAGACGGCCTTTCTGGTTGAGGATCTTTCCAAAGCTCCAGACCGGCGTTCCTAGCTTGCTGTTCTGCTACTTCGTAAGCATCGAGAGAACTGGGTGACACGGGCTGGTGCCTTCTATCCTCTTCGTTTTTAAAGCGATAAACCCACGCAAGACCATCCTCGACCATAACATAGTTGAGGTTGTGTTGAGGAAGAGTCGGATCGGCGGTGGCGTAGAGAGTCGCCAACATTCTGCCGTACTTCTCTCTCCCATGTTCTTGGACGTAAATCTGAGGAACCCATTTTGTTGCAAGATTCTGTAAATGCTTTTTTGAATTCTGTCCGTACGGCTGGGACGACTCTGGGGCATCGATTCCGTAGAGTCTATATTTCTCTCCATCGGTATCTACAACAGTGTCCCCATCGGACACTCTGGCAATTCGAATGGGTCTCAGTTCCATTCTGTAAAAGAGGAGTCGCCTTTACTCTATGAAATCCACTCGATAGCCCCTTGACTCTGCCATTGACTTGAGCGAGTTCTCATAGCGCTGCTTGAACTCTTCTATTGTTTCTCCTGGAGCAGCTTCTAGGGGCTGTCCAACCAGGCCTGTGACTTTCTTTGTCTTTTTTGGGAAAAAGGAAAACCCTCTCCCAAGAGAGAGCAATGGTGCGGGATAGTCTAGGATCGGTTTTGAATAGACATGCAACCAGTCCAGAGAGTGAAAGTGTCTGTAACACTTCTCTTCTCCGAGAACCAGAACCGGGACAACCGGGGTCTCTTTCTCCATTGCTCCTTTCAGAAATCCGGTGCGTTTGATAATTCTCAACAACTTCTTTTCACCGTGTCTGTTTGATCCCATTTCTCGAGTACCTCCTGGATTAACAGCAACGCTCTCATTCCGTCCAATCAAACGATTAACCTCGCTCGCTGAACGACAACCAGAAATCTTGAGGAATTCTCCGAGAAAGGGGATGGACAGAATGGTATCCGACACAAGAGGAATGGGAGATTTGAGAAGCGCGAGCACTAATTCCTCGTCTTTGCTGGGCCAGATGAAACTCAACATCGTAGATAGAGACATTACATGATGCGGATGCACTGCAAAGAGATAGTTACGCTCTAGATTGATACTCTTTCCTTCCACTTCCAAGCGATAACCAATTTGCTTTCGGGCAAGCTCTGTCAACCAGAAAGGCCTCTCCCCGGAGAGGATTTGTTCTGGTCGGTTTGACTCTCCAAATAGCCAGATTAAGAAATCTACCAACACCAAGATTACAAGGAAAAGAACTAGACTGTCGCTTCCAGTTATCCAATAGCACAGTCTAGCCAATCCAAACTCTAAGAGAAAACATACTCCCGCTGTCAAAGCGATCCACATAGATTTAAAAATGTATGATTTATTTTCGAACTCGCAAAGTACAGATTTCTTTTGTCGTCGCTGGTAAAGCTAATGGAAATATCCCTCCCAGGAGACAAACCCTCTAGGTCTCGATCACTGATCTCAACCCGAGATTGGAGGCTGTCATCTCCATGTAGTCTCCGTCGTCGTCTCCTGGGTTCATTTTCATTTGATATTCTGCCACAAGAACGGCAAGTAGAGCAACAATTGCAAGTACGAGAGCAGCGATAGAATAACCAGTCACTGCAAGTACTCCACCCACTAAGTAGAAAGTCGCAGCAGCGATGGCCAAAAAGAAGCCGAAGATCTCCAGCATCATGTTCCAATCTCGCTCTCTGAATGCCATCACTAGAGCGACGACCACTCCGATAACAAGCAAGGGAAGCACGACCACCCATGCTTGGAAGAAATCATTCGCCATAAAATGCCATCCAATGTTGGTCAACTCGATTCCGATGAGACCAGCTCCGACGAGAAAGCAGAAAATACGCCGCCTTTGGATAGGGAATGGGCGGTTAGAACCTTTGCCCCAGATCAATTCGCTAGTCCGTCTTCCGTAGATGATGAAGGGATAGAGCAGAAACCAGAAGAGAGCCTGTACTCCCATGTTAATCACTATTGCCCAGTTCCAAGCTCCAAGAGAACTGGAAGGCCAGCTCACTCGCACAATAAACGAAGCGAGAATGTGGACCAAAGCCAATATTATCAGCCCAAATCGCAGTGCCGTCTTCTGTTCGGCTTTCGCCTTTTCCATGTTGGGGATTAGATGAGGCAGATTGAAGGCGTAGGTGACAAGAGCAGCAAGCATGAATCCTGTTAAGCCTTGAAGAATGTCAGCGAACCCGCTTCCGAGCACTGTCTCGAAATTGAGAAAGTTGGTCAAAAAGAAAGAGGCCCAGATGTTCTCTATCACTTCAAAAAAGAAGATTATTCCAATCGTGATAACGGGATTTCTAGTAAAGAGCTGAATCAGGAATGGCGTGACGACGTGTTCGACAACGTAGCCTTGGGAATCCTCGCAGCAGAGCCAGTCGAAAGAGAGATGATTGCGATTGCAGATCTGACAGGAGGCAGCTCTATCACACCGAGTTAGCAAATCGGGAGCAACTCCAGGACCGAATCCAAGACTGCAATCGGGGATTTGCGAGTAGGCGAAACCCAAAGAAAGTACCAGGAGAAACACGGAGGAGAGCGTCATCCAGTCCTATCTTTTACGTCTCACTGAGAGTCGTCTATCTCTAGAATATATTCCGCCTTTTTCCAGTTCTCACGGATAAATAGAATGCATGACCTCTGCGCGAGAAGAGCACTCGAAACTGGGCACAAAGAATGGAGGAGCTCAACTTTGAAAATCTAAGAATTTCAGCCAAAAAGAAAAGGGATAACCCCAAAATGCGGATTGCCACCCGAAACCAGCATCCTTACCATTCAATCGCTGCTAAAGATGGCGTAGTCTTGGATCCGGAAGGCGTTTGTCGGGCTCGATGGCCCAATTGCGACACCGAAAAATACATCTACGGTCTCTACTCTGGACGTGAAGTAAGTTGGATAGAGTTCTACAACCAAGTTGAAAAGTCTCACGATTTTTACAGGCGTCAGAAGTTTCGCATCTTCTGTCAAGAGCCTGGCAAAAATGGTCGCCCTCTCAATCACAAAACATCAGCTGGTGAAAAGCGGGTAAAGACTTCAGACAAGGGGTTTCCCTCCTTTCCGGTGGCCATCAATGAATTGTTTGCCGTGATTCTGAGACAGCCCTATCAGCGAATATCGATTATGGACACTGACTTTGTTGACACCGGAGGCGAACTCTCAATCATCTCGCTGTTGCATTTCAATCAAGATGCCACTTGGCAGAAGACTGGAATCAAAATCGATCAATTCCAGATTGGGTTTCTCTTCTCAGGCGTTCTCTATGTTGTAGACAATTCAACCCTCCGAGTGTTTAACATCCACTTTGACAAGACAGTCAAGACCAAGGTCTGTACATCTGAGCTTGCGACGGCAGATCTCGAGAAAAGAGATAACATCTGTTTGCGAAATAACATCCGCTCACTCACTGCCACAAACAGCCACGTACTCTTGACCGGAGAGAACTTTGGCTTTGTGTTGCTCAAAGCTAACTCCGAGCTACCGATAGTTGCTAGAGGCACCTCTGAACAGGCCTACACAATGGGCTGTTTGAGCGGGTTGGCGTTCGCACTCGGAAAGAAAGACAAGTTTCTTGAGATCTGGGAGATCGATCCTGAAACAGACACGGTCAAACAGGTCAACAACGAAGCAGTGTTGGTTCCTCGTCGGTCATCTATAACGGGTGATGCAATTCCCATCTCAAACGAAGCATTTGTGGGAACAGACTACCTACACTTTTCACCGGAGCGACTTGCAATCAGCAACAGTGCAAACTTCTTAGCCAACCAAAAGAGACCTCAAAATGTAATGGTCCAAATTCCTGATTTCAATCCCATCATCTCCATTTCAGTGTTTGGAGAACTCTGTGTCCTGCTGTCCAACGAGGGGCTCATCACAGTGACACAATTTGCCTCTGGTCAGGCTCTGTTCACCAACTATGTCGCCGTCCCTTCATTTGGCAGATCCATTTCTCAGACTCGTCAACAACAACTCACTGCCATGACTCATGATACGATTTTTGTACTCTGTTTGAACGGAGATGTCTACGCCCTAGTTGCGATCGATAAGCTACAGTAAATTTTAATACAGATCATCCGCATCACCATAGTCGGCCAGTGTTCTCACGGGAGAGGCAATCCAAGACTGTCTCTTAGGACTTTTGTCTCTATTTTTGTGCTTCTTGTCGCGTCTTTTCTGTCTCTTCTTATGCCGCTTCTCCTTTTCTTTCTGTTTTTTACGCTTCGCCTTCTCCCGTTCTCTTGCCTTCTTGACTATCTCTGCGAAGTTGTCCGGTTTCGGGGTCTTCTTGATTGTCAGCATGTCTGACTCAAGCCTGGGTTTGTCGAGCTTTGGAGCTGATAAATTATCTGAAAGCGGAAGCTGTACAGTTACAGCTTCTTTGGAGATGCCATGGGGCACTGGAATCGAGGCAGCTCCCTCAACCATATCCGGAACGTAGGCGATCAGTCTGATCTTCAGCTTGTCTCCCGATCTCACGGAGATGTTGTAATACTCGCCGAGACGAAGCAGAAGATGACTCAGTAAAATCTCTTTGATGTCTGGGTAGTAGTTGCGAACTCCGAATCTGGACTCGCTAAGAACTGCCTTAATCCAGAAACCGATCCGTGCTCTGGTGGTGGAAGGTTGCTCGGTGATTTGGAAATCTTCTGTCATTTTGGTACTGAGGAAGTTGAGACACTCTTTGAAATATCCGAAAGAGCCGTAGCGGAATCTGATCAGCGAGATCATAGCGTTGAAGTTGTTGCTTATCGTCTCCGGAGTGAAATTCTTCTTCTCCAGCCGAGCTCTACGATTCTTTTGAGCTCCGCGGACGTCGGCAATGCCCAGCTTCACTTGTCTGTAGAAGAAGAGCTGCTTCAGGAAGCGGACAAAGCTATTGTCGATCGGTTGTACCGCCATCGCATCCAGCACCATGTAGGCTCGTTTGCAGAGTAAAGTCTCAGACACACTGTAGACCCAGTTGTTGCTGGACGCGTTGAACAGTTCAAGGAGCCAGAAGCATTTGGTCAACGCCATCTGAATCTCGAGAGGCATTGCTTGGGCGGCGAGAACGTAAAGTCGAATTGCTGCATGATCATGCGGAAACGATCTCTCTATGCTGTTCAATTCATAGTCGTAGTCGTTATCTTCCACAGTCCAATTCCAAATATGTTGTATGGCAAAAGTCTGCATATCCTTGGCGAGCACATCGAACCAAGGAAAATCTCCTCCGAGTCTCCGCTTAATGAGAGGTACGAAAACTTGATTCACAAGTACTGGGTCGTCGTTGAACTTGGATGACCGGGTGAACTCGAGTGCCTTTTTCATCAAGTCGTAGTTGGAGAAGATCAAGAACTCGTCAAACCCGAAATGAATTAGATTTCCGTTATGGAACATTTCTATTAGACTGTCATCGAGGTCACTCCGTTCCAGATGTAACAGGATCTTCTCGGTCATGGCCGTCTTTCTCGGGGAGAAGCGACGCTTTCTCTTAGGCACGGGGAGATCAGCGGCCAGATCGAGCGGGGTGATGGGCTCTGCCTCCATCGTTTTGCTAACTGCAAAAAATGCGAATCTGGCCTAGTTATGCGCGTATCATGATATCATTGAAACGCGACCGCGCAATCATGATATAATGGATAGACGCGAAAACTCTCTTTTGTCGTAATGCGCTCAAAAGTATGGATGCGAAAAGAGATAGACTTGCACTTTTCATCTCAGAACGATCACATCGAACGTACATTCTTCACAAAGCACATACTAATCAACAACATTTTTTCAATCGCCTCAAACAAGAAGTAGACCAGAGAAATTGGAAAGTGGCTGCCTATCTCCTGGGACGCAGTGCTATCACTTACATCAATGAAGCGGGCTGGAGATTGACACTTCACTATCTAATTGGATACAAAAAGGTTACTGCAGTATTAGTCCACCAGAGATTCTTCAGAAACGACCTAGGGATGATCACAAACAGGGAACGTTCCTATTCTTGGACATACGACAACAACGGATTTTGTGTGTGGAATCAAAGGCACGATAGCACTGGAGAGAATACGATAACATCCTCTTCTACAGAATACGTAGATTCGACAAAGTGGTTTAATTCATTTGTGACAGCGTTGGACAAGACAGCTGTCTTACTGGGAATAAACGAGTAGCCGATCCATCATTTTGAGGCCTCTGGTTTCTTCTCTTTCGGGCTGGACTGTGTTGACTGATCCGGCTTGGACCCCGACTCTCCTGGTTTTTTGGTTTGCTCGGGTTGAACTGCTTGTAACTCGTCGAGCTTCCGTTTGAATTTGGCCTGTTTGAGAAGCTCTTCCTCAGTGGCAATATAGCTTTCTGGAAGACCGGCAATCTGGAAGGAAAGAAGAGCCGCAGTGTCTCTTGTGATATAGCCCTTTGTTTCGAAATGATCGATGACCTGCTGAGTGATCACAGGATTCTCGTTGAAGTGTACAACAACCTTAACCAACGCCTTGATCCTGTCGATATCGTCGTCGGTCAGGAAGAATTTCCTGTTCTTCTTTGAAGGTTTCTCTGTAGCCTCTTCCTCGTCTCCGTCTCTCTTGCGACGCTTTGATCCCGGTTCTGATCCATTCCTTTCTTCCTCTTCCTCTTCAGCCAATTCCCGCTTATTTTCTTCGGCCTCGCTTTCAAATGCAGCCTTGTTGAAATTCGCCTGTACTCTGTCGATGAAATCTACTCCGTAGATGGCGATATAGAGCCGGGCAATAATCAACTCCAGGCTTGTTTGCAAAGCTCTAACGCTGGTGTCAAACTGCTTCAACGAAAACTCCACCTCCGAAGTTAAGCCAATTTTGCCTCCAATCACCCATTCAAAAGGTACGCCAAAGCGTGAGCAGATTTGACGAACAATCAAGTTGTACTCGTCAACGTAGTGAGCATTGACAAAGTTGTAGTCAGATTGATTTTCCAATCGTTCGAACTGGTTCAACTTCCGGGAAGGCTCCCAGAAGTCGACCAAGGGAACATCTGTCCACCGACCGAGCAACGGGTTGTAATGTCGCTGAGAGAGGGTTGGGGGCATAACACCGTTGTTGGATGTTGGGGCACCTTTGTCCTTGTCCTTATTGTCTTGAGCATGCAAAAACGCATTTCCAGCAGAGATGACGGCCTTCTGATGCTCCAAACTTCCAGGAATTTGGATTCGCTGATTTCCCGGTTTGTACTGTTTGTCACCTCCGATTTCTGAAAGACGATAACCGGGAACTGTTTCGCCGTGCTGTTGTAGAGTAGCTGTATTGAGTTCCATATCCGTATCCATCACTTGGCGCTGTCTTCCGTCATACCATATCGTTCGCTCTCGCATTGTTGCACGGGTGTCTTGAATTTCACGTCGTCCCGAGTAGCCTCTCAGTTGGGCACACAACTCTAGAACCTGCTGCAGAGGAGACCTGACATGCCCTTCGAATGTAGGATCAGTTGCAACATAGACCATGGCATTCTCCAACTTGATCCCCTGTACCACTCCTTTCAGTAATTTCTGGCGGTAGTAAGCCGTGTAATCTCGATGTCGATCCGCGTGTTCAGTCACTTTTACAAAGACTTCTGTGGCCAAATCCATAACTCTCGGCTCTTCGCTGTAGGGATGTGGCAGACCAGACTTTCTGCGAATGTCAATCACCACAAGGCCGTAGAGAGTCAACTGTATGATTACATCCGGAAGTATTTTCTTCCAGTGTTCGTAGAGGGTCAAGTGTTCCAGCGGATCAGTGATCTTCTCCTCGTGTCCAGCAAAGTGGAGTGTAATCGTAAAGCCTCGGCCAGTTGTTTGCTGTGCCAAAATGCGAAACACTGTGCCAATCAAGGGATTCTCGTTGTACTGTCTTGCAATGGCAAATATCAGATTGTCGTCCAGAACAAACTCGTTTGTTCCATTCTCTCCAAAATCCATCAACGCAAATCCAGCAACTCCTATCGAGTTGAAAGCGAGCATCGCCATCCTTGCCGGCCTGCTTTTTTTAAATAATAAATTCTTTCCCGTATACTCGAAGATTACTCTCAAATCAACACGTGGACAAAGCTTTAAATAAGATTAACATCACAGCCCACAAGCCAGGGTAGATAATCCTTGTCCATCACCACGTTTCTCAGTTGGCTTTTGAGAGGTCTGTACGGAATCCCTTGTCTCCAGGGATAGACACATTTGTTACAGATCACCATTGTTCGGAAGGATTGTGTCTCGTCGTCATCGTAGACCGAACTCACAGTGTAATCAGTTGTCTGGCAGTAGCAATTGTCACAGAATATCACTCTGAATGAGGCGGCAATGTCGTTTCCTCGTTGACAAGTTCCACAGCAGTAGGTCATGCCATTCCACCAGTTCCAGAAATCGTAGCTGTAGCGTTTTCCACAACACGGTGTAATCCACCAAGCAGCAGCGGGAAGTTTTTTGATGTCCTCTTTAGCGTCTTTCTGTTTGAGATTCTTCTTAGAGCGAGGAACTTTGCAACCGTCTGTCTGGATTACAGCTCCCCGAGCACTGAAGAAGCAGACTTCAGTATCCGAGCATTTGGGCTTCTGATCATCCCTTTCGACTTGTCTCTGAATCTTTGCTTTGATGCGTTCGTCTCCTTTGTCAGCCGCGTCCGCGGATTTGCTTTTCGACGCCTGGAAATTGTGTTTTCCACAGACGTAGAGTTGGTTCATTATGTTGTATGCAATCTTCTCGTGACCATAGGCTTCAGCATCCACTCTTGTAGGCAGAGAGGTTTTGATAGAAGCACAGCAGAAGGGAGTGAAACAGAAACGGGTCAAATCATCCGGGACTTCCTCCAGACCCAGACTCTCGGTGATGGTTTTGAGATGCTGTTCTTGCTGTTGAAGAATCTCCAAGTTGTCGATCTGCATAGAGAAGATTGAATGATAATTCTGAAGGATTTGAATGAAGTGGCAGAGTATTGCATACTGAGGCTTCTCGATCTCTCCGAGCACTCTGAACAATATCTTCTCTGAGAGATTGTTACGAGCTTCAGTTCCTCCCTTTGTCGAAGATATCTGTGCCAGAAAACAGTCATACAGCTCATTCAACTTCTCCAGTGTATCCATTGTCAGACCAATGATCTGAAGATCTTTCACTTCTATCACTGCGTTCTCAGGTAATGCTCTAACAAAGAGACGGACTAACACTCTTGTGTCATCATCTATTTTGCGTTCCATCTCCAACTCCAGGTCCGCCGCCGTGGCGGTCTTGACGGCTTTGGCAACGATTTTGTAGCGTTCTTCGTTGGCCTTCTTGATCAGTTTAGCCAGCCAGCCAACGAAGTCTAGCTCTCTTTGACGGAAGATATCTCGAGAGGTGGTCTTCAAATCGATACGCTTGTAAACGACAACGCGGCCTTCGTTGAAATTTCCATACAGGTTGAAAAAATGCCGGATCAGATCCATGTTCAGCTTAACTCTCCAGTCAAACCAATTTTTGTAGAGTTCGAGCAGCATCTCTTTCAGGGCAGGGGAAAACTCCAGCATGTAGCACAATGCCTCGGCAAGTGCATCCGCAATCATCGATTGGTTGTCCAATATGAGTTGCTGGATTGCGATCTGCATTGTGTCCGCATTGGAGAACAGCTCTTCGAGGACAATCTTTCGCGAAAACTTTGTGGCTATTGTACAGTGGCGATAGTTGCCTTTGAGCGAGACTTCCAGGAGAAGGCAGATGTAATTGTAGAAGACGACGTCCTTCTTGCAGTGTTGAATGAGCACCTCAGAGAGTTCCCGGGTGTCGCAAGCTCTGTCGGGCAGCTTGTAGAGGATTTTGTTGAACGCCTTATCAGACATCCCAGTATTGGCATAGAAGTCCACCTTGGTCAGACAGTTGACCTTATCCGGCAGACAGCCTTCATGAACTTCTCTCTCGGGATAGGGGTAGAACATATCTTGAATCGCGCCACGTCTTGTTGTGGCACCGGCAGCATTCTTGTCTCTGAATTCCAAATCGGCATCAGTCTCCAGCTTCTCTGGACAGGAGAGGATCTTGGAGACAAGTTTCACATGACACCCAGAGAAGAGGCGCAACTGGTAACGAATTTCGGTGTTCCGAGTTGGCTCTAGTTCGTGAAGCTCTTCCATAACTGCTACTCTCAAAAAACAAGCCACCAATATCTTGTGTGCCTCCCATCCCACTCCGTTGAGACCGGTCTCTGTGATTTTGATTCTCTTTGGCGCTCCCTCTGGAAAGCAGTCGATGAACGACGAGAACTCGGAGACGATTGCCAAGAACTGGTCCAGCGGTAGAGCCTCCAAATATTGGAGAGTTTCGTCAAAGTCTTGGAACACGATAGAAGCGTATTTCTTCAACAGTTCTTTGTATCGCTTCTGTTTTACAGAGAGGTATTGCTTCTGTCTCTCAAAATTCTCCACTACTTGAGAGAAGATGGTGGCAAACGCTTTTGCCACTTGGTCTTCATCAAAGGTGTTCTCCCAGTTCTGGTGCAGAGGTTCGGGATTCTTCCACTTCAATTCAACGCTCGCTCCAAAGTACTCCAGACGATCAATGTTCCCCTGGAATAGAGACTTGTAAGAGGGCAGAGTGTCCAACAGATTGCCCAGCTGTTGATAGAATGAATAACGTTCATCTAGGTCGGCCTGAGGAGGGAAGCGTATCTTTCCCAGAGAGCGAATTGGCTCAGAATAGTACTCTCTGCAGACGTCTAGAGGATTTGGTCTTCGCCTCAGAGTAACGGTCGGAATGGAGAATTGGTAATCTGAGGAGCGGAAATGCTGTTTTGCATGAGGGTAATGAGCAAACAAGGCAGCGGTGGGATTTCCAGTTGCGGGTGCTGCAAAGATCGGTTGAAGCATTGCATCATCAGTGAACAGGTGATGCTTCTCAAAGAATTCTATCAAGGGTTTGTGATGCAGAAGATAGCTTCGCATTTTCTGTTTCATGTATCCGGACAGACCATAATCTCCACTCCCGTCACGAGTCCATTCCCTCAGTGCATTCACTTTGAGTAGAAGCGTGTAGTAGATGCTGTGATTTTTGATAGGCAACGGTGGGCCTTGCTCTCTGTGAGGACACCAGTAGTCGAACTTGTCCAGTTTGATGCAATCCAAGTAGCCCGGGTCGCTCAAGCACTCCTTCAGATCGAGGAACACGTTGTATGCTAGGTTGTGAGGTACCGGAAGTCGGCACTCGAGTTTGCGCTGCCTACAGAAAGTCTGTAGAATGCTAGCCACCGAGAGATTGTCCAGGTTGCCCGGCACTCCAATTACGTACGGACTGATCTGAGGTACTGTGGGCAGCGCATTACAGTTTAAATTCTGAATGTGCTTGATCTCTTGCCATCCAGCCAAGTAGAGTTTCTGCTGCTCGGGGTTCTTCTTTTTGTACTCTTCGATGCCAACTATCTCTTTGATGTCTTCTCCTTGGAAGAGAATCATCACTGGGATGAAGTCTGCTACACTGTACATTCTCACTGTACCGAGGATGCCATCGGGGTATGCAGTGTTGGTCATGACCACCGGCTGATGCATTCCCTCTTTCGTGTAGCTTCCCTTCACATCGGTCTGGTGGAATCGAGAGGCGATCTCTTCTTGTACTTTGTGGTTGTTGTTCATTGCATTCAGCACTTGCTTGTGTACTACAAAGCGATAGCAGAATTCGCAATAGTCTTTCCTTACGTTTCCGGGGATCTTTCCGGGGTACTTCAGAACATCGTGAATCTCTTGGTACTCTGCTTGAGTGCAGTATGCTTGACAAGGAACGTTCGGTGAGATGGGGTGGCGAAGTCTGGGCTCTTTCTGCGCTTGACAAATCTTTCCTAGAGAAGCGTTCAGACACTGGTTGAACGGAGCCCTTGCCTGGACTAGTAATTTCTGTATGTGCCATGGAGGATCAACCGGTTTGACGTAGCCTACCACTCCATCTTTAGCCAGTCCACTCTTCATGTTGTGAAACTCTTGATTCTTCGCAAAGAGACTGTCCAAAAGCGATTCAACACTCTTGGCTTTGAAGGTCTCTCCTGTGATCTCCACTTTTCCATCGGGTATCTTTCTCGGTGCTCGAGCCTCTGGTTTTGTCTCTGGATCCGCAGTGTTCTTGGCATACTGTTCCCTTAGCTCAGACATCCTCCCAAAATTGCTGTGGAATTCCATTCTCTGCCCCGGTCCAACTCGCCCCACCGTCATGATGCTATCCAAACTCTTCGAGTCAAAGACTGTCTTGTCTCGCTGATGCTTCTCGGCTCTTTCATTGGTGTAGGCAATCGCAAGCTTTGTGGCGTTGTCATCGTCTGGTTTGTCGCTTCGTGTTTTCGATCTCTTTGCCGGTTGATGTACCTCTTTTGACTGTTCTTGTTCCTCTTCTGAGTCAATGATCTGAAGCATTTCCTCGTCTCCTCCTCTCGGATCGAAGCGAGTCCTAAAGTGTTTCTCCCACCGCTCCGAGTCCGCGGTGGGCACCTTGCGCTTGCTCATCTAGAGGGGAAAAGTTCTGGGACTATTTATTGCAGTGCCGACCGAGAGGGCAGCTGGGGGAAAATTCTCGAGAGGAAATTACCACCTCGGTGGAGGTCTTTTCCTAAGGCATGAACACGATAATCAGAGCGAGTCCAACCACTGTTGAGAAGGAAAGCCAGTCAAATTCGAGGTCTCGAAATCGATGCTTCAGTAGACTCAAATCAAAGGTGAAATTCCTCTCTTCGCTATCGTAGATAACGCTGAGCTCCAAGGGTCCTGTCGAGTTGACCAGTTCTGTAACATCCAACCAGAGACAGGGTATCGCTTTCGGAAGTATGACTCTGCACTCGGGACTGATTCCTTTGTAGAAAACATGATCATAGCCTGGATGAAGAGAGGGACAGAACTCGTCACGAATGTAAGCCAGTTGTACGCTGTTGTTTGCGATAAGAGTGCTGTCGTTGTAGAGGAAGAGGTCCAAAAAGGGCAGAGTCAAGAGCTGTATGGATTCGGTGTATGGATTGCTCAGTGGGATATCAAACACTAGGAAGCTTTTCAGCCCTGAAGAATTGCCCAGACAGTGAAACTCCCCAATGTAGACGTTATCTTTAAAAACGCTAACCGAGCTGAAGAGTCCATCCCAGTCAAGAACGGGAAGAACGGAAGCACAACAGCATCCGACTGTCAAGAGGAAAAGAAACAGGTCTCTCATATATTTCTTTTCAGATGAAAAAGCAAAAAAGCTGTTTATCTGTATGAAAGAAGCTCCATTATGATTGAACACAGAGCGGGGAGTGGACAATGCTGCTGAAGATGCTCTTGTTTCTCCTCACATGGGCTGGAGTTTTCTCAAATGCTGCAGTGATTTCTCCTCGTTGCAATTTTGTCTGTGGACCAGAGGACGGAAGCTGTCTCTACGCTTGCAACTACAACATCACACACACCCCACCCTCGTTCTTCGGTGCTCCATGGGTAAGGCTAGTTCAACGCTTTAATCTGGGAGAGCTGGAAGAGACGGTAACCGGATGCGATTCCCCGCTTCGAGGAGACAAAGAGAACATCTATTTCACAACTCTGCAAGGGAAAGTCTATTGCTACAAAAACACAACGAACAGCTTTGACACCGTCTTCAATCTCGGTCGATCAGTAGACCTTGCAACTGGAGAGGGGAAAGGATTGTATGATGTTGCTTTCCATAGAGAGTACGAAAAGAACTTCCTATTCTATCTCCACTATGCCATTCCTGCTGCTCCTAATGATCTGCTCACTTTGGTCGACAAAGCTACAGCTCGAACCAGACAAAAGGTCTACCAAATCAAAATACACCATTACAATGTTATCTCAGAGTTCCGAAAGATTGGCGACTCTGCTATGTTCCTCCGACAGTTGAGGAAGATTCCTCAAGTCTCTGAGAAGAGAAGCGGTGGATGGCTGGCAAGCGGAATCCGAGAGGGTTGGAAATACTACACTGAGAATCCGCTCTACTTTGCAACCGGAGGAAACACCAACGAGAGCATTGTCTACGGAAGGCATATGTCCTATCTCTCGAGTCTCCGGAGGTTCGATAGCAACAACATAACCGACGCTGACCAGCAGTGGGCTTCTGGGATTGGAGATCCTATCTCCTGTGCCAGTACTGTACACAAGAGCGGGAAAGTGGTCTGCTTGATTCAGGTTCTCAACGGCACTAGAATGGTCTACACGATCGAGAAAGATATGAATATTGGAAGTGATAACTACGTTGAACAGTGCACCTCTGCTGCCTGTGCAAATGGAAAGAAACACCGTCCAGCAGACCGGGTACCAATGGCCGTGTTCCCAACCTCTGACTGTAACATTACTTCTATCTTTATCTACACTGGCTACAAGATGAACAAGTTCCGAGGCAATGTCTTCCTCAGCAGAGATGCTTGCTACAATGAAAAGCTGGATGTTTTCCAATCAGCGCAACTGCTTCGCCTTGTTAAGAACAGGACTTCCTACGGCTGGTATGCAAGCGTGCTGCCCTCTGATTTCGAGGACGGATTCCTTGTCAACACAAGTCTGGTGGGAGCTGACAAGCACAGCGATTTTTTCTTCTCCGGATACTCACTGAGGACAGGAAAGCTTGAATTTTACTCTATTGATCCAGTGCGTGCGGCCAACGATTATTACGAAGATTAAAGATGTTGAGGCTCGTCTGGTATGTCTACTAGAGTCCATATAGAGGTGTCTGCACTCAAATTAAAGTAGAGAAAGACAATTTTGTCCGCAGGGCGCTTTGCTATTCCAGCCATTGTTTCCGAGTCTAAACCAGCGAGAAGATGCTTGTCCAGAGGCGATACGATCTGCGCTTTCACCTTTGGAAGATGGGATAAATCAACAGCGATAAGAGGAGGTTCGTAAGTCGTATCTTCTGCTCTAAAGCGATTCACGACATCCAACAATAAAACTGTTTTGAGTATCAAGGCTTCGCTAGCTTTATCAAGGCCGAGTGTGATATTTGCCAGGGAGTCGGATATTCTTCCATATGGTTCCAACAGTCGAAAGGTGTAGACTCCCGACTCTTCGTCGACTTTGAACTCTGGACTGAGCATATCTTGGCAAAGGAAAAATGATCAAATGTTGGGAGAATTTCATTCTTGCCTGATCACCTCACTTCATAATATTCAAGTGATAAATCTTGTACCGGTCTCTTTTAGGCTCGATTGAGATGCACGTCGTCGAGTATTCTGCTGGTTTGGAAAGCGTCAATCTTGTTCTGAAGCTATGCGTTAGCGTGCTAGTTGTTTGTCTGGTGATTGCTGCGTACATTCTCCAGAGAGGATATCGCTGGAAGCTCTTTGCAAGAACTACTAGCAATAGAGTCCCTGTCGCTATCTCGACACTGATACAAGAAGCCGGACGTTCAACAGATGCAGCGGACCTGGAGAGGTTTCTTGATTATGTCTCACAGCCTCTTGTTCGTCCCCTTTCAGATGAATTGGCCAGGGTCTATAGACCAGCGGCTCAGAGCGAATTAAGATATTCTAGTCGATACATTGCAACAAAGCCAGTGTTCGTCGTGGAGCAGGTTTCCCTGATTGCAATGGAAATCCTTCGCAACCTTCCCACTTTCAAAGGAACCAAGTTTGTGTGGCCCTCTCCGTTTGGCTGTGTTAAAGTTGTCGTCGAACCACAGAAAGAGCTTCAGGAACTGCAAGCAGATCTCTACGATTTTTGTGCTATGATCAACGCCGTGATGAAGAGCAAAAGAGATCCCGATCTTGGGCTGACAAGAGAAGAGGAGCTCGTCAGTAACTCGTTCACTCCGGCTGGGACCAGGACAACGTTTGCGATGTCTATGGACGCTGAAGAGTTTGTCGAGTATGTCAAACAGTTAGAAACCCATCCACTTGATGAAGTCCAACAAGTTGCTATCGCGCTGAGATTAGCATACAAGCACCGCTACCCTAACCTAATCCATCCCTGCTGTACTCTAAAACCCGGAATGATAGAGTCTCTACAAACTGCTATTCCTCAAGCAATCACGCATGGTTTGCGCACTGATCTTCTGCCTCTTTTTCAAAACATCTCTCTCCAGACTGACTCGTTCCATCCTTCGCTCGATGTCCTGTTTCCACGCGTGACTTACTATATCTCTTTGGACTACGCAAGCATCCTTGAATTACAAACGCTTATCAAATTGGACAGGAAAGGGGATTTTCTGAGTTCGTTCAGCCAGTTTGACAAATGGTATCTCGAACGTGTGCCTGCAGAGTTACGCAAAAAGGCTGAAGAACTCATCGAAAGAGCGTTCCACCTCATTGACAGTAATAATGTCGACATGTGGAAAGCACAATATTTTGTTCCTGTAGGATTCAGGCGAAGGTTTTGTTTTTCTGCTACATTTTCCCAGCTGCGAAAACTCTTTGCTTTGATCGACGAAGAAAGCGTCTCTCCCTTGCTCCGCAAACGCCTCGAAAAGTTGTGCGTTGAATTAGATGGCCACTACCCCGGAGTCTTTCGTAAAATCAGAGAGGAAAGAAAAGAAATCCAAGTAACCGAAGAGGAAATATTCCAAACAAGGGATGGTCTTCGCCAACGACAAGTAAACAATTAAGAAGTCTTTAACGCCTTTGTGTATCCGAGTCGAATGTAAGTGGACATCGGGGCAAAGGGAGACATCAGCACATCACACACGGATATGCATCTCAAAGTCTCTTTGGGATCTAGGTCGCGGTAATCTCTCATAGCAGAGATAAAATCGTCAAGCGAGTGCTCCATCACCCCACCTGGAAGTTGTCTGTACAGTCTCACATAGATCCACAAAAGATCAGAGGAGATTTCGTACTTTTTGACTTCTAAATCTTCGCGTGAGTTTACACTAGAATCCAGATTGGACATGGCTCTCTTCATCAAGCCTCGTCTACCATCTCCTGAAACTATCGTGTAGATATCACCCAAACGACGCTTAACAATAGTGTCTAGTCCCTGACAAATGCCTCTCAGTTCAGGATCGCTTCGGCCATTGAACCAAACAGGAGACGGCGTAAAGCTGACCTCCAAACCTTTTGAAGTCAAGAATCTGGGAAGACAGTGTTTCGACTCTTTCATTATGCGAAGTTCCCAACTGAGACACACGTGATCCAACGCTGGTAAAATTCTGCCCCAGTTATAAAAAGCTTATAATTGGTCAATGATATCAGGGATTGCCCCAGTCAAATGCCCAATTTTTGAAATCTATTCGCCATTGTACCAGTTAAATCGATTCCTCGATAAAATCCCCTATAGAGGCGGTCAATCAGTTGAATTGTCAATCATGATATCATGGGTGCATCCAATCATGATACCATGAGCATCGCTGGCTTGCACCAGACAAAGAGTCCTAAGGATGGCAGCTCTCCGATTGGAAAATCCAGCAGGACTTGATTTTATCATTCCTTACTTTCTTCTTGGTCTTGCATGCGATACTCCAGTTATCGAGTCGTTGTGTCATTCCCTGCCTACAACTCGTTTGACTGGTTACATCCAGCGCTCCCTGTTTAAAAACCATATCCGCCCTCTGATTGATAACAGATTTCACATGGGACAGATCATCGCCCTAGAATTCTCACATCAATATTTGATAGTGTCTTGTCCTGGGATACTAGACGAGTACTATTGGACTAGACCAGAAAAGAGGAAACTGGTATTTCATCGATATTGGCGTCCAACCGCCTTCGTATCACAAACCGACGAATACGATAGCGCTGGTCAGTGGTTATCCGAGATGGAGGCTTGCTTAACAACTCGAGGAGTGCTAAATCTTTTCTGTGACGAACTCCGGACGAAATTCAGAATCAATACGAATAATTTTAATCCCTTACAACAACAACCAACATTGGTCAGCAGTAATCCATCTCTACGATTAACTCTGCATCGACTGGGAAAGACTTTGGATTTTGAATTTGATTTCCAGTCAACCACGGGCTCTCTGTTGAAGTTTCATTTTGAAGTGGTTAAAATCGGGCCTGTCTGGACAGTTAAGATAACCGAAGATCACTGTGAGGCTCCAATTTTCGACTGTGTACCTCTTGAGACCTGGATCAAAGGACTCCCAGAACTCTTTGCTAAAATCCCCTTCAACAGAGACGACTCTCCAAAACAATCCAGAAGAAAAATTCGCTCTGGTTGATCATGATATCATAAATCATCTCTTGTATCATTCCCTTTCTCTTAAAAACATGGAGGACTGTCCTGATTGGGTAAAAACCGACGAGTTTGACATTTGGGAAATGGTGGTTGATAGATTGGACCGCCTTGAAGAGAACAGACACCTCGCGGTCGATCCCTCTGAGGGACCGAGAAACTGGATCCTTGGTCGTGCAATTTCAGAATACTCTATTGAAGAAGCTCTCGTAGTGAAGATTTTATCAATTGGGGACCTTCCTGGTGGAAGAGAGATCCTTGAGAGCTACAAACCGAAGGAAGAAGACAGACCTTCTCGTCAAGAGATCCATAATTTCTGCAAAGCGGTTTCCAATTTCATGTTCAACTCTAGTCAATTCCGAGACAGGGTTGCCAGGTATTGGACCGAGTTTGTGGAAGCAAAGATAGCTCAAAGGGAGGCTATCATCGCTCAGATTGTACCCAAACAGAACGACATCACAAGAGATGTTTTGCTTGACCAGCTTGACAAACTGAACAAAGATATCGACACTTATCGTTACTACCCAGATCGAGTGACAGGCGGGATGCACGACTCTTATCTACGAGAGGATCCATCGCTCTCTGATTCTTCCTCTTCACCTCGAAAGAGGTCAAAGCGTCGTGACAAGTCTCCAATCCGTACCAAACGCAGCAAATCTCCGGTTGTGAGCAGCCCAGATTACCAAGTTTATTAAAAGGGGTCAATGTCTCTTCTTTTTGCGATCGCTTGACTCTCTATTGCTGTAGTTCACTAATAACCGGATGACCAAGAGCACCGCTGCGAAAAGCATAACACCTTGCACCCAGCTTCTCGTCTCCATTGTTGGAATGCTCAAACTTGGCCAATTGCAACAGATCTGCCATCTATCAGTGGGAGCGGCAGGCGGAACGGGAGCTGCATTGTTTACAAAGTCTTCCGGCATTGCTTCTCGAGGAAAAAATCTGGATTTTAAACGGCTCGACAAAGTGCAGCTATTTAATTTTCTATTCAGCCTAGT
>Ga0310810_10001865_pt1 | contig 22334 bp, 14 predicted proteins | sample NCmetagenome_FD_207641 | JGI IMG/M metagenome (GOLD analysis project Ga0310810, IMG submission 207641) | Soil microbial communities from experimental microcosm in Duke University, North Carolina, United States - NC | ecosystem: Engineered > Artificial ecosystem > Soil microcosm > Unclassified ... | reverse complement strand
CTTCGATCGTATCGCGCGCGCCCTGACGAAACGTTATGGCGGTCTCGACGAGGAAGCCGTGCTCAAGAGAATGCCGCGCGGCTTTTCGGAAGATCACCCGGCCGCGAAATGGCTTCGCTACCAGTCATTCGTGAGCGGGCGCGAGATCACCGACGCGACGGTCACCGACGCCAAGCTTCCCGCCATCCTCGCGAAGGAGTTCCAAGGGCTTCTGCCGCTCGTCCGCTGGCTCAATGCCGCGTTGGGTCTTCCACGCTAACGCCAAGCAGCATCAGCACCGTTCGCAAGCCCGCTTCGGCCCTCGCGTGATCGAACTCGCCATCACCTGAAGACGTTAGGCGCGCTGGGCCGCCAGGCTGACGCGCGCGCTGGCCCAGCTGGCGGCGCTCGGGAGCCGTAAAGGCGGAGAACGCGCGACGCAGCAGCGGCAGCATCGCCACGAACGACTCTTCGCGAAGATGCACGAGCCAATCATCGACGAGACGCCAGAGCGTGTCGTCGTGCAGCAGGAGCTGACCGCTGCCGGCCAGAAACCCCTCGACCCACGCCGCCGCTCGTGCCGGATCCTCCCCCGTCGAAAGCGTCCGCGACAGGCGACGCGCGGCGTCGTCGGGCGTGAGCGCGGCGGCATCGAGAAGCAGCCGCGCGCTGCGTCCCGACACGACGCCGTGCACCTCCTCCGAGTCGGCGAGCCGGTGAAGCGCTTCGTGCCAGGCAGCAGTGTGCTCGGCGCGCTCGAGCAGACCGATCGCCCCGTGCACTGCCTCGATGCGCATGCGCATTGCCGTCGCGGCGTCGTCGTCAAGCGAGCCGCACGCAACGGGAAGCCCGATGCAGATGCGCACGACGAACCCGTCCACGACGTCGCCCACGAGACCGAGGTCGGTCCGTCGGACATCGCTGTAGCGCATCACGCGCGCGAGCGGCGGCAGCCCCGTCATGAGATGCGCGATGTCCGGAGCGCGTGCCGACTCCTCCTGCAGGCGGTCCATGATCGTTCCCACACTGTCGCGCAGGTCCGCGAGGATGACCTGCTCGAGAAGGCCGGTGAGCACGGTGAGCTCGGTCGCCTGCCGAGCCAGATCGGACGCTCGCGCATCGGCTGCCGAGGCGACGGTGTTGCCCCATGCGGCCGCCTCGATCAGGGAGACGGCGAGCTCCGGTCGCCACTGGAGGACCCACAGCTCGTGAAAGGTGCCTCGCTGTCCGGTCCCACGCTGCGCGCGCCCCCACGGGACGTCGAGGAGCGTCAGGCGATGCAGCAGGTGACTGCGGGCGAGATCGGTGTCCTTCCGGAGATCCAGGTCGAGTGTGCGCTCCACCGCTTCCGGGGAGAGGCGAAGCCGCTTCTGCTCGCGCACGAGATCCTGATGTAGGGGCACCATCGGCGCCGCATCGGGAACCTGACCGAGCGCCTCGCCAACCACGAGCTTCCGACCGATGAGCGCGAGCGGTGCGTCGGAGCCGCCGCACAGCACGGAGCGCGTCGCCTCCATGAGCTCGGAGAGTCCGGCGAGCGAGCGACCACGCAGTGCCGCGAGCGATTCCGCGAGCCGCGCCGTGTCGATGATCTGGGCGGACGACGCGTCGAGGTCCTCGTCACGAAGCAGTGCGGCGACGCGTGCGAGCCAGCGCTCGGTAACGCGATCCGGCGCGGTCCAGAGGTGATGGTACCAGCCCGGTGACTCGATGCCCGCACCATAGCCGCTCGCCGCGCAGAGCCGGCTGTTCGTCCACGGCACCCACGTCGCCTCGACCTTCACCTTCGGCAGCCCCTTGAGCAGCGCCGTGTCGTGCGCCGCCGGAGGCATGTCGCTGAGCGCCGGCGCGTGCCAGGCGCCGCAGACCACCGCGATCTCCTCGAAGCCCTGACGCTGCGCGGCGCGAATGGAGCGGCGCATGTGCGCTTCGCGCTGGTCTTCGCGGCGCCGATCGGGTTCGACGTGCTCGGATCGGAGCTCGGTCATGACCGAGGCGACGGATGCGAAGAGCTGCTCATCGTCGCTGCGGCGATGCTCGACGAGCTGCTCCCAGAACCGTTCGCCGTCGTCGTAGCCGGCGGCGGTCGCGAGCCATCCGAGGGGATCGCGCGGCACAGGCGCCGGCTCCGGTGGCGCGGTCGGTGCGTCACCGTTAGGCTCGGCCTCCGCGGGCTCGGGGGCGGCCGGCTCGTCGATCAGCTGGTGTGCCTGCGGCAGGTCGATGAACCGCGCGGGAATTCCACGCGTCACCGCAAACCGCATGGCCCGCCATTCCGGCGAGAACTCGGCGAACGGGTAATAGACGGCGCGTCGTGGCGCGTCGGGCCGATAGATGAGCAGCGCAACCGGCGGGCGCATCGCTTCGTCCGCGACGAACGAGATCAGCGCATCGGCCTCGGGAGGTCCTTCGATGAGGACGATATTCGGCCCGACACGCTCGAGCGCACGCTCGAGGCTTCGCGCCGAGCCGGGCCCGTGATGCCGGATACCGAAGACGTGAATCAACGCTTAACTCACCGCGCGACACGCGCGATACAGGTCCTTCCACCCATCGCGCTCCTTCACCACCGCCTCGAGATACTCGAGCCATACGATGCGGTCCTGCACCGGATCCTTCACGACCGCCCCCAACAAACCCGACGCGAGGTCGTTCGACCGCAACCGCCCGTCACCGAAGTGCGCCGCGAGCGCCAGGCCACCGTTGAGCACCGAGATCGCCTCCGCGGTGCTCAGCGTCCCGCTCGGCGACTTGACCTTCGTCTTGCCGTCCTCCGTCACACCGCCACGCAGCTCACGGAAGATCGTCACCACCCGGCGAATCTCCTCGGCCGCGGGCGTCTCGGCCGGCAGCTCCAGTGCCTTGCCTAACGCATCCACCCGGCGCGTGACAATGTCGACTTCCTCATCGACCGTCGCGGGAACGGGCAGCACCACGACGTTGAACCGGCGCTTGAGCGCGCTCGACAGCTCGTTCACACCCTTGTCCCGGTCGTTGGCGGTCGCAATGAGGTTGAAGCCCTTGACCGCCTGGACCTCCTTCCCCAGCTCCGCGATCGGCAGCGTCTTCTCCGAGAGAATCGTGATGAGGGCGTCCTGCACATCCGCCGGGATGCGCGTGAGCTCTTCGACACGCGCGATTCGCCCTTCAGCCATCGCGCGCATGATCGGGCTCGCCACGAGCGCGGCGAGCGATGGGCCGTCGGCGAGCAGGCGGGCGTAGTTCCATCCATAGCGGACGGACTCTTCACTGGTGCCGGCGGTGCCCTGCACGAGCAGCGTCGAATCGCCGGAGATCGCCGCCGCGAGATGTTCCGCGACCCACGTCTTCGCCGTCCCCGGTACGCCGAGCAGCAGGAGGGCGCGGTCGGTCGCGAGTGTCGCGATCGCGATCTCGATCAGCCGGCGATTGCCGATGTACTTGGGCGTGATCTCGGCGCCACTGTCCGTGCGGCCGCCCAACAGGTACGTCGCCACGGCCCAGGGCGACAACCGCCAGCTCGGCGGGCGAGAGCGGGTGTCCGATCGCGCGAGCTCTTCGAGCTCGCCGGCGAATTGCTGTTCGGCGTGGGCTCGCAGGATCGCGACGCCATTTCCGGACGCCGCGGTCGACGCTGAGAACGTGGTCATGCAGGAGACTCCCCGTTGAACGCGAGGTGAAGATCGATGCGGAAGCGGAGGATGGACGTGAGCCTGTCGATGGTGGAGGCCCACGTGGGCCAGACGTCGGACTGCTCGGGCCACCCGTCGAGGAATGCATCCGCGGCGGAGACCGGCACGGCGTGCGCGCACCGCTCGAGCAGCGCTCGCATGCCGAATTCGGACGCGAACGTCACGCGGTCGGCCCCGGCGTAGCTCTTGAGCCGCTTGGCGACTGTGCGGGCGAGCGCGTCGCTCCACTCGTTAGGCCAGCGGAGGAGGGCGATGGCCACGCGGTGCGCCCCACGCAGGGCGTCCTGGCGAGCGTCGACTTCCCGCCGCAACGCGGCATCGACGACGTCGGGAGACGCGGCGCGTGTGAAAACGTGCTCCAGGGGCGGAGCGGCCCACTTGGGATCGAGCCGAGCGACCGTCTCGTTGTCCCAGAGCGCGCGTGCCCACGCGGCGTCGTGGAATCGTTCGGTGGCGGTGAGCCAGCCGGCAACGAGCGGCTCTCGCCATTCGTGGCCGTCAGCGGCGCGAATCGCCTTGGCGGGCTCGAGGGACCACGCGTCGCTCCACGTGGACGGCGGCACTGCGCCAATGATCTGCGCCAGCACCCATGCCTTCTCGCCCACGCCGGTACCGCCGGCCGGAGGCTTCGGGCTGATGCCGTCGCGCGCCATGGTCGCATCGGCCTCGTCAGGGGGCGTGACGTCGATCCGCGGGCGCTGAAGGATCGTGGACCTGCCTAACGTCACAAGCTGCCTGGCTCGTTCGGCCATCCTGGCCGCCAACGCCGACGACGGCAGCCGTACGAGCAACCCGGCCGCCTGCTGTCTCACCTCTTTCCGGCGGTCATCCAGCGCTCGCTCGAGGAACGGTTCGTCGGCCAGGCTCAGTCCGTGCGCGAGCGTGGCAACAAAGAAGGCTCGATTCGTGGGATCTTCCTCCGCCCACGATGTCTCGAGCGCCGCGCGAGCGCGCTCGGGATCGAGCTGCCGCAGCCGTTGCAGCGCTTCGTGGCGCGCCATGCCGGTGCCAGTCTCCCAGATCGTCGTCAGCGCTTCCGGACTGTCGCCCGAGATGCCGAACGCCCATTCCTCGTTGAGCGCGGCGAGCCACATTGCACGCGTGCCTCCGGTCGCTCGCACGAGCGGTCGCAGCTTGGGATCCTTGCCGGCGAGGTCGAGCATCGCCGGGAGCGCATCGGCCGGAGCTCTCACGTCGTGACGAGTCGCGAGCGTGAGCCACGTCCGCAGGAGGCTCTCGTGCTCGCCCTGAAGCATCCGCCGCAGCAGCGACGCTGCGGCCGGCGTGCACGTTGGCCGATCATCCTGTGGACAGGGCGAGGGCGGCGCCTCATGAGTACGACCCGGCGTCCGGCCGCAGCGCTGGTAGGCGCTCGCGGCCGCCGCGACGCGCAGCAGATTCGATGCGGCGTCCGACTCGGCGCGCGCCAACGCATCGTAAGCGGCGCCTAACGCATCGGCCGACGCCCGGGCGGCCAGCGGCGCACGGTCGGTCCCCAGCAACGCCGTGTTCACGACTGCCGGCCAGATCGCAAGGTCAGACGCGGCGTTCGTCATGCCAGCGAGACGGCTCCGCTCTCGCCCCACACCATGAGCGGCGTCAGTGCCTCGCCGTCCCACTCGCCGAACAATGCCACCGGTGATCCGCCACTCACGGCCAGCAGTCGCCAGCGATCGCGGAAGCGCGCGGAGAGCGCCATGGCGTGGCCGGTCGCATCTGTCACCCGAGGCGGCGTCAGGGTGGTTGGCGTCGCTTCGCGAAGGAGAACGGGATGACCGTCCAGCCACGGCATCCGCGCGTCGGCGGAGGCGGTTGCCGCAACGGCCTCGGAGACGTCCGCGTAGCCTAACCCCAAGGGCCACTCCACGGTAGCGGTTCGCTCCTTCACGATCGCGCGCAGTGGTGCCGCGCTCGGAAAGAACACCAGCGTGCCATCGAACGCGGTGCCGGGAACGAAGGTCGGGTCGATAGGCTTGGTCTCGCTGCGCACGGCGCCAGCTGGCGCGAAGTGCAGGAGCAGCGCGCCCCGGCGCGTCTCCTTTCCCCAGAGCCAGGTCCGCTGCACGCGGAGTCGGTCGTCCTCCGTCAAGCGGCGCCCCACGATCGCCCAGTCGTCGCGCACACCCTCGAGCTCGAGCAGGGTTTCCTGCGGGATCGTCCAACCGAGGCCGGCACGGACGTCGGCCGCGAGGTCCGGCGGCAGCGAGTCGACCCGACTGTATCCCTCGAGAAGCAAATGGAGCCGCGCCATACGATCGAGCAGCCGCTCCGGCCATCCGTCACCGCTTGCGGGGATCGTGGCCATCTGCCTGACGAGTCTGGCGGCACCCGGCGCCTGGGCGTCGACGAGTCGCGCCGCCATGGTGTCCCAGCTCGACGCCGGCCGGGTCGCCGCCGTGCTCAGGCCCTGTCGAACCAGGTCACGCAGCCACAGCCCGAGCTCCGCGATTCCCGCGGCGACACGTCGCTCGCGCTCCGCGGCGCGCGCTGCCGCCTGCCTCGCCGCCTTCTCGGCCTCTGCCGGATCGGCCGGTGTTCCGTCGCCGTCGGATTCCGCCGCTCGGGACTCACGTTCGGCGCGTTTCGCCGCCCGCGCCGACCGACTCTCGACCCATTCCGCCACCCACTCGGGCGGCGCGGCCGCCGTGAAGTCGCCGGGCGACTGAACGAACAGCAGGAACAGACCTAACGAGTGCTTGCAGGGAAATTTGCGGCTCGGACACGAGCACTTGAACGCCGGCTCGCTCGTATCCGCGCGCGTGAGGTACGGATCTATGCCGCTTCCCTGGCAGGCTCCCCACAGCACCGGGCCGCCCTCGACGCTGTGGCTCACGCCTAACGTCGTCCACTTGCGACGCACCGCGAGATCGCGCCCGGCCTTCGCCGACGCCGGGTCGGGCGCCAGCGCGAGCACCGTCTCCGCCGTCCACGTCACCTCGGCGCGCCTCCACCCATCGCGATGCCGCGCGCCGACGCCCACTGACCGAGATCGTGGCGGCCGATGGCGGCGGCCATGAGATCGGGGAAGAGGTCCGGCGTGCACGCGAAGGCCGGGATGCCGAGCGAGGCGAACGCGGCCACATTCGCGTGGTCGAACGCCGGCGCTCCGGTGTCCGCCAGCGCGAGCAACGCGACCACGCGCACGCCGGACGCGGATAGCGACGCCGCCCGCTTCAGCATCTCGTCGCGCTGGCCGCCCTCGAACAGGTCGCTGATCAGCACGAGGATCGTCTCATTGGGCCGCCTGACGAGCGATTCGCAAAACCCAAGCGCCCGGTTGATGTCCGTGCCGCCGCCGAGCTGTGTGCCGAACAGGAGCTCGACGGGGTCGGTCATCGTCTCGGTGAGGTCGACGACCGCCGTGTCGAACACCACGAAGCGCGTCGACACGGCCGGGAGTGATGCGAGCACAGCACCGAACACGCTCGAGTAGACCACCGACGCAGCCATCGATCCGCTCTGGTCGACGCAGAGGATGATGTCCCTGAGCGAGCTGCGCTTGCGCCCCCAACCGATGCGCCTCTCGGGGATGATCGTGCGGTACGCCGGCTGGTAGTGCTTGAGGTTCGCGCGAATCGTGCGGTGCCAGTCGATCTCGGAGTAACGCGGACGGTTGTTGCGCGCCGAGCGATTCAGAGCGCCGATGATGGCCTGGCGCGTTGCGTTCGCGAGCCGGCGCTGCAATTCGTCGACGACGCGGCGCACGACGAGGCGTGCCGTGTCGCGCGTCTTGTTCGGGATGACGTTCTTGAGCGCGATGAGGGTCGAGACGAGGTGGACGTCGGGCTCGACCGCCTCGAGCATCTCGGGCTCGAGAAGCATCCGTTGGAGGTCGAGGCGCTCGAGCGCGTCCTTCTGCATAACGCGAACGACCGGCGACGGGAAATACGATCGGATGTCGCCCAACCACCGCGCGACGGTTGGTGCCGAGCTTCCGAGGCCGCCGCGCCGGTCCGTCCCGGCCGTGCCGGCCGTGCCACCGGCGCCCGAAGCGCCGTACAGCGCCTCGAGCGCGCGGTCCATCCCCGCGTCCGCGCCGCTGAGCGACGCCCCGGCGGACTGCTCGGCATCATTGCCGAGCACGAGGCGCCAGCGGCGTGCGCGTTCGGTGTTGGCGGAATCAGTGGCTGAGGTCGGTGGCAGCATGGTCCCTGCATGATGCTGGCCCGCGCGCCGCGCGTCCAGCATTGGTAAGATTGGAGGGGCTATCGGCGCTAACCAACATGCCCAATGCCGGCATCGCGTTAGGTACGAGTTCAAGAGTAAAAGACGCAGTATACGCAGAGTACCCGCCATCCGGGGACGAGGTCGTTCCGGTCAACTTCTCTTCGTCAGGTAACGTTTGCCGGCAAGAGTTCACCACTCGCGGAGACGGTTCATGTCTCGCCTCTTCCTGACAGCCCTCGCGCTCCTCGCGCCCGCGCTGGCCGCCCAGACCCCCGGCCACGACGCCGGGCATCTCGGCACCGTGCACTTCGAGACGTCCTGCGCAGCCGCCACGCGACCGACCTTCGAGAAAGGCGTGGCCCTGCTCCACTCGTTCGGGTTCACCGGTGCCGTGCAGGCGTTCAACGACGTACTCGCCGCCGACTCCACCTGCGTCCCCGCTTACTGGGGTCTCGCCCTGAGCGCTTGGGGAAACCCATTCGCCGCCGGCATCAAGCCTAACGCACAGCTCGAGCGCGGGCTCCGGTTCGTCGAACGCGGGCGTGCGCTCGCCGGGGGGACGGAGCGCGAGCGGAGCCTCCTCGCCGCCGTCGCTAAACTCTACGACAGCGTCGCGACCACCGACCAGCGCACACGCGTCCTCGCCTACCGCGACGCGATGGCCGACATTGCCCGTCGCTATCCCAGCGACGAGGAAGCCTCGATCTTCTACGCCGCCGCACTCGCCTTTTCGGCCGACCCTAACGACAAGACTTATGAGAGCCAGACCAAGGCCGCTGCGATCCTCGAGCCGCTCGCGGCGCGGCTTCCCGACCACCCCGGCGTCGCGCACTACCTGATCCACGCATACGACTTTCCGCCGCTCGCCCCGAAAGGAATTCCCGCCGCCAACCGATACGCGGAAATCGCCCCGGCCTCGGCGCACGCACTCCACATGCCGTCCCACACCTACACTCGCGTGGGCGAGTGGCAGGAGTCCATCGCCACCAACATTCGCTCGGCCGACGCCGCCAACGCCGAGGGCGCAATGGGTGAAACGTTGCACGCGAATGACTACCTGATGTACGCCTACCTGCAGACCGGCCAGGACAGCGCGGCGGCACGAGTGCTGTCGGCTCTTCCGGCGTTGTCGGCGCGCTACGACCCGAACGGCCCGACCACGGGCGCCCCGCCCGCCGCCGCGTTCTTCGCGATGGCCGCCATCCCCGCACGCTACGCCCTGGAGCGTGGTGACTGGAGCAGCGCGACGAAGCTCGAGGTGCACCAGACCGCCTTCCCGTTTGCCGACGCGGTCACCTGGTTCGCGCGAGGCCTCGGCGCGGCGCGGATGGGTGACACGTTGCTGAGCGCCGAAGCCGTTAGGCAGCTCGGTCGCCTCGGCGATGCCCTCGCCCAGCACAAGGAAGGCTACTGGAGCCAGCAGGTGGAGATTCAGCGCCGGGGGGTCGATGCGTGGCAGGCATTTGCCCGGGGTGCGCGGGCCGAAGCGCTGGCGGCGATGCGCGCGACCGCCGACCTCGAGGCAACGACGGAGAAGAACGCGATCACTCCGGGACCCATCGTGCCGGCGCGCGAGCTGTTAGGCGAGATGCTGCTCGCGAGCGGCGACGCGAGCAGCGCCTACAAGGAGTTCGAGGCGACGCTACTCACGGAGCCGCGCCGCTACCGCGCCGTCGCGGGTGCGATGCGTTCGGCGAAGGCGGCTGGCAACGCTGCGGCAGCAGACCGGTATGCCGCCCAACTCGCTCAGCTCACCGAGCACGGGGATAGAGCGAAGCCGAGGTGATCGCTGGCGTTCAAGGGCGAAGTAGCCAGTACGGCGCGCCATCACGGCGCATCGCAGACATTCCGAATCGCGGCGGCGCGGTCCCGTGCTCGAACAACGAGAAGATGTCGCTGATGATCGAGCGGCGATCCCCATAGTAAGAGTGCCCGAGCAGGCTCGTGTCCAGCGCGGTCGAATCGATCGTGTCCAACACGTCCGCGACGATCACGAGTTCATCACCGGAGTCACCCGCTCGTGGGTATCCGTGCACCAGCTTGGACAGCCATAGCGCCCGATCGCGCGACGACGCGTAGAGCGTGTAGCGCTCTGCGCGCCCCGTGAGCTTTGCGGCGATCTCACGGAAAGTCCCGGCGTCGATGTCGGGCGCGGCCAGCACTACATGCCGGATCGCCGCTGCGGGACCGTCGGGACGACTCGGTAGCTCGCGGAGTGCCCCAACCACCGCTCGGTTGCCCATGCTGTGCGCGACGACATCGACATGTCGGGCACCTACGTCACCCGCGACGAGCCGCAGCACGTGCTCGAGGTGGGGAATGGTCCAGTCGACATTGGTCTCGTCGGTCCGGTACCACAGCGTCCGCCCGACGGACGGCCAACTGTAAAGGAATGGGACGCCCGGATAGTCGAGGTCTACGGCGAGCTGCGCGCATCGACGGGCCGCATCGGTGAACGTGACGTTGTATCCGTGAACGAAGACGAGAACGGCCGGTACGTCGGCAGCGCCGATGGCGGATCGTAGCGCGGCTGAGAACGCGGCTGGATCCCGCGGCTCCGCGCTCACCACGGTCACGTGCTTCGCTGGGTTCGAATGCAACTCCAGCTTCCACCATCGCGGTTTGGGAAGACTACCAATTGCGCGATTGGTCGGAACCGTGACGTCGGCGACGCCCAGCTCCACCTTGCCCCTGTTTCCATTGTAGAATCCCTTCTTCGCTCGCTCGCGATCCGTCCCGTAGAAGACGCGAACGGTCACGTAGTCCTGGCTCGCCTCGGGTTCTTCGAGCGTGGTGCCGAGCGTGGACACGGCGGCCATCATGCGGTCGGCGCCAGCCGGGGCCAGGCTCGGTTCACCGTGGCTCTGTCCCGTCGGATCGATGGCGCGCGTCGTTTCGCCTGTTTCGCCGGACGCCGCCAGCAGCTCACGCACGAGGTCACCCGCCGGCGTATCGATGAGCAGATCGACCACGTCATTCACGCCCTCGGAGATCTCCTCCTCGTTGTCGCTCTCCTGGAGGCGGGCCTGGATGGAGAGCAGATGCTCTCGAAAGAACAGCCAGTCTTCGCCGAGCAGCGTCTTCAGGCGCTCGGCATTCGCGATCAGCGCTTCGAGGAACTGGAGGTTTTGCGTCGACGTCGTCACGATGGCCTCGCGTGTCACGCTTCGTAGAACGTAAAGGCACCCCAGTAAAACGGGTGCGCGAACGGACGATCGTTAGGCCTCATGGCCACGAATCTGCGCCACGCCCTCGACACGATCTCGCTCGATTGTCCGCCAGCCCCGCCCACGGAATGGCGCTCCTCACGAAAGCGCTTCGCGAGCTCGCCGGCCGGTACATCGCGCAGCCAGCGCTGCGCGGTCCGCAGCGCGACGCTCGGCTCCGTGCCCGCGAGATGCGCCCGATAGAACTGCGCCATCAGCAGCGCACTGGAAACGTCTTCGACCGCCCACAGCGTGCTGATGACCGCTCGCGCGCCGGCCTGCATGAATGCCGCGGGAAGTCCGACGAACTCGTCAGGCCATTTGTGCGCCTCCGTTTGGCCGGTCTCGCAGGCCGACAGCGTGACGAGCCGCGTCGCACGAAGGTCGAGCTCCCTAACGACTCGCGCTAGCGTCAGCACCGCATCCGCCAGACCCAGTCCCGACTCGGCCACGTCGTCGGAGCGAAATACGCCATGACAGCAGAAGTGCACGTGGGTGCACCGGGATGCGTGGGCGATCACCGCGTCGATCGTCGCCGCCGAGCCATCGAGCACCGTCCGCCGGCCGTCGGCGAAAATCGATGTCACCCAGGTGCCTTCGAGCTCGGCGAACGCGAGGTCGCGAGTCGGGTTCACGGCGGCAAGGAGCGTCGCAGTGCCATCATCATGTTTCATGGCACGACCGCGCAAGGCCAACATATGCGCGCCGGGCGCGTAACTGACGGTGAAGTCGTCGAGCAGGTACTCCACCCCTCCCGACGCGTTCTGGCGCCGAGCTGCGTGCACTGGCAGAAGGCCGACGCCGCGGTGCGGCAGAAAGACCAGCTTCGACTCATCACTCACGTCGAGCGCGCGAAGCCGCTCGACGATGACACCGATCACTCCATCCCAGAGCGCCGAGGTCGTGTCGTCGATCAACGTCCGCCAACGCTCACCGGTCCGTTCCGCGAGCCAGCCGTGGGCCGGTCCCGCTGTGTATTCCGCGAGGAGTCGGGAGTGCTTCGAACCCTGGAGCAGCTCATCGAGGACGCCGGCGCCGAATCGCGGGAGGCGCACGACGTGATCCGCCGTCACCGTCGTCGCTCCCGGCGGAATGACGAACGCGACCCCGCCGGCGGTGGTGACGAGCGGAGCGATGATCACGCCTAACGCCGATCCGGCGGCGAGCACCGATTCCAGGCTCGGATCGCGAGGGAACAGATCGGGAAAACGGCCGCGCAGGTCGTCGAGGATCGGTCGAAGCTCAGCGCGTACGACCCGGAGCAGTTCCGCCACCTGGGCGGTCTGGCGAGCATCGTCGGATTCGGTCGTCCGTGCGAGTGCCTCGAGCTCGCGGAGCTGTGCCGTCGCCCGGCGCAGCGCGTCTCGCGTGGGAGGGTCCACGCGTTCGAGCGCCATGTCCGAGAGCGTGAGTGCCTCGACGAGCTGCCGTGCCTTGCCTCGCTCGAGCTGGAGAAACGACTCTGCGTACTCGCCCAGCTCGAACAGACAGTAGGCGTCGTTCGCGTACGCCGTGACGATCGCGGTGAGCTCGTGCTCGCGGCCGACGACGCTGTGCGCCAGCTTGAACAGCTCGATCCCCGCGGCGATCGCCTCCGCGTACGCCTCGTGAGCACCGCGCCAATCCTGGCGTCTGAACAGCACGGTGGCGATGTCGAGCTGACCGTCGCGGAAGCTCCCTGGGGCACGATCGCGGGTCTTCACGAGCAGCGCCGAGCGCAGGTGGCCGATGCCCCGCTCGACGTCTTCGGCGTCGAGCTCTTCGGCCGACATGCTCGTCATCATCGAGCCGACATCCGGATTGCTGTGATCGCGCCAGCCGACGAGCGCCACCTCGGCGGCAATCGAGTGTGCTTCTGCCCAACGCGTGGGATATCGGTCGCGCGTGAATACGCTCAGCGCCTCGTCGATGAACCGCTCGACCGCAGCGACGTTCGCACGCCGGCCGCCACGCACTCGGCGCCCATACGCGGTCGCCAGGTTCAGTTTCGTGGTGGCCCACTCGACCGGATCACGCTCTCGCGTGCGGACCTCGAGCGCGCGCTCGAGAAACTGGATCGCGGTCTCGATGTCGTCGAACCCGATGCCGTTCGGCTGGCGCAGGAAGAGGTGCGCGATGTTGAGCTGCTGCCGTGCCCACGGGTACGGGTATTTCTCCTTCGTGAAAAATTGGGCGGCCTCCTCGTAATGACGCAGCGCACGGTGCAGGTTGTTGGCGCGATCTCCGGCCAGCCGGTGTACGTAATAGTTTCCGAGATTGCCGTGCGCGATCGCGCGTTCTTCGGCGAGGTCTGGCTCGTCGCTCGCGAGAATCTCTTCGGCGTGCGAGATGGCGAGCTCCAGGTTGGCTGCGCGCTCGCCCCGCGGCCGGCGGAAGTAGACGTTCGCCAGAGCCGTTCGTGCAGCGGCCCAATCGTTCGGAGACCGGGCTCGCGTGTAGTACTTCGCGCCGTCTTCCGCGTGCGCGAGCGCCGCCTCGAGGTTGTCGGCGGCGTTGCCCATCGTCCACATCGCGTAGGCTCGCGCGAGCGTAAGGTGGAGACTCGCGCGCAGCGCCTCGTCCTGCGGTCGCGCCGCGGCTGACAGTGCCGCCTCGAGGTAACCGATGGTCGGTGCGGCAAGGTCGTCGTTACGCGCCGTTGCCCGGAAGACCCAGTCGCCTAACGCCAGTGCGATGACCCCGTACAGCGTCGGGTTTCCCGCGCGCAGCACCGGATCGTCGAGGGCCTTCGTGAAGTGTTTGTCGGTTTCCTCCCACGTCTCCCCCGTCTCGAGCTGGAAGAGCGCAAGACAGCCGTGCGCGGCGGCCTCCGTCTCTGGATCGCTCTCGGTTTTCAGCAACTCGAGCAGCGTCTCGCAGACGGCAACCCCCTCCTTCACCGCAGCCAGGTCCCTCGTGGGCAGCGTGACGATGCGATTCAGCTCGAGCTTCAGTCGCGCGAGCTCCGCGTTCCAGGGCCGGTTCGCCGCCGCCGCGCGATCGCGGAATGCCTGCTCGATGCCGAACGCGCGACAGCGCGTCAACAGCACCTGATAGTTCACGAGGAACTCCACGGAGTCCGTCTCTCCCCTCGCGCGATTGGCTTCGATCGCCTGGCGCAGAATCTCGGTTGCAAGCGGGTCGAGCAGATCTGGATGCCGCTCGACGACCGACCGTTCGTCGGCGGAATCGACGGACAGCAGGCGATCGAGCCAGATGCGAGTCGAGTGATCGGCCAGCTCGTCGCGAATTCTTCCGCCCCGCGTCCGGTTCAGCATGGCGATCACCTCGGCGCGCGGGAGCGCCAGCAACCCGTCGAGCAGCCACCACTCCTTCCAGATACCTGCGAGATGCTTCCGCGCCAGGGCCTCGATGTTCGCGGCGTGCCGCCGATTCTGCTCTTCGGGATTACCGTCGGCGGGCGAAAAGAGGAACGGCGTTGGCGCGTCGGAGACGAACAGAAGCAGTGGAAGGTTGAGAGCGAGCTGCACGTCGCAGTGCGGGCACTGACAGATGTTGAGCGTGCCCTGCATGATCTGCTCGGCCATCTCCGGATGCTCGTCGAGATCGACGATCATCCACGCATCGCAGTCGATGCGCCGCCCGCACGCGGCGCATTCGACCGAGACGCCAGTGCGACAACTGTTCGACATGGCGCTTCGACCTCCCTACTGCCGGCGCTCCGGAATCGCCTCCATGAGCAGCGCATTCGCGCGACGGAGGTCCGCCGTGCCGGGCTGCATCCCGATGTAGTGGCCCATCCGCACGATCACGAGATCGCGCGACGGGATGACGTAGACATCCTGCAGGCCGGCCCCGCGAAACGCAAACGCGTCGCGCGGCAGCTCCGGCCATACGCCCCGTGCGTTCACCCATACCATCGCGCCGTAGGTCGAATCCTTCCACGCCGGCGCCGGCGTGGATACGAGCTTCGTCCACCCCTCGGGCAGGAGACGCTGCCCCATCCACACGCCGTCGTTGAGATACAGGATTCCGAGTCGCGTCCAATTCCGCGCCGTTCCGTAGTCGTAGCCATTGAGCAGGAAGTTGCCGTACGGGTCGGTCTCGAGAACCTGGCGGCGGATGCCGATCCGGTCGAACAGCGCGCGCTGCGGCCACGTCAGGTATTCCTCGCCGCGCTTCCGCACCGCATCGCGAATGATCATGCCTAACGCCAGCGGATCCGAGTTGCGGTATCGGCCGAACGTGTTGGGCTCGAACTGCAGTGGTCGCGTGGTCGCGAACTGGAAGGCGTCGATCGCGCCGGTGTAGCCGAGGTCGTGGTCGTGGTACCCGGGGATGTCTTCGGGGCTCCCGCGACTGAAGCGAATGCCGCTCGACATGTGCATGAGATCGATCACGCGAATCTTCCCGCGCGGGTCGTCCGGCGTCTTGTGCCACTCGGGTATCGGGGCTGGATCCTCGAGCTTCAGCGCGCCCTGCCGAACCAGAATGCCAATGAGCGTACCGACGATGCTCTTGCCCATCGACCAGCTCTCGAGCTGCATGTCCTGGTTCGCGCCACTCCCGTACCGCTCGGCCACGATGCGCCCCTTGTACGCGACCACGAACGCCGCGGTGAATCCGGCGGGGTTCGCGAACGCCGCATCGACGGCCTCGCGGAGCTTGACAGTGTCGATCTCCGCCGGCAGGGGCGTGTTCGGCAGCACATCACCCATCGGCCACGGTACGGCGGACGCCGGCGGCAGCGCGGCCGCGACGCGCACGGGCGTGAAGAACACCGAATCGCGACCGGGCTGGTGGATGATGCAACCCTGGTCGCCGTAGAGCTTCGCCTCGCGCGTTATGCGGTTCGCGACGGTGAGCCGAACGAGCTTGCGCCGGCGATCGACGGCGAACCGGGTGATCGAATCGACCTTGGGTCCGAGGAAGTAGGGCGTAACGTGCGCCAGGGCTTCCGCGGAGTCCCGGCCGGAGACGAACAGGGCCGAGCAGAGGATCTTGGCCGTGCCGGCTACGCGCCAGCTGTCGGGGTCGTTAGGCGGGAAGCCGGGCTGCGCGAGGGCCGACGCGATCGGCGTTGCGAGCACCAGCCCGAGCGTAGCAGCAGAAAGTCTGATCGGCATAAACGGTCCGGTTGACGCGAGCGATCAATCTTCGAACCGGGAATCGACGTTGGCTATGGCACGCGCTCGAAACCGGCCAGCCCGAAGTGTTCGTCCAACGCGAGCGCCTTACGGATCCGGCGCGAGCGCATCACCTCGAAGCTCGCCGCGTCGGCGAGACTCAGCGGGTGATCGCGGTATTTGCGAAGCCATCGGTCCGTCGCCGATCGCTCGAGGTCGCGGTCGACGAAGACCACGTCGTGTGTCGGATCCTGATAGAGGCTGTCGAGAAAGCGGAGCCCTTCGTTAGCGCCGCGAAACCGAGTCACCAGGATGTGCATCTCGGCGACGACGAGATTGGTCGTCACCAGCTCGGTTCCCTGCTCGAGCCATTCCCGGTACACCGCGTGGACCGCGCGATGCTTTGCCTCTTTCGGGCTGAGCGCGGCGAACCACCCCGACGTATCGAGGAACGCCGCGGTCACCGGCGTTTCCTGGTCGTGCCGCGATAAGACTCGGCGAGAATCTCGTCGTGTTTCGCCGCCACGCCTTCGGGCCATTCACCCTGTGCGCTTTCGGCAATGAATCGGAGCATCGGGCTCGCGCCGCCCTGCTCTCGAGCGAAGCTCCGCATTCCCTGGCGCAGGATTTCGGCCTTTGTCAGGCCGGTTTCCGCCACGAGGCGGTTCAGGAGATCCCGGTCGTCCTGCCCGAGGTACACCTGGACCGGTTCTCTGATCGAGGTCGGCTTGCGTGGGGAATTCTTGGGCATGCCTGCAATGTCGTACATGACTTACATGTAGTCAATTGCATGTAAAGCGCTACTCGCGCCTTTCGTCAGCCACCCGCACCGCCGTCGCGCTCAGCTTCGCCCATGACCAACCCCAGCAACCTCGCCTGGCGCGAACACCGGCAGCTCCCACCGCAAGCCGGTGAGAATCTCCCGGAACTCAGGCGCCGTTCGCAACGAGCTCATATGCGGCGACTGGAACGCGACGAGCGCCGGATCGCGCATCTCCACGGCGCGCCGGAGAAACCCCAGCGCCTCCTGCCGGCGACCCGCCCATTCGGCCGTGATCGCGAGCACCGTCGGCTGCACGTAGTCGATGCGCGATCGCGCACTCACCTCGGCGTACACCGCATCGGCGCGGTCCGTCCAACCGGTCCGTGAGAACGCCGCGCCGAGCGCCATCATGAGCCACGGATGCCGGCCATTACGCGACAACATGTGCGGAATCTCGTTCACCATCTCGCTCGCGTTGCCGCCGAACGCGACCGCGTTGACCTCGCTCCACACCACCAGGAAGGAGCTCGCGTCCAGCTCGCGCGCCCGCTTCGCTTCGGCCAGCGCCTCATCGTAGCGCCCGGCGAAGCCGAGGACGACGGAGAGCGATGCGTGAGCGTAGGCGCTGAGCGGGTCCCGCTCGATGACCGCATGCATCTCGTGCACGGCTTTATCGAACGCGGCACGCATGTAACAGATATCGAACACGGCGCGCATCGTGCGCGCCTCGAGGTCCGTCGGGTCCAGCTCCAGCGCGCGGTCCCAGGCCGGCGTCGCACGATCCGCATTGAACTCGATGCACGTAGCCACGAGCGCGCACGCGGTGAACCCGGCGGCCAGGTTGGGGTCGTGCTGGAGTGCTGATGTGGAAGCCGACTTCGCGCGCTCGGCGATCTGATCCGGTGGCAAGACGCCCCAGAATCCCGCGAGCACGAGCGCCTGGCCCAGGTACGCGAACGCCGGCGCAAACTCGGGATCGAGCGTGACGGCGCGTTCGAGCTTTTCCGTGGCGGTCAGTAAAGCCGTGCCTCGGTGCTTCATCAAGGCGCGTGCTCTGAGATACAGCTCGTACGCTTCGATATTCGAGGTCGACGCCTTCACGAGTGATTTCGCCTCGATGCCGCGAAGCGCCGCCGCCAGGCGGCCCGCGATCGCCGTCGCGATCTCGTCCTGGATCATGAAAATGTCGGTCAACTCACGGTCGTAGCGCTCCGACCAGAGTTGATAGCCGTCGTTCACGCTCACGAGCTGCGCCGTGATGCGAACACGATTCCCGGCGCGCCGCACGCTTCCCTCGAGTACGGCGTTCACGTTCAGCTGTTCGCCAATCGCGCGGAGGTCGTGGCTCTTGCCCTTGAACATGAACGACGAGGTTCTCGCCGCAACCCTGAGCCCCGGGACCCTTGCGAGGGCGTTGGTGATCTCCTCGGCCATCCCGTCGCCGAAGAACTCGTTCTCGGGGTCGCCACTCATGTTTGCGAATGGAAGCACGGCAACCGATTCGGTGGTGCCGGCGACTGCGCTCCATGGGCGCGTCGGCGCGCGCAGCGCCTCGATGAATCGCTCGATCGACGCGAAGCGCTCGCTCGGATCGCGCGCCATCGCCTTGAACAGCGCGCCATCCAGGTGTCGAGCGATGTCGGGTCGATGGCTCGTCGCCCGCGGTGGCGGACGCGTGAATCGCCTGACGAGGATCGAGTCGACCGACGGGCCGGCAAACGGCGGCTCGCCGGTGAGCATCTCGAACAGCACACACGCGAGGCTGTACTGATCCGCACGTCCGTCGACATGCGGATCCGCGGACGCCTGCTCGGGGCTCATGTAGGCAGGCGTACCGACCGACAGCCCGGCGCCCGTTAGGCGGTCGCTGCGCGTCAGGCCGGGTGCACGAGCGATCCCGAAATCGGTGACGAGCGCGTGACCGGATTGCAGCAGGATGTTTTCCGGCTTGATGTCGCGATGAATCACGCCGTTCGCGTGCGCGTAGCCGAGCGCGTCGGCGACCTCGCGGGTGATCCGCAGTGCCTCGGCCGTTTCGAGCGTATGCTCGCGTTCCAGGCGAGCCCGCAGCGACTCGCCCACCACGAGTGGCATCACATAGTAGAGGGTGCCGTCATCGCTCCCGGAATCGAAGAGCGGAAGGATGTTCGGGTGCGAGAGCTGGGCGGTGGTGTGGATCTCGGCCAGGAACCGTGCGCTGTCGACCGACGCGGCAACCTCGGGGTGCAACACCTTGATCGCCACGAACCGGTCATGGCGTTGGTCGCGCGCCTGATAGACCGTGGCCATTCCGCCAGATCCAAGCTCGCCCTCGACGCGGTAGCGCCCGCCGAGGGCCTTCGTCAGACGTGGGTCCAGATGCATCTCGAAGGCAGAGTAAGAGGTAGCCTACCCCCGGAAAACTGACGGGGGAGGGCGTGGCGTCAACGGCTGTTCGTTCGGCCGGCGGCTCGGCGCCGCCGTCGGCTCGAGGCTCACGGAACCGTGATCGAGGCGGTCGACGCCGCGGCCTTGTACTCGCTCCCGAGGGTTGGCTTGAGGTCGAAGATCCCGGGTCCGGTGAAGCCGAACAGCGTCGTCGTCGCCGTGTTAGAACCCGCGGTGAGCCTCGCGCCAGCCGGGAAGCCGGCGAGGCCGCCGACGTCCGGCATGGTAAAGTCGTACGTCAGCGTGCCGCCCACTTCGGTGAGGTACGCGCGGGAGCTGATGATGCTGAATGTGTTGCCACTGCCTTCGCCTCCCACGATGTCGATCTCTGCCCCCTTGCTGTATTCCGCGGGGAGCGACCCAAAAAACCGGAATCTCGGATAGGCGTCGGTCGACACCTGCTGTATCCCGGCGGCCGGGATGGCTCCGCCGAGGGACAGCGTTTGATCGGCGACCGGACCGACGTACTTGAGTGCAACGCGGTAGTCGTCGCTCTCGGGTGGCGACGCGAACGCGTACAGTCCGTGGAAGTCGCCGGTGACCATGGCCGCGGAAGGAAGTCCCTGCCACGGCCGTGCGGTGACGTCGCTCGGCGCCAGGTCGAACCACATGAGCAGCCGGCTGTTGTTGGCGGTAATGAGCTCGGTGAAGATCTCGAGCTCGTGGCCATCGGCCCCGGTGATGGTGGCAGTCGCCGACGCGGGCACCACGGCATCGTCCGCATCGAAGGAGACCGTTGCCGGAAGCGAGCCGCCGTCCGGAATGTCCAGACCGCGCACGATGACGGTCTTGTCAGGCGGATCCCCCGGGACCATCCGGGTGCCGACGAAATCCACGACGCCAGGGGGGACACCGTCGAAGGTGACCTGGTCCGTCGTTTCGCCGGGGAGGAGGTAGCTCGACCCACCTAACGCGAGGATGGCATACTGGTTGAGGTATACGGCCTGCACCGTCGCGGTGATGGTCTTCGTCGCGCGCGTCAGGTCGCAGTTATCGATGCCGTCCTGCACGAGCTCCGCGGCCGACGCGTACGTGACGGCGGTCTGATACGTCCCCGCGAGGACCGATCGGCCAGCCGCTGCCGGCTTGGCGGCGGCAGCGCCGAAGCGTGCGCGCAGCCCTTGGTGGCTCCGCAGCGATTGTGCGGCGTTCGCGCGGCGACCGTAGGCCTGGCTGCCGGTCGCCGCTGACGCGTCGCTTTGGAACACCGAGAGCACCCCGCCGTTCGGTTGCGTGAGCGTGAACGAGAACCGGGTCACGCCTCCCGACGTGGATCCGGTGACTCGTCGCCACGCCGTCGCTCCGTCCTGATACGCGAAAAAGACCGGTGCCTGAGACGCATCGCAGTACCGGTACTCGACGTCAGTGGCGCCGGGAGATTCCGTGACCGTCAACTGATGGGTTGCCGTCGCGGAAGTGACGCCCTGTCCGGTTGCGGTGACCGTCGCCGTGTAGTTCGCCGGTGCCACCGCCGCGGTGGTCGTCACCGTCACGGTGGCGGTCGTCGTCGATGCCGAGAGCTGCGCCGGTTCGATCGTGGTCGTGACACCGGCTGGCAGGCCGCTGACGGCAAGCGTCACGACGCCGGTGAATCCGCCGCTGCGCGCGAGCGAGGCGGTGATCGACCCGCTGCTGCCCTGTGGCAGCGAGAGCGTGGTGGGATTCAGCGTCAGCTGAATCGAGCCGCGATTCCCACTGGGTTCGTTGTCGCCGTCACCGCACGCCAGCGTGAGCGCCGTTACCAGTACGGCGAATCGTCCGTGCCCCGCGCGTTGAACCCGCCTCATGTCGGCCTCGCCTTTTCAGGGTCAGAGCATCAATGAGCGTCGTCGAATTCAACTAGACGGCCGCGCCGAGGCCGTTTCGCAAGAGACCCGGCTCGCGGCGCACGTCGGGATGCCGACGCGGATCAGTACCCTCGGGTGCGATCCACCGTACGCGCGGGGATCTGCTCGCGCTCGAGTGCCTCGACGCACGCGAGGAATCCAGCCACTGCGCCTTCGACCGTGGTCAGTCCTGAGATGTGCGGCGAGACCATCACTCGCCGATCGTCCCACAGCGGCGAATCCTCCGGCAGCGGCTCGACGGCGAAGACATCGAGCGCGGCACCGGACAGCCAGCCCTTCTCGAGCGCCTCCGGGAGCATCGCCTCATCCACCACGGCGCCGCGGCCGGCGTTGATGAGCACCGTCCCGCGAGACGCGCTCAGCACGTCGCGGCCGATGAGGCCACGCGTATCGGCCGTGAGGGGCACGGTGACGATGAGCCAGTCCGCGGTGGACGCGAGCGTGGGGAGCGCCGGCGTCTTCGACGTTGAGGCGAACACCGCCGGATCGCCGCCGCCCGACCGCGACACGCCGTGTACGGTGGCGCCTAACGCGGAGAACAGCCGCGCCACGTGCACGCCGACGTCGCCGGTTCCGACGACGACGGCGTTCGACCCGCGGATGTAGCCGACATCGCGCGGCGCCCACTCGTGCCGGCGCTGGCACTCGGCCAGGTCGAGGAGCTGCTGCCGAATCGCGAGCGCCCGCGACAGCGCCCATTCGGCAATGTATGGCCCGAACGACTCCGACGTCCGCGTGAGCAGGATGTCCCGAGACAGCTCGTTAGGGTACAGCCACGCGTCCACGCCGGCACCGGTGCAGTGCACCCAGCGAACGTTTCCCATGGTGGGCAGCGCCGGGCGCATGAACCCGACGTAGGTGTCGGCCCAGGACAGGTCGTCGGCGGTAACCTGCGACGTCGAGCTACCGCGGATCTCGAGATCGCGCCGCGCAGCGCGGAGTCGCTCCGCAAGCTCGGCGTGGGCTCTCGCGCCTATGACGATTCGGTGCGGGGTCGGCAGCGTCTTCACTTGCTCGCGCTCGGTAGTTGGTGAGGGAAGCCGCAAAAGTTAGCGAGCGACGGGCTGTCACGACAACGACGCCATCAGGAACGGCGCCGGCAAAACGGCGCGGGCAGCAACGGCGCCGGCCAGAGCAGCGCAGGGCAGAGAGGCGCCGGATGCCTGAGAGCGCGAGATGCCTGAGAGCGCGAGATGCCAGAGGGCGCG
>Ga0310810_10001864_pt1 | contig 22339 bp, 14 predicted proteins | sample NCmetagenome_FD_207641 | JGI IMG/M metagenome (GOLD analysis project Ga0310810, IMG submission 207641) | Soil microbial communities from experimental microcosm in Duke University, North Carolina, United States - NC | ecosystem: Engineered > Artificial ecosystem > Soil microcosm > Unclassified ... | reverse complement strand
CGGCCGTCGTGGCACAGCCCGTGGGCTGGCGTCCGGAAATGCGCGACCGGAAGTACCCGGGCTCGTTCTGGGCGAACTGGGGTGCGATGTTGACGGCGAAGCGCCCCGAGATCTCGCTGCAGACAACCGACCAGTTCGTGACCAGGATGTTCGAGACGAACCCCGACTTCGTGTTCACCGTCACGCGCGATTTCGTGCGGAGTTGCCAGAATCCGGTCCTGATCCTGCCGGACGATGTCCCGGCACACCCGTATGCCGTGGCCATGGAATGTGCGATGCTCGCGCCGAAGGCGGAAGTGAGCATGTTCCCGTGGAAAGAACCGAAGGAACGAATTCCGCTGGCGGTGCGCCAGATTCATTCGTTCCTGCGGGCGCATCGGCCGGCGTAGGCGGTGCGCGGGGAGCTGTCCCGTTTTTTCGGTTGCGCGCTGTTGACGTGCGCCGCGTTGCCGCATGCCGCCGCTCAAGAGAACACGCGCGGTTCCTGGCGCGCGGCGAACAACGATTGCTTCATTCAGGCGTTTGCGCTTCGCGATCGCGGGATGGCGTCGGTCAGCTACAGCAACAGCGCCGCCGAGCAGGACGCGCGTTGGACGTGGGGAAGTGACGGCTTGAACATCGTCTCGAACACGCGTGGAGTCCTCCTCATGGATGGGCGCTATGAAGACACGGTGCTCGTCGCCGAGGTCGATTACTCGACGACTGACGACGTCGACTTCAGAACATGCAGGTTCACGCGATGAAGGGGCAGGAACTTGTCAAGCTCGTTATCACCGCTGTCGCGATCGTGACCGCCGGCCTGTTCGGCGTGAGGGCGGGACGCTCGAGGAGCCCGATCAATTCGAATCCCGAGTACGTCTGGTTCGAAGCGACCTACGGGCCGTCACGGAATTCGGAGCATGCCGAAGAATGGCTCGTTCGCGACTTCTTTCACGACAAGCACGGTGGAACGTTCGTCGACGTCGGTTCATATGAGTACCGCACGTTCAGCAACACGTACTATCTGGATCAGACGCTCGGCTGGTCAGGCATTGCGATCGACGCGCAGGAAGAGTTCGCGAACGACTACGCGAAGTATCGTCCCCGTACGAAGTTCTTCTCGTTCTTTGTCAGCGATCGCTCCGACGCGATCGAGTCGCTGTTCGTGCCGCGGGGGGACCGCCTTGCTGCCTCGTCGAACAAGGAATTCGCGGATGCCTACGAGCCGACGGCGCGCGAACGGAAAGTGCGCACCATTACGCTGAACGACCTGCTGCACCGTGAGGGCGTTTCGCACTTCGACTTCATGTCCATGGACATCGAGCTCGCCGAACCAAGAGCACTGGCCGGGTTCGACATCGACAGCTTTCGGCCCAGCCTCGTCGTCGTCGAAGCGCATTGGGAGGTCCGCCAGCAGCTGCTCGATTACTTTGCCGCTCACCGATACCGCGTGGTCGGGCGCTACCTCACAGTGGATCCGGACAATCTCTGGTTCACTCCAGTTGACGTTCAGATCCCGACCGGGCTGGGCCATTAGAAGCGGCGGCCGAGCGGTCATCCGCGTGACGTAACTCTTACGGCACGACCTGGACCCCGGACGGCTTCGTCAGCGTGTCGCGATACTCGAGCGCTTCCGACGGGACGCAGAGCGTCTCGGGAAACTCCTGCGCTTTCATCCAGTACAGGTTCGCGCGCATGAACGTCCACGGCTTCGTGTAGAACTTCGGGTCGTCCACCCTGATGGTCAGCTGAATGTTGTATTGATCGACCCGCGTGTAGCGCTCCTGAATGCGCGCCATCGAGCTGCGCGGATGTCCGACCGTGTCCAGCCACGCGCGCTCGTCCAGGCCCGTCGTGTCAATGACGAGCGTGTTGTCGTTCTCCCAGCGACCCACCGAATAGCCGTAGTAGCGTGATTCGGGGGCACCCTTTACGTCGACCGCCGTCGGCAGCGCGCGGCCGTCCATCCAGATCTCGCGCCAGGCGCGCTGCTGCTCGTAGGCGATGAGGATGCGGTTTGGCGCGGAGCCGAAGAGCATTCCGCCGCGATTGGTCACCGCGTAGGTGAGCACCTGGCGCGGGAAGCCAAGCGGATCGCAGGTGATGTACGGATCGTTCGATTCACCCGGAGGGCCGTCGGGCCCGCTCCCGAGGTTCGTGGCCAGGCTGTACGCCTTGCGCTGCTTGAAGATCGCTTCGCCCGCCGGCGTCAACGGCGGAACGGGATCGGGCTTGTTGCTGGTGCCAGGTCCTACCCATGCGCCGGACAGGTCTCGTTTCGGCGCGGGGCCGGGCGGGTTCGGCATCTTTGGGATGCCCTCGGATACGAAGCCGTCACCGTTGACGCGCTGACGCTCCTGGGCAGTAGGGTCCGCGGCGTGCACGACGAGCAGCGCCAGCGCCGCGGCCATTGAAGCGAGGATGGAGTTGCGCATAGTTGCCTCCTCGTCACTTCTTGACGTTGGATCGGGAGTGATGACGTCGCCGGGTTAACCGGTCGGCATGATACTGGATTTCATGCGTCGAGCGAGCCTTGCCAGGCTTGCTTCGCGAACCGAGAGGGTTCGCGCCACAACAATCTCAAGTCCGTGCTACGGCGACGTCCACCGCATGAAGTTGATGTTCCCGAAGTAGCCCGTGCCGCCATTCGTGTCGATGACGAGCCGGAAGACGTGCGGACCTGCACTTATCGGAATGCCTGGGATAACGACAGACGACCACGTCTGCCAACCGCCGGTGTTCGGAGCCACTATGGAACCGGTCGCGTTCACACCATCAATTTCGATGTGAGCGGTGCCGCCTGCTCCTGATGACGCGACGCGCAGCTCCAGTGTGTATGTCGCCGTTGTTGCGACTGACACGCTGTATCCGAGCCACTCGCCGGCCGCCACCCAGCCGACGTCGTATCCGCCGCCGACATCACCGGTCGTTTCGATGTCGACATCGGTCGTGCGGTATTGCCCGCCAGCATTCCCGCCGGTCGTATCGTGGTACCCGACCCCTTCTCCGCCGTTGTCGAAGTTCTCGGCTTCGACCAGACCAGGAACGGCGAGTGGCGCGCCGACGACCTGAATCGTCGCATTCGAGGTCGTACTCGCGCCGCTGTTATCTGTCGCCACCGCGCTCACGGTGTACGTTCCCGCAGGCACATTGGTCCACGTAAGCCCGTACGGTGATGTCGCGTCGGTCGCAATGAGTGTCGTGCCGGCGAAGAAGCTGACCTGCGTAACCGTCCCGTCGGGATCGGTGGCGGTCGCGCTGAGCGGGATGGTGGCGGGCGCGTAATAGGAGGCGCCGCTGGCCGGTGCCGTCAACCAGACCATCGGCGGGACGTTGACGCCCGGGATGCGCCATCGCATGAAATTGACGTTGGCCACCGACCCTGACGAGCCAGCGGTGTCGAACACGAGCCTCAACACGTGCACGCCGGTATTCAGCGTGATTCCCGGCACCAGCACGGACTGCCACGTCTGCCATCCTCCGGTGTTGGGAACACCTACCGGTCCGGTGACGTCGGCTCCATCCACTTCGACGTGGAGGGAGCCTCCGGCTCCTGGAGCGGAGAGGCGGAGCTCGAGTGTGTAGTTGGCGAACGTCGACACCGAGACCGTGTATTTCAGCCACTCTCCAGCGGCGACCCATCCGATGTCGTAGCCCCCTCCGATGTCAGACGTGGACTCGATATCGACACCGGTCGTCCGGTACTTGCCGCCGAAATTGCTGGAGGTTGTGTCGGAATAGGCGATCCCCTGTCCACCCTCGTCGAAGTTTTCGGCTTCGACGAGACCGGGAAGCGCGGCCGCCGTGCCGCCAAAGGGCGTCGACGGCGGGGGCGCCGCCACGGTGATGTTGACTGGCACTGACGTCGTGCTCACGCCGGCGTTGTCCGTCGCGATCGCGCTCAGGCGATAGCTGCCGGCGGGAACGTTCGTCCACGAGAACGTATACGGTGCTGTCGCGTCGGTGCCGATGAGCGACGCTCCGTTATAGAACCCGACCTGAGTCACCGTTCCGTCGCTGTCGCCCGCGTTTGCGCTGAGCGCGATCGTCACGGGCCCGGTGTATGTCGCACCGTTGGCCGGCGACACCAGCGTGACCGACGGCGGAATATCGACTCCGGGAACCGTCCACCAGAAATAGTTGAAGTTGGCGACGTATCCACCGCCGCCATTGGAATCGAAGACCACGCGCAACACGTGCACGCCGGCGCTGATCGGGATGCCGGCGAGCGTCATCGTTTGCCACGTCTGCCAGCCGCCGGTGTTCGGCACCACGAGCGCGCCGGTCGCATTGGCGCCGTCGATTTCGACGTGGAAGGATCCGCCGCCCCCCGGAGATGCCACGCGTGCCTGGAACGTGTAATTCGCGCCGATCGTGGCGGATACCGTGTATTTCAGCGACTCGGTTGCAGCGACCCATCCGATGTCGAAGCCGCCACTGGTGTCGGACGTGCTCTCGATGTCGACGTCGGTGCTGCGGTACTTGCCGCCCGTGTTGCCCGCCGTCGTGTCGTGATAGGCGATCGTTTCTCCGCCGTCATCGAAGTTCTCTGCTTCAAGGAGGCCGGGGATCGTCATCGGACTTCCACCGAACGGTGTAGACGGCGGCGTCGGCACGACCTGCACCGTGACAGCGCTGGACGTCATCGTCGCACCAAGCTCGTCGGTGGCAACGGCGGTCAGTGTATACGTGCCGATCGGGACGTTCGTCCACGACAACGAGTAGGGCGTCGTCACGTCGGTGCCAATGAGCGACGTGCCGTTGTAGAAGCTGACCTGCGCGACGTTGCCGTCGGCATCGCTTGCCGTCGCAGCCAACGGAATCGTCGGCACGGTGTAGGTGGTCCCGTTAGCCGGCGATGTCAACGACACTGTCGGCGGCGTGTTGAGGCCGGGGACAACCCACCTCATGTAATTGATGTTTCCGATCCAGCCGCTGGCGCCCTTCTTGTCGAAGACCGCGCGCACCATATGTGGCCCGGCCGTCATCGCTATTCCTGGCGTGAAGATCGTCTGCCACGTGTCCCATCCACCCGTGTTGGGCACCGCGATCGGCCCAGTCACGTCGAAGCCGTCCACTTCGACGTGGTAAACGCCACCGGTGTTGGACGAAGCGACGCGCGACTCGAGCGTGTACTGCGCGGTCGCGGACGCCATCACCGAGTAGGCAAGCCACTCCCCTGGCTCCACAAAGGAGACCTTGTAGCCGCCACCGATGTCGGCAGTGGTCTGGATGTCCACATCTGTCGGACGGTACGCGTTGCCCTGATTCCCCGCCGTGTTGTCGCGATATCCGACGCCCGCACCTCCGTCGTTGAAATTTTCGGCTTCGATGGTGCCCGGGATCGCGGCAGGTGTGCCGCCGAATGGTGTCGACGTTGGTCCCGGCAACACGCGAATCGTGGTCCCCGCCGACGTGCTGGTTGCGCCGTTGTTGTCCACGGCGACGGCGGTGATGGCATAGTTCCCGACGAGAGCGTTCGTCCAGTTCATCTGGTACGGCGGCGCCGTGACGCTGCCGATCAACGAGGTTCCCGCGTAGAACGCGACCTGCGCCACACTGCCGCCTGAATCGAACGCGTTTGCGGCGAGCGTCAGCGGCCCGGGCGCCGAAATCGTCGCATCGTTCGCGGGCGCTGTGAGTGTGATCGTTGGTGCCGTGTTGCCTGCCGGCCCGCAGCCGGCAACCGCCCGCGCCAGGTTCAGACGTCCACCTGTAATCGTCCGTCCCGCGAGAGAGGGGATCGGATCGACACTGGTGAGGAGAAGCGTTTTCAGCGCGGCGGTATCGAGCGAACAGCGCGTGAGCAGCAGCGCAGCGGCCCCGGACACATGGGGCGTCGCCATTGACGTTCCGCTGAACGAGTTGTACGTGCCGCCGGTGACCGTCGACAGGATCTTGACGCCTGGCGCGCCGAGATGAACCGTGGCCGCACCGTAGTTCGAAAAGCTCGCGAGCGCGTCTTGATTGTCGGTGGCGGCGACGGCGACGACGTTTGGCACGGCATACGTCGCCGGGTAGGTCGGCGAGAGATCGTTGTTCGATGAACTGTTACCTGCGGCCGCGACAAACAGAATGTCGTTCTGGTTGGCGCGCGTGATCTCGTCGACGAGCGCCTGCGAGAATCCGCCGCCCGCCCAGCTGTTCGAGAGCACCCGGATGTTGGCGCCGGCGCCGAGCGCGGCCTTCGCCTGAATCCCGAATTCGATCGCGTTTATGGCGTCGGCAACCGTCCCCGACCCGGACGAGTCGAGGAACTTCAGTCCCATGATGTTGGCCAGCGAGTTGACGCCAACGACGCCCAATCCGTTGTCGCCGACCGCACCGATCGTGCCTGAGACGTGCGTCCCATGAAAGTGATCGTCGAGTGGATCGCACGTCTTCGTGAGCGCGTTGAATCCATGGGCACCGGCGGGACAGGTGATCGTCTGGTTGCCGATCGTGACGGTGAACTGTGCAGGGGCGGACCACACGTTGGCGGCGAGATCGGGATGCGTGTAATCGACGCCGGTGTCGACGACGCCGACCAGGATGGTTCGCGCGCCGATCGCCGTGTCCCAGGCCTCCGTCGCGTGAATGTCGGCGCCAGGCGTGCCGGCTATGCCGCCAATCGTCTGACCGACGTTGAGCAGGTTCCACAGCTCCGGGAAGCGTGGATCGTTGGGCTGCGACGTGGAGTAGAGGATGTAGTTCGGCTCGACATACACCACGTCGGGGCGCGCCCGCAGCTGCGCGATGAGAGTCTGAACGTTCTTGCCCCGCGAACGAGCGTGCCAGATGCGGCCGTCGCCGACAAACGTGTCCGTGTCCGCGTCAATGTCGCCGCGCAGTTGGTTCAGATTCGGGTTGCCGCGGAATCGAACGAGGATCTCGCCGGCCGCGACCGCGTGGCCATCGATGACGTCGACCTCGGGAATCGAGCCGAGATGGACGACGGTCAGTAGAATCACGATCGCCGGCGCACCAACGACAGCCGCTCCAAGAAATGGACGGCGGAACCTCATCGGGCGGCGACTGTATCGGAGTGAAAGAAGGCATACAAGATGGCGCGCTGCAAAACTGTGCAACGGCGGGACGTGTCTCCCGTCCCACGGCAGTTCCCGCTCGCCGCCAACGAGGCGCGGACGCCCAAGGCCTCGCCGCGTTTCGGAGGCCGCTACGCCGCGTGGTCGTGAACAGCGGGCTGGGAAACGGGGTGATGGGTTAAGTTGGCCACGGCACTGACCAGCTCATGAGGGTCGACCGGTTTTGCCAGATACTTCTGGAAACCCGCGGTCAAAGCGCGTGCGCGATCTTCGTTTCTGGCGTAGGCGGTCAGCGCCACGGCTGGAAGACTTCCTCCCTGTTCTGGGCCGCGTTGGCGTATGTGCTTGAGCAGTGCGTACCCATCCTGCTCCGGCATGGCGAGATCCGAAATCAGCACGTCTGGAAGAGAGTGTTCGAGGACTTTCAGCGCATCGCGCGCTGAGGCTGCGGTGACGACCTCGGCGCCGCGGTTTTTGAGAATGATTTTCAGCATCTCGAGCGTATCCAGATCGTCGTCGACGACTAGCACACGCACGCCGCCGAGGTCTTGTCCATCCTCCATTCGAGCGGGCTGCGTCGGCGGTTTCATGTCCGGTGCAGAAGGCCGTTGTTCCGGTTGTCGCACGATGTCTTGTGAGGCGATGGGAAAACGTACCGTGAATGTCGCGCCCAGGCCTTTTCCTGGACTCGATGCGGCAACCGTGCCGCCGTGCATCTCGACCACGTGACGAACGATCGCCAACCCGAGACCCAAACCGCCGTACTTCCGTGTCGACGTGCTGTCGGCTTGCCTAAATCGATCGAAGACATAGGGCAGGAACTCGGAATCAACGCCGACACCGGTATCCGTCACGGTGATTTCGACGTGGCCCCCGGCTCGGATCAACCTGGCTTCCACGCGGCCTCCCTCGCGTGTGAACTTCACCGCGTTGGACAGCAGGTTCCACATCACCTGCTGCACGCGATTGGTATCGCCGAAGATGATGCTATACGGATCCTCGATGTCGACTTGTAACGCGATCCGCTTCGCTTCAGCGCTGGGCCGAATGACATCAATAGCGGTCTGCAGGACCGGCGCGATCTGGATCGGGTGGGCGTCGAGCTTCAACCGCCCCGTGATGATGCGAGCCGTGTCCAGAATGTCGTCGACGAGCCCCGCTTGTGACTTCGCACTTCGCTCGATCACCTCGAGCGCGTGTCGCATCTGAGATGGCGAAAGACACCCACGGTTGAGCATGTGCGCCCAGCCCAGGATCGCTGTGAGAGGTGTGCGTAATTCGTGTGAGATCGTGGCCAGAAATTCGTCCTTCATCCGGCTCGCCATTTCCGCTTCCTCGCGCGCCTCCTTCTCCTTCAGCAAGAGCCGTTCGCGCTCCTCCTCGGCGTGTTTGCGCTCAGTAATGTCGCGGCCGATCGTCAACCAACAGTGTTCGCCACGAAGGTCCATTGCCTCGGCGGAGAACAGGCACCATCGCATTTCTCCTGACTTCCGCGTCAGCGTGAGCTCGAAGTCACGAACGACACTTTGCTCTTGTAGAATCTTCAGCGCACGCTCGCGAAATGACGGATCCGCATAGAGCCCGAGCTGAAGGGTGCTGCGGCCGATGATTTCCTCGCGGGCATAGCCGGACAGTGAAACGAAGCTGTCGTTGACTTCAAGAACGACGCCGTCTGCAATCCGGCTAATGACCAGCGCATCCGGACTTGCCTTGAATGCCTTTGAAAATCGCTCCTCGCTCTCGCGCAATGCCTCCTCGGCTCGCTTGCGTTCGGCGATGTCGATGAGTGTCACGATGGTCAACACCATGCGTCCTTCGCTGTCATAGATCGGCGCGGAATTGACAGAGAAGTACGCTTCAGTGGCATCCTCGAGCCGGTACTTGATTTCTTCGCTCTTGACGATCTCTCCGGCCTTGAGCGAGCGCGCGGCTGGATACTCCTCGGCTTGATAGGGGAGACCGTCTGGACGCAGCGCGCCGAATTTCGCGTACCCCCGATAGTCGTCGGCGACCAGGAACGGACGGTGCAGCAATCGCGATGCTTCGAGGTTGTGAAAAACGAGCCGACCTGATGGCGCCTCGGCGATGATCACGCCGATGGGCATCTGTTCGAGAATGCGCGACAAACGGTCGCGTTCGCTTTCGATCTCTCGAGACCAGCGCTCGCGCTCGGCCTCCGCTTGTTTCCGTCCGGTCAGGTCGTGGATGACGAGCAGAGCGGACTGCTGATGCCCGTTGAAACGGACCGCGCTGACCTCGACGGGTATCCTTTGTCCAGCCACGCTCCGCAATGTGCCCTCCACTTGCCTCGCGGCCGCCCCGTCGGTCATGACGGTTTTCATCAAATCGCGGCAACAATCCTGGCACTCGGGCGCGACAAAATCGAAGATGTTCCGTCCGGTCGCGTCCTCGGCCGTCGTCCCGAGCATCTCCAGCACCGACGGATTGACCAAATGGATCGTGCCGTCGGCGCCGGCGACAACCACGCCATCGGGCGAAAGCTCGGTCAGCAGACGGTAGCGTTCTTCACTCGCGCGCAATGCCTCTTCAGCCTGCTTTTGTGTCGTGATATCGCGTTGTGTGCCCCAGGCGCGGATAACCATTCCGTGTTCCACAATGCCGTTCAGGCTGTTCAGCATGACTTTGTGATTGCCGTACCTGTCCAATTCGGACGACTCAACGTCGTTGAGGCAATAACCGCTGGCATGGAGAGCACGAAGGTATTCGATATTCTTCGGATCTGATTGGGGCATCAGATCTCCGAGCCGTGCACCCAAAATCTGATCCGCGCTCTCGTAGCCGTACATCCGCGCCATCGCGTCGTTGCATTCGGCGAGGTAGGCAAATTGGTATAGCTGCTCGATCTGATCGTCCACCGGCAACGTCACCGGGATCGGCTGTTCGATTTCAAAACGCCAGATCCCCTCCGAACTGACCGCAATGAACGAGCGATAGTCCTCGTAGCCCGCCTTCCAACGTCTCAGCGCCGCGGCGTGCTCAATGGATTCCCAACATCGAATTGCCACCGCGTCGATGAGGCTGATGTCCTGGGTGGACCAATGGCGGGGCGTCCTTTGGCTGACCGCCATCGCGGCGACGACATGACCTTCTTTGATCAGCGGCACGCACGCCAAAGAGCGGATTTCCGAACGCAGATACGAAGGAATCTGCGTTCCCGACAACGGTTGGACCTCGATATCGTCGACGACGTACGCGTGGTGTTCCAACAACACTCGCCATTCTCTTTGACCGAAGTCGGACATCCGATATCGGCCCGTGATGGCGCTCGTTGCGTCTCTGGTGTAGTCGCCGCGTATCGCGAAATGATCCTGGTCTGCCTCGACGTCGGCGTAGTCGCAGCGGTCCGCTCCCATGTATTGCCCTAACATGCGCACCGTGACAGCCACGATGTCGTTCGGACCCGATAGGCGCATCAGCGCATGGTCAAGATCGCCAATGAACCTGTCCGGGACGGAACTGGAGGCCACATCCGGCCGTCTCGTCATTGCACGACGCACCGAATGCGCGGCGGCGATGATTCGCGCAAACGCCTGATGCTGGAACGCTGCCTTGATAGCTCTTCGGGCCCTATCGATAGTGAGCACTGAGCCCCTCAAGACAAGGGTAGCGCGCTCGAACGCCCAAATTAAGCTTAGCGGTGTCTATTCCGATCGCCGCCAACCAGCCAGGAAGCTGATGGTCACGCTCCTGCTGACGCACTCGCGCTTGCGGCAGCGCCGTCAAGCAGCTGTTCGGCAAGCCGACACGCCCAACCGATGACCTCGGCCGCCCGCTGCGCTTGCGAGCGCGTGTGGGTCGCCATGACTTGCATGCGAAGCCGGCAGGCGCCGACTGAAACCGCCGGGTATTCGATCAAGTTCGTGAAGACACCACGGTCGAAACATAGAGCTGCCGTGATCCGGCCCACTGCCTCCCGTCCCAGAAGGATCGGCACAAGCGGTCCCAGTTTGCCGAGGCAGACGACTCCCGACGTGGCAAGCCTGTCGCGGAGATCTTGAGCGACCTGTCTTACCTTTTCTCGCAACAGGTCCCCTTCGGCGCTGCGGACGATCTCAATTGCCCTCAGCACTGCCGCGCATTGAGGGGGTGAAATGGCATTCGAAAACGTGTGCGATGGCGCATAGGGCCGCACGTACTCGCGGATGGCGGGAGACGACGTGGCCGCGAACCCACCGTTTGCCGCGAACACCTTGGAGAAGCTGCCGATGACCAAATCCACTTTGCCGAGGAGGCCCTGCAGCCCGACGATCCCCGTGCCGCCAGGCCCGACCGCGCCCAGATCGTGAGCAACGTCGACCAGAAGCGTCGCGTCGTACTCGCGACAAACGCTTTGAAGTGCCACCAGATCTGGCGAGTCGCCGTCCATGGAAAAGATGCCCTCGGTAACGACCAAAATCGCGTTCTCGGTGTCGGTCGCACGGATGCGACGGAGCTGCCGCACGAATGCGTCGATCGAGAGGTGACGCACCCGATGCACATGCGGAGTCGCCGCCGTCGCCCCCTGCACGCAGCAGTTGTGGGCGTACTGGTCAAGAACGACGTGGTCCTTGCTGCGGATTAAGGCCGTGATGACGCCATATCCTGCCGCCCACCCGGTCGGGAATAAGACAATATGTGGGAGGCCGACCAGTTCCGCCAAGGCTGCTTGCAGCCGCAATGACAGGGTCGAGTTACCTTGCAACACCGGCGCTCCCGCCGTCTGCGTGCCGTACTGATTAATGGCCTCGATGGCTGCGGCTCGAACTTCAGCATGCGTGGAAAGCCCAAGGTAATCGTACGAGGCGAAGTTCAGACCGGTTCGTTCTTTCTCGGTCTCATCAGTTACGGTGGCCTCTGGTCCGGGAGGGGATTGAAGCTGGGTTGCGAACGGCCACACTCCTTGCTCCAGACGATTTCTGCGCCAGTCGTGATAGCGCTGCGTCCGTAATTCGAGATTCTTACCCGAGAGTCGCACGAAGTCGGCAAAGCTGCCTTCAAGCGCGCCACTGTCGATTAGCTTCAGGATGTCGTGAGTAAATCGGTTATCAAGTGCGCCCACGGTGCCTCCACTGGACGGCGGGTCGGAAATAAGGTTGCCGAGATGATTTACACATCCTAATCCCTTGTGGAAGGGGAACGGCCCTAATCATGTAAAACGGGGACGCGCGTCGCCCGATAGTGATCGACCAGCTTGAGACATCGGTCGCGACATTCGGATCGCCCGATGTCCGCGTGACGTAATGCTCACGGAACGACGGAGTCCGTGTGGCGACGCTAACGGATATTCGTGAGCCAGCGAGTACCGTCCCGTGACCCAGCAGTATCGCCCTCCAACCTGTCACGGTTTTTTCAACATCTTCAACGCCAACGTATTCGTATGCTGACGGAGTGGCTGCACGGCTCCTGAGCGCGGTTCTCGCGTGCGCGGCATGCGCGGCGTGGGACCGTGGCATCGCCGCGCAGCAATCGTCCGCCGACACAGGACGCGCGGCCTTGTGCTCCATCACGGGCCGCATCACCAGCGGCAGCGTTCCAATCCCGGGGGCGTCAATCGTCGTGGACTCAGGCGATCAGGTGAAAGCCGCCACCTCCTCGGATGTGGATGGTCGTTACGCAATCACGTTCGCGCCTTCCGCGGCGTATCACCTCACCGCAGCACTCACCGCCTTCACCACCGTATCGCGTGACCTGACACTCGGCAGCCCGCCATGCGACACAACCGTCGATTTCCAGCTGACGCTTGCGCCGCGGCGTGCGACGGGGACGGCAGCCGTTGCACCGGATCGATCCGGTCCGTCCGCACCCAGTCGGCCGGGCGTGCCGCCGGCCGGACGCGCGTTGCAGACACTCAGGGTGCAGGAAGATGCGAACGGCCAGGCGCTTGTCGCCGGGACTGGTAGTGCGGACACTGATGCCGACGCGTCAGCTCTTCTTCCAGCAGGCTTCAGCGTCGAGGCTGCACAGGCCGACGCAGTAGCGATCAGCGGCAGCGGCGACGCCACGAATCTCGATCGCGGTCAACTCAACGATCGACTGCTGGCCATCGCACGCGGACAGTTTGACCCTGCGAGCGGTGAACTTGGCGACGGCGCCGGAGCCGGGGCGGCGGGTCGCGGCCTGGCCACGGCGTTCGGAGGCCCCGGACAAATCGGCGGCCGTGCCGGCGGCCCCGGCCCATTCGGAGGTGCGGGCGGCTTCTTCACTGGCGGGCGCGGTGCGCGGGGGCAGAACGCGTACCAAGGCTTCGTCAACTACCGGTTTGGCGGTTCCGCGCTCGACACACCGCCGTACCAACTGCGCCCAGACGTCGCCGTGCGGCAGCCGCAGTTCGCGCAGCACACGTTCGGCGCGACATTCGGCGGACCGCTGAAGGTGCCCCGTCTCTACAAGGACGAAAACCGCCGCACCAACTTTCAGCTCAACTTCACCGGCAACCAGTCGAACAATGTGTTCGATCAGTACGCAACGGTGCCGACCGCTGCTCTGCGAAGCGGCGACTTCTCGTCGAGTCCGATTCAGTTGTTCAATCCGGTCACCGGTCAGCCGTTTGCGGGCAACCAGCTACCTGTGAGCGCAGCATCACAGGTCCTTCTGAACTTCATCCCCCTGCCGAATCTACCCGGCACCGCGAACAACTTCCACACGTCGTCTACGGTGCACTCGTCGTCGGACGCGTTGAGCCTGCGGCTGACGCAGAATCTCTCGCCGACGGTTGCCCAGAACGTCGGCGCCGGCTTTCGCGGAGGCCGCGGCGGTGCCGGTGTTGGCGGGCGCGGAGACGGCGCGCTCGGACGCGGCGGCCTCGGCGCCAATCGGCCGACGACGATCATTCTGCAGACACAACTCCAGGTTCGCCGCACGAACAATCAGACGGCCAACGTCTTTCCAGCCCTCGGCGGCGGCACCACGTCGACGAGCCTCGCGATGCCGGTGTCGCTCAACATCGCGCGGGGCCGCTCGGTCAACAACTTCACGATCAACGTCGCGCAAACGACGTCGGCGTCTACCAATGCGTTTGCCGGCATTGAAAACGTCGCAGGCGTGGCCGGCATCAACTATCCAGCCGCCGCGGCGTCGGACCCGCTGAACTGGGGTGTCCCCAACCTGACAATCGCGGGATTCACGGGCGTGCAGAGTGGCGCGGCGACGCGGCGGACCGACAGGCGTATCGTGCTCGCTGACACGTGGATGCACGTGCTCGGCAAGCACCAGTTGCGGATCGGTGGCGATGTTCGATTCGATCACAGCAACAGCCAGCTGAATTCGAATGCGCGTGGGGCGTTCACCTTCACAGGTGTGTATTCGTCGGACGGCCGTCAGGTCGCCGGCACGAACGGCGCGGCGTTCGCCGATTTCCTGCTCGGCTTTCCGCAGCAGGCGACGCTGCAGGCCGGTGGTGTGTCCGATGTGCGCGGTCGATCGCTCGATGCATTCGTCGAGGACAACTGGCAGAAAAGCCCGAAGCTCACGTTCAACATCGGCACGCGGTACGAGCTGGTGTGGCCGTACACGGACGTTCACGGCCATCTCGCGAACCTCGATGCCGCGCCGGAGTTTGCGTCGGTTGCGCCTGTTGTCGCCGGCGCCACTGGTCCGTTCTCGGGTGCGTTTCCCGCCGGTCTCGTGGACCTCGACGTCAACAACATCGGTCCGCGCCTCGGCGTCGCGTATCGTCCCGCGCGCGGCACGGTCATTCGAGGCGGCTACAGCCTCGCCTATAACCCGGCATCGTACGCATCCATCGTGCGTGAGCTGGCGTCGCAGCCGCCATTCGCTTCCGCCGAAACGGTCGTTGGCACGCTCGAGACGCCACTGGCGCTCACCGACGCCCTGCTGGCGTCGACGTCTGCGACGACCAATACATGGGCAGTCGATCGCCACTACCAGCTCGGCGTGATCCAGACGTGGAACGCGACGTTGTCCCACGATTTGTCACAGAGCTGGGCGACGCTTGCCGGCTACACGCGCGCCACGGGATCTGATCTGGATCTGCTCAGCGCGCCGAACCGATCGATCGATGGCGCGCTGCTGCTTCGCGGCGTGCAGCCATTCATCTGGGAATCGTCGACCGGACGCTCGACGCTCAACTCCGCCAACATCCAGTTGGTTCGCCGGCTCGCCCATGGCGTCGCCGGCAGCGCATCGTACACGCTCGCAAAATCCATGGACGACGCGCCGTCGCTCGGCTCGGGTGCGCCGCTGGTCGCGCAGAATCCGACGGACCTCGGCGCCGAGTGGGCACGATCGAATTTCGATCGGCGGCAGGTGTTCAGCGGGAATCTGCTGGTCGAACTGCCGTTCGGCTCGGATCGCCGATGGCTTTCGCAGGGAGGCGTGCTCGCCGGGCTCGTTGGCGGCTGGACGTCGGCACTGTCGTTCACGGCGCAGTCAGGCCTGCCGTTTACCGCGCGCGTGTGCGGTGCGGTGTTCGACATCGCGCAGGGCACCAACTGTTCGCTGCGCGCCGACCTGACCGGTGCGCCAATCGGCATTGCCGACCCGAGCCTCGACAGGTTCTTCGACACGCTCGCGTTCACGGTACCGGCGCCGAGGACGTTCGGAAATTCGGTGCGCAATGCGATTACCGGTCCGGGGAGCCGCCAGCTCAACGCGTCGCTGATTCGCGACATCCGGTTCGGCGGCCCGCAGGCGCTCACGCTGCGCGTCAACGCGACCAATCTGCTGAACACGGTGCAATGGGCGACGATCGACACGAATCTCAATTCGCCGACGTTCGGCCAGGTTCTCTCGGTCCGGCCGATGCGAACGATCACCGTCGATGCGCGATTCAGGTTCTGACATGCGCCGCCCGTTTGTTCGACTCCTCACGATCGCTGTGCTGCTTGCCGTGTCGGCGCGACTGCGCGGGCAGCAGGGGTCCGTCCAGAGCGGCGCGACGTTCCGAAGCAACGTCGACCTGATCCGGGTGGACGTCGTCGTTCGCGACAGAAACGGCGCCGTTGTGAAGGGCCTCACGCAAGCAGATTTTCAGATCCTCGAAGACAACAAGCCGCAGCAGGTCGTGTCGTTTGCCTTCGAGCAGATCGCCACCAAGCCGCAGACGGTCGAGACGGCATCGCTGCTGGCGGACGCGGTGCACGCGGCCGGTGCGCCGCGCGTCGCTGCGACGCCAGCGGCGACCGTCCGTCCCGTGCCGTCGACGTCCGAGGACGTGGCCGGCTACCGTCTGTTGACGCTGCTGTTCGACACGAGCTCCATGCAGCCGGAGGAGGTGCAGAACGCGGCCGAATCGGCTCTGAGGTGGGTCAACGATCGGATGGGATCGTCCGATCTCGTCGCCGTTGCAACGATCGGATCGACACTGCAGGTCCTGAGCGACTTCACCAACGACAAGGAACGCGTCAAGACGGTTCTGGGCGCGTTCACGGGAGCTGACGCCACGCAGTACGCCGCCGTTGACGCGAGCACCGAGGCGGCCGACGAGTCGGCGTCAGCGCAGGCCAACACGGCCATCGACGAGAGCGCGCAGGAGCTCGACACGTTCAACAACGATGTCCGTCTGCGCGCTCTGAAGACGCTGGCCGACGCGCTCGCACCGGTGCAACAGAAGAAGGCCATTCTGTATTTCAGCTCCGGTATGCAGCGCAACGGCACGGACAACCAGATCGAACTCCGTGCGGCGGTCAATGCCGCGGTCCGTGCCAACGTGACGATCTATCCGGTGGATGCGCGTGGCCTGCAGGCCGTCGTTCCGGGCGGCAGTGCCAGGCAGGGCAGCCGCGGCGGGCTTGGTGCATTCTCCGGCCAGGCCGTCGGCCAGCAGTTTGGAAATCTGATTGCGCAGCAGGAGACGCTCACGACGCTGGCATCCGACACGGGCGGACGGGCCTTTCTCGACTCGAACGACTTCGGCGAGGCGTTCGCGCAGGTGGAAAACGACATCTCGTCCTACTACGTCATTGCCTACACGAGCACGAATACGAACCGCGACGGCCGCTATCGCAGGATTACGGTACGCGTGAAGGACCATCCGAACGTCACGATCGAGGCGCGCAATGGCTACTACGCCGATCGCGACTTCGCGCACACGTCGAAGGGCGGCCGCGAGCAGCAGCTGCAGGATCAACTGTCGGTGGACATCCCGGCGACCGATGTTCCGCTGTTCGTCACCGCCGGCTGGTTTCGTCTCGCGACGGACCGCTACTACGTGCCGCTCTCAGTGGCGGTCCCGGGCACCGCGCTGCCGCCATCGAACGACAAGCTGATGCTCGACGTCGCCGGCGTGATTCGCGACGAGCGTGGCGCGGCGGTCGGCCGCATCCGCGACACGATGACCGTGCCCGCTGCCAGCACCGGCGATCTGGCGGCACGCCAGGTCCTGTATCAGACAGGCGTGACACTGCCGCCGGGTCGGTTCTCGGCAAAGATTGTCGTCCGCGAGAACACGACGGGGCAGATGGGAACGTTCGAGACCGCGGTTGTCGTGCCCGAGCTGAAGCGGGCGCCGGTGAAGGTGAGCTCCGTCGTGCTCAGCACACAGTTGCAGAGCGTCGCGACTCGGAAGACCGTCAGTCCACTGGTACAGGCCGGGGTCGAGCTCGTGCCGAACCTCACGCACGTCGTCTCGGGGGCGCAGAAGCTGTACTTTTACTACGAGGTGTACGACCCGGCGCAGGACGCCGGCATGCCCGACGTGCGCACGAGCCTCACCTTCTATCGCGCTAAGGTCAAAGTCTTCGAGACGCCGACGCTCGACCGTACACAGGTGGACGCGACCGAACGCCATGCGGCGGTGTTTCAGTTCGAAGTACCGGCCGGCAGCCTAACGCCCGGTTTCTACACGTGTCAGGTGAATATCGTCGACGAGGTAGCGGGGCAGTTCGTGTTTCCGCGCATCGAGCTGTACGTCCGCTGACGTAGCGCCATTCCCGCGCCATGCCGAACGGGCAGCGCCAGCTTGAGCGGCGGCATCAGGACCGGAACGCCGTGGTTCGCGCGCGCAGGAAGGCTCGCAGCGACGCCTCGACCTCGGACGGCAGCGTGCTCCCGGTCGCCTCGCGGATGATGCGCGGCGTCGCCTGATAGGACCTGACGAAGGCGGCGCATCGCGCGCAGCCGGCGACGTGTTCCTCGAGTGCGGCGTTCACCTCGGCGGGCAGCATGCCTTCGAGAAAATCCATCAGCAGATCCACCCCCGATTCGCAGACGACGTGATTCACGGTCGTACCCCCAGAAGATCACTCAGATAGCCCCGCAGCATGAGCCGGGCGCGGTGAACGCGCTGGCGCACCGCAGCAGGCTCGATGCCGAGCGCCTGCGCGACGTCGACCGTGGACATTTCTTCGAGATCGCGCAGCACGAAGGCGTCGCGATACAGATCGGGCAGGCGGCCGATGACGTCGCGCGCTTTTTCGGCGAGCACCCGGCGATCGAGTAGTTCGTCCGCGCATGCTGCCACTTGCAGTTCCGCTGGCGTGGCCCGGTGTCGGCCATCTGCGTCGAACTGTGGCATGTACATCTCAAGTGAGTCGGTGGGACGTCTTGCCGTCGAGCGGCGGTGCATCAGCGCCGCGTTGGTCGCGACCCGGTATAGCCAGGTGCCGAAATGCGAGTCGCCACGGAACGACTGGAGATGCCGGTAGACCTGAAGGAAGGTGTCCTGCAGCACGTCCGGTGCCTCGGTGTCGCTCGTCAGGCGGCAGGCCAGACGAAAAACGCGCGCCTGATACCGCTGCACGATCAATTCGAATGCAGAGTCGTCCCCAGCCGCGGCACGCGCCGCCAGCGTCTCGTCGCTCGGCTCAACAGCGGGGACGCCCACGCTCATCCTTTCGGCCTGTTCTGGATCGCCGCTTTCACCTTTGCGACCAGTTCCGGCGTCACTTCCGTGATGCCGTGATCATGCGCAGCGTGTGCGGCGACCATCGTCAACAGTTCTTCCTCCGTTGCTGCCGTGGCCTCGAACGGACAGTCGGGGACGACCGCGGCGCAGGCAATGTATTTGTCGGTGGTGGTTGCTGGTGCGGACATCTTCGTGCTCCTTGTGAATGCGTTGCTGCCCTTGAGATGCCGCGAGGCGCGCAGTGTGACAACACTGCCGAGTCAGAAACGAGCCATGGCCGACATTGTCACACTGCGATGGCGCCGCGCATCAGAGTGAATGGCGATGTCACTTTACGTAGCAGGGTTGTGGCGGTATCCGGTCAAGTCGCTCTCTGGCGAACGTGTGTCGACGGCGGTGCTAGCCGCGGGTGGGATTCCCGGCGATCGAATGGTCCGCGTGCGTGGTCCGGAGGGTGTGCGCACATCGCGCCGGCACTATCGGCTCATCGGGTTGCACGGCACGCTCGACCGGGACGGTCGCGCCCGAATCAACGGTTATGCATGGGATAGTGCGGAGGCGCTCGCGCTCGTGAGGGCGGCGGCCGGCGCCGACGCCTGGCTCGAGGAGTGGAAGGGCCTCGAGCGGTTCGACATCCTTCCACTCCTCGTGGCCACCGATGGCGCCATCGCGGCGTTCGGACGCGATGTGCGTCGCCTTCGCCCCAACGTCGTAATCGGTGGCGTCGAAGGGTTGGCGGAACGTGACTGGCCGGGCAGCCAGCTATGCATCGGTGAGGCGGTTATCCAGCTCGACTCGCTGCGATCGCGGTGTCACATGACGACCATCGATCCCGATACGCTGCAGGTGAATCCCGACGTGCTGCGCGATATCGTTCGACGCTTCGGCAACAAGCTGGCATTGAATGCGGACGTCGCGCGCGCCGGCCTGATTCGTGTCGGCGATGCTGTCTCACTCGTCTCTACTGCCACGTATCCACGGCCTTCTTCGGCAGCGAGTCTGGACTGTACTCGTTGAGTTCCATTCGAACGCCGTCTGGATCGAACACGTTGACGTTCTTGACATGCGCGCCAGGAGAAACCCCTACGGTCTGACCCATGGTGCCGGGCGCGTTGCCAGCAGCCGGCGCAAGACCGGCCTGCCGGAGCCGCGCGATCGTGGCGTCGAGGTCGCGCGTCAGCAAATGGAAGTGCGTCAGTCCGGCAGGGAGATTCGCACCCGCCGGCTGCAGCTCGAGAAACGTGTCGCGGCTGGTCTGGTAGTAGGCATTCACTCGCTGGGGATCGGCGGGGCCAAATGAGAAGGCGACGCGAAACCCCAGGACATTCTGATAGAACTTCGTCGATGCCGGCAGGTCCTTCGCGCCGACGCCAACGACGTTGAGCGTCAACCCCTTGCTGTCCTGAGCGTCCGTCCACGATGCCGCCGCTTTCTTCATGAGCGACTCGGGAACATGCTCGTTCAGCTCCAGCCTGATGCCGTTCGGATCGTAGACGTTCGCATTCTTCACGAAGATGTTTTGAGAAAAGCCCGCCGCGGTCACGGCGTTCGCCGGCGCGGTATTCGGCGGTGGTGCCGCCAGGCCTGCCTGGCGCAGCCTTGCAAGCGTGGCGGTCAGATCGTCAACGGAGAAATGCGCATGGGTGAGGCCGGGTCGCACGTCCGCGGTTGCCTGCTGCATTTCCATGAATGTATTGCGACTCATCTGATAAAACGTGTTTGTCCGCGTGCCGTCCGCGCTCGAGAACTTGAACGCGGCCGGAAATCCCATCACGCGCTCGTAGAAGGCCTGCGACTTCGCATAATCGCTGACCGCAATACCAATGAGGTTCAGCGTGAGGCCGCTGCTCTTCCCTGCCTGGCCCTGAGCCACGCGTGGCTGCAGCACGACACCCGCGACAATGACGCCAAGTACCGACGCGAAGAGAGCGAACCGTTTCATCTGGTTCTCCTTCTTGAACTGGCGTTCTTATACACCAACTATGGCGGGAACCCTACGGGTTCGCGAAGCGAGCCTGGCAGGGCTCACACGTGTGAATGTCGGCGTTAGGAGTGTTTGAAAGACGTGCTACCGCGTCCCTTCGAGGAACGCGGCGCGTTCCGTGTCGAAGGGGTCGCAGCGCGCGTAGGGACGTGCCTCGTACCCGGGCTCGGCGCGTTGATACCTGAATTCGTACGTATGCGGCGCCGCAAAGACGGCAGGATCCGTCCACGTGAACGTCACGGAGAGCAGCGCTCCATTCTTGAGGAGGCGGTAACGTTCAACCAGACGTGAGGTGGCGGTCCTGAATCCCCCACCCGGAATGGCCGTCACGCCATGTGTCGGCTCGAATCCTGTCGTGTCGACGACGAGCGTGTCACCCTCCCAGTGGGCGATCGAGTCGCCGCTCGTGGTCGGGTCGAAGGTGTCCTTGCTGATGTGCGTCTTCCGATCGAGATAGAGGTGCCGCACCGGCGTGACGGGTGATTCGGCCAGAATCACGATTTCACGCGCGCCCTGCCTGATGTCGAGCGGCCGACCGGCGTCCATTGTCGTCGGCATCCCGACCCAGTTGCACCAGCGGATGGCTTTCGCGTCATTTTTGGCCTGGGTCTGGAGTACCGCGCGCGTGACGCTGGGCGCCAGCCGCGCGGGAGGGATGTGGCGGCCGTCCACCGAAAGTTCCCAATAGCCGCTGATGTCGGATGGAGTTGCTGTTCGACTCTGCGCGACGGCCGCGACCGACCACGCGGCGGCGATCGCTGCCAGAAGAAGTACACGCATTGTTACCGGGTCTCGACTCACGGTTTCCTCGCCTACTTACTGCTGCTTGGGCGGAACGACTGATTGGCGTTGGAGCGGATCGCTCGAGTCGCACCACGTCTCGAACGCGTAGCTATCGGCGGGCAGACGCTCGAAGGAGTGTTCGTACGTATGGGGCCTGACGTAGAGCACGGGATCGTCCCAGGTGTAGGTGATCGTCAGGTGCTTTCCGTCAGGCGTCAGTTGATACCGCTCGGTGAGCCGCGTTTCAGGCCTCCTTCGTCCACCACCCTGCACCGCGCCTTCGGGCAAGCCAACGGTGTCTACCACGAGGGCGTTGCCTTCGTAGTGCCCGATGGAATGACCGTACATGCTCGGCGGCAGCTTCGCCGGGTGTCCACGTCCATCCAGGTGGATGCGGCGGCCGCCCGGGCCTTCACGCACCATCAGCACCTCGTCCTTGGATTGAAGAAGGAAGAACGCGGTGGAATTCGGATCGATCGCGCTGCCGCCGGTCCCCTCCGGCGTACACGCTCCGTTGTTTACGACGTAGGCCTCGCCGGCCTGATGGGGAACGGTGTTCCCGCCATTCGGGGTCACATTCCTGCCGTCGCCGCGTACTGCCATCGCCTGTCCCGCGGGTGTAAGCGCGGCCGGCGGGAACCGTTGCGCTCTGCCGTCGAAACTTCCCGAACCCTCAGCATCCAGCAGCAGCCAGCCGCCTGACAGGTCGGGGATGGTTGCCGTCTGCGCCCCGCGTTGTGCGCTGATCTGAGCGTTCCAACCGGC
>Ga0310810_10001863_pt1 | contig 22353 bp, 20 predicted proteins | sample NCmetagenome_FD_207641 | JGI IMG/M metagenome (GOLD analysis project Ga0310810, IMG submission 207641) | Soil microbial communities from experimental microcosm in Duke University, North Carolina, United States - NC | ecosystem: Engineered > Artificial ecosystem > Soil microcosm > Unclassified ... | reverse complement strand
GCTTGGTGACTTCTGAACTCGTTTGGGCGGAGACGAAAGTGGAGCAAAAAATAACGAGAAAAGCTCTGAACAACAAGGCGAGAAGATGTTTCCTGAGAGTCATGGCTTCTCCTTCTGAAAGCCTTTCTGGGCCATGTCGTCGAACTGCTGGTCAATTACTACGAATATGATTTTTTCCAGCCCCTTGCTGTGGATAAAGGCTCGATCAGTCACTGATTCGTTCAGCTATGCCTGCCCGAGACCCGAACTGAAGAGGCTTCGGAGCCCTAAACTTAGCGTGCAGATTTCAGGAACGGCGGATCTGTCTGCCTTTGACCAATGGAAAATAAAGGACCAGAAATGTTGTAAACGCCCCGCCAATCACTAGAGCAGCAATCCATACCTTGGAAGGAATCACTTCTTCTGGCGGATGGTAGCGCACTACAAAGTAACAATTCATCCACATCAGAATGCTCGACACCAGCCCCGGCGAGTATTCATTGAAGCGAATTGACCAGCCAACATGCCAGATTCCGTTGCAGGCGCGTTCGATCACCCATGCCAGCGGCAGGATCGCCCATGCACCACGACGAACGTCATACAGGACGACGCTGGCGATCATGACCACGAAATACCCGGCATTAAACCAAAAAAACTTCGTCCAGGAGTACTCCGGCCACCAGTGCTGGCGCACCTTCTCCACGAAGCTGCTCCCAGCAGCGACTCGTCGATGCAATGTACGACGTAAGCAGCCACCATGAACCAAAACGAGAAAAGCAGTGGCACGCGCATATGGATTGTTGTTTGAGTTTAGCTTGTTCTCAATTTACTCAGCGCTCGCGGTTTCCCACATCACAATCGACAGCCTTCTTTCATTTCGCTAGCTCATCGCGGTTCTGCTTTGCCCAATCACTGTCTGCAGGCACGGCTTTCAGTGGCGGGTTGCCTTCAGTTCCGCAAGCGCACGGACCTTGCATTTTAGTCCTCGGTCACACAAGCACAGGATTTTGTTTTCAAGCAAGCACATACGTAGACGATCTGGTCGCGTTTACCTGGAGATTCAGCATAGGAGCAGCAAAGAGTAAAAGCTATACGAACTAGCTCGACTTCTCACGATTGTTCCTTTCGGGAGTGAACTTGTTTTGATTGCTCGAATGTCTCACTAGCGGGACCCCGAAGAAAATATCCACTTGAAGCTTTAGGCATGTAACCATTCTTCTTTGAAGCGGCGGGCGATAGACCTTCCACCCTGGCGAAAAATCGCGATTGCACTCAAAATACCCTGAAAAGGCGAATACAAGGAAACGTCCCGTCCACAATTCTTCTGACAGGGATTTGCAAACCTCGGGTCGAAGATGGCTCTTTTAAGGCCTTGAACTCGTCACCCCCGTGCATTCCACAAGACTAGACTGCGGCATTCGGACGAAAACCCCTACGATGTGCCGATAAAAATCATTCAGATTGAGAACAAAGACTGATTGAGAACAAAGACTGAAGCACATCGTCTGGCGTCAATGATGCAATCGCCTGTTTACATCAGCTATCGTGGTGTAGTGATCAAAAGCTGAGAACAGACAAGGAGTTCAAGTGCAATCTGAAATTAAGGTAGGGCAACGTTTCAAGTTCAAGATATTGCCCGACAACAATTCGCCAGAGCGGCAGGCGGTAGTAACTAGCGTACTCTCTAATAGAGAAGAAGGACTCGGGCCGGAGGTGGACTTCTATTTTGCATATTGGGTGGAGGCTCACGAACTTCCAGAAACAGGGGTTCCGACAACGTTGGTGTTTGAGCGTGGAACTGACGGAAACGTATACCTCAACGGACGTCAGGTTGGCATCACTTTGCTGACGTGATCTTCCGCTTAGGAACATCGGCTTTGAGACCCCGCTCTGTCTGCTCGCATGCGAGTCTACAATCACGATGGGAGAAGATTCATGAATTCCGGCTTTGCGTTGTTCCTGGCCTTCGGTATTGGAGTAGTAGCAGGGTTGCGATCCATGACGGCGCCGGCGATTGTAGCCTGGGCGGCGCGCCTGGATTGGATCAATCTTTCCGGCTCTCACCTGGCCTTCATGGGCTCGGCTTGGGCAGTCGGAATCTTCACTCTTGGCGCATTGGCCGAATTCGTTGCTGATCAAGTTCCCACCACTCCCGCACGTACGACTGCCGGCCCACTAGCTGCGCGAATTGTAATGGGTTCGCTTACGGGTGCGTGCCTGGGCTTTGCTGGAGGTGCGTCACTTTGGCTGGGGGCGTTGATCGGGGCAATCGGCGCAATCGCCGGAGGGTTCGGCGGCTATCAGGCGCGCGTCAGACTGGTTCAAGGCCTTCGCGTTCCGGATATTGTGATTGCAATTCCAGAAGACCTGATCGCGATCGGATCGGGACTGTTTCTAGTTTCCAGATTCTTACTTACTCGGATTTAGAGCCGACATGTCATGGAATCAATTGCACTCAAATGTATGGTCCGCCGCCGGACTGCAAGAGGTTTTGAAGGTTTGCCAAAATAATAGTCTGCGTAAATGTATCCGGCCTCTTAGTGGAGAATGCTCTCCGGGCACTCGATGATGATCCGCGCGTGTCGGTCCTTCTAAATCCCTCGGTCACTAAGGACGCGTTTGAGTGTTCAGGTATTCCGGCACGCCGTTGGACTATTATTTCGTCTCCTTCTCTCCTCAGCAGACCTTGGTGGAACTTGAAAGTTTGTCGTCGGGACGGTGGAAAAGTGGAAAGCGTTTTGTGCTTTCCAAGCGCAGCGTCTTTTCCACGGTCCTATCACGCAGCGGTCGTCTGCAGCGGCTGATACTGGAAATCTTTGCCGCTGGATAACACGGCCCAGGCCATGCGAGCCAGTTTGTTGGCGATGGCTACGATGACTTTGTTGCGCGGTGCACGCTGAGCCAGGCGTTGGAACCATTGCCCAAATCCTCTTGTGTCGTATTTGGCACGAAACAGTACCGCACGAGCCCCGTGGATCAGCATGCGGCGCAGATAGCGGTTGCCACGCTTGCTGATGCCCAGCAGCTTCTGTTTACCCCCGGTGGAGTACTGTCGGGGTACAACCCCAACCCAGGCCGCGAAATCGCGCCCTCGGCGAAAGGCTGCTCCGTTGCCAATGGCCGCCACAGTTGCGGTCGAGACCAGGGGACCGAAGCCGGGAATCTGGCATAGACGCTGACAACGCGCATCCTCTTTGCTAATGCGCTCAATCTGGTCGGTAACGGTCTGGACATCGATCTCCATCTGTTTCCACTCCTGCCACAGCCGATCTAGCAGCCAGCGCAAACGAGGGGTCAGGTTTTGCTGGGCATCTTCCACAACGATGGGAAGATTCTTGCGCAGGTGAATGGGCTGTGCCGGGAAGGTGATGCCGCGCTCCAACAGAAAGCCGCGGATCTCGTTTATCAGTGCCGTGCGACCTTGTATCAGTCTATCCCGAACTCGGTGCAGGGCTTGTACATCGAGCTGCTCCTGCGTCTTGATCGGCACAAAGCGCATGTTCAGTTTGGTCACAGCTTCCGCGATCGCTTCCGCATCGATGAAGTCGTTCTTGTTCGACTTCCGGTAAGGCTTTACGAACTGGGCGGGGATGAGTCGCACTTCGTGGCCTTGTTTTCGTAAGGCGGCTCCCAGAAAGTGTGCTCCGGAACACGCCTCAAGGCCGATCAGCGTGGGCGGCAGATTCGTCGTACGAAATCCCTATAACGCTCACCCCCCCAATGATCGACGGTAACCCTGGTTCTTACCGTGCCGACGAGCCTTGGATGCCGCTCGCAGGGCATTCTGCAGTTCTGGATGCTCAGCCAGAACCTCCATCATTGGTTTCCTTACCTACCTGTCGCCCCCATTGCATCCCTGCCGCCTGCGATTCGGCGGATACCTTGTCCGGGTTGGCTCCTATCCCCCGGTAGCGGCATGGGTTGCCTTTCGCGCGCAGGCCAGTAAGTAGAGAGCGCCGTAGCTTGCGACGCCTGCGGCAACCACCAACCCTCCAAAGGAGAAGGAACTCATGCCCCAGATGTGTTCGCTCTGGCCGTGGATATCAAACGCTAGCAGCAAAATCGGCGGAATCCCAAGTGCGACCGCCCCGATGAGCCCACCGGGGACGCGAAACGGGCGAGGCAGTTCGGGTTCACGAATTCGTAATACGACCAGCGCAGCGAACTCGAGCAGCAAGCTCAAACCGTAAATGAGGATGTCGAGTGTGACCAAGCGCTCGAAGCCCAAGCCGAGGCACATCGCCCATCCGAGTGCGAGAACGATGATTGCAACCCACGGCGCACGGGTACGAGGATGCAGCCTGCCGAAAATTTTTGGCAGCATACCGTCTTCGGACATGGCCAAGGGCAGACGCGAATAGCTCATAACCAGGGCATTAAACATTGCGAAGCCGCTGAACATTCCTCCCGCGATGAGGAACACCCGCAAAGCCGGCCCCCCGAGCATGCCAGCAATGTCCGCCCAGGAACCTGTTTCCCATGAAGCGGCCGGCAAGCCCGTCATCCACACGGCAGCAACCGGGAGGATGTAGCTGAGCGCAACGACGAGCAGCGCCAACATGATGGCCTTCGGATAGGTGCGCTGCGGTTGATCCACCTCGGCGGCGATGGTCGACGCGTTATCCCATCCCATGTAGTTCCACATGCACACCAGCATCCCGCCGATCAGCCCGACATTCGAGGCTGCCGGAGCAGCATGAAAGAGTGCGCCGTGCTTGAATGGCGAGAGCACAACGATCAGAGCGAAGGGCACTGAAAGAAGAAAGAACAGCCAAAGGGATGTGAGCGAAACCGCTTTCACGCCGGCAATATTCAGCCCGGCGCAAACCACAACCACCGCCAGGCCCGCCCACACGCCGCGATGGTTCGCCGCAAACCAGGGAGACAACCGCGCGAGATAGCTCACGAACAACGTCGGGTAAATGGCCATGTCGAAGATCGAAGCCGCGAGCGAGAGCCACGCCTCTTGAAATCCCCAGAAATTTCCCATGGCTCGGCGGACCCACGCGTAGTAGCCGCCTTCGCAGGGCAGGGCTGCGGCAAGTTCACCGATCATGAATGTGGTCGGCAAACTCCAAAGGATCGGCGTGAGTAGCAGGATAAGAATGCCACGCCCATATCCGGCCCCGTGAACGATGTCCTCGGTACCGTAAGTTCCGCCAGAAACCATAAAGAAGGTGGCAGCCACCAGAGGCCAAAGTGCCAGGTGGGCGGATTTCTGCTTGGGGATGGGGGCGCTTGCCATGTGATTTGCTGGTTGGCCTTCGCGTGCGACCTTAGCTGTGGACAATTTCTATGGCTCCTCCTCGACCGCTTGGAAATCAATTGCAGCGTTTAATGTACGAAAAATTCCGCGTGACGCAAGAAGAAATTTAGAGAATCGAAACCTCTGCTCTCGATGACGCCGAGCAACACAGAACGAATACGTAGATGAAGCAGCCAAGCTGCGGAGTGGATTTGGAACGGGGTTTCTCAGGAAGATGCCAATCATCGCCGTAAGTTATTCTCAAAACATGCTGATCCTTATGGCCGGACTTCCTGGTGCTGGCAAGAGCACGCTGAGTCGTGCGCTCGCGGCCGATCTCGGCGGCACAGTCATCGACAAAGATGGCGTCCGCGCTGCTCTGTTCGATCCGCCGGATATTGAGTACTCGACGGAGCAGGACGATTTCTGCGCTCGCGTGATGCTGAAGGTGGCAGGTTATCTATTTCGCAAGGACCCCGCACGAAAGGTGTTTTTAGACGGGCGGACGTTCTCGCGCACCTACCAACTCACTCGCGCCACGGGTTATGCCAGCGCTCTCGGGCAGCCTTGGAGGATTCTGGAGTGCATTTGTAGCGACGAAAACGCGCGCAAGCGGCTCAACCACGAGGAGCCGCATCCTGCAGCGAATCGCGACTTCAATCTCTATTTGGCGGTGAAAGCTCGATTCGAGGAGATCACGCTCCCGAAAATGATCATCGATACCGACCGGCCGCTTGCAGCCTGTGTAGAGCAAGCGAAACTCGCCTTGCAGGAGTAAGCGGGATTACCGGGCAAGAAGGCGCACTGCCATGGCGGCCAGTGAAATCACAGCGACAGAGACGAGCACGGCATCGATGGCTCGTCGTTTCCAGGTGCTTTGCTGTTTCAAGGTGCCTCGGTCAAGTTGGGAACGGGAAAGCAATGGATCAAGACTTGTGCTCACGTCCCATACCTTACGTTCTTGTCCCGATACTCACAATTCCACTTTAGTAATCGCAAAGTAACTGCGCGGAAGACCCTCGAAAGGCCCGACGGACTTCGATTTCAATGGTTTAGCAAGGCAAGTTTCGATTTCGGGACGGATTCGCATCTCGAACCCGCCCCGGCCCGAGTTCGCCACCCGGGAGAAACCGGGCAGGCAAGATATGCCCTCGTCCCTCCGCTATCATGGATTCCCATGTTTTCCCGCCGCACCAACTGGAAACTCGCTCCGAATCGCCTCAGTCGGGCGATCGATGAGGTGCGCGCCTCCGGGCGTCAGCCGATTGACCTCACGATTTCTAACCCAACCCGCGCCGGGATCACCTACAACGCAGGTGCGATTCTCGATGCACTAAACAATTCCCAGTCGCTTGACTACGATCCCCAACCGAAAGGTCTCGCGCGTGCACGCGAAGCGGTGGCAGAGTACTACCGCGCTCGCCGAGAGCTGATCGATCCAGAAGCCCTGGTGCTCACGAGCGGCACCAGCGAGGGTTACGCCTACCTGTTCCGGCTACTCACGAATCCAGGCGATGAAATCCTTGTCCCCAAACCAAGCTATCCTCTTTTCGACTTTCTCGCCGACCTCGAGGATGTGAAGCTGGTTCCCTATCCGCTTCTCTATGACCATGGGTGGCAGATCGATTTTCATTCCTTGGAGGAAGCCATCGGGCAAACAACCCGGGGCATCGTGCTGGTGAACCCAAACAATCCCACCGGATCCTATGTAAGCGGGCCTGAGCGCGACCAGCTGAATGAAATCTGTCGCCGGAACGACCTGGCCCTGATCGTCGACGAAGTATTTTTGGACTACGCACTAGATGGCTTAGAGCACGCGAGTTTCATCACAAACCAAGGCGCCCTCACCTTTACCCTGAGCGGCCTGTCCAAAATTTCCGCCTTACCCCAAATGAAGCTAGCCTGGATTGCAGTCAATGGGCCGAACGATCGTGTTCACTCCGCGATCGAACGCCTCGAAGTCATCGCCGACACCTACTTGTCGGTGAGCACGCCAGTTCAGTTTGCGGCTCCTGCTTTGTTGGCTGAGAGAGCTAGAGTGCAATCCCAAATAGGATTACGCGTGCGGGCGAACCTTGAGGAACTCGACCGGGGACTCTCCCAGCAGAAAACCTGTTCACGTTTGGCTTTGCAAGGTGGCTGGTATTCGATTTTGCGCGTGCCGGTGACTCAATCGGACGAGGACTTGGTGATTGCACTTCTGCGCGAGAAAAACGTGCTGGTTCACCCGGGCCACTTTTACGACTTCCCGCAAGATGGTTTTCTGGTTCTCAGTCTCATCGCTCCCGATGAGGACTTTCGGTCTGCGCTTCCAAGCTTGTTGCAGCATAGCAATCGGACCTGATTGGAGGAGTTGGCTACCGCGCGGAAGGGCCTTCCTGGCGCGGCCGGCCTTCCCTGAGCTGTAGGAACTACTTGAGAAACGGATTGCTGGCCCGCTCGTTGCCTATGGTTGTGAGCGGCCCGTGGCCAGGTACAACAATCGTCTCATCGGGGAGCGCTAGGACTTTCTGGTTGATTGAGCGGATGATTTTGTCGAAAGATCCGCCCGGGAGATCGGTGCGGCCAATGCTTCCCGCAAATAGCGTATCTCCCGCAATCAGCTTCCCCTGCGCAGGGAAGAAAAGACAGACACTGCCTTCGGTATGCCCGGGGGTATGGATGACGTTTGCTACCAATGGCCCGGCCTCGACCTTGTCCCCATCACCCACGCTGCCATCAATCTCAACCCGTCCGGGAGCAGCCATTCCCAGCCACAGAGCCTGTACGTCAAGCATCTTCACGAGCGCATAGTCGTTTTGGTTCATGAGGATCGGGGCCCCGGTCGCCTGACGCAGTTTCATCGCTCCCCCCACGTGGTCGATGTGGGCGTGGGTAATCACGATCTGTTTAACCTGGAGATTGTGTTTCTGAACGATGGCCAGCACGTCTTCGATGTCGTCTCCCGGATCGACGACCATGGCATCGCGCGTGGTCTCATCGCCGATGATTGAGCAATTGCACGCGAGCGGGCCGACAGGGAGGATTTCGTGGATCATAAAGCAGCTCGCCACGAGCGACGTGCCTCGAACGCGTTCGCGAAAGACGATTGCCGGACGACGAAATCTACTTCTTCGCCGGTTGGCTATTCGAGGCTGGGGTCTGCATATTCTGCAGCACCGAAGCAGCACCGCCTCTGCGCGTCGCCAGCACGGAAAGCGTGATGGAGGTCAGCATAAAGATAACCGCGCACCAGGTGGTAGCTTTGGTCAACACCGTCGCGGCGCCTCGCGGTCCAAAAGCGGTCTGACTGCCCATTCCGCCAAAGGCGGCAGCAATATCGCCGCTTTGTCCGCTTTGCAGCAACACCACAATGATCAGGAACAGGCAAACGATGACGTGAACGATGACGAGTAGGGTATAGACAATCATACGAAGTTTGGTTGCTCGAACCTTTCCTTAATTCCGGCCACCTAAGGACCTGGCGTAATGGTGCGGAAGGCGGGACTTGAACCCGCATGCCTTTCGGCGCCACCCCCTCAAGATGGTGTGTCTGCCAATTCCACCACTTCCGCGGAGTTACCAGGCTTGGGCCGGATTGCGGCCAAAAGAGGTAGTCTCAGTTTACCTTAAGCTGCGCGGGTTAGAAACCCTGATCCCATCAGGCCCCGGAAACCAGCGGCAACGCCCTGCGCTTTGCCATCTCCTCTGCAATCACTTGCTTGTCGCGATCTGAAAGCACGCTCTCGGCCGCCGGGAATAAGATGTTGTCCTCGACCGCGATGTGACGCAGATACATCCTCGAGAGCTTGGAAACTGCGTCACGGAATCGCGCAATCTGGGCTTCCGAAAGCCGGCCTTTCGAAAGGTACTCCTGGCCTAGTCGCTCGATGCCTAAATGCAGGGGTTCCGACCAGCGGTGATCGGCTTCGAGTTCTTCGAGCTTCGCAAAAGCCGAGGCAAGCTGGGGCGACTGAAGCGTGCGCAACCGGGGAAACAGGGATTGCTCTTCGTCGGCGGTGTGCTTCGGCGCTGCTTCCCGAAAGTAGGCAAGAGCCTTGGCCAAAGACTGCCTAGTCTCCTCCCCCGGAGGAGAATCCATGGTTTTTGCAACTCCTTCGAGGACCTGCATGAACATTTCAATGCGACGGTGGCAATCGGAAAGCAGGCCTGTGGGATCGCTGAAACCGTGCGCTTTGCTCCCAATTTGAACTGGCATATTTGCAGTTTATCCCCTTTGAGAGTGGAAGATCCTGTTCAGCATCATGCAGCTAGAGGGTGCTTCCTCTAGGGATTCATAAGGTGGGGGCGCGCGAGCGCAACTTTCGTTATCTGGCTGGGTTTACAAGAATCGCGAAGCATTGAGAGGGAGAAGAACCGTGACCCGCAATCTCATCGCTGTTCTTGTTCTTGCCATTTGCGTGATGCTGTCGGTGAAAGCCCTTGCACAGCGTCCTGTCGCTGACCGGGACTACGAAGACGACCGCGGCAGCCTCATGAACGCGGGAGGCAATTGGACGGTTGATCAATCTGAAGATCGGATGACCGCCGAAAAACGAAGCCGTTTTGAGCTGCAATCGAACGATACCGAGGGGGGAGACGCGCGGGCCAAAGTCATTCTCTACTGCGCTGACGGCAAGCTGAAGCTCGCCGACTTCAATCCCAACCTAAGGCTCTCGCGCCCCAACTGGGCCGGCTTCTGGGGACAGCCTCAGATGCATGTGCGCGTCCGCGCCGATAACTCGCACGACGAGCACAACTGGAACTGGATCAACGGCCACTTCCTTGCCATGGACAAAGGAACGGCGCGTGAACTGATCGGCGCGGAGCTGTTTCGAATCGAGTTCAATACCCCGGATGGCCGGCGGGTCGCCGAATTCTCTCCAAGTGGGCTGGACTTGAGACTGGTGCGGGATGCCTGCGGAATGACCGCCAAGAAGCAGTAATCCTTCCCTCCGAGTACGCCTCTCCAGCTTTTCGCCCTGCGAGACGCCTTCTGCCTTCTCAGGCCCAGCCTCATGTTGGCAACGAACTTGGTCGCAGCAGAATCTCACCCACGGCTCGCTTTACACAATATTGTTCGCACGCCGCAGCCATCTGCGTCATGATCTATTTGAGGTGCCAGCATGACTACTCTCAATTCCCTTCCCGGCATTTCGAACGCCCCTCTGACTCACGAAGAACTCGCTAAAATTCATGCCTATTGGCGCGCAGCGAACTACCTCTCTGTAGGACAAATCTACCTTTATAAGAACCCGCTTCTGCGCGAACCGCTGAAGATCGAACACATCAAGCCCCGGTTGCTAGGGCACTGGGGCACGACTCCCGGCCTCAACTTCATTTATGTACATCTGAACCGGGTGATCAACAGAGATGAGCTCAACGTCGTCTACATTTGCGGCCCGGGGCACGGTGGCCCCGGAATGGTGGCCAATGCATACCTCGAAGGCACTTACACCGAGCTCTACCCGAACATTCAGCAGAACGAGGAGGGGATGCAGCGCCTGTTCAAGCAGTTTTCATTCCCCGGCGGCATTCCAAGCCACGTCGCGCCGGAGACTCCGGGTTCCATCCACGAGGGAGGAGAGCTGGGTTACGCGCTCAGCCATGGGTGTGGCGCGGCATTCGATAATCCCGATCTTCTAGTGGCGTGCGTTGTCGGCGATGGAGAGGCCGAAACGGGCCCGCTGGCGACCAGTTGGCACATCAACAAATTTCTCAATCCCGCCCATGACGGCGTTGTCTTACCGATCCTGCACCTCAACGGTTACAAAATCGCGAATCCCACGATCATGGGCCGCATGACCGACGACGAACTCACCCGCTTCTTTACCGGATGCGGTTGGAAGCCCTACTTTGTCGAAGGCGACGATCCCGAATCGATGCATCAACTCATGGCGGCGACGCTCGACCACATCCTCTCCGATATTCATTCGATTCAATGGAACGCGCGGAATCACGACAAGAGCCACGGTATGCCGGATTGGCCAATGATGGTTCTGCGCTCCCCCAAAGGCTGGACCGGACCGAAGACCGTCGATGGGGTGCAGGTGGAAGGCACTTGGCGCGCGCATCAAGTGCCGGTCTCTGAACTCCGGAAGAAACCGGAGCACCTGACCGTGCTGGAAGACTGGATGCGGAGCTATAAACCGCAAGAACTGTTCGATCCGAGCGGCCGACTCCTCCCCGAACTCGCCGAACTCGCTCCCCAAGGGAAACGTCGGATGAGCGCAAACCCCCATGCCAATGGAGGGCTGCTGCTCCGCGAGCTGGTCATGCCCGACTTCCGGGACTATGAAGTCAAAGTCACCAAGCCCGGAAACGCGGAAGCCGAAAGCACTCGCGTACTGGGAGGATTTCTGCGCGACGTAATGAAACTTAACCTCGAAGCGAAAAACTTCCGCATCTTCGGCCCAGACGAGACTGCATCGAACCGCCTTGAAGCCGTCTACCAGGTTACAGACAAGGAGTGGATGGAACCCATCCTTCCCATTGACGAACATCTTGCGCGCGACGGCCGCGTGCTTGAGATGCTCAGTGAACACATGTGCCAAGGATGGCTGGAAGGCTACCTGCTCACCGGGCGTCACGGCTTCTTCTCTTGTTATGAAGCTTTCATTCATATCGTCGATTCGATGTTCAATCAGCATGCGAAATGGCTGAAGGTGACCCGCGATATCGAGTGGCGGCGTCCCATCGCTTCGCTCAACTACCTGCTCACGTCGCACGTTTGGCGGCAAGACCATAACGGGTTCACCCATCAGGACCCGGGATTCATCGATCACGTGGTGAACAAGAAGGCGGATGTGGTACGCGTCTATCTACCCCCGGACGCGAATTGCCTGTTGTCTGTTGCCGATCACTGTTTGCGGAGTCGCAACTACGTCAACGTGATCGTGGCTGGAAAGCAGCCGGAGCTCCAGTGGCTGGACATGCCGGCTGCCATCGAGCATTGTACAAACGGCATCGGGATCTGGGATTGGGCAAGCACCGATAACAGTTCCGAGCCCGATGTGGTCATGGCGTGCGCCGGAGATGTGCCGACCCTGGAAACCATGGCGGCGGTCGATCTTCTTCGCCAGCACCTCCCGGACCTGAAGATTCGCGTCGTGAACGTGGTCGATCTGATGACGATTCAACCCTCAAGCGAACATCCGCACGGCCTCTCCGACAATGACTTCGATTCTGTTTTCACCGTGAATAAGCCGATCATCTTCGCTTACCACGGGTACCCCTGGCTGATTCACCGGCTCACCTATCGCAGGCGAAACCATGACAATCTGCACGTGCGCGGCTACAAAGAAGAAGGCACCACGACGACACCGTTCGATATGACGGTGATGAATGAACTCGACCGGTTCCATCTGGCGGGCGACGTGGTGGACCGTGTGCCCAAACTGAAGAATGTAGGCGGGCATTTCAAGCAGTTGCTGCGCAACAAGCTGGTGGAGCATAAGCAGTACATCCACGAGTACGGCATCGACATGCCGGAGATTCTGAATTGGAGATGGCGGTACTAGGCCGTCTTTCGCTTCCTTTCCCTTGTGGTGAATGATTGGAACGGAATCCGAGGGAGGCCAAGAACCAAGCAGTTCACTCCATCGTTCCCGAATGAAAATCCTGGTTCTCAATTCCGGCTCCAGCAGTCAGAAGAGCGCGCTGTTTGAACTCGCGCCCCATGGCCCGCTCGACCCGATCCCTGCGCTCTGGGAAGGCAAAATCGAATGGGACGGCAAAAAACAGACCTCCACCATCAAAAGCTCCACAGGAAAGAAGATTCGCACCGAAGCTGAAATCGGTTCGGGCAGCCGGGTGGAGGGAGTCGAGAAACTACTCGAAAATCTTTCGACCGGTCCAACCGCGCTTCTCCTCCATGTCTCCGAGGTTCAGGCGATCGGCCACCGCATCGTGCATGGCGGCCCGGAACTGAGCGAACCCACCCGCATCACGCCTGAGGTACGCCAGGCGATCGCCGAGGTTGCTTCCATTGCTCCCCTGCACAACCAAGCCGGGCTCGAAGGAATCGACCTCGCGAGCAAGCTGTTTCCCGGCATCCCGCAGATCGCCGTATTCGACACCGGATTCCACCGCACCCTACCGGAGGCAGCGAAAATCTATGCCGGCCCCTATGTCTGGTACGAGCAAGGCATTCGACGCTACGGCTTCCACGGCATCAATCACGAGTATTGCGCGCATCGCGCCGCTCAGATGCTCGGGTCTGATCTCGCCTCGCTGAAGATTATTACCTGTCATTTGGGAAACGGCTGCTCCTTAGCGGCGATCGCAGGAGGCAAGAGCATCGATACCACCATGGGCTTTACCCCTCTCGAAGGTCTGGTCATGGGCACCCGCGGGGGCTCAATCGACCCCGGGATACTGATTCATGTGCTGCGCTCCGGAACAAAGGTAGCGGATTTGGACGACATCCTGAACCGCCAGTCCGGCCTGCTGGGCATATCAGGAATCTCCCCCGACATGCGCGACATCGTGAGAGCTATGGCCGATGGAAACGCGCGAGCAAAGCTCGCCTTCGAAATCTTCACCCATCGGCTTTGTGCCTGTATCGCAGCCATGGCAGCCTCGCTCGGAGGACTCGATGTCCTGGTATTCACCGGGGGAATCGGCGAGAACTCTGCCGAGGTCCGAGAAGCCGCCTCCGAGCGTCTGCGCTTCCTCGGAATCGGTGTCGATGCGGCCAAGAACTCGACTGCAAAACCCGATTGCGAAATATCGGCCCAGGAAACCCTCGCCCGAGTTCTGGTCATTCGAGCCGAGGAAGACTGGGCTATCGCACAACAATGCGCGCGCATGCTCGGGAACCAGTCAGCCCCGGATTAGAGACTTCCCCGCGAGATCGCTAAGCCCAGAGCCGGCGGCCTCTCGCCTCCTCGATGGACTGCCTGGCCAGCCGCAAGCAAAACAATTGTGCTCAATCCAGAGCCGCGCTATCATGCCGCATCCCTCAGCTCACGCGTACACAGGAGAAATACGATGGACTCTTCGCAGACCATTACTTTCGTCTTTTACGGAATTCTAGGCATATTCCTGTTGGGCACGATCCTCAGCGGCTTCTTCCAGGTTCGGACCGCCGAAGCCGTCGTGGTCCAGCGGCTTGGCAAGTTCCTTCGCGTCGGCACCGCCGGCATCAACTTCAAATTTCCCTGGATCGATCAGATCGCCGGACGTATTGACCTCCGCGTGCAACAACTGGCGCTCGACGTAGAGACCAAGACGAAGGACAACGTATTCGTAAAGATCCCGGTCTCGGTCCAATACCATGTCATCCCGGACAAGGTCTATGAGGCGTTCTACAAACTGGCCAACCCGAAACAGCAGATCTCGTCCTATGTGTTCAACGTTATTCTCGGCCATGTTCCCAAGATGAACCTTGACGACGCGTTTTTGCAGCAGTCCGATATCGCCGTTGGCATCAAGCAGGGTCTCGACGGCGTGATGCAGACCTACGGATACGCCATCGATCAGGCGCTCGTCACCGACATTCAGCCCGACGAGAAGGTAAAAGCCGCAATGAATGAGATCAACGCCGCACAGCGCGAACAGGTAGCCGCCAGCGCTCGGGGTGAAACCGAAAAGATTTTGAAAGTAAAGCAAGCTGAGGCCGAAGCAGAAAGCAAGGCGCTGCAGGGACAGGGCATTGCCAATCAGCGCAAGGCGATTGTGGAAGGGCTAAAACAATCGGTAGAAGCTTTCGCCGCCGCCGTCGAGGGCACCACCGCGCGCGACGTCATGATGCTCGTCCTGGTCACGCAATACCTCGACACCATCAAAGAAATCGGGAGCAGTGACAAGACCAACACTCTTTTCATGTCGCACTCGCCGGCGGCAATGGGAGAGCTCTACCAGCAGATGCAGGATGCGGTCATGATCGGGCACAAAGCCGCGAGCGCTGCCGGCTAGGAGCACCGGAGAGTTCACCCGGGGGCGCCTTAGCCCGCCTTCGAAGGTGAATCATGTCAGCTTCGCCGCTTCGGGTGTCCGATTTTCATCGCGCTTGTCGCGTGAAGACCCGCCTGGTCCTCTACCTCCAGGGAGGCGACGGGATACCGGTGCGTCGTTCTGGACCTATCAGGCCGCTTTTTTCGATGGAACTTTCGCGCCTTTCTTGCGTGCCTCGGAAAGACCGATTGCGATCGCCTGCTTCCGGCTCTTGACCTTGCCGCCTTTGCCGCGTTTCCCCGAGCGCAGCGTTCCGCTCTTCTTCCGGCGCATTGCGCTCCCTACACTCTTGCTTGCGGCTTTGCCATACTTGCGACCGGTTTTCTTGCGTGCTGGCATGTTTCCCTCCTAGCCCTTAGAGACCGCACGATCGCCGCGGGTTGCGCGCGGTGTGCGGGAAAGCATGCAGCTGGTAATCTGAATTCAAGACATGAACAAGATCATCCTCATTAATATTTCGGGCGACGACCGGCCCGGGCTCACCAGTTCCCTGGCAACCATCCTTGCTGGATACAACGTCCGCATTCTCGACATCGGCCAAGCTGTGGTTCACGAAGCGCTCGCGCTCGGCATTCTGATCGAGGTGCCGGACGGGCACGACTTCACTCCGTTAAAGAAGGACCTGCTGGTCCGCGCGCACGACCTTGATCTGAAAATCAAGTTCAACCCGATCAGTGCTGAGGCTTTCGACCACTGGGTTCGAGCCCAGGGGAAATTTCGGTTTATCGTGACGGCCCTTGGGCGGGAGATCACGGCAGAACAGTTTGCCAGCATCACCGACGCAGTTTCTCGCAACAACTTCAACATCGATGTCATTGAACGGCTTTCCGGACGCCTCTCCCTAACTGGGCGAGTTGGGAACGCCAACGCCTGCGTCGAACTCGAGATCAGCGGAATCGTCGATTCCTCTCCTCCGCTGCGTGCCGAGCTGCTGCAGTTGACGCAACGGTTCAACATCGACATCGCGATTCAGCGCGAAAGCATCTTCCGGCGCAACCGGCGGCTTTTCGTTTTCGATATGGACTCGACTCTCATCGAAGCCGAAGTGATCGACGAACTGGCCAAACTGCACGGGGTCGGCGACGAAGTGTCTTCGATCACCGCTTCGGCAATGCGCGGGGAGTTGGATTTTAAGCAGAGTTTCCGAAAGCGAGTGGCCCTTCTTGCGGGCTTCGCCGAGTCGCGATTGGACGAAGTGCTGCGGACGATTCCCTTGGCGGGGGGCGCAGAACGCCTGATCCACACTCTCAAATCGCTGGGATACAAAACCGCAGTCCTCTCCGGCGGGTTCACGTTCTTCGGGAAATACCTTCAGCAACGGCTGGGAATCGACTACGTTTTCGCGAACGAACTGGAAACCGCGAATGGAGAGGTCACCGGCCGAGTGGTTGGAGAGATCGTGGATGGAAATAAGAAAGCCGAACTGCTCGCAATGCTCGCCGAGAGAGAAAATATCTCCGTCGATCAGGTGGTGGCCGTGGGCGACGGAGCCAATGACTTGCCGATGCTCAACCTGGCCGGCATGGGGATCGCATTCCACGCCAAACCGCTGGTGCGCCAAAGCGCCAGCCATTCGTTATCGCATTTGGGGCTTGATGCTCTCTTGTATCTGATCGGAGTCCGCGACCGCGACCTGGATGCATCGAGGCTTCGATCGACTTCGACCGACGCATAGCCCTCTGGAAGCCCGGCCTTCTCGAAACCGCGGTCCCGGCGGTAAGCGAACGCGACGGGGATCCCCGTCGAGGCAGCACTTTTGGCCGCCCCAATGGCCGGCCTGAATCCGAGCGCCTCGGTTCTTCATCTACCCACCATGCCTCAATTCGTGACATCGCAAGCTTTCGAGAGCACGCCGCCGGCGGCTGCCTTACCTCCGTCCGACACCGTCCTGCTTGATGCTTACTCGCGTGCCGTTGTGTCCGCCGCGGAACGGGCGAGTCCGTCGGTCGCGAAAATCGAAGTCACACAAATCTCTCCCGCCCGAAACGGAGAATCTCGCGAACGCCACGGCGGAGGTTCGGGATTCGTATTCACTCCCGATGGCCTGGTCCTAACCAACAGCCATGTCGTTCACAACGCATCCAAGATTCAGCTGTCGCTGCCTGACGGACGCCGCTTCCCCGCTCAACTGATCGGCGAAGATCCTGCGACCGATCTTGCAGTGGTGCGCATCGACGCGCCCAATCTTACTGCTGTCGAGCTCGCCGACTCGCAAAGCTTACGGGTCGGCCAATTGGCGATTGCTATCGGAAATCCTTATGGGTTCCAGTACACCGTGACTGCCGGCGTCGTCAGCGCCCTCGGACGGTCTCTGCGCTCATATTCCGGCCGGATGCTCGACGATGTGATCCAAACCGACGCTGCGCTCAACCCCGGCAACTCCGGCGGACCACTGGTTTCCTCCGATGGCCGGGTCATCGGCGTGAATACCGCAACCATCATGGGCGCTCAAGGTCTGTGCTTTGCTATCGGAATCAATACCGCCAAGTTCGTCGCCAGCCGCCTGCTCCAACAGGGACGGATTCAACGCGCCTATATCGGGGTGGAGGCGCAGACAGTTCCTCTGCACCGTCGCATCGTGCGCTTTTACGATCTCGAAAAAGAAACCGGAGTGATGATCGTTGGCGTCACGCCGGGCAGCCCGGCCGAACACGCCGGGCTTCGTGACGGGGACGTGATTCTCGCTTTTTCCGGCCAGACGGTCGGCGGAGTGGACGACTTGCATCGTCTTCTCACCGACACCCAGGTCGGGATGAAGAATACGGTCAGGGTCCTGCGCCGAACCGAGCAGCTGGAGCTTGCCATCGTGCCGAAAGAGTCCAGCGAATGATTCGCTGAACCACTAAAGGCAAAAGAGAAAGCGGAAGGAACCCGGATGGTTTGTCTTTCCTGGGGAGCCTTTTGAGTTAGACGTTCCATTCTGACACTCCATGCCGGTTCGTTCATTGCAACTCCCCGCACCCTATGTTAGTTTCTGAAACGAAAGGGATTTCTTTGCAGGCAACGGTTCCTGCCGGACTGGATGCGAAAGAAGCCGAGGTGTACCGTCGGCTCGATCCGGAACGGCTCCCGAAACACATCGCCATCATCATGGACGGCAATGGCCGCTGGGCGCGCCGGCGCCACCTGCCTCGCGTGGCGGGCCATCGCGCCGGGGTCACCTCCGTTCGCTACACGGTGGAGTGTGCCTCGCGAATCGGCATCCCTTCGCTCACGCTGTACGCTTTTTCCGAGGAGAACTGGAAACGCCGTCCCAGGGCGGAAGTCGATTTCCTGATGAAGCTTCTGGCACGGTACCTGAAGCAGGAAGTCCCGACGCTGCACGAGAACAACGTGCGCCTGGAGTATATCGGACGGCTGCACGAACTGCCGCCGTTCGTGCAAGAGAAGATGGAATGGGCGCGTAAGGAAACTTCCCGCAACACCGGTATGTTGCTGACTCTGGCTCTCAACTACAGCGCGCGTTCCGAGATTGTGGATGCATTTCAGTCGATGGTAAAAGCCGCAGCCAATAACGGCGGAATCGATCATCTGCGGGTGAGCGAGGAAATGGTCTCGCAACATCTCTACACACGACACCTGCCTGATCCGGATCTGGTAATTCGAACCAGCGGGGAAATGCGTCTGAGCAATTTTCTGCTTTGGCAGCTCGCCTACGCCGAGATTTACGTCACCCCGACTCTTTGGCCGGAATTTCGCGGCGTGCACCTGCTTGAGGGCATCGCCGATTACCAGAAACGCGACCGCCGGTACGGCGGCCTGAACGAATCCCCCACTCCAGAGCGATCAGTTCTGGCGCGAGCCTCGCGCGCCCTGCGGGGCTGATTTGGAACTGGTCCAACGAGTACTCACGGCAGCGGTTCTCATCCCCGTTGTTCTTGCCATCGTACTGCGCGCACCGGTCCCAGTTTTGGCCGCCGTTGCAGGCCTAGTCGCACTGCTCGCGATTCACGAACTGCTAAACCTTTCCGAGGGCTACGGGATTCGCCCGCTACGCGCGCCCACTTATATCTACTGCGCTCTGTTTTTCCTGATCCTCGCTGTGCACCCCGGCAATACCGATCTGCTCTCGACCGGCAGCTTCATCTATTTCGGAATCTGTGCCGCCGTCTTTGCGCCCTTTCTGTTTCTTTCGCTTGCCATGCGCGGAAACGAGCTGCGCTCCGGATTTCCCTCAGCCTTGGTGGCAGCGTTTGCCTTCGTCTACATCGCGCTCCCGATGGCATCTCTGGTCCAGTTGCGCGAGCAGTGGCGCGGTGCTTTTCTGCTTCTCTATTTGCTGTTGCTGGTTTGGGCGGGAGACATCTTTGCCTACTTCATCGGCAAGCCCCTGGGCCGTCATCGCATGTCGCCACGCATCAGCCCGAAAAAGAGCTGGGAAGGAGCAGTCGCGTCGGTGGTCGCAAGCGTCGGAGTCGGCATCCTGATGTTTCGATACGCACAGCCGATCAGCACCTCGCTTATGCAGGCACACTTGATCAAGCAGAGTGGCGGGATTTTTACCCCCAAAATCCTCGAACCCGTCATCCTGCTATCGATCCTTCTGAACATTGCCGCGCAACTGGGAGACCTGGTTGAGTCCCTCATCAAGCGCGGGGCGGGCGTGAAAGACTCCGGCGCTATCCTCCCTGGCCATGGAGGCATGTTCGATCGCATCGATGCCCTCCTGTTCGCCGCCCCTGTGCTTTGGGCCTGGGCGGCATGGCATACGATGATCTAAGGCCTTGACTTTGAGGGGCCCGGTCTCTCCCACGGGGAATCAACTGGGCCGAAAAAGTTAAGAGCGAAAAAAGGTTAAGAGCGGAAAGAAGTTAAGAGCGGCTGCCCTGTTGCTAGAGGCACTCGCCCCCCCCATTCAACTACTTCCCATCAGGCAAGATATGGTCGGGCTCCGGAAAGGTTAGAGAACGATATTTCGCGCGTTCTCCGCTGTCACCCTCTGTTTCGTGCGGTAAGCGAGGTTCGCCATGTGCCCGGCAACGGCTGATCGATAACCTGTCTCGACGGGAGCGTTCGGAGTCTTTCGGCTGCGGATCGAATCGATCCAATTGGCCATGTGGTTCTCGTCGGGTGTCTCTGAGGTCAAGGCTCGTCCGTTCTTGCTGTTGGTCCGCTCCGGCCAATAATGGGTAGCTTCGTCGGAGCGGCCGCTGACCATGTCCGTTGCCCCGGCCACATGCTCGATGGTTCCATCGCTTCCAAGAAACCGTTCCCCCAAGCCATAGCGCCGGTTGCTGAAGGTGGATTGCCATGTGACCACCAGGTCGCCGGGAAAATCGAGGGTCACGGCAATGGTGTCGGGCACCTCGCGCCCATCTTTTTCCGAGAATACGCCGCCCGACATGTAGGCGGCGGTGGGCAGCGGGAGTTCGAGCGCGGACATGATCCATGCGATCTGGTGCACCATGTTTTCGGTTATGTTTCCGCCGGAGAACTCCCAAAACAAACGCCAGTTCACGTATTTGTAGGCGTCGAACGGGCGCTCCCGCCGACCGTTGAGGAATGCATCCCAGTTCACGTTCGCGGCGTTGCAGTCAGCTGGAACCGGCCGGACCCACTGACCCTCTCCATGCGGAGTATTGCGGCTCATCCATGACTCGACGTGGGTGATTTTTCCTGTCAGGCCTTGGCGAATCCACTTGCGAGCATCGGCAAGCCCACCTGAGCTTTCATGTTGCAGCCCGATCTGGATTACGCGGTCCGATTTCTTTGCTGCGGCTAAACACTCATCGGCCTCGGCGATCGACCATGTCATCGTCTTCTCGCAGTAGAGGTCTTTGCCGGCGGCGATGGTGTCGAGGAAATGTTTTGCGTGCAGATGCAGAGGACTGGCCACGATGATGCCGTCAAGGTCGGTTTCAAGCAAGCGGCGATGGTCATCGAAGGTGCGGAGGCCGGGAACCAGTTTCTGTGCTTCCCCTCGTGCCCGTGAATAGATATCCGCGATTGCGACCAGCTGAGCGTTGGGCACCTCGAGTACTTGCTTCAGGAGATCTTGCCCACGGCCACCCACGCCGATCATGCCAATGCGGACGCGGTCGTTCGCGCCGAGGACACGCGCCGGGTTCGCTGCAAAGAGCGCACCGCCGGCTACTAGGCTGGTGTTCCTGATGAACTCACGTCGTGTATGATTCGACATTTTTCCCTCAGTTTGTCTTCTTCACCCGGTTGGTTTGTGGGCCAACTCTCCCACCCTGCGGCAACCCAACCCCGAGGGCGAACCCTCGATGGCTAAATCGCTCCTATTGTCTGCAACTCACTTTCCATCCCCAACCAGCTTTGCCGGGTAGAAGCTTCCGGAGTCCCGCCGCCACGCCAGTGCGTCTCCAGGCTCACGGCATACTTATAGCCAGCTTTCTTCAATGCCCGGAACTGCCCGGCCCAGTCAATGATTCCTTTGCCCATGGCTGCCCATTCGTACTTCTCGGCATTCTTCACAACGTCTTTGCAGTGGCAGTGTCCGATGCGATTCTTCGGCAACAAGTCATAGCCATTGGGATATGGAATCTCGCCGAGAGTCGCCGCATTCCCGGGATCCCAGTTCAACATGAAGGAGGGAGTCTGAACCGCTGAGAGAACCTCGGCTGCCTCTCTACCCGTCCCGGTATTGCATGACATTTCGTTTTCCAGGACCAAGATCAGCCCTTGCTTCCCAAGCTTCTCCGCGGCCTTGCGCAGGGTCTCGTTGATCTCCGCCCGGTGGGGTTTCGGGTCATCCAGCCTCCAGAAATCGAAGCAGCGCACACGGTCGGTGGAAAACTTCTTGGCCATTTCGACACATTTTTCGATCACTGCATTCTGCTGGGCCGAGTCGTAGTGCGCATGGAACTCGTCGTGCTTGGGGCTGAACTTCGATTTCGGCGCATCCGGCCAGTCCACTTTGAACAGCGGGCTCGCGATGTCGGTAACCCGCAAATCATATTTCTTGAGCAACCGTAACGATTCGGCGAGCTGGTTGGCGTCAAGGTCGAGGATGTTTTTGTTCCACATTCCTCGCAGCTCGATCCACTTCATGCCGAATCCGGATGCAACCTGGCATGCCCGCTCGAAGTCCTGGCTGATTTCGTCATTGATCACTGCGACGCGAAACCGGGAGCTAGCCACGCTGCCTGCCAAAGCTTTGGGCAATGCGCATCCGGCCGCCGCCAATCCCACACTGGATAAGAATTGCCTTCGGGAAAAACAAGAGGTCA
>Ga0310810_10001862_pt1 | contig 22359 bp, 20 predicted proteins | sample NCmetagenome_FD_207641 | JGI IMG/M metagenome (GOLD analysis project Ga0310810, IMG submission 207641) | Soil microbial communities from experimental microcosm in Duke University, North Carolina, United States - NC | ecosystem: Engineered > Artificial ecosystem > Soil microcosm > Unclassified ... | reverse complement strand
CACGACCGTGCCGCGTGCCGCGCGGCCGCGGTACAGGCGCAGCGCGAGCGGCAGCGCGAGCCGCGAGTCGCACACCACGCGCAGCGGCTGGAGTCGCGAGCGCGCGCCCGGGCCGCGCGCCGTCAGGCGCGGATCGTCGGCACGCGCCGTCCCCGAGCCGACGACGATGGCGTCGACGCGCGCGCGCATCGCGTGCACGCGCGCGCGCGCCTCGGGGCCGGTGATCCAGCGCGAGCGCCCGCGCGCGTCCGCGACGCGGCCGTCCAGCGTGACGCCCAGCTTCCACGTGACGCGCGGTCGCCCCTCGCGATGCGCGAGCACGTAGCCGGCAAGCGCCGCCGCGGCCTCGCCCGCGCCGACGCCGAGCGTCACGCGCACGCCGCCGGCGCGCAGTCGGCGCAGGCCCCGCCCGTTCACGATGCGGTGCGGGTCACGCATCGCCACGACGCAGCGCCGGATGCCGGCGGCCAGGATGGCGTCCACGCACGGCGGCGTGCGCCCGACGTGCGCGCACGGCTCGAGCGTCACGTACAGCGTGGCGCCGCGCGCCTTCGCGGCCGCGGCGCGCAGCGCGACGACCTCGGCGTGATCGGTGCCCGCCGCGCGGTGCCAGCCCTCGCCCACGATCCGGCCGTCCTTCACCACGACCGCACCCACGATCGGGTTCGGACGGGTGGCGCCACGCCCGCGCTCGGCCAGCTGGAGCGCGCGACGCATGAAGCCCAGATCCTGTTCGCTTGACGGACGCATCGCCTCACCCGGAAACAAGAAAACCCCGTGGAAAACCCACGGGGCGGCGCCGGGCTTCGCCTTTGAGGACGTGCGCGAGCCCCAGCTCCCTCTCCCATCCCGACTGTCACGGTCGGCTCCGGAATCTCGCCGGATCTGCGGCCGGTCGTTCATGCCGGAGAAGCCGCCGGAAACCGGCCGACCCTTCGCCGAACGCCGCCGCTCGCGGGCTTTACCGCCGGTGGGGACTTCTCACCCCGCCCCGAAGGAGCAACGAGCCGGCGAGGATAACGGCGGCCGGAGCGACCTGTCAAAACGCCGCGCTAGTAGTAGAACGCCAGGCGCGCGAGCAGGATGGTCCAGTCATCCTTCTTGAGGAACGCGTGGCGCGCTCCGACCTCGAAACCGACACGCACCGGATGCGGGCGGGCCGGCAGCCACGCGGCGTCGATGGCGACGCCCAGCGCGTTCTCGGCGACCGCGAGGCTGTCGAACGCGAAGCCGCCCGCCGCGCTCGAGATCTCGGCGCGCGCGTGCATCAAGCCCGGGCCGAACGAGACGCGGCGCAGCGGCCCGAGGTGCTTGGGCAGCCAGTGCAGCCGGACGTCGGTCTCGAACAGGCTGTAGTCCACGTTCGCGAACAGGCTGCCGCTCTCGGCGGTGATGCCGCCGAGCAGGTGCTGGCTCACGTCCACACCGACGCGCCAGTCGGGGTCGAGCGGATAGTCCACGCCGCCGCCGAACGAGATCGAGCCGCCGGGCTTCTCGTCGACGAACAGTTGCGCCATCCCGACCGCGGCGTGCCCCTCCCACGCGTCGAGCTTGAGGCCGGCGCGGGCCGGCGCGGCGAGCCACGGGGCCAGCGTGGCCACGAGCAGCGGCGCGAGCGCCGCACGGAACGCCGGACGCCACGATGGATGGTTCGCTCGGTGCACGGCTCCTCCTTCGCTCACTTGTTGAAACGGATCTCGAGACAGTCGCCGTCGACCACTTTGTACTCGCGCCCCTCGAGCCGGAGCGCGCCCTTGTCGCGCGCCTTCGCGTGGCCGCCGAGGTCGAGCAGCGTTTGCCAGCTCACGACCTCGGCACGAATGAAGCCCTTCGCCAGATCGGAGTGGATCTCGCCGGCCGCGTCCACCGCGGTCTCGCCCTGACGCACCGTCCACGCACGCACCTCGTCGGGGCCGACCGTGAAGAACGAGATGAGCCCGAGCACGCGATAGCACGCGCGGATCAGGATCGACAGGCCGTCGTCCGTCATCCCCAGCTCGGAGCGGAACGCGGCCCGCTCGTCTTCGGCGAGTCCCACGATTTCGCGCTCGAGGTGCGCGCGCAGCGCCACGGCCTGGACCGGGCCGCTGGCGGCGGGCGCGGGCCGCGTCGCGTCGTCGTCCTGGTTGTACACCGCGAGGATCGGCTTGAGCGTCAGAAGTTGGAAGCCACGGAGCAGGCGGCGCTCCTCGGCGTCGAACGTCTGGCCTTCCAGCAGCGCCTCGCCCTCGAGCATCGTCTTGCAGCGCTCGAGCAGCGCGTGCTCGCGCTCGTTCTGCTTCTTGCCGATCCGCAGCTCCTTCGCGACCTTCTCGAGGCGCCCTTCGACGATCGCGAGGTCGCTCAGGATCAGCTCGGCCTCGAGTCCCTTCAGGTCGCGCGCCGCGTCCACCCCGCCATTGATGGGCACGGCCGGGCTCGCGAAGTCGCGCACGACGAGCAGCAGCGCGTCGCAGTTGCGCACGCTCGAGAACAGGTCCGGGCCCTTGGCGGCGGCGCGCGCGCTGACCTGGCCCGCCGCCGCGCTGTCCACGAACTGGATCTGCGCGTACGTCGTCTTCTTGGGCTGGTACAGAGCGGAGAGCCGGTCGACGCGGGGGTCGGGCACGCGGACGACGCCGACCTGCTCGCGTCCGGCCGGCGACGGAGCGGACGTGCCGGCGCCCTGCATGAGGATCTCGAAGACCGTGGTCTTGCCGGACTGGGCGAGACCGAGGATGCCGACGCGCTTCATTTGAGCCGATCGCCTCCCTAGGACACGAAAACGCCCGCGGGGCTTGGCCCGCCCGCGGGCGATTCGAAAGGACGAGTGGAGTCTAGGGGTGCGCCGCCAAACCTGTCAATCGGTGCGCTCCTCGTAGGCGTTCATCATGACGGCACGCAGTCGCGCGGAGACGTTGAGCGGCACGGCCGTCGTGCGGTCCGACTGATAGAGAACGATGGTCTTCTTGAGCGTGTCCACTTCGATCTGACAGTCCGCGCACTGCGCCAGGTGCTCCTCGATGGCATGGCACAACTCGGCACGTGCGTCCTCGTCCAGATAGTCGGCCAGCTGATCCAGTACTTCGTTACAGTTCACGTCCCTCTCCGGTCACGCGGTCGGGTGATGATGGCCGGGCACCTCGCTCCGTCCCGGTCTCCACAGAGCGGCACACGCGGGTGTAGATGTCGCAGTGCGGTGATAGGTTTGCAAAAATCTGACAGCAGTTCAAAGCATTTCGCACGGCCCGGCTCGAATGCCTGGCAAACCCTCCGATGTGCCCCTCTGGCCCACGCTCGCCGGGCGCCCGCGGGGCGGCGCCCCGCCCGGCTCGGCCTTGGATCGTGGTGACCCGTGCTGGGATCGAACCAGCGACTCCCTGCTTAAAAGGCAGGTGCTCTACCGACTGAGCTAACGGGTCACCCCGGCCAAGGCCGCCTGGTGTGGGTTCGGCGGTCAGCTTACTTCCCGGCCTTGTTCCTCTGCTTCAGGTATTCGAGCAGTTGGCTGGCCACCTCATCGCTCAGATGCTGGTTCGGCATCTGGGTCTTGTACTGGGCGAACAGGGCCTTCGACGTCGGATCCTCGTGCGTCATGACGTCGGGGTGCATGATCTGGCCCTTGATCCACTGGGCGGTGCGGCGCGACGTCACGCCGTTCAGGTCGGGGCACGTGATCTTGCGGCCGAAGCCGTGGCACGTCGCGCAGATCTTGGTGGTGAACAGCTTCTCGCCCACCTCGGCCTTGGCCGCGTCGATCGCTCCGCTCGCCGCCCGCGGCCCGTCGTCCAGCCCGGCGACCGAGAACGCGCCACCCGTCGTGGTGCCGCCGGCCGTCGTGCTGCCCGTCGTCGTGCCGCCCGCCGTCGTTCCGCCGCCCGCGCCACCGCCCGCGGTGTTCGAGTTCTGATCGCCGCCCGACTTGCCGCCGCAGCCGGCCAGCGCCGCGACCAGCCACAGCGCGACTGCGCCCCTCGTGAGCCTGTTCATGATCGCTCCTCTCCGCGCCCCTCGTCGCGACGGGCGCCACCCGGTTCTCGTTCGGTGCGCCCTGCGCGCGCCGGCATCGCTCACGCCCGCGGCACTTCGGCGTCCCGCTCGGCGCCCACCGACACCGAGGCCAGCGGCACGTCCAGCGCCCGCTCCAGCCATTCGAGGTAGTCGCGCGCCGGCCCCGGCAGATCGCACCAGCGCCGCGTCGCGCGCGTCGACGTCTTCCAGCCCGGAAAGCGGCGCCACGTCGGCCGCACCCGCTCGAGCACGCGCGCCGTCGGCGGCAGGCGATCGAGCGGCGCGCCGTCCAGCTCGTAGCGCTCGAGTACCTGGATCTCGTCGAACGCGTCGAGCACGTCGAGCTTGGTCACGATCAGCGCGTCCAGTCCGTTGACGCGCGTCGCGTGACGCAGCGCCGGCACGTCGAGCCAGCCGCAGCGCCGCGGGCGCCCGGTCGTGGCGCCGTACTCCTCGCCGGCCTCGCGCAGCCGCGCCGCCTCGGCGTCGGGCATCTCGCTCGGGAACGGCCCGAGCCCCACACGCGTCGCGTACGCCTTCGTGACGCCGAGCACGCGGTCCACCGCGCGCGGCCCGAGCCCGACGCCGAGCGGCGCGCCGGCCGCCGATGCCGACGACGACGTGACGAACGGGTACGTGCCGTGGTCGAGGTCGAGCAGCGTGCCCTGCGCCCCTTCGAGCAGCAGCCGGCGCCCGGCCTTGCGCGCGCGCTCCAGCTCGTCGCCGACGTCGGTGATCATCGGCCGGAAGCGCTGCTCGCACGGTCGCAGCGACTCGACGAGCGCGGCCCCGCTCATCGTGGCCAGCACGTCGACCTCGGGATACTCGAGCCTCAGGCGCGCCAGATTCCGGTCGCACGCGGCGGCGAAGTACTCGGGGTCGGCCAGGTCGGCGACGCGCAGTCCGGTGCGCGCGGCCTTGTCGCGGTACGCGAAGCCGATGCCGCGCCCGGTCGTGCCGATGGCGCCCGCGCCGCGCTCGGCGACGGCCTCGACGGCGCGGTGGTACGGCAGGATGAGGTGCGCCGACGCGCTGAGCCCGAGGCGCGAGCGCACGTCGATGCCCAGGCTCTCGAGCATCGCGATCTCGGTGTCGAGGCGCTCCAGGTCGACGACCACGCCGTTGCCGATCAGGCAGCGTGTCCCGGGATGCAGCACGCCCGACGGCACCAGGTGCAGCACGAGCGTCGCGCCGTCGCGGATGACGCTGTGGCCGGCATTGGGTCCGCCCTGATAGCGGGCCACGATATCGGCCTCCGCGCTCAGCGCGTCGACGACCTTGCCCTTGCCCTCGTCACCCCACTGAGCCCCGACCACCACGGTGCACGGCATGCGCCCACTCTCCTCCCGAAAAGCCGGGCGCACGCTAGCAGAGGGTCCCAAGGGTTGGCCAGCGCGGCGCGTACCGGGGCCGCGCGACGCGGCGCGCGGGCGGTCGCGGCGCGCGTCAGCCGGCGAGCGCGGAGAGCGCCTCGAGCAGCACGCTCGCGGCTTCGTCGCCGGCGCGGCGCTGGGCCTCGTGCGTCGAGGCGCCGAGGTGCGGCACGGCGAGCACGTTCGGCAGCGCGAGCAGCGGGCTCTCCCCGGGCGGCTCGTTCGCGAACACGTCGAGCGCCGCGCCGCGCAGGCGGCCGTTCGCGAGCGCCTCGTGGAGCGCGGTCTCGTCGACCACGCCGCCGCGCGCGACGTTCAGCAGCAGCGCGTCGGGGCGCATGACCTGCAGCTCGCGCGGGCCGATCAGATGGCGCGTGTCCGCCGACAGCGGCACGTGCAGCGACACGACCTCGGCCTCCGCGAGCAGCGCGTCGAGCGTCGCGCGGCGCACCCACTCGAAGCCGGCCGGCCACGTGCCGATCAACGGGTCGCACGCCCATACGGTCATCTCGAACGCGCGCGCGCGCAGCGCCATCTCGCGCCCCACGCGACCGAAGCCGATGAGCCCGAGCGAGCGGCCGGCCAGCTCGTGGCCCATGAACTTGCTCTTCTCCCAGTCGCCGGCCTTCAGCGACGCGGCCGCCGGGACGAGGTGCCGCTCGCGGCCGGGGTGTTGAACACGGAGACGTTGCCGCGCCGCGCCGCCGTCAGGTCCACGTTGTCGAGCCCGACGCCGGCGCGCACCACGACGCGCAGCGTCGGCGCGCCGCGCAGCACCTCGCCGGTGACGCGCGCGCCGCCGCGGATGAGCAGCGCGTGAGCGCCGGCCAGAGCCTCGATCAGCGCGGCGCCCTGAGCGCCCGACGCGTCCACGACCTCGTGACCCGCGCCGCGCACGCGCTCGAGCGCGCGGCCGTCGAGGCGGTCGGCGACGACGACCTTCATGCCGTCTCCCAGGCCCGCGTCGCGGCCGCGCTCGCGCCGCCCGCCGGATGCCCGCCGAGCGTGCCCACGCACTCCTCGAGCGCGCCGAGCAGCGCGTGGATGTCGGCCAGGTCGTACGCGCCCATGTGGCCCACGCGCAGGATGACACCCTTCAACTGGTCCTGACCGCCGGCCACGACCATGCCGTGGACCTCGCGCAGGCGTCGCACGAGTTTCGCGGCGTCCACGCCGGAGGGCGGCTTCAAAGCGGTCACGGCGTGCGAGGCGTGCTTGGCGAAGCGCGCGAAGCCGAGCGCCTGCGCGCCCGCTTGCATCGCGTGCGCCAGCTTGCGATGGCGCGCGTGCACCGCGTCGAGCCCCTCTTCGCGGATCATGGCGAGCGCCTCTTCCAGCGCCAGCACCAGGCTGACGGGCGGCGTGAACGCGGTCTCGCCCAGCGGCAGGTTCTGGATCGCCCGGCGCAGGTCGAAGTAGAACCGCGGCAGGGCGTCGCGGCCGACGAGCGGCAGCGCCGCGGCCGAGACGCCGAGCGTGGCGATGCCGGGCGGCACCATCAGGCCCTTCTGCGACCCGCACACCACGACGTCGATGCCCCACGCGTCCTGCGGCAGCGGATGGACGCCGAGGCTCGTCACCGCGTCCACGATCACGCGCCGCCCGCGCGCGCGCGCCTCGCGTGCGATGCCCTCGACGTCGTGGAGCGCGCCGGTCGACGTCTCGCTGTGCGTGCAGAACACCGCGGCCAGCGCGGGATCGGCGTCGAGCGCGTGGCCGACGGCGGCGGGCTCGAGGCTCTCTCCCCACGCCACGTCGACGGTCTGATGCGCGACGCCGTAGGCCTTGAGGATCGACACCCAGCGCTGGCCGAACTTGCCGCCGACCGCGACGAGCGCGCGCTCGCCGGGCGCGAGGAAGTTGACGACGGCCGCCTCCATCGCCCCGGTGCCGGACGCGGCGAGCAACAGCACCTCACCCGCCGTGCCGTGCAGCTCCTTCAGCGACGCGAGGACGCGGCGCAGCGTGTCACGGAAGACCTCGGTGCGGTGGTGCGGCGGCACCTGCGAGAGGGCGCGCAGCACCCGGACCGGGATTTCCACCGGCCCGGGCGTGAACAGACGGACGCGGCGCGGCCCCGCGCTCATCGTCAGTGCGCGTAGCTCGAGGTCTGGTCGTCGGGCCTGGGCGGCGGCGGCGTCTGCGCCGGCCGGTCCAGCGCCTGTTCCAGCACCTGATCCATGCTCTCGACCGGGATGAACTCCAGATCGGCGCGCACGTCCTCGGGAATCTCGGCGACGTCCTTCTGGTTCGACAGCGGGATGAGCACGGTCTTGATGCCCGAGCGCCGCGCCGCCACCGCCTTCTCGTTGAGCCCGCCGATGCCGAGCACGTTGCCGCGGAGCGTGATCTCGCCGGTCATGGCCACGTCCGGCTTCGTCGGCACGCCGGTCAGCGCGCTGACGAGCGCGGTCGCGATCGTGATGCCGGCCGACGGCCCGTCCTTGGGGATCGCGCCCTCGGGCACGTGCACGTGGATGTCGATGTCGCGATAGAACCATTTGTCGAGCCCGAGCTGTTCGGCGCGCGCGCGGGCGTACGACAGCGCGGCGTGGCCGCTCTCGCGCATGACCTCGCCGAGCTTGCCCGTCATCTGCAGGTCGCCCTTGCCGGGCAGGATGCTGACTTCGATCGTCAGCAGATCGCCGCCGGTCTCGGTCCAGGCCAGGCCGTTCGCGAGCCCGATGCGGCTCTTGCGCTCGATCACCGAGTCCGTGAAGCGCGCGGGCCCGAGGAAGCGGTGCAGGTTCTCGGCGCGCACGCGCACGCCGCCCTTCAGCTTGCCCGACGCCTTGCGCCTCGCGACCTTGCGGCACAGTCCGGCGATCTGGCGCTCGAGGCTGCGCACGCCGGCCTCGCGCGTGTAGCGGTGCACCATGGCGCGCAGCGCGTCGACCGAGATCTTGAGATCGTCCTCCTCGAGCCCGGCCGCGGCGCGCTGCTTGGGCACGAGGAAGCGCCGCGCGATCTCGACCTTCTCGCCGTCGAGGTAGCCGGGCAGGCGGATGATCTCCATGCGGTCTTCCAGCGCCGGCGGGATCGTGAACAGCGAGTTCGCCGTGCACAGGAACATGACCTGCGACAGGTCGAAGTCGACCTCGAGGTAGTGGTCGTTGAACGTGTGGTTCTGCTCGGGGTCGAGCACTTCGAGCAAGGCCGACGCCGGGTCGCCGCGGAAGTCGGCACCGAGCTTGTCGATCTCGTCGAGCAGGAACACGGGATTGCGGCTGCCGGCCCGGCGCAGGCTCTGGATGACGCGCCCGGGGAGCGAGCCGATGTACGTGCGGCGATGCCCCCGGATCTCGGCCTCGTCGCGCACGCCGCCCAGGGCGACGCGCACGAAGCGCCGGCCGAGCGCGCGCGCGATGGACTTGCCGAGCGACGTCTTGCCGACGCCGGGCGGGCCGACGAAGCACAGGATCGGCCCCCGGTTCTTGCCGGTCAGCTTGAGCACGGACAGGTACTCGACGATCCGGTCCTTGATCTTGCGCAGGCCGTAGTGGTCCTCGTCGAGGATGCGCTCGACCTCGCCGATGTCCGCGCGATCGCGCGTCGACTTGTGCCAGGGCAGCGACACGAGCCAGTCGAGGTAGTTGCGCACGACCGTCGCCTCGGGCGACATGAAGCTCATCTTGGCGAGGCGGTCCAGCTCCTTCATGGCCTTGGTCACGACGTCGCGCGGCATGCGCGCGCGCTTGATCGCGGTGCCCAGCTCGTCGATCTCGCTCGCGTACTCGTTCTGGTGACCGAGTTCCTTGCGGATCGCCTTGAGCTGCTCGTTGAGATAGAACTCCTTCTGATTCTTGTGCACCTGCGAGCGCACCTGGCCCTCGATCTTGCGCTCGAGCTTGATGATCTCCAGCTCGGAACCCAGGATCTCGCCCAGCATCTTGAGTCGTGGGATCGCGCCCTCGACCTCGAGCAGCCGCTGCTTCTGCGGCACCTTGACGAGCAGGTGCGCGGCCACGGTGTGGGCCAGCGACGACGGATCGTTGATGTTGTTCGCGGTCGTCAGCACTTCGTCGGGGATGCGCCGGTTGAGGTGCACGTAGTCGTTGAACAGCGACAACACGTGGCGCATCAGCGCTTCCGTCTCGGCGCCGTCGCTGGGCGGCTCGTGCAGCGCCGACACCTTGACCATGTAGTAGTCGCTGGACCAGTGGAAGCGCTCGACGCGGCAGCGCGTCAGCCCTTCGACCAGCACGCGCATCGTGCCGTCCGGCAGGCGGAACAGCTGCAGCACGCGCACCACGGTGCCGACGGAGTACAGCTCCTCGTGCGTCGGGTCCGCGACCTCGCTGCGCTTCTGCGCGGTGACGAACAGCATGCGATCGCGGGCCACGGCCTTCTCGATCGCGTTCACCGACGGCAGGCGGCCGACGAGCAGCGGGATGGTCATGTACGGGAACACGACGACGTCGCGCAGCGGCAGCAGCGGCAGTCGGTCCTGGAACTCGAAACGCTCGTCGCCGCGGGCCACGATCAGGCGCTGGCTGGCGCGGACGAGGGCGGTCTTCTTCTTGGGGCTGGTCTTACGGGTGCTACCGGACAAAGGGCGCCTCGTGTGGTTGAGCGGCCGCCGATGGTTCGTGGGATGGGTCACATCGATCCGGCTGCGGCCTTCCGTGGCCGGCACTCCGGGCGGACGGTGTCGGCCTGCCCGATGGGCAGTCTACACCATCTCGTGGGACGAATCGGCCGCCGTGGAGAACCCGCGGCGGCCGTCCAGCTGCGAATCGGAAGCTTCGGCTCAGGCTTCCTTGCGCCGCTTCTCGCGCTCGCCGCGGTACGTCAGCAGCGGCGGCGCGGCGTTCAGGATGCACTCGCGCGAGATCGTGCAGCCGATGACGTCGGCGCGCGAGGGAATGTCGTACATGACGTCGAGCATCGACTCCTCGATCACCGCGCGCAGGCCGCGCGCGCCGGTGCCGCGCTTGATCGCCTGCTGCGCGATCGCCTTGAGCGCGTCCTCGGTGAAGTCGAGTTTGACTCCTTCCATCTCGAAGAATTTCGCGTACTGCTTCGTGATCGCGTTCTTCGGCTCGGTGAGGATGCTGATGAGCGACACCTCGTCGAGCGAGTCCAGCGTCCCGACGACCGGCAGCCGGCCGACCAGCTCGGGGATCAGGCCGTAGCGCAGCAGATCCTCGGGCTCGATCAACGCCATCAGCTCGCCGACGTTCTTCTCCTTCTTGCTGCGGATGTCGGCGCCGAAGCCCAGCAGCTGCTGGCCGACGCGGCGCTCGACGATCTTGTCGAGGCCCTCGAACGCGCCGCCGCAGATGAACAGGATGTCCTTGGTGTTGACCTCGATGTACTTCTGCTGCGGATGCTTGCGCCCGCCCTGCGGCGGCACGTTCGCGACCGTGCCCTCGAGGATCTTGAGCAGCGCCTGCTGCACGCCCTCGCCCGAGACGTCGCGCGTGATCGAAGGGTTCTCGCTCTTCCGCGAGATCTTGTCGATCTCGTCGATGTACACGATGCCGTGTTCGGCGTTGACCAGGTTGAAGTCGGCCGACTGGAGCAGGCGCACGAGGATGTTCTCGACGTCCTCGCCGACGTAGCCGGCCTCCGTCAGGCTCGTCGCGTCGACGATCGCGAACGGCACCTTGAGGAAGCGCGCGAGCGTGCGCGCGAGCAGCGTCTTGCCGGTGCCCGTCGGCCCGATGAGCAGGATGTTCGACTTCTCGAGCTCGACCTCGCCCGGCGGCGGAGGCGAATAGATGCGCTTGTAGTGGTTGTACACGGCCACGGCCAGCGTCTTCTTGGCGCGGCCCTGCCCGACCACGTAGTCGTCGAGGATGCGCTTGATCTCGGCGGGCTTGGGCAGCGCTCCGGAAGCCGCCGGCTGCTCGCGTTCGAGTTCACCCTCGAGGATGTCGTTGCACAGCTTCACGCACTCGCTGCAGATGTACACCGAGGGGCCCGACACGAGCCGGGCGACCTCGTCCTGACCGCGACCGCAGAACGAGCAACGAATCGGGTGGGGCGTGGCGATGCGCTTTTTCATGAGGCTCCCAAAACCAGGGTGCAACCAGTGGGCGGAAGCCCGCCCGACATCAGCGTCGTTTGTCGATCACCTCGTCGATGAGACCGTACTGCTTTGCCTCCTCGACTGACATGAAGTTATTGCGGTCGGTGTCCTTTTCGATCTGGTCCAGGGTCCGGCCGGTGTGCCGGGACAGGATCGTGTTGAGCTGTTCCTTCATCTTCATGACTTCTTTCGTGTAGATCTCGATGTCCGTAACCTGCCCCTGCGTCCCGCCCAGCGGCTGGTGGATCATGATCCGCGAGTTCGGCAGCGACGAGCGCTTGCCCTTCGCGCCGGCGGCCAGCAGCACCGCGCCCATGCTCGCGGCCTGGCCCATGCACAGGGTGGCCACGTCGGGCTTCACGAACTGCATGGTGTCGTAGATCGCGAGTCCGGCCGTGACCATCCCGCCCGGGCTGTGGATATAGAGGTTGATGTCGCGGTCCGGATCCTCGCCCTCGAGGAAGATCATCTGGGCGATGACCAGGTTCGCGACCATGTCATCGATCGGGGTTCCGATGAAGATGATGCGGTCCTTGAGGAGCCGCGAGTAGATGTCGTACGCCCGTTCGCCGCGTCCCGTCTGCTCGACCACGATGGGAACCAGTCCCATACTCACACCCTCGTCTTTCGTTCGAATTGGTGGTTCGGCGCTTCTCGTGGATGCGGCTCGAGGCCGTCGGGATTCCTGACTCAGCGGGTCGCCGGGATGATCAGCGGCTCCGCGGAAGACTCTTCGCGCACTTCGGCTGCGTTCATCAGCCAGTCCAGCGCCTTGCGTTCGAGCAGCGACTCGCGCAGCCCGCTCCGCGCCTCCGCCGCCAGATAACGGGCCCGGATGCGGGCGGCCTGTCGCGGGTCGGCATCGGCCATGCGCTGGATCTCCTCGCTCACTTCGTCGTCGCTGACCTCCAACCGCTCCTGGCGGGCGACGGCCGCCAGCAGCACCTCGCGGCGCAGCGAGCGTTCGACGTTCGCCTTGTATCGCGTCTCCAGATCCTTGCGGAGGGCCTCGGGGACTTCGCGTCCGCCGGTGGCCTCCCGGATCACCCGCTCCAGCATGTACTCGACCAGCCGCTGCGGCAACTCGAACGTGTTCCTCTCGAGCAGGGCCTCGGTCAGGGCCGCTTCCCCCTCGCGCTGCACGCGCACCCGCTCCTCGCCTTCGAGGTTCAGCCGCACCCGCGAGCGCAACTCCTCGAGGGAGTCGAGCTTGAAGACCTCTTTCGCCAGGTTATCGTCCAGGGCCCGCAACTTCTTTTCCTGGATTTTCCGGATTTTCACGACGTAGCGCGCGGCCTTGCCCGCGACTTCCGGGGCCGGGTAGTCCTCCGGGTAATTCACGGTCAGGGTGCGCTCCTGGCCGGCTTCGGCGCCGAGCAGTCCGGTCTCGAGATCGGGCGGAACGCCCTCACCCCCGAGCTGGACGCGGCGCGCCTTGGCGCGCGTGCCGCTCAATCGCCGGCCGTTCGCGTCGAGCCGGGTCGAATCCAGCAGGACGACGTCGCCGGGGCCGGCCGGGCGATCCACGTCGAGGAACACGGCGGTGTCTTCCAGCAGCCCGGCGAGCACGCGCTCGACCGCGGCCTCATCGACCGGCCGGCTGTGCCGCGAGACGGGCAGGCCCTTGTAGTCCTTGGCCTCGATCTCGGGGCGCACGTCGACCACGGCCTCGAAGCGCAGCGACTGGCCCGGCGCGAAGCGCAAATTGCGGACGAGCGGCGGGACGACCGGGTTCAGGCGCGCCTCGTCGACCGCTTCGCCGGTGACACGCGGCAGGTAGCTCTCGAGGAATTCCTGTTCGACGGACGCCGCGAAGTGCTGGCGCACCATGTCGAGGGGCACCCGGCCCTTGCGGAATCCGGGGAGCGCGGCGCGGCGCTGGATCTGGCGCGCCACCTCTTCGAGCCGGCGTTCGACTTCGTCGAGCGGGACCTCGATGTCGAGCGCGTGTTGCCAGGCGCCCGTGGGACGGACCGATAGGTTCATGCGACGACGTCACTCCATGTGAAGGGGGTGGGTGTCTCTGGGTCGGAGTCGGCGACAGACTGCGAGAGGGGGGATTTGAACCCCCACGAGTTGCCCCACCGGATCCTAAATCCGGCGCGTCTGCCAGTTCCGCCACTCTCGCTCAAGAACGGCACGCTCGAGATCGAGGTCGCGTCTTGCGTCCTCCCTGCGATCGTTCGCCATGATGCGCCGAGCGCACTGTGGACGGCATTCGAATGGCGGCGAGTATAGCATAGCGTTCGCGGCGCTCCGTCGCGTGGCGCGGCGGGCCGCGACGGCATGGTCTCGCGCGGCGTCAGTGCCGGCGCAGTATCAGCGCCAGCGCGGCGTCAGTGCCAGCGCAGCGTGGCGACGATGCGCTCTTCGTAGGAGTGCGGCGCCGCCGCGCGCTCGATCACGCGATGCGTGAGCCCGACTTCCGCGGCCACCGTGCCGAACAGCCAGCCGAAGCCGAGACCGTACACGCCGTCGCGCGCCTCGGGCACGCCCGACTGCTGCTCCGCACCGCCGCCGAAGCGCAGCGTCCACGGATCGCGCGCGTCGTGGTACTCGCCGGCCAGCGCCCAGCTCGATCCCGCGCCGGTCGTGACGCCGAGTCCGCTCCAATCCTGCGCGCCGCGCGCGCCGCCGCCGGCGAGCAGCGCGAACGCCGGGTCCACGAGCCAGCGCACCGACGCGCCGCCCTCCCAGCCTGCCGCGCGCGTGCTCGGCATCGACGCCGTGCTCGAGCCGCTGATCAGATCCGCGCGCTGCGTCACGTCGAGCGACAGTTCGGGCACGTAGCGCCACGCGGCGCCCGCGCCGAGGGCCCGGCCGAGGAACTGACCGTCGAAGCGCAGCCCGGCCGACCCACCGACGCCGCTGCCCGAGAGTTCGAGCCGCGTCGTGCCGGAGTTCGGCGAGCCATCCTCGACGTCCGCCTGATAGACGTCGTCGCGATGCGTCCACTCGAGCGCGACGCCGGCGCGCACGCGCCCGAGCGGCAGCGAGCCGAGCACGCCCGCGCGCAGCTCGCGCGCCGACGTGCTGCTCACGACGCTGCCCGATGTCGGCGACAGCGCGTTCCCGACGGTGTACGCGTTGTCCTCGAGGCGCAGCACGGGCTGCTGCAGGTAGGCCGCGAGGCCGACGCGGCCGAGCGACGTGCCGGCCCACGCGCCGGCGAAGTCCACGTAAGCCGTCTCGTCGGAGAAGTCACGATTGGCGGCGCGCAGGTCCTGGCGGTTCGAGTGGAGCAGCAGCGGCGCGACCGAGCCCGCGCGGCGCGGCGCCCACGCCGGATTGTCGAACGGCTCCGTGCCGAGCCAGCGATCGGCGAGCGCGAGGCCGGCCGACGTGGCGGAGCCCGGCATGGGCATGGAGCCGGGGAACGAGAAACGCACGGGATCGAGGGGGGCCGGCGGTGTGGCGTGGGCGGCGCCGGCGCCGAGCCCGAGGCCCAGCGCGAGCGCGGCAAAGACGCGTCTCATGGTCACGCTCCGTACTTGTCGAGACGCCCGGCGTTCGCAAGCAATACCGCGATCAGGTCCTTGCTGGCAAGCGTGCCGAGGCTGCCCTGCCGCGCGGTCTTCTCGTGGAAGCGCGGCAGCTGGTCCGCGCCGGCGAACGCGCCGGCCACCAGGGCCGGCACCGGATGCCAGCTGTGGCCGCGCATCGGCACGGGCGTCGAATGGTCGCCGGTCACGCACAGCACGTCGGGATGGAGCGCGACGAGCGCGGGCAGCGCGGCGTCGACCTGCTCGATGGCCGCGACCTTGGCGTCGAAGTTCCCGTCCTCGCCCGCCATGTCGGTGGGCTTGATGTGGATGAAGAAGTAGTCGAACGCCGCCCAGTTCGCGGCCGCCGTCGCGAACGCGTCGGCCGGCGCGTCGCCGGTCGGCAGCACGCGCATGCCGGCCAGCTCCGCGACGCCGCGATACATCGGGTACGCGGCGATGGCCGCGGCGCGCAGCTTGAAGCGCTCCAGGTAACCCTCGAGGTGCGGGCGCGCGGACAGGCCGCGCAACAGCGCGGCGTTCGCGACCGGCTCGCCCTTCAGCACGTCGCGGGCGCGCGCCAGGAACGCGTTCACCACGCGCGCCGTGCGCGCCGAGGCCGGATCGCCGTCGAGCGCGTGCGCCTCGGGAATCGACTTGCCCTCGTGGTGCGGGTCGGCGTCGCTGACCGCGCCGCCGAGTCCCGGCCCGCGCAGCACGGCGACGAAGCGATGCCCCTTGCCCGCCTTCAACGTGACCTCGACGTCGTCGAAGCGCGACGCGTCGCGCGCGAGGCGTTCGACGAGCTTCGCGGACGCGTCGCCCGAGATGCGCCCGGCGCGCCGGTCGGTGACGACGCCGTGCGCGTCGACGGTGCAGAAGTTCGCGCGCGCCGCGACGTCGCCCTTGCCGAGCGGCACGCCGGCGCCGAGCGCCTCCAGCACGCCGCGCCCGACGACGGTGACGGTCGGGTCGTAGCCGAAGAGTCCGAGGTGTCCGGGCCCGCTCCCCGGCGTGATGCCGGGCGCGACCGGGAGCAGCCGGCCGAGCGCGGCGCGCGGCGCGAGCGCGTCGAGGTTCGGGGTGCGCGCCGCCTCGAGCGGCGTCTTGAATCCCTTCGCGTCGAGCGGCAGGTCGCCGACGCCGTCGAGCACGAGCAGCACGATCTTGCTCGTACCCTCGAGCACGAGCGGTTCGAGCAGCGATCCGCTCATCGCGTCCGCGCCTCGGGGCGCCGGGTGCGACGCACGCTCACTTGCCGAGCCCGTAGCGCTCGCGCAACAGCGTCACGTGGTGCTTCTCGTGGCCGGCGATGATCCACGCCAGCGCGCGCACGGTGACCGGACTGTCGTTCGCCTTGCCGCGCCGCGTCAGCGCGTCGACCTCGAGCGAGGAGAACAGCGCGATCGAGGCGGCGCGGATCGCGCGCAGGCCCTCGATCACCGTCGGCAGCGGCACCGAGTCGGCGGCCGCGGCCGACGCGTACGGCACCTCGTCGAAGCCGGGCAGCGGCGTCTGGTCCTCGCGGGCGAAGCGCATGGCGCGGTACGCGAACACGCGCTCGGCGTCGGTGACATGCACGATGACGTCCTTCACGCTCCACTTGCCGGGCGCGTAGCGATGGAGAGCGCGCTTCTCGTCGAGGCCGGACAGGAGCTTCAGCGTGTCCGGGATCTGGCGCTGGAGCGCGGCCAGCGCGTCGTCGCCCTCGACGAGCGCGATGTACTTGCCGTAGTACGGGATGAATTCGCCCTCTTCGGGGCGCGGAATCGAAAACGTCGCAGGCATCGGAAGGCTCCATGCGTGAAAGGTGGTGGGGTGCGCGGAGTCTACACCAGCCGCGCGGCTCCGCGCGCCGCGCTTGTCTCGCGTTGCGCCGCTCGCCTATTCTCCCCGCCCGGATTTCTCCTTCAGAGCGTCACCCTTCCCTCCATCCAATCCAGAGGCACTCATGGCCATTCAAAAGGTGGGCGTCGTCGGTTGCGGCCTGATGGGCAGTGGCATCGCCCAGATCAGCGCTCAGGCGGGCTTCCCGACCGTCGTCCGCGAAGTCTCGCAGAACGCGCTCGACAAGGGGATGGGTCTCGTCACCAAGTTCCTCAAGGGCGGCGTCGAGAAGGGCAAGCTGGCGCAGGCCGACATGGACCGCACGCTCGCGAACCTGAAGACGACGACGGATCTCGCGGCGCTCGCCGACTGCGATCTCGTGATCGAGGCCATCGTCGAGAACCTGTCGGCGAAGAAGGAGCTGCTCGGCGGGCTCGACGGGCTGGTGAAGGCCGGCGCCGTGTTCGCGTCGAACACCTCGAGCCTGTCGATCACCGAACTGAGCACGTTCGTGAAGCGCAGCGACCGCGTGATCGGGCTGCACTTCTTCAATCCGGTCCCGCTGATGAAGCTCGTCGAAGTCGTGCACACCGTGCGCACCGACAAGGCGGCGCTGGCCGAGGTCAACGCGTGGTGCACGGCGGTCGGCAAGACGTCCGTCAACTGCGGCGACTCGACCGGATTCGTGGTCAACCGGCTGCTCGTCCCCTACATGATCGACGCGATCCGCGTGTACGAGCAGGGGCTGGCTTCGCGCGACGACATCGACAACGCGATGAAGCTGGGCTGCGGCTACCCGATGGGCCCGCTGTTCCTCACCGACTACGTCGGTCTCGACACGACGTATTCGATCTGCGAGATCATGTTCGACGAGTTCAAGGACGCGCGCTTCGCCGCGCCGCCGCTGCTCAAGCGCATGGTGCTGGCCGGTCAGCACGGCCGCAAGACCGGTCGCGGCTTCTACGACTGGAGCACGAACCCGCCGTCGTGATCGCCGACCCCGTCGCACGCGGCCGGGCCCTCGCCGAGTTCTACGTCGCGCTCGAGCCGCGCCTGTTCGCCGACCTCGAGGACTCGGGCGTGCTCCCGCACGACGCGCGCTCCCCTGACGTGCGCGCCGAGTGGCAGTGCTTCGCGCTCTACGCGTGCGTGCGCGGGCTCGTGGCCGCCGGCGGATTCAATCGCGAGACCGCGGCCGCCATCGACGCGCTGCACGAGGACGTGCTCGCGCGCTGGCTCGAGGAGAGCGGCGCGGGCGCCGCGTTCGACGCGCGGCGCGCGCGCGTCGCCGAGCGCTACGCGGAGTACGGCGCGATCGGCCAGGCAGGCGGCGCGGCCGGCGCGGTGACCGTGACCGCGCGCCTCGGCGACGCCGCCGCCCGTCACCTGGCGGACGGGGCGACGAGCGCGGAACTGGGCGCGCTGGCCGGCGCGCTGCACGAAGCGCTGGCCGAAGGCGCGGCCGAGGCGGTGCGCCGTGGCGCGTGAGGGCTCGTCTCGAGACTCGGCGCGCGAGCGCTCGCCGTTCCCCGGCGTGGCGCATCCGCCGCTCGACACGCTGCGCGACGTGATCGCGCGTCTCGAGCGCGCGAGCATCGCGTGCGCGCTCGGCGGCAGCGCGGTGCTGGCGCGGATCTCGCTCACGCGCGAGATCCACGACTGGGACGTGACCGCCGACGCGGATCTCGACACACTGGCCGCGGTGCTCGCCGAGTACCCGGCCGAGCGCTTCGGCTCGAGCGGCGTGCACGCCGACCACAAGCTCACGCTGATCGGCGGCGAGGTCGAAGTGATCGCGCGCTTCGCGTTCAAGGTGGAAGGCGGCGTCGTGCGCATCCCGACCTTCGTCGCGGAACGCGTCGCCGATCTGCCGCTGGCCAGCCCCGTGGCATGGGCCGCGGCGTACACGTTGCTCGGTCGCGAGGCGAAGGCCGACGCGCTGTTCGGAGCTCTGACCAAACGCGGCGCCGATCGCGAGGTGGTCGACGCGCTCCTCGCACAACCCCTGCCCCAACCGCTGGCGGAGCGGCTGCGCGGCCTGCCCCTCATGTAGCGCGCGAAGCGACTTCACGTGTCACGTGAGGTGAATACCGCGCGCTCAGGAGGGTCGATCGGCCCCGGCCACGGCCTTGAGCCCGGCTTCTTCGAGCGAGTACGTGAACCAGTCGATCTGGGCCCGCTTCGCGCCGACGTGCTCGTAGAACTGGATCGACGGTTCGTTCCAGTCGAGCACGTTCCAGTCGAGACGCGCGCAGCCGCGCTCGAGCGCGCGCCGCGCGACGGCGGCGAGCAGCTGGCGCCCGGCGCCCGAGCCGCGCGCCGATCGCTCCACGAACAGATCCTCGAGCCACAGGATCGCGCGCGTGCGGAACGACGAGTACGTCGGATAGAACAGCGCGTAGCCCACGAGTTCCGCGCCGCGCTCGGCGACGAGGCACTCGACGATTGGCGGCGTGCCGAACAGGTGGCGGCCGAGGTCTTCACGCGTTCCGCTCACGTACTCGGTGAGACGCTCGTAGAGCGCGAGGCCGTTCAGCATCTCCCAGACGCGCGGCAGGTCGGCGGGGCGCGCCGCGCGGACGACCAACTCCGGCGGCGCCTCGGGCGAAGGTGGCGGGTTCAGTCGCGGCGCTCCAGCGGCTCGACGCCGCGATCGCGCCCGAGGAGGCGTGACACGCTCTCGACCATCGAGGGCGACGTGAACGGCTTGGCCAGGAATTCCTCGCCGCGCTCGAGCGTCCCGCGCGCGACGACGCCCTCGTGCGCGAAGTTGCTCGTGTACACGACGAGCAACGCCGGGTGCGGCTGGCGCAGGAACTCGGCGAGCGTGCGTCCGCTCATGCCCGGCATCAGCAGGTCGGTCACGAGCACGTGGATCGGCCCGTGGTACGAGCCGGCCAGCGCGAGAGCCTCGAGCCCGTGGCTCGCGGTCAGCACGTGGTAACCGTTCGCGTCGAGGGCCTGACGCGCCACGCTGCGCACGCCGTCCTCCGGCTCGACCAACAGGACCGTATGGCTTCCGTGGCGACGCACCGGGACGTCGGCGGACACCGCGGTCGCCGCCTCCTCCACGACCGGAAGGTAGACGTGGAACGTCGAACCCTCTCCCAGCTCGCTCTCGACGGTCACGAACCCGGCGCGCTCGCGCACGATGCCATGCACCGACGCGAGCCCGAGGCCGGCGCCCATGCCGATCGGGCGCGTTGTGAAGAACGGCTCGAAGACCCGGCTCAGGTGCTCCGGGCGGATGCCCTCGCCCGTGTCCGTGACCGAGATCACGACGTAGCGGCCCGCGTGCGACTCGGGGAACTCCGAGGACGACTCGTCGGTCAGCAGGGTCTCGCGCGTGCGCACCGTCAGGTCACCGCCGTCCGGCATCGCCTGCTGGGCGTTCGTGAACAGGCACACCAGGACCTGCTCGAGCTCGGTCGGATCCGCGACGATGCGCGCGTCGGTCGGCGCGAGGCGCATCGAGAAGCGAATGCGATCGCCCGCGATCGTGCGCAGCAGGGGATGGATGTTGGCCATCACCTCCGAGAATTCCACGACGCGCGGCTCGAACACGCGCTTGCGGCTGAACGTGAGCAGGTGCTGGGTGAGCAGCGACGCGCGCTCGCCGGCGCGCAGGATCTCGTCGACCTGCTGGCGCAGCGCGGGCGTGGGCCCGAGGCTGCGCATGAGCAGGTCGGCGTAGCCGGTGATCACCGTGAGCAGGTTGTTGAAGTCGTGCGCGATGCCGCCGGCCAGCACGCTGACCGCGTCCATCTTCTGGGTTTCGACGAGGCGCTGTTCGAGGCGCTTGCGCGCGGTGATGTCGCGCGCCACCAGAGCGAAGCCGACGTGCTTCGTGTCGTCGAGGAGCGGGGTCAGCGTGAGCGTCGCCCAGTATTCGGAGCCGTCCCGGCGCAGGTAGCGCCCCTCGTCGGAGTAGGAGCCCTCCGCGAGCGCGCCACGCAGCACCTCCGCCGTCCAATCGCTTTCGGGCGTGTGGCCCGGGCCGAAGGCAGACGGGCGGCGCGGCAGGAGCTGCGAGATCGGGCGGCCGAGCGCCTCACGCTCGAAATGGCCGGTCATCTCCTCGGCGCCGAGGCTCCAGGACTTGACGCAGCCCGCCGGATCGAGCAAGAGGATGGCGTGATCGCGGACGCTCTCGACCAGAAGTCGGAAGATGCCCTGAGCGGCGGTGGCCATCGGATCGGGCGATGGGGACTCACGTACTGAATCTTCCAACGTACGCCTCAATCGCCCGCGACGCGGGCGAAGCCCTCCCCCGTACTCCCCGACGACGGGCTTGATCGTTCGGGGGCGCGGCCGTGTCTGGACGTCACGCCGCGGGGAGAAGCCTACGCCGATCCCAAGCGACAAGGAAGACATTGCCGGACCAACGCGCTACTTCTTGCGATTCGATGGTAGCCGACACACTCGAATGCACTTGATACGGGACTCGATGGCGACAGAATGGCACACGTGACCGCACGACCGCGACGACAGGCGACGACAGGAAGTCCGACGACTCCGTCTCGACGCGCGGCGTCGCCCGAGCGAGGCGGTGCGAACCGGGCGCGCACGGCCGCCGGCCCCGCGGCCCCGTCGCACCGTGCTCCAATCGTCCTCGCGCTCATCGTGCTGCTCGGCTTGGGAGCCCGGCTGTTGCCCGGCCTGCTCGATCCCGGCATCGAGATTCAATCCGACGGCGCGTACCACGCCCGGCTCGTGGCCGAGGTGGCGCGCGCGCACGCGCTGCCGGCACACGACGAACTCAGCAACGCGCCGTTCGGGCGCGACGTCGCGGCGCTCCTGCCGGCCGGGCTCTACCAGGTGGGCGCCGCGTTCCACCGGGCCGCGGACGCGCTCGAACCGCCGCGCCGCGCCGACTCGGGCGACGAGGCGCGGCGGCTCGACCGGCACCTGAGATGGCTCATGGCGCTGGCCGGAGCGCTCACCGTGCTGCCCGTGTACTTCGCGGCGCGCGCCCTCGGCGCGGGTGCGTCGGGCGCCCTCCTGGCGGCCGCGCTGCTCGCGCTCCTCCCCGCGCACCTGCACCGCACGTTCGATTACTGGGTGCGCTACGACGCGCTCGGCGCGCTGCTGATCGCGACGCACTGGGCCTTGCTGCTGCGCGCGCTCGGCCACCCGCGCGGGCGCGGCGCGTGGAGCGTGCTGGCCGCCATCGCCGGCTTCGCGGCGCTCGCGACGTGGCGTGTCGCGCTGATCGTGCCCGTGCTCGAAGCCGTGTTCGTGCTCGGCTGGGTCGCGTGGCGCGGCGCGGATCGTGCGCTGGCGATGGCCACCGTGCCGTCGGCGCTCGCCGCGTTCGGCGCGGGACTCGCGCTGCGTTACCTCGCGGTGACCGCGTACGCTGCGACGTGGCCGTCGCTGCTCGTCCTGGCCTCGGCGCTCGCCGCGGCGCTGGCTCTGTGGAAGCCGATCGGGCGCCGGGCGCCGGCACGCGCGGCCGTCGTGCTCGCGGTCGCCGGCGCCGCGATCCTCATCGGCGCGCGCCACGCCGCGCCCTACGAATCGATCGGGCGATTGCTCGCGGCGCGAGTGGCGGGCCACGCCGGCGATCCGATCACGGCGCTCATGCTGAACGTGGAAGAGTTGTTCGCGTTGCCGCCTCTCTATCTGTTCGCGCCGCAGCAGCTCTTCGCAT
>Ga0310810_10001861_pt1 | contig 22376 bp, 21 predicted proteins | sample NCmetagenome_FD_207641 | JGI IMG/M metagenome (GOLD analysis project Ga0310810, IMG submission 207641) | Soil microbial communities from experimental microcosm in Duke University, North Carolina, United States - NC | ecosystem: Engineered > Artificial ecosystem > Soil microcosm > Unclassified ... | reverse complement strand
TCCCCCGCTTCTTCCTCCTGCTGGCCGTGCTCGCCTTCCTCAAGCCGTCCATCTGGACGATCATGACCGTGATCGGCGTCACCGGCTGGATGGGGGTGGCCCGGCTCGTGCGCGCCGAGTTCCTGACCCTGCGGGAGCGGGAGTTCGTCATCTGGTCGGAGTCGATCGGGGCCGGCGCCATGCGCATCGTCTTCCGTCACATCCTGCCCAACGCCATCGCGCCGATCCTGGTCGCCATGACCCTCGGCATCCCCGCCGCCATCCTGACCGAGGCCGGCCTGTCCTTCCTGGGCCTGGGCGTCCAGCCGCCCTACGCCACGTGGGGAAACATCCTCAACGACGGGCGCGACTACATCGAGATCGCCTGGTGGCTGACCCTCTACCCGGGCCTGGCCATCCTGATCACGGTGCTCTCCTACAACCTCATGGGCGAGGGCATCCGCGACGCGCTCGACCCGCGCCTGCGCCAGTCCCGCGTCGGCCGGATCCTCCGCCTCGGCCGCTAGCGGGGTCCCAGATTGACAAGGTTCGCGGGGGCGCGGCATACTGTGCCCTCGTCGGCGCCGAAGTGGCGGAATTGGCAGACGCGCACGTTTGAGGGGCGTGTGGGGCAACCCGTGGGGGTTCGAGTCCCCCCTTCGGCACCATTGATTCGCAAGAGATCGACTCGCTGAGTCCCTCGCACGTTGCCCTCGCGACTCCGCCCTGCACGTCTACTCGGGTGCGACCTCTGGACCCGATCGCGGGCGAGATGGCGGATGCGGCTCCCCGTGCGATGCGGGCTCGGGTCGCCGACCCCTCCGCACCCGCTCGCTCATGCCCTCGAGGGCCACGTAGAACACCGGCACGAACGGGATGGCCAGCAGCGTCGAGGCCATCATCCCGCCGAACACCACGGTGCCGATGGCCTGCTGGCTGGCCGCGCCCGCTCCGGTGGCGACCATCAAGGGCACCACGCCCAGGATGAAGGCGAACGAGGTCATCACGATGGGCCGGAACCGGCGCCGGGTCGCCTCGACGGCGGCGTCGGTGATGGAGAGGCCGTCCCGGTGGTGGAGGTCGCGGGCGAACTCCACGATCAGGATCGCGTTCTTGCTCGCGAGCGCGATCATCAGGACCAGGCCGACCTGCGTGTACAGGTTGTTGTCGTAGCCGCGGCTCAGCTGCGCCAAGAGGACTCCGACGAGCGCGATGGGGACGACGAGGACGACCGCGGCGGGAGACGTCCAGCTCTCGTAGAGCGCGGCCAGCACCATGTAGACCAGGACGATGGACAGCGCGTAGATGAGATACGCCTGGTAGCCGACCTTCTTCTCCTGGTAGCTCGTCGAGGTCCAGTCGTACGACATGCCCTCCGGCAGGGTCTCCGCGGCCAGCTGCTCCATGGTGGCGAGGGCCTGTCCGGAGCTGAAGCCCGGAGCGGCCGACCCGAAGATGGATGCCGCTGGATAGAGGTTGTAGCGGGTGACCAGCTCGGTGCCCTGCACCTGCCGGACCTGGATCAGGGCGTTCAGCGGGACCATCTCTCCGTTCTGGTTGCGAACGTAGAGGTGTCGCAAGTCGTCGGCTTGCAGACGATAGGCGTTGTCGGCCTGGATGTAGACCTGGAACACCTGGTTGAACTTGTTGAAGAAGTTGACGAACGAGGAGCCCAGGTAGGCCTGCAGCGTGTCGAAGATGCTCTGCGGGAGCACCTGCAGGGACTCCGCCTTGGTCCGGTCGATGTTCAGGTAGACCTGGGGGCTGCGGGTGCTGAAGGTCGCGGCGAGGCCACGCAGGCCCGGACTGGCGTTCCCCTTCTGGACGAGCTCGGCGGTGTTGCGCGAGAGCTCGCTCAGGCCGAGGCTTCGGCGGTCCTCCACCATCATCTGGAAGCCACCGGTCTGCCCGAGACCGCGGATCGGCGGCGGGATCACGACGAAGGCCAGGGCTTCCTGGATTCCGGAGAGGTCGCGGTTGAGGCCGGAGACGATCCGATCCTGGGTCAGCCCCCTGCCGCGCTCGCTCCAGTTCTTGTACACGATGAATGTCGTGGAGACGTTCGGGACGTTGGCGAAATCGAGGACCGAGAAGCCGCCGATGGTCACCCAGCCCGCGAGCCCGTCCGTCTTTCCGAGGACCGCGGAGATCTTCTCCGCGACCGCGCGCGACCGCGGCTGCGAGGCGCCCTCGGGTAAGATGGACACCAGCACCGCGTACCCCTGGTCCTCGGTGGGGAGGAACCCGGTGGGCTGGCGGACGAAGCCCCAGGCGGTCAGCCCGACGATGAGGGCGAAGAGCACGATCATGAGCACCGTGTGCTTCACCATCCGGGCGACGACGCCCACGTAGACCCGGGTCACGCCCTCGAAGGCCCGGTTGAAGCCGCGGTAAAACCAGTTCGGCCGCTTGTCCCCGCGCGGCCTCAGCCACGTCGCGCACTGGACCGGCTTCAAGGTCAGCGCGTTGATCGCGCTGATGACCGCGGTCGCGGCGATGACGAGCGCGAACTGGCGGAAGATCTGCCCGGTGATGCCGGGCAGGAAGGCGGCGGGCAGGAAGACCGCGACCAGCGCCAGGGTGATGCCCATCACCGGGCCGGTGAGCTCTTCCATGGCCCGGATGGTCGCTTCCTTGGGCGGCATCCCCTGCTCGATGTAGTAGGAGCTGTTCTCCACGATGATGATGGCGTCGTCGACCACGATGCCGATGGCCAGGATCAGGGCGAACAGGGTCATCAGGTTCACGGTGAAGCCGAGCCCGGCCATGGCGATGAAGGCGCCGATGATGGTGACCGGCACGGTGGTGGCGGGTACCAGCATGCCCCGGAAGTTCTGCAGGAAGAGGAGAATGACCACGAGCACCAGCACGCCTGCGATGAACAGGGTGGAGTAGACGGCGTGGATCGCTTCCCGGACGAAGAGCGTGGTGTCGTACCGGATCGCGTACTTCATGCCCTCGGGGAACTGCTGGCTCATCTCGGCCATGGACTTGTAGACGCGATCGGCGACCTGGATGGCGTTGGCGCCGGGCAGGGCGAACACCACGATCTGCGCCGCCTTGTGACCGGTGAATCGCGAGAAGTTGCTGAAGCTCTGCTGGCTCAGCTCGACCCGGGCGACGTCACGGAGGCGCACGAGCTGGGGGGCGGTGCCCCGGGTCGACTTGATCGTGATCTGGTCGAACTCGCGGGCATCGGAGAGCCGGCCGAGGGCGTTGATCGTGAACTGGAAAGGCTGATCCTCGGGGACCGGCGGGCCGCCGAGCTGCCCGGCGACCACCTCGATGTTCTGTCCCCGGATGGCGTTCAGCACGTCCTGGGTGGTGAGCCCGAAGGTCTGCAGGCGCTTCGGGTCCAGCCAGACCCGCATGCTGTAGGGGCCGGCTCCGAATATCCGGATCTGCCCGACGCCCTGGATCCGCGCCAGGGGATTCTGCAGGTTGATGATCGCGTAGTTGGAGAAGAAGGTCTCGTCGTAGCGGTTGTCCTCGGAATAGAGGCTCGCCACCAGCAGGATGTTGGGGGAGACCTTCCGGACCGTGATCCCCTGGGCCGTGACGCCGCCCGGGAGCTGCGACAGCGCGCTGTTGGCGAGGTTCTGGACCAGGGCCAGGGAGGTGTCGAGGTCCGTTCCCACGTCGAAGGTGATGGTCAGGGTGTACGAGCCATCGCTGGAGCTGGTCGACGACATGTAGATGGAGTTCTCGACGCCGTTGATCGCCTGCTCCAGCGGCACCCCGATCGTGGCCGCGACCACCTCCGCGCTCGCGCCCGGGTATCGCGTGCTCACCTGGATGGTCGGCGGCACGATCTCGGGATACTGGGCGACGGGCAGCCCGTAGAGGAACACCCCCCCGACGATGAGGGTGACGAAGGCGATGACGTTGGCGAAGATCGGATGCTCGATGAAGAACTTGGAGATCACGGCGCCGCCTTCTTCTCCGGAAGCGCCGGGCGGGCCTCCGGGCCGGGCGCGCCCTCTCGCTCGGGTGTGACCGGCCGGCCCGGCGCAGCCTTCAACACGCCGTTCACGACGACCCACTCCCCACCGGTGAGACCGGTGGCGATGATCCGTCGACTCTCCACCGCGGCGCCGGTCGTGACGTTGCGGCGCTCCACCACGTTCTTGTCGTTCACCACCAGCAGGTATGCGCCCTCCTGGTCGTGCCCGACCGCGACCTCCGGCACCAGCAGCGCGGTGCGCTGCTCGAGCGGCACGCGCACCCGCGTGTAGAGGCCCGGCAGCATCTTCCCGTCCGCGTTGGGCAGGACGCCCCGCATCAGCAGGGTGCCGGTGGTCGTCGTCAGGTTGATGGCGGCGAAGTCGAGGTGGCCCTGATGGGGATACCCGTCCTCATTCGGCAGCCCGGCGTGGACCGGCCACTTCCGCCCGTCCGTGGGGCCGGGGATCCCGCGCGTGACCTTGAGCAACCGCGCCAGGTCCAGATCGCCGATGTTGAAGTAGACGTAGATCGGGTCGATCTGGTTGATCTGGGCCAGGACCGTGCTGCTGCCTCCCGATCCGACGAGATTGCCTGGGTCCACCAGCCGTCGATCCATCCGACCGTCGAACGGGGCGGTGACCAGGGTGTAGTCCAGGTTGAGCTTGGCCAGGTCTCGCTGGGCTTCTGCGGCGCGGAGGTTGGCCGCCGCGGTGTCCCGCTGGAAGTGCCAGTTTTCGACGTCGGACCTGGCGGCCGCGTTGTGCTGGATCAGGTTGGAGTAGCGGGTCAGCTGGGATTCGGTCCACTGCAGCTGGGCCCGGTACTGCAGGACGGCGGCCTCGGCCTGCCGGAGGTTGTCCTCGTACGTGTTCTGCTGGATGACGAAGAGCGGCTGGCCCTTCTTGACCCGCTGCCCGTCCTGGAACAGGACCTTCTCGAGATACCCCACCACCCGGGCGACCAGCTGGACCGTGTAGATGGCCTGGGTGTTCCCGGTGAGATCCAGGCTGTCGGTCACCACCTGCTGCACGGGCTGGGCGACCGTCACCTTCGGGGGCGGTGGCGGCTGCGGCTTCGGCTGCTCCTTGCAGCCGGCCGGCAGGGTCAGGAGCGCGACGAGCACGAGCCAGAGCAGGCGTCTCATCCTGATCGTCACCAATCGGGAAGCCGGGGCCGGGACTGTGGCTCACGGGACGCCGGCAGGTTGTAGGTCGTGGGAGCCAGCAGGCTCCCCCAGTTCGTGCGCTGCCGCATCTCCGCCTTGATCTCGGCGGGCACGACATCCTCGCCCTCCCGGATCTCCCAGCCGCCCCCCAGCGCCCGGTACACCCCGACGAGGCTCGTCGAGATGTTTCCGAGCGTGCTGGCCAGGTTGTCCTGCTGGGTCAGGAGCGTCTGCTGAGTGGTCAGGACGGTGGTGAAGTCGGTCACGCCTTCCCGGTACTGCAGGACGGCCAGGTCGACCGCCGACCGGCTGGCCGTGACGCCCTTGGCCAGGAGATCGGCCCGGTCCTGCGAGCGGAAGAAGGCGGCGAGGTTGTCCTCCACGTCCTGCTGGGCCGAGAGGACCGATCGCTGATAGGCGAGCAGGAGCTGCTGGAAGTACGCGTCCTGCACGCGGACGTTGTTGGCGATCTGGCCGTAGTTGAGGATGTTCCACTGCACGGAGGGGCCGATCTGGACCTGGCGGCTGCCCCAGCGGAACATGTCGCTGAGCCTGAAGGTCCCCAGATCGGTCGAGAGGAGGACCAGGTTGCCGATCAGGGAGAAGGCGGGGAGCAGATCGGACTTGGCCACTCCGATCTGGGCCGACTGCGCGACCGCCTGGAGCTCGGCGCTCCGGATGTCCGGCCGGCGACGCAGCAGATCGGCCGGGATGCCCACGATGATCTGCGGCGGCGAGACCGGTATCGCGGACGGGCCGTCCAGCAGATCGCCGAGGTCGTTCGGGGCCATGCCGAGCAGCACGCTGAGAGCATCCCGCGCCTGGCGTCGCTGCGTCTCGAGGGTCGGCAGCGTCGCCTGAGTGTTCAGGAGCACGGTCCGGGCCTGCTCCACGTCGAGCTGGGTCACGGTGCCGTACGTGAACCGGGCCTCGACGATCTGCAGGGTCTGCTGCTGGATGTCGATGTTCTCCTGGGCGATGCGGATGCGCTCCTCGGCGGTCCGGAGCGCGATGTAGGTGTTGGCCACGTCCGCGGTCAAGGTGACGAGGGTGTTGTCGTAGTCCGCGAGGGTCGCGAGCAGGCTCGCGTCGGCCGACTGGATCCCGCGCCGGATCCGTCCCCAGAAGTCGAGCTCCCAGCTCGCCTGCGCTCCGATCGTCGACTGCCAGTACGCGACGCTGCCGCCACCGCCGTTGAACAGCGCGGCGTTGGGGGCTCGGTCGCTCGTGCGGTTGTACTGGACGGACCCGACGGCCTGCTGGGACTGCGGGAAGATCTCGCCGACCGCGATGCCCAGCTGGGCGCGGGCCTGCAGGACCCGCACCCCGGCCTGCTGGAGCGTGAGGTTGTCCCGGTACGCCCGCGCGATGAGGCGGTCCAGGACCGGATCGTTGAAGGCCTTCCACCAATCCCGATAGTTGGTCGATTCGGCGCTGAGACGCGGGTCCCCGCTCTCCCCGAAGCTCGGCGAGACGGAGACCTTGGGCCGCTGGTAGTTCGGCCCGACCATGCATCCCGCGAAGGCCAGCAGGACGGGCACCAGGAGGATGGGCCCGGATCGGAGGAGTCTCCTTGGCCGAGGCGGATTTGCGTCGTATCGCCCGCGGCCGCGGGCGGGCAGGGCGCGGGGCCCATCGATCGATCTGCTCACTTGGTGGTCTGTCGGAGCGCCACCCTCCTTGCAAATGACCATGTCCCGGGTGCCCGTGACAACGCAGCATAGGGGATGGATGTGAAGGTCGCAAGGCGAGGACCCGCGCTGCGTCGGCGAGGTGGTTGACTCCACTGCCGAAAGTCTCCAGAATGCGCGTCGTGATGACGGTCAAGTGGGGGCAGCCCGCGCCCGAGTTCGAGCTGCCGAGCACCGAGGGGCGTGCGATTGCGCTCCGCGAGTTCCGCGGCCGCGACGTGGTGCTCGGCTTCTACTGCTACGACTGGGGCGGCATCTGAACGCCGGAGCTCACCGGCCTGGGCCAGGCCGCGGGCGAGTTCACGAAGCGGGGCGCGGTCGTCCTCGGGATCAGCGGCGACAGCCCGTTCTGCCACACCGCGTTCCACAAGGCGCACCCGTTCCCGTTCCCCCTGCTGAGCGACGTGCACCGCTCGGTCATCGCGGCCTACGGCGTCCACGACGTGGACCGCAACGTGGCCTACCGCTCCACGTTCGTGGTGGACCGCGACGGGATCCTGCGCTGGGGCCAGGCCGGGGACCGGCAGATGGTCCGCGACGGCCGCGAAGTGTTGCGCGTGCTGGACCTGATCCACTCCCTGCGGCAGCAGAGCTCCTAAGGAGGCAGCCATGTCCTTCCCCCTGTCGGTCGCCACTCCGTCCTCGCTCGGCCTCGACGTCCCGTCGCTCGACCGCCTGCAGGAGCTGATCACGCGGCACCTCGCGGAGGGCCGCTACCCCGGCGCGCAGATCGCGGTGGCGCGCGACGGCAAGCTCGCCCTGTTCCGCACCTTCGGCGACGCGCGCCTCGAGCCGGCGCGGGTGCCCGCCCGCGCGGACTCGCTCTGGCTCCTCTACTCCAACACCAAGGTGATCACCGCGGCCGCGGTCTGGGTGCTGGCCGAGCAGGGAGCGCTGCGCTTCACGGACCGGGTCGCCGAGCACGTGCCGGGCTTCGAGGCCAACGGCAAGGGTGACATCACGATCATCCAGCTGCTGAGCCACCAGGGCGGCTTCCCCAACGCCGACGTCCCGAAGGCGGCCTGGGAGGACCACGAGCTGCTGCGCCGTGCGGTCTCGGGATTCACGCTCGAGTGGACGCCGGGCTCCCGCGTGTACTACCACGGACGCGCCGCCCACTGGGTGGCCGCGGTCCTGGTCGAGGCGCTGACCAAGACCGACTACCGCGCCTTCATCCGCGAGCACGTCATCGAGCCCCTCGGGCTGGGCGACGAGCTGGTCGTCGGGCTGCCCGACGCGCGGCACGAGCGCGCCACCGACATGCACGAGCCGGCCGCGTCCGGGGCCGGCCAGGTCAAGCGCGCGGAGGAGAACAACCCCGAGTTCCGCCGCGCCGGCACCCCGGGCGGGGGCGGGTACGCCTCCGCCCGCGCCATGGCCGCCTTCTATCAGATGCTCGCCGCCGGCGGGACCCTGAACGGCAAGCGGCTCCTGTCGCGGCGGATGGTCCAGTACGTCACGCGCAGTGTCACCGGCGATCGGGTCGACGGGTACATGGGCATGCCGATGCACCGGGCCCTCGGGCCGCACGTGCGCGGGACCACCGAGAGCATCCGGGGCCTTGGCACCATCGCCTCGCCGCGGACCTTCGGCCACGGCGGGGTGGGCTCCTCCTACTGCTGGGCCGACCCGGACTCGGGGGTCTCGTTCGCGTACCTGACCAACAGCCGCGTTCCGGACCCGTGGCACAGCGCGCGCCTCGACGTCATCAGCAACACCGCTCACGCTGCCATCCTGACCGACCGCTGAGGATCGCTGCGACCGACTGCGGACCGGGCGCCTCGGTTGGCGGCTTGTGAAAGATGTGCCATAATGACGCCGCCCGAGGGCACAAAGGACAATAGTGATGGGAGTTTCCCTACCACTGCTCGATTCCGCGCGTCCGGCGCAGCCGCCCAAGCCCCCCTGGTTGAAGGTACGGGCGCCGGGCGGCCCGAAATACATCCGCCTGAAGGGGCTGATGCGTGAGTGGAACCTGCACTCGGTGTGCGAGGAAGCGCATTGCCCGAACATCGGCGAGTGCTGGGAAGACCTGACCGCCACCTTCATGATCCTGGGCGACGTGTGCACCCGCAACTGCGGCTACTGCGCGGTGACCCACGGCCGGCCGGTCTGGGAGGACCGCGAGGAGCCGGAGCGGGTCGGACGCGCGGTGGGCGAGCTAGGGCTCGAGCACGTGGTGATCACCTCGGTCAACCGTGACGACCTCGCCGACGGCGGAGCGGCCCACTTCGCCGCGACCACGCGGGCGATTCGCCGGCACGCCCCCGGCTGCCGGGTGGAGCTGCTGATCCCGGACTTTCAGGGCAGCGCCCCCGCGATCGAGGCGGTGATCGCGGCTTCCCCCGACGTGCTCAACCACAACACCGAGACGGTGCCCCGGCTCTACAAGATCGCCCGCCACGGCGGCCGGTACGAGCGGACCCTCGAGCTGTTCCGCCGCGCGCGCCGGGTGGCGCCGCGGCTCATCACGAAGTCGGGGATCATCCTCGGTCTGGGCGAGGAGCGGGACGAGCTGCTGGCCACCATGGCCGACCTGCGGGCCGCCGACGTGAACATCCTGACCCTCGGTCAGTACCTGCGCCCGTCGGCCCAGCACCTGCCGGTCGCGCGCTTCTACCACCCGGACGAGTTCGCCGAGCTGACCGAGCGGGGCCGCGAGCTGGGCTTCGCCCACGTCGAGTCGGGCCCCCTCGTTCGCTCCTCCTACCACGCCAAGAAGCAGACGGACGCTGCGGCCAGGTAATGGACTACGTCCCGATCCTGATGGTCTTCGCGGTGGCCGCGGTGGTGGCGGGGGCCCTGCTCGGGATTCCCTCCCTCATCGCCCCCCGACGCGTCTCGCCGGTGAAGCAGGAGCCCTTCGAGTGCGGCAAGGACCCGGTGCAGCTGCCGGAGGGGCGCTTCGCGATCAAGTTCTCGACCATCGCCATCTTCTTCATCCTCTTCGACATCGAGCTCGTGTTCGTCTGGCCTTGGGCGACGATGTATCGGCGTCTCGGCTGGTTCGGGTTCGTGGAGATGGTGGTGTTCCTCGGCATCCTCATGCTCGGCTTTCTCTACATCTGGAAGAAGCGGGGGCTCGAATGGGAGTAGGGACGTTCTTCACCTCGAAGCTGGACGAGGCCATCGGCTGGGCCCGGAAGTACTCGATCTTCCAGTACCCGTTCGTGACCGCGTGCTGCGGCATGGAGTACATGGCCACCGCGTGCTCGCACTACGACGTCGACCGCTTCGGAGCCGGCCTGCCCCGCTTCTCGCCCCGCCAGGCCGACGTGCTGTTCGTGGTGGGCACCATCAGCCACAAGATGGCGCCGGTGCTCAAGCGGATCTACGACCAGATGTGCGAGCCGAAGTGGGTGGTGGCCTTCGGGGTCTGCACCTGCACGGGCGGCTTCTACGACAACTACGCGACGGTCCAGGGGATCGACACCATCATCCCGGTGGACGTCTACATCCCGGGCTGTCCCCCGCGACCCGAGAGCGTCATCGACGGCCTGATGAAGCTCCAGGACAAGATCGCGGCGGGCGCCCAGCGGTACTGATCCGGACCTCTCCGACATGGACGGCACCGCCATCCTGGCCCGGCTGCGCGAGCGGCTGGGCGACGGCGTCCTGGCCACGCACGAGTACCGCGGCGATCACACCGCGGTGGTCTCCCGCGAGGGCCTGCTGGCCGCGCTCACCCTCTGCCGGGACGACGCGGCCCTCGGCTTCGACATGCTGGTGGACGTGACCGCGGTGGACTACCTGCGGTTCCCCGGCCGCGACGACGGGCCCCGGTTCGAGGTCGTCTACCACCTCTACTCGGTCGCGAACAACCACCGGGTGCGGCTGAAGACGCCGGTGGAGCAGGACGATCCCGTCGTCCCGACCGCGTCCGGCCTCTGGCCCATCGCCAACTGGCTCGAGCGCGAGGTGTGGGACATGTTCGGCATCCGCTTCGACGGCCATCCGGACCTGCGCCGGCTCCTCATGTACGAGGAGTTCGAGGGCCACCCCCTGCGCAAGGACTACCCGATCAACCGTCGCCAGCCCCTCATCGGGCCGAAAGTCTAGCCGGTGGCCGACGCGCGCGAGCTGTTCCTGGGCGAGGGGAGCGGAGGCGGCGAAGGCAGCAAGCACCTCCACGTCAACATGGGCCCGGCCCATCCCGCGATGCACGGCATCGTGCGCATCTTCGCGGAGTTGGACGGGGAGACGGTGGTGAAGACCGACGTGGAGATCGGCTACCTCCACCGGGCCTTCGAGAAGGACTGCGAGGCGGGGCCGTACAACAACGCGATCCCCTATACCGACCGGCTCAACTACGTCTCGCCGCTGATCAACAACTTCGGCTACAGCTCGGCGGTGGAGAAGCTGCTCGGCATCGAGATCACCGAGCGCTGCAAGTACATCCGGGTGGTCATGAGCGAGATCTCCCGGATCTGCGACCACCTCACGTGCGTGGGCGCGGGCGCCATGGAGCTGGGAGCCTTCACCGTCTTCCTCTACATGATCAAGGCGCGCGAGTTCCTCTGGGAGCTGGTGGAGGACGTCACGGGCGCGCGGCTGACCATCTCCTACGGGCGCGTGGGCGGGGTGAAGGCGGATCTACCTGCCGGCTTCGATCTGAAGGTCAAGAAAGCGTTCGCGGAGACGCGGCAGGTCCTGGAGGAGGTGCACAGCCTCATCACCGGCAACCGGATCTTCATGGACCGGATGGTCGGGGTGGGCGCGCTCTCGAAGGAGGACACCATCGCGTGGGGCATCACCGGACCGCTGCTGCGCGCGGCCGGCGTGCCCTTCGACCTGCGCAAGACCCAGCCCTACTGGGCCTACGACCGCATTCCGTTCGAGATCGCGCTCGGCAAGAACGGCGACAACTTCGACCGGTACCTGGTCCGCATGGCCGAGATGGAGCAGTCGATGCGCATCGCGGAGCAGGCGCTCGACGGCCTGCCCGGCGGGGCGATCCAGGTGGACTGGGAAGGCAAGGCCATCCCGCCGGACGCCTACGTCGATCTGGGCAAGCAGGGCAAGACCGAGGGGTTGCTGCTGATGCCGATCACGCTCTCTCCGAACCTGCAGGGGCAGGACCGGAGCGCCCACGATCGGGTGAACGCCCACGACAAGCGGGTGATCCTGCCGACCAAGGCCGACACCTACGGGTCGATCGAGGGCCTGATGAACCACTTCATGCTGGTCATGGAGGGATACGGCATCCGCCCGCCCGCCGGCGAGGCCTACTTCCCGGTGGAAGGCGCCAACGGCGAGCTCGGCTTCTACGTGGTCTCGGACGGCAGCGATCGGCCTTACCGCGTGCACTGCCGGCCCCCGTGCCTGCCTCCGGTGGCCGCGCTGCCCAAGATGATCGAGGGCGAGATGGTGGCCGACATCATCCCCACCTTCGGCTCGGTCAACATGATCGGCGGCGAGCTCGACCGGTAGAACATGCGAATCAGAAAGACGCGACTACAAAAGACGCGAAAGCTCCTTACAGAGGGCACGGCTCGCCGTGCCCGTTCAGAACAAATTAAGCGGGTCGCCCCATCTCCCAACCCCTCTGCCAACCACGCCTCCAATGCCTGACGCCAAGCACCCCGAGTTCACCGCCGAGCAGATCGGCGAGGTCCGCCGCCTCCAGGCGCTGTACCCCGACAAGCGCGGCGCGCTCCTGCCGGTGCTGCGGCTGGCCCAGGAGGTCTTCGGCTACGTGTCGCTCGAGGTGGAGGAGTACGTGGCCGGGCTCTTCGAGCTGTCGCCCGCCCACGTCCACGAGGTCGTCACCTTCTACACCCTCTTCTTCCAGCAGCCCCCCGGCCGTCACGTGGTCTCGGTGTGCCACAACCTCTCCTGCCACTTGCTGGGAGCCAAGGGCATCGTCGAGCACCTCACCCGGCGTCTCGGCATCGAGGTCGGCGAGACCACCGCGGACGGACGGGTCACGCTGCTGACCGTGGAGTGCCTCTGCGCCTGCGAGCAGGCGCCGATGATGCAGGTGGACGAGCGCTACGAGGGGCTGCTCACGCCGGAGAAGGTGGACCGGATCATCGAGGGCCTGTCCTGATGGCGGAGCGGATATTCACCCGCAACTTCGATCGCCCGGGCTCGCACACCCTGGCGGTCTACCGCGAGACCGGGGGCTACACCGCGCTGCCCAAGGCGCTTGCGATGGAGCCGGCCGCGATCACCGAGGAGGTGAAGAAGTCCAACCTCCGCGGCCTCGGCGGCGCCGCCTTCCCGACCGGCGTGAAGTGGACCTTCGTCCCCAAGGGCTCGACCGCGCCCAAGTACCTGGTCATCAACGCGGACGAGGGCGAGCCCGGGACCTTCAAGGACCGCTACCTCCTCGAGCGCGATCCCCACGCCCTGATCGAGGGCATGATCATCGCGTCGCGCGCCATCGACTCCCACCTGGGCTTCGTCTACATCCGGGGCGAGTACGTGAAGCCGTGGCAGGTGTTCAGCGGAGCGGTGCAGGAGGCCTACGAGGCCGGCCTGCTCGGCAAGAACATCCAGGGCTCGGGCTTCGACTTCGACATCGTGATCCACCGCGGCGCGGGCGCCTACATCTGCGGCGAGGAGACCGGGCTCCTGTCCTCGCTCGAGGGCAAGAAGGGCTGGCCCAAGATCAAGCCGCCGTTCCCGGCGGTGAAGGGCGCGTTCGGGCATCCCACCATCGTCAACAACGTCGAGACCATCGCCGCGGTGCCCCACATCATCAACCGGGGCGCCGAGTGGTTCGCCGGTCTCGGAACCAAGACCCAGGGCGGGACGCGGCTCTACTCGGTGTCCGGGCACGTGGTGAAGCCGGGGGTGGTGGAGGCGCCGGTGTCGGTGACGCTCCGCTCGCTGATCTACGACCACTGCGGCGGCATCCGCGACGGGCGCCGGCTCAAGGCGGTGGTGCCGGGCGGCTCCTCGGCCCCGATCCTCACCGCGGACGAGATCGACGTGACCATGGACGCCGACGGCCTCAAGGCGGCCGGGAGCATGATCGGCTCCGCGGGGGTCATCGTGATGGACGAGACGGTGTCGATCCCGGAGGCCCTGATGGTGGTGGCGCGCTTCTACGCCCACGAGTCGTGCGGGCAGTGCACCCCTTGCCGGGAATCGACCGGCTGGATCTACAAGATGACCCACCGGATCGTCGAGGGAAAGGGTCGCAAGGAAGACCTGGACACGATCCTGGACGTGTCCAAGCGCGGGGCCGGCACGACCATCTGCGCCTTCTACGACGGCGCGGTCGGCCCCTACGTGAGCTACATCGAGAAGTTCCGCGGCGAGTTCGAGGCCCTGATCCCCCACGATGCCTAAGCTCACGATCGACGGGAAGGAAGTCGAGGTCGCCCCGGGCACCAACCTCATCGAGGCCGCCCGCCAGGCCGGCTCCGAGGTGCCGCACTACTGCTATCACCCCGGGCTCAGCATCGCGGGCCAGTGCCGGCTCTGCATGGTGGACATCGAGAAGAACCCGCGCCCGCAGATCGGCTGCAACACCCAGGCCGCCGACGGGATGGTGGTGCACACGCAGACCGAGCGCGTGCTCGAGACCCGCAAGTCGATCATGGAGTTCCACCTGGTCAACCACCCGCTCGACTGCCCGGTGTGCGACCAGGCCGGCGAGTGCTGGCTCCAGATCTACTACATGCGGCACGGCCTCTACGACCCGCGGATGGTGGACGAGAAGGTCCACAAGCCGAAGGCGGTGCCACTGGGGCCCCACGTCATCCTGGACGCGGAGCGCTGCATCCTCTGCTCGCGGTGCGTGCGCTTCTGCGACGAGGTGACCGGGACCGGCGAGCTCGGCATCTTCAACCGGGGCGACCACTCCGAGATCGGGCTCTTCCCGGGCAAGACGTTGGAGAACAAGTACTCGGGCAACGTCATCGACATCTGCCCGGTGGGGGCGCTGACCGACCGCGACTTCCGGTTCCAGGTGCGGGTCTGGTACCTCGACACCGCGCGCTCGGTGTGCAACGGCTGCGCGCGGGGCTGCAACATCGAGGTGCACACGAGCCGCCGGCGCCTGCACCACAACCAGGGCCGCCGCATCGCGCGCATCAAGCCGCGCCACAACGCCGACGTCAACCAGTGGTGGATCTGCGACGAGGGGCGCTACGGCTTCCGTTGGATCGACGACGACACCCGGCTCCTGACGCCCACCCGCCGGGCCGACGGCAAGGACGTGGCGCTCGACTGGGACGAGGCGATCGGAGCCCTCGCGGAGGCGCTCAAGCGGTACCGCCCCGAGGAGATCGGCATCCTCGCGTCGCCCCAGATGTCCAACGAGGATCTCTTCGCGCTGCAGCGGATCGCGGCGCAGCTCGGGGTCGGCGCGGTCGACCACCGGGTGCCGCCACGGGTGGCCGGCGACGAGGACAACCTCCTCCTCCGCGCGGACAAGAATCCCAACCGGCGGGGCGCCGAGCTGATCGGGCTCGGCCAGGCGGACGGCCGCGCGATCCTGGAGGGGGCGCGCCAGCGACGGGTCAAGCTCCTGTGGATCTTCCAGCACGACCTGCTCGACTCGGGCTGGTCCCAGGGCGACGTCACCGCGGCCCTGGCCGGCGTCGAGACCGTGATCTTCCAGGGCCCGAGCGCGAACGCGACCAGCGCGGGCGCACACCTGGTGCTGCCGAGCGCGGCCTACGTCGAGCGCGAGGGCACCTTCACCAACTTCCAGGGGCGCGTGCAGCGCTTCCGCACGGTGGTGGAGCCGCTCGGCGAGGCGATGGCGGACTGGGCCATCCTCGGCCGGGTCGGGCGCGCCCTCGGGGGCGCGGATCCGGTCTTCGCGGCCGGCCGGGCCGAGCAGGTCTTCGCGGGCCTGGCCGGGCAGGTGCCCGCGTTCTCGGGCATGAGCTACCGCGGGCTGCGCGACGCGGGCCAGGTGGTGAAGGCGTGAGCGGCCTGGCCCTCGACCTCCTGCTGCAGGCGATCCCGGTCGGCTTCGTGATGTTCGTGGTGCTGAACTTCGGCGGGCTCCTGACCTGGGTCGAGCGCAAGCAGTCGGCCATCATGCAGGACCGCATCGGGGCCAACCGGGCGTCCATCTCCATCCTGGGCTTCCGCATCCGCATCCTGGGCCTGCTCCACCCGCTGGCCGACGCGGTGAAGATGCTGACCAAGGAGGACTTCACCCCCGCGCGCGCGGATGTGCTGATGTTCAAGCTCGCCCCGTTCGTGTCGGTCTTCTTCGGCCTCGCCGCGTTCGCGTCGATCCCGTTCGGCGACACCCTCCAGATCCTGGGCCGCGAGATCCAGCTGCAGGCGGTGACCCTCAACGTGGGCATCCTCTACGTGCTGGCCATGATCTCGCTCGGGGTCTACGGGCTGATGATGGCGGGCTGGGCGTCGGCCAACAACTACGCCCTGCTGGGCGGCCAGCGCGCGGCGGCCCTCATGATCTCGGCGGAGGTCGCGATCGGGGCCTCGATCATGGGCGTGGTCATGGTCTACGGCTCGCTCAACATGCAGGACATCGCGCGGGGCCAGGGCCAGCCGCTGCTGCCGCAGTTCTTCGGGGCCTGGATCCCGGCGTGGGGCGTGCTCACCCAGCCCGCCGCGTTCATCCTCTTCCTCACCGCCGGCATCGCCTCCACCAAGCGCATCCCCTTCGACACCCCCGAGGGCGAGTCGGAGATCATCGGCTACTTCGTGGAGTACAGCGGCATGAAGTTCGGCATGTTCGCGATGGCCGACTTCCTCGAGACGGTGGTGATCGCGGGCATGACCACCGCGCTCTTCCTGGGCGGCTGGCAGGTGCCGTACCTGCAGCCCTCCGGCTTCGTCTTCCCGTGGGGGGCGAGCGTGGCCCTGCCGCACGTGGTGGTGGCCGCGCTGCAGATCGTCTCCTTCCTCACCAAGGTCGTGGTCATGATCTGGTTCCTCATGCTCATCCGCTGGACGCTGCCGCGCTTCCGCTACGACCAGGCGATGCGACTCGGCTGGCTCGCCCTGTTCCCCCTGTCGGTTCTCAACATCCTCGTCACCGCGCTGGTGCTGCTCGCGGTGGGGAAGGGCTGAGCCGTGGCCGCCTACCAGACCGAGAACACCCCCGCCGATCCGCGCCACTCGAGCCGGCTCAACCTGCGCCAGCGCTTCTACGTGGCGGAGGTGCTGGTGGGCCTGGCGCTGACCGCGCAGCACTTCTTCGGCAACATGTGGCGCCACACACTGCGGACGGTCTTCCGGAGCAAGAGCGCGCGGGGCGCGGTCACCATCCAGTACCCGGACGAGCGCCGGCCCTACTCGCCCCGGCTGCGCAGCCTGCACCGGCTGGTGCGCCGCGAGGACGGCTCGCCCCGCTGCGTGGCCTGCATGATGTGCGAGACGGTGTGCCCGGCCCACTGCATCTACATCGTGGCCACCGAGCATCCGAACCCGGAGATCGAGAAGGTGCCGGAGCGGTTCGACATCGACCTCGGCAAGTGCGTCTTCTGCGGCTACTGCGTCGAGGCCTGTCCCGAGGACGCGATCCGGATGGACACCGGCATCCTGGAGTTCGCGGCGTACGACCGGGCGAGCATGGTCTACACGAAGGACACGCTGCTGGCGCTCGAGCCGGCCCGCGCGGACGGCGCTCCCGCCTCCCCGGTCCCGATCCCCCCGTCCCGGAGACCGGCGTGAGCTTCGTCACCTTCTTCGTCCTCGCCGCGCTGGCCGTCGGCTCGGCGGCGGGGCTGCTCCTGCGCCGCAACCCGATCCACGGCGCCCTGTTCCTCGCGGTCAACCTGGGCACGGTGGCGGCCCTGTTCCTGACCCTGCGGGCCGAGTTCCTGGCCGCGGTACAGGTGATCGTCTACGCGGGCGCCATCGCGGTGCTCTTCGTGTTCGCGATCATGGTGCTGATCCCCGGCAAGGAGGAGACCGGGCCCGATCCGCTCCGGGCCCAGCGCCTCCTCTCGGTCCCGGTCGTGGCCGTCTTCCTGGCCCTGGTGTCGATCGTGGTGGGCTCGGCGACCCTGGGCGGCAGCCCGAAGCCGCCGGTGCCGGGCGACGCGGCCGCGGTGGGGCGCCTGCTGTTCACCGACTACCTGTTCCCCTTCGAGGTCACCTCGGTGCTGCTGCTGGCCGCCATCGTGGGCGTGATGGCGCTGACCAAGCGCAAGGCCTAGGGATGGTTCCCGAGTCCTACTACGTCGCGCTCTCCGCGGTCCTGTTCAGCATGGGCGTGCTCGGGGTGCTGATCCGGCGTGACCCGCTGGTGATCTTCATGTCCATCGAGCTCATGCTCAACGCGGCGAACCTGGCCCTGGTGGCCTTCGGCCAGCGCCACGGGACGGCCGAGGGGCAGGCTCTGGTATTCTTCGTGATGTGCGTGGCCGCCGCCGAGGTCGCGGTGGGCCTCGCGATCATCGTGGCGATCTTCCGCCAGCGGCGCCGCCTCTCGGTGGACGAGCTCAGCACCCTCCGAGGGTAGGCTAGCCACCGACGGAACGATGGCGGTGCAGCCGTGGCAGGGCGAGGTGAGCCGCAGGCGAGCCGAGCGAATACCAGAAGAGAAGCATACGGTAGCAGCGGAAGAACGGAAGGTTCCCAGGAGGAACTGATGGCGCAGACCAAGATCGCGACGCCGTCCATCCGGCTCGACGCGGAGCTGGCGCGGCGGCTGCTCACCCAGATGGCCCTCATCCGGCGCTTCGAGGAGAAGGCGGCCGAGATGTACGCCCTCGGCAAGATCGGCGGCTTTCTCCATCTCTACATCGGGCAGGAGGCGGTCGCGGTCGGGGCCACCTCGGCCTGCCGCCCCGACGACTACGCGGTCTCGTCCTACCGCGAGCACGGCCACTGCCTGGCCAAGGGCTCCGACCCCCGCCGGATCATGGCCGAGCTGTTCGGGCGCATGGGCGGGCTGAGCAAGGGCAAGGGCGGCTCGATGCACCTCTTCGACAAGAGCGTCAACTTCCTGGGCGGCCACGGCATCGTGGGCGCGCACCTGCCGCTGGCCGCGGGGGCGGGCTTCGCGATCAAGTACCAGGGCGGCGACCAGGTGGTGCTGTGCTACTTCGGCGACGGGGCGGTGCCGGAGGGCGAGTTCCACGAGTCGATGAACCTGGCCGCGCTCTGGAAGCTGCCGGTGATCTTCATCTGCGAGAACAATCGTTACGCGATGGGCACCGCGATCCACCGGGCCCTGGCCCAGACCGAGATCTGGCGCTTCGCCGAGACCTACGGCATCCCCGGCGAGCCGGTGGACGGCATGGACGTGCTCGCGGTGCGGGAAGTGGTCGGCCGCGCGGTCGAGCGGGCGCGACGCGACAAGACCCCCGCGCTGGTGGAGGCGCGGACGTACCGCTTCCGCGGCCACTCCATGCGCGACCCCGCCGGGTCGGTCTACCGGACCAAGGAAGAGGTCGAGCGCGAGAAGCTGCGCGATCCGATCACGCTCTTCGGCGATCGCTGCCTCAAGGAGGGCGTCCTCACCGAGGCCGACCTCAAGAACGTCGAGAAGGCGGTGAACGACTTGGCCGACGAGGCGGTCGCGTTCGCGGAGGCCTCCCCGGAGCCGCCCGCGGACGAGCTGTTCACCGACGTGTACAAGGCCTGACGCCATGTCGGTGATGACCTACCGCGAGGCCCTCAACGTGGCGCTCCGCGAGGAGATGCGCCGCGACCCGCGCGTGTTCGTGATGGGCGAGGAGGTCGGCCTCTACGACGGCGCCTACAAGGTCACCCAGGGGCTGCTCAAGGAGTTCGGGGACAAGCGGATCATCGACACCCCGATCTGCGAATCGGGCTTCACCGGGGTCGGGGTCGGCGCGGCGATGCTCGGGCTGCGGCCGGTGATCGAGATGATGACGTTCAACTTCTCGATCCTGGCCCTCGACCAGATCGTCAACTCGGCGGCCAAGATGTGCTACATGTCCGGCGGCCAGTACAACATTCCCCTCGTGGTCCGCGGGCCCGGAGGGCCGGCGGCCCAGCTGGCCGCCCAGCACTCCCAGTCGATGGAGACGTATTTCTACCACGTGCCCGGGCTCAAGGTGGTCCGGCCCTCGACGCCGGCCGACGCCAAGGGCCTGCTCAAGTCGGCGATCCGCGACGACAATCCAGTCATATTTATCGAAGCGGAGACGTTGTACGCGGTGAAGGGCGAGGTGCCCGACGATCCGGACTTCCTGATCCCGCTCGGCCAGGCGGTGATCCGCCGCGAGGGGACCGACGTCACGGTGGTGGCCTACATGGGAATGCTCTACCGGGCGCTCGAGGTGTCGGAGGAGCTCGCCAAGGAGGGCATCTCGGTCGAGATCGTCGATCCTCGCACCCTGCGCCCCATGGACGCCGACACCATCATCGGGTCGGTGCGGAAGACGCACCGGGCGGTCGTGCTCGAGGCGGGCGCCGGCTTCGCGGGCATGGGCTCGGAGATCGCGGCCCAGATCACCGAGAAGGCCTTCGACGACCTCGACGCCCCCGTCGAGCGGGTGACCGGCGAGAACGCCCCGATGCCGTACGCCAAGAACCTCGAGCTGCTCAAGACGCCGTCCAAGGCCAAGATCGCGGCGGCCATCCGCCGGGTGTGCAATCGATGATCACCAAGGTGTTCATGCCGAAGCTGTCGGACGCCATGGAGACCGGCAAGGTCATCAAGTGGCTCCGGAAGGAGGGCGAGCCGGTCAAGGGCGGGGACGTCATCGCCGAGATCGAGACCGACAAGGCCAATGTCGAGATCGAGGCCTTCGGCACCGGCGTCCTGCGCAAGATCGTGATCCCCGAGGGCGGCCAGGTGCCGGTGGGCGATCTGATCGGCGTGATCGCGGATCCGGCGGAGGACATCTCGACCGTCACCACCGCGCCCGCCAAGCCGGCCGCGTCGGCCCCCGCCGCCGCGGCCCCCGCGCCCGCGGCCCGACCCGCTCCGGCCGCCGGGCCCTCGGCCGCGCCGCCCGCGTCCGGGCCACTGCCTGCGATGGAGAGCTACCAGTCGGTGCCCGCGACCACCGCGGTGATGCCGATGGCCCCGGCGGCCGCCGCCGCGTCGGCCCAGCCCGCCGGCGGCCGCGTCAAGGCCTCGCCGCTCGCGCGGAAGATCGCGGGCCAGACCGGGGTCGATCTTCGCCTGATCCAGGGAACCGGTCCGGGTGGGCGCATCATCCGCGCGGACGTGGAGGCGGCGAGGAGCGCGCCCCGCCCCGTCGCGGCCCCGGCGGCGGCCCCCGCCGCGGGTCGCCCCCAGGCGGTGCCGACCCGGCCCGCGTTCGTCGTCCCGCCCCGGCCCGAGGCGGAGTACGAGGACGTGCCGATGTCGGCGATGCGGGCGGCCATCGCCAAGCGCATGCCGATGTCGAAGGCGCCGGTGCCGCACTTCTACGTCACCTCCGAGGTCGACATGGACGCGGCGTGGGCCCTCCGCGAGCAGCTCAACGGCCTCGACGGCCAGCCGAAGATCTCGGTGACCGACATGGTCATCAAGGCCGCGGCGCTGGCCCTGCTCAAGAACCCCGGGGTGAACGCCCAGCTCAACGGCCAGGCGATCCGGGTGCACCACCGCGCCCACATCGGCATCGCGGTGGCGCTCGAGCAGGGGCTCATCACCCCGGTGCTGCGCGACTGCGACGTGAAGGCGCTCGGGCGCATCGCGGTGGAGTCGCGCGACCTGGCCGACCGCGCCCGCGGGGGCAAGCTGCGAGCGCAAGAAATGTCCGGGGCCACGTTCTCGGTCTCCAACCTCGGCATGTTCGACGTGGAGGAGTTCTCGGCCATCATCAATCCGCCGGAGGGCGCGATCCTGGCGGTCGGCTCCGTGCTCGAGAAGCCGGTGGCGGACGGGGGTGAGATCCGGATCGGGCGGCGCATGAAGGTGACCATCTCCTGCGACCACCGGGTGATGGACGGGGCGATGGGCGCCCGCTACCTCCAGGATCTCAAGCGGCTGCTGGAAGAGCCCCTGCGCCTGCTGGTGTAGCCGGTGGCGACCCAGGCGTTCGACGTGGTGGTGGTCGGCACCGGGCCCGGCGGCTACGTGTCCGCCATCCGCTGCGCCCAGCTCGGGTTGAGCGTCGCGACCGTGGAGGACGACCGCCCGGGCGGCGTCTGCCTCAACTGGGGCTGCATTCCCACCAAGGCCCTGCTCCGCAACGCGGAGGTGGTCGGGCTCTTCCAGCGCGCCCAGGAGTTCGGGATCGCGGTGGGGGAGTGGAAGGCCGACTACGCGCAGGCGGTCCAGCGCTCGCGCCGGGTGGCCGACCGCATGGCCAAGGGCGTCGAGTTCCTGTTCCGCAAGAACAAGATCACGCTGTTCCCCGGGAAGGGCACGCTCAAGAGTGCCCGGGTCGTGGAGGTCGCGGGCAAGGAGTCGGCCCAGACCCTCGAGGCGCGCCGGGCGGTGATCCTCGCCACCGGATCCGAGCCCCGCTCGCTGCCCGGCGTGACCATCGACGAGAAGCGGATCATCTCCTCGACCGGTGCGGTCACCAACGAGAACCGGCCCGGCTCGCTCGTGGTGATCGGGGCGGGCGCGGTGGGCATCGAGTTCGCCGACGTGTACGCGGCCTACGGGGCATCGGTGACGGTGCTCGAGGCCCTGCCGCGGGTGCTGCCGATCGAGGACGAGGAGGTCTCGGCCCAGATCGCGCGGCTCTTCTCCCGCCGGGGCATCACGATCCGCA
>Ga0310810_10001860_pt1 | contig 22380 bp, 19 predicted proteins | sample NCmetagenome_FD_207641 | JGI IMG/M metagenome (GOLD analysis project Ga0310810, IMG submission 207641) | Soil microbial communities from experimental microcosm in Duke University, North Carolina, United States - NC | ecosystem: Engineered > Artificial ecosystem > Soil microcosm > Unclassified ... | reverse complement strand
GAACTGCGCCTTTCCTGCCGGCGCGTTGATGCGACGAATCTCGACCTGATCGATCCCAAGCTTGCGCGCCGCTTTCGACAGCACCGGTTCCATCAACATGTGTGACTGCGTGCCACCTGGTTGACTCTGAGGCCCGCGCGGCGGCGTGTTCGTCAGCACCGATACGCCACGGAAACGCATCGCCTGCGGCTGATACGCCAGCGACGCGATCACACCGGTGTTGTTGCAGTCGCCCTGGCGCTCGAACGGACCGTTGTCGCTGACCGACATCATGTCGAGCGCGAGAATGCGACCTTCCTTCGAGAAGCCGATCTTCATCCGGCCGCGTACCCCCGGCCGGGCACGGCCGATGTAGTGCTCTTCCTCGCGGCTGATCCGCATCATCACGGGGGCATTCGCCTTCTTCGCCAGCAGCACCGGGATGAGGAGCGAAATGGCGCCGGTGATCTTGCTGCCGAAACCGCCCCCGGTGTACTCGCTGACTACGACGACGTTCTCAGGCTCGACACCGACCCATCGCGCGACGCCCGTGACCGTCTGGGCCGTGCTCTGCGTGCCGGTGTAGACATGGACCTTGCCGTTCTGCCAGTACGCCATCGCGGTTCGCGTTTCGAGCGTCTGGTGGCTGGTATCAGGCGTCACGTACGTCTCGTCGAGCACCAGCGCGGCATCCTTGAAGCCCGCCTCGATATCCCCGTACGCCCATTTTTCAGGCGCGTCCTCCATCATCGGCAAGCGGCCGGCGTCGAATTCCGACGCTTCCGCCGGCGTCCACTTGACCTCGCGGACCTCAGGACGCGGCGGACTCTGGGCCTGACCGCCCTGCCCGGCCGGCGCCGGCGGAGCCGGTGGTGGGATGAACCAATAGTTGCCTTTCAGCCGGGCATTCGGCCCGCCGGGACGAAGGCTCACGAGCGGATCGACCGCGAATGGCAGCGGCTCGTACTCAATCACGATCTTCTCGATCGCATCGGCGGCAGTGACCTCGTCAACCGCGGCGACCGCGAGGATCGGCTGGCCCTGGTAGACCGGCTCGTTGGTGAGCGCGACTTCGCCATCGAGATTGGCGAAGATCACCTGGCCGTTGTCGTTGATGGAGTCGGACGGCTTCGGCAGATCCTCGGCGGTGACAATCGCCTTCACGCCCGGCATCGCCGCGGCCGCGCTCACATCGAGGCGCGTCACGCGTCCGTGCGGCAGCGGACTCAGTAAGAGCTTCGCGAAGAGCATCCCTTCAACGCGAAAGTCCTCGGCGTATTTCGACTGGCCGGTGACCTTCGCGACCAGGTCGGGAACGACATAGTTCTGTCCGACGAGCTTTTGAACAGCCATGATCACGCCTTCCGCATGTTCTCAGCACCGCGCATCATCGCGGTGAGAATCTTCTCGTAGTCCTGACACCGGCAGAGATTTCCGGAGATCCCATGCGCCAGTTCCTTGCGCGTCGGATTCGGGTTCGTCTTGAGAAAGCCGACTGTGGCCATCACGAATCCCGACATGCAGAACGCGCACTGAAACCCTTGCTCGTCGATCACGCCTTGCTGCACCGGATGCAACGTCCCGTCGGCCGCCGCCAGCCCCTCAATGGTGACGATCTTCTTTCCCCGTACCGCGTGCGTCAGGATCGAGCAGGAGTAATGCGGCACATCGTCCACCAGCACAGTGCACGCTCCGCATTCCGCGCGGTCGCATCCCAGTTTGGTGCCGGTAAGTCCCAGCTTGTAGCGCAGGGTCGTCGCCAGGGTTTCCTGCTTCAGGACATCGACTCGCCGATCCCGGCCGTTGACGGTCAGCGTGATCAGACGCTCGACGCTTCCAGGTGCGGACGGTTGCTGGCCAAGCAGTGCCGATGATCGCCACAAATACGCGGCGGACGACGCTACGGCTCCAGAAGCGACAACACCCTTGATGAAATTGCGCCGCGAGACGTTTTTGGGAGTGTCTTCAGTCATCGTCTTGTCTTCCATGAGCGGGCCCACCTGTTGGTGAGTGTGCGAGCGGGCGAATGGTTGCAAAACATAGCCTCAACCCACGTGGAGTGCAATACCTAACTCGTAGAGCGCCAATGGCTACACGCTAGAATGCCGAGCCGTGACCCCTCGGGTGCCCGCACGCCGCTGGCTGATCCACCACGCTCTTGTCCTGCCGGTCGCCGCGACCCTGCTTGCGGCCGGGTGCAGCGCGCCGCCGCCCAAAGCTGTGCAAGAGGAGGTCGTGGCGTGGAAGAACCTCGGCGAGTGGTCTGGGCGGGGGAATGCCCAGACTGAATCATTCATTGGGCTCACGGGCGCCTTGCGGATGCGTTGGCGCACGAAAAACGAAAGTCCCAAGGGGAGCGGAACCTTCCGGTTGATTCTGCAGAGCGCGATCAGCGGCCGGGATCTCCACGAAACCGTTGACGCCACAGGCCCGGGAGAGGGCACGGCCTACATCGCCGAAGACCCACGGGCGTTCCAGATCTCGGTCGAATCGGTAAACCTCGACTGGTCGTTCACGGTCGAAGAGGCGATCTTCGGCAGGCGCCCCTGACCGGGGTGCCCTCAACGCCCTCTCGTGCGTTCCTGATCTCTCGGACAGTGCCGGGCCACGAATAGCTCACCAGACGATCCCGCGCGTCCTCTGACAGGCCGGCCGCCGGACGCTTTGTCGCCAAGGAGCTTGCGTGACCTCTCGGCGTCGGCTCTACAACCCGCGCGCCACGCCGCAAAACACATGGGCGGTCGAGTGCGTCGCGCCGAGCTGCCAGCAATGAAATGGCCTCGGAAACGCGTCCGGTATCTTGCCAGGCGCGTACGAATGTCCGCGGGGCTTTCAGATCCAGCTCAATCTCGACGATGCCGCGGCGGCCGAACGAATCTTCGCAAAGCTCGCCGATCGCGGCCGCATCACCGTCCCCCTGCAGGAAACATACTGGGCACAACGGTTCGGCGCGGTGATAGACCGCTTTGGGATGCCCTGGGGAATCAACTGCGGCGAAGGGCCGGGCGCATAACCGACTACGCCAGGACGCACGCTCCTCGCGAGTCCCTGGTCACGACAGACGTTCGATGATCAGATGCCTTCGGCGCTCGAAACTCCGTCCGGAATACTGGAGCGACACAAAGTAGATAGCGAGCACCAGCAACAGAATGCTCGCGATCATCGCGCCGGCCAACGGTGACTCCGAATGCAAGAGGACGATCACCAGAACGCCGGGGCCGCTGCCGATCGTCGAGCCAAACATCGCCGTCAACGGCGGGCCACCCGAAGCGAAGCGATAGAACTCCATCCTGAATGGCGCGGCGACAGACGCCAGATTGCCCCACGCGAGATGCGAAAGCAGGAGAACCGTCGCTTCGAGGGTCTCGGCGCCCGCCTCTAACGGGCCGGATCGCCACACTGCCGTCAGGATCAACAACACGAGCTGCGCCGCAACGACGACCGCCAGCCCCATATTCTTGACCAGCAACACGTCGGTGCCGCGGACCGGAAGGATCGCGTAGCGGTTCAACTCGCCGCTCGTATTCACGCCGAAACAGTTCATGAGCAGGTGCGTGTTGAAGAAGAACACGATCACGATGATCGACTGGCGAACGATCGGCGGCAGGGGACCGAAGAGCGACGCGACACTGACTGCGACGACCAGCAACAGACCCGGCCAGACGTCCAGCAACTTGCGAACATAGTGCTGTTCCATGCGCACGAGACCGCCGAAGCGTCCAGGAAACCAGAGCGCGCTTTCGGCGGTGCGGCCCATCGCCGTCTTGCCTAGCTGGCCGAACACGCTGCGGCGGAAACTCCAAGAGAGAAGGCAACCCACTGCGGCAGCGATCGCGACCAGCGTGAAGAGTGGGATCACCGTTGCCGACAGCGTCGGAGCGACAGAGATCGCGGTGACCAGATGCGGCGGCATGAAGGGTAATGCCGCGCGCAACTGCTCGATGCCGTGAACGCGCTCGGTCAAGAAGACTGCGCCCAGAGCGATGCTGATGACCGCCGCTGGCGCGAGCAGTTTTCTTCTCAGTTCAGCCACGCCCAGCAGGTGAGACACACTCATGGCCGAAACCAGAGCCAGCGCAAATAGCAGCAGCGCGGCGGCACTGCCGAGGACAGTCTGGCGCGCAAAGAGGAACGGCCACAGCCCGATCAGGGAACCCACTGCGACCAGCCACGCCACCGGTGAGCAAAAGACCGACAGAATCCTGACAGCCAGCAATCGGCCGAGACCGATCGGGAACATGCGTAGTTGACGGCTCGTCAGGCTGACGCTCAGGTCTTCGACCAGAACGAACAGCCAGAGCACGCAGAACAGCCAGAGCACGGCATCCATCGATGTCGTCTGCCCTGCTGGGAGTTCGATGGCCGCTCGCGACAGCCACGCCGGCAGAATGAAGACGAACCCTCCGCCGAGACCCGCGAACGCCGTCAGATAGAACTGGGCGCTACGACGCGTGCGGATGAAGCGTCTCCAGAACGCTCGCCACTGATACTCGACGATCAGTGCGATCCCAGCCATGCCAGATTCCCTGCGGCCGGCTTGCCTGCGTGCTGGAAGTACACGTCCTCCAGTGTCATCCCGCTGTGACGGACGTCAGCGACCGTGCGGCAGCACACCACTTCGCCCTGGACGATGATGGCGAACTGCTCGATGAGTCGCTCGACGACTTCGAGGATGTGCGAGGTTACGAAAACGGTGACGCCCTTTGCGGCGAGCGTCAACAACAGATCCTTGATGTTGCGAGATGAGCCGGGATCGATGCCCTCGAATGGCTCGTCGAGAAAGAGGATCCGAGGATTGTGGAGCAAGGCCATCGCCAGCGCGCACTTCTTGCGCATCCCGTAGGACGCCTGATCGATGTAGGTGCCGCTGTCACGCTCCAGGTCGAGATGTCGCAGCAGCTGGACGGCTCGCGTGCGAGTCTCCTCACGGCTCAATCCATACAGCGGCCCGCTGAGTTCCAAATGCTCCCAGATGGTCAGCGAATGAAAGAGCGCGGCATCTTCAGGCAGGATGCCGATCACCCGCCGCAGATCGATGTTTTCTGGTGACACCGTGTATCCGGCGACGATCACTTCGCCCGCCGTCGGAGTGATCAGCCCGGTCAGCAGCTTGATGGTCGTCGACTTCCCCGAGCCGTTGGGCCCCAGGAAGCCAAAGAGTGTACCCGGTGCCACCTGCAGATTCAGGTTGCGGACGGCAGTGACAGAGCCAAATGTCTTTGTAAGGCCGCGCGCCTCGATTGCCGCCGTCGAATGGTCGTTCGACATGAATTCGGGTGCCTGTGGCTCTCGCAGGCCGGGTCCTGTTCTTTGAACCCTCCGGGGCTGCAGCGTACCACTTCACCCACGCGGACTACGAGTTGCGGCTGCGAACGCCCATCGAGGCCTTCATAGCCGCAACTCGAAGTCACGCCGCACCGAGAGTTCGGGATCAAGCTGCCTTCGGCAGTTTGACGCCGAGTACTTCGACCTGCTCAATAACCGGTGGCGACGCAAGCAGGTTCGGCGCTATTGCCATCAGCGCCTGGGCAATCGGCCCACTGAGATGGGCTTGCCTCCCGGCTTCATCGGCAAAGGCGTCGAAGACACCGAACGTCGACGGGCCAATGCGCAGTGCGAACCAGACCGGCGTCCTCGGCTCCTGTCGCGCGAGCTCGAGGCCTTGTCTGAGAAATGCGGCGACCTCCGCCTCCTTTCCCGGTTTTGCTTCCAGACGAACGAACAAACTTAGTGTCGGCATTGTCGAACTCCTCCTGGCCGCGGCACATCGCCGGGCCAGTTGCGACTTTACCGGGCTGGCGCCGAGGGAGCTATTGGCAAGATCGCCATATTTGCTAGCATTGTTGCCATGCGCATACACGTGCTCGTTCTCGACGATGTCTTCGATCTCGGCTTGTCGTCTGTGCTCGATGCGTTTCAGACAGCCAATGAGCTCATCGATGCGACGAAGATCGCGGTTGAGCGCTTCGACGTCAGGACCGTGGCGGTGCGGCGCCGCGTCAGGACATCGCAGGGGTTGACAGTTCCGCTCCATCGTCCCGACCGGCAACCACCAGACTGCGTCGTCGTTCCCGCCATTGGTTACAAGATGCCGGCGCCACTCGAGAAGGCGTTGTCACGACCCGATATCCAGGACGCGACACAGTCGCTGCGCGACTACGCGAAACGCGGTGCGACCATGACCGCCGCATGCATCGGGACATTTGTCCTGGCGGAGTCCGGCTTGCTCAACGGCCAGCGCGCAACCACCACATGGTGGCTCGCACCGCTCTTCCGCCAGCGTTATCCGGATGTGACGCTCGAGGATTCGAGCATGATCGTCAACTCCGGCCCGTTCGTCACGGCGGGCGCGGCGCTGGGCCATATGGACCTTGCGCTGTGGCTCGTCCGACAAGCGAGCCCGCGTCTCGCGTCGCTGACCGCGCAATATCTCATTGTGGATTCCCGCCCGTCGCAATCGGCGTACGCGCTGACGGATCACCTCGTTCATGCCGATCCGCTGGTCGGGAAATTCGAGTCTTGGGCACGTGCGAATCTCGCACGCGGCTTTTCGCTGAACAGCGCGGCAAAGGCGGTGGGGTCGAGCAAGCGGACGCTGGCTCGCCGGCTTCATGCCGTGCTCGGGAAGTCGCCCCTCGAGTATTTCCAAAGCGTGCGCGTGGAGCGCGCGGTCCATCTGTTGAAGACAACTGGATCGAGCGTTGACGAAATCGCCGGACGCGTCGGTTATGCAGACGGCGTCACGCTGCGCACGCTGCTCCGTCGCCGCCTGCATCGAGGCGTCAAACAGATTCGCGTCACTCCATGACGCGCGCACGCCGCGGCGTCACAGGTCGCGGCTATCGTCGCGGCCGCTGCCGAGTGCGAACACGACGTGGCCGCGGAGAGCGAGTCTTCGACGTGCCTCGCGTCGCCGTGCGCAACTCCCATTGCCGAAGCGAGGTCTGGAACGCCGTGATCGCCGGCGCCAGCAGCGTGTCGCCGCGGGATGTGGCCTTCAGCCGCGCGAGTGCGCGACGCATGCCCGGCAGGTTCACGTGGCCGTTCCTCGCCTGTCCTTCGTACGCCATGAAGAGGTCGCTCCATGCGTTGCTGTAGTCGGGGACGATGCTGAGGGCACGCTGGCAGCAGTCCACCGCTTTGTCGAAGTCCTCGCGCAGGAGATGGATGTTGCCGAGGCCGTTCCAACTGCTGGCCATATCGTTGGCTGGGAGGTCGAGAGCAACGAGCCGCTGAAACGTCTGCAGGCCGCTCTGGACGTAGCGCAGGAAATGCGTGCGGTCGGTGTTCTCGAACACCTGGGCGAGATCCTTGTAGAGGAAACCCAGGCGCAGTTCGAGGTTGGGGTCACCGGGCTGGAAATCGATCAGCGCCATCAGGAGATCGAAGGTTTCGTTGAGCACAGCGAGCGCACCGTCGGTCTGGCCTTGCTGGAGCAGCTCGAGGGCGCGTCGCTGCCGGTCATCGGTCTGGTCGCGCAGCAGGTCGATCAGGCGTCGGGCACGAATGTCCCCGATCGCCACCGTGTTACCCTGCGTGGCCGTCTTCGCCGGCGCGTTGACCGAGCGCACGAGCGCGTCGATCAAACGATCGCGAAATCGCAGATCGCGCGTCTCCAGCGTCTGCAGCGACGCCAGTTGGCGAATTGACTTCGGGAGCGCCGCCGCGTCGAGGTTTGGAGAATCGCCGAGCAGCACGGGAAGCACGAGGACGCAGCGCTTGAGCGAGGCGCGGATTTCCCTCTGAATCCACGGCGAAGGCGACCAGCCGGGTCCAATCATCGCGACCAGGGCGTCGCACGTGCGCAGCTTGTCGGAGAGCACCTTGCGGAAGTCGCTGCCGGGATCGATGTCTTCGCGGTCCCAGAACACCTGGTCGGCACCGAACTTCTCGGTCAACCACGCATAAAGAAGCACCGCATAGTCGCCGTCCTTGCGGCGATAGCTGAGAAACACCCCGGGCATGACGTTACTTATGCCACATGGTCGCTGGGGTTGGCACGGGAATCAGCCTCGGCAGGCGACAAGGCGGTGGCAACCGCCTCGTCGTTGATCGGTTGGGGGAGTCGACGTTTCGCGAATCAGATTTTCGGCAGCAGCTGAATCTGCTGGAACATCGACATGAAATCGAAGGAGTTCCATCCTTCTTTGATTCTGCCGTTCTCCATACGGCCGATGGTCATTCCAGAAAAATCAATCGGCTTGCCTGTTGGCGGGCCAAAGCCAGGGCCGGTGTGCGTGCCGGTGACGCGGCAGTGCGCGCACACGAGAGGTCCCTCGGTAACGGTACGGAGAACCTCGATTCGCATATCCGGAAATGCGCCGCGAAAGTGTTGAACGAACGACCTGAACGCCTCGGGACCCTTCATGGATCCGCCATCGGCCGAGGGAAGGTCATGCGCAATGCCATCCTTATCGAGGAGCCGATCCACGGCGTTCAGGTCTCCATCCGTCCAGACTTCTTTGAACCACGTGCGAATGATGGCGTCAGGCGTCATTGAAGTTGCTCCAAAGATTGCAGTTGGGCGCCGCTCGGAGGTGGGTTCCTTTAGGCCAAACGCTCACGGAGTCCGGCAAACGAAGTTACTGGCATCGTCGACGCTGCCCGAGCCTGTGTACTTCGCGATCTGTGGATACGGGCAGAGCGGCCGGGTTCGCACCACGCGCCCGTCGGTGAGTTTCGACGCGAGTATTTCCGCGGGCGCTTTCCCGTGTTCCCGCCACTGCTCGAGCGCGGCAAGCGCGTCAAACTCGTTGGGCCCTTCGCCACCGCCGCAGTGCCCCATTCCCGGCGCCATGTATAAACGCACCGACCGATCGACGTCCGACGCTCCCAGCTTCTCGACGAGACGGGTGTAGTACTTCACTGACGATCGCGGGGGCACGTTGGTATCGCCCCAGCCGTGGTAGATCACGAGTTTCGCGCCGCGACCGACGAACTGCCTGATGTCCGGCGAGTTCGCGCTCACGACGCCACCGTCGGCCTTGCGTGCCCGCTCGAGATGCGTTGCGACGTCGAGCGTACGGAAATCCCAGTTCGCATCCTTGAAGACCACGTATTTGAAGAAGTCGTCCGACATAGCGAGCGGCCTCGGCCCGCCCGCGTTGATCGTCCAGCGAGGCTCGCTGCCTGGCTCGACTCCGGGAAACACCTCTTCGCCAGTCCGCGGGTTCGTCACCGGCGCGTAGATCGCCTTGGCGGCGCGAACCTGCGCTGCCGTCAGACAATCCGGACCATCGGCGCCTGTGCAGGCGATCGCAGCGGGATCGAATGTGCAGCGCATCGGATCGCCGATCAGTCCATCGACCAGACCGTCGCGTTGATCGCAGGCGTTGAGGGCCGCGCGATGCAAGACCGCCAGTTTCTCCCGAGGAATGAAGCTGGCCTCATCGCGATGCGTCGCCTGCGATGCGGCAATCAGCTGGAAACTCTGGTCAACGCGGTTGTATCCCGGCGCGCCGGCAACGATGCCGTCGAAGTCCTGTGGATAGCGCTGCGCTTCCATGAAGGCCTGCCGTCCGCCTCCGGAGCACCCAACGAAGTACGAGAGACGGGGTGCCGTCGCATACGCAGCGCCGACAATCGCTTTGCTCTGAACAGCCGTCTCGTGCACCGCGCGATAACCGAAGTCGATCAGTTTCTCCGGATGCCCGAGTGCGAAACTGGCGCTATCACCGGCGTGGCCCGTGTCGGTGGACGAGGCCGCATATCCGCGCCGAAGCGCGGAGGCGAGCGCCGGATATTGGATCGCGCCGTTCCAGCCGCCGTTGCCAACCTGCTGGAACTTGCCGTTCCATCCTGCCAGCGGCAACCACACTTCCGACTTGATGTCAGAGTCCGATGATGGCGTCAGCGTCACACTGACGCGACAGAACGCCGGGAGATCCTTCAGGGCTGCTGGCGGGGCGGTCGCGCCAGGTGCTGCGGGCGGTACGAATTGATGTGACGTAATCGGCTGCGCCAGGGTCACCTTCGCATTCGACAGGTTGAGCGACGCGGCCAATCGTTCGCACGCAGCAGCATCCATCGACGCGGCTTGCGCGTGGAGCGCCGCAGCACAGGAGAGAGCGCACACGACGGATGTCAGCAGTCTCATACTCGCTCCGACGCGGCGAACGCTACCCCTCGGCACAGGTGATGTCAAATCGGCGCCGATATACACTCGGCACAGATGGCTGTAAGGAATCTCGTGGCGCTCGGCTTCGTCCTCGTGACGGCATTGACGCACCCGGTCGCGGCGCAGCAGCGCACCTACTTCGTCTACGTCGCCTCCGAGGCCGCCGACAAGATCACGCTGGTCCGCTTCGGGCCCGACGGCGCTGCCGTCGATCACGAGATCCCGACCGGGATGATGCCGACCGACATCGACGGGCCGCACGGGCTCGCCGTTTCGCCCGACAAAGCGTACTACTACGTGTCGATTGCCCACGGGCAGCCGAACGGCTCGTTGTGGAAGTACTCGACGAAAGACGACAAGCTCGTTGGACGTGTGACGCTCGGCATGTTCCCCGCGACACTCGATGTCGCGCCCGACGGGGACTTCCTGTTCGTCGTCAACTTCAACCTGCACGGCGACATGGTTCCATCCAGCGTCTCTGTCGTAACGCCCGAGGACATGACCGAGATCGCGCGCATTCCCACCTGCGCAATGCCTCATGGCTCGCGCCTCAGTGCCGACGGCTCGCGGCATTACTCGGTCTGCATGATGGATGAGCAACTGGTGGAGATCGACACGGCGACGCTCAAGGTGTCGAGACACTTCGTTCTGACGAGAGGGCGCGAGGCAGGAATGAATGGGCCGCCGATGCAAATGCCGCACGACCACGGGTCGGCGTCGGCATCAGGGCACGGCACCGAGGCGCCCGCCGCCGGCGACATCTCCTGCTCTCCGACCTGGGCACAGCCTTCGAAGACGACGGCATCCGTGTTCGTGGCGTGCAATGGATCGAGCGAGATCGTCGAAGTCAGCCTGCGTGAGTGGAAGGTCGTTCGGCGGATTCCCGCCGGCCCCGGCGTCTACAACCTGGGAATGACTCGCGACGGACATCTGATCGCAACCAATCGCCGCGATCAATCCGTTTCCGTTTTCGATGTGGAGTCCGGCAAAGAGCTCGCACGCGTTCGGACCAAACGCAGGGTCGTCCACGGAGTGGCCGTTGCACCCGACGATCGTTACGCGTTCATCTCCGTGGAAGGCATCGCCGCCGAGCCGGGCACGGTCGAAGTCCTCGACCTCAAGTCGTTGACGATGGTGGGCAGCGTCGACGTCGGGCCGCAAGCAGGAGGCATCGACGTTCTGAGGACCGTCGATCGTTAAGGCTTCTGTCTGGCCTTTTCGGCCGGGTCGACCATCTTGGTGACCCAGATTCCGGTGTGCACGTCGTTGAAGTAGATCAGCCCGTCGTGCGGCTGCGCACCCCACGCAAATGGAATGTTCGGCCGGAATCCTTTCGCGTCTCCGGTCCATAGGCGAGCCATTTCGCGTCCCTGCTGGTAGAGATTTCCGCGCAGCTCACCCGACACATCGACGGCACGGGCGCCGCCGCTGTAGTAACCGATGTACATCACGTCGTTCTCGACCCACATGTTGTGGGCCCCCTGTTCCGGGACGTCGTATTCGGCGACCTTCCGCGGATTGAGAATGTCGGAGACATCGACGACATGGACGACGCCCTTCGTGGGAATCCGTGCTTTGTCGGTCAGGTCGTACTGCACGGGGAACACTTCGTCACCGAGGAAGACGTAGTTCTTGTAGCGGAAGACCGAATGGGCGCCGGCCAGCCACCCCGGGCCGTAGAGTTCGCTGTAGTTGAAGCGCAGTTGACTGACGAACTGCGGATGCTCGGGGCTTCCGCCTTTGATGCCATTGCCGACGTCGAGTATGACGAGCCCGTCCTTCCAGTAGCCCATGTAGATCAGGCCGTCCACGACCTGGACGTCGTGCAGCATCCGTCCGCCGATGTACGTCTCGCCTTCCGGTGTCTTGACCGGGCGCGCGAGCGGATTCTCGGTTTGCCAGCGCGCAACCTCCTTCGGCTTGGTGGGATCGGCGAAGTCGATCACCCGCAACGACCCGGTCGCATCGTCGGTCAGGTAGACGTAGTGGCCGTTGACGTAGGCGCTATGCACGCCGCCCGTGACAGTCTCCGTGTACTCCGAGAGCACTTTGGGGTGCGCCGGATCGGCGAGGTCGAGAAAGACGATTCCGTTCTTCCGGTTGGATGCTCCTTCACGAGTGATCACGCCGATCTTGCCATCCGCCGTCGTGCTCACGTCGTTGATCACGCGCGCGTCGAAAGAGATGGAATCGACTTTGACCGGCTTGGCCGGATCCGAGATGTCGTAGACCCACAGGCGGCCCGCCATGATCGAGCTGAGATACGCGTACTTTCCGATGATCCATTGCTCCGCGGTTTGGAATTCCTCCTGCGATGTTCGTCCTACGATCTCCAGTTCGCGGGCAACCTCGCGTGGCACGATGGAGACGGTCGCAACAGCCGATCGATCTCCGACCGTGGCCGTCACCGCGTACGAGCCTGGCTTCTCGGCGACGAAGCCGCCATCGGCATCGATTGTGGCGCCGGTGCCGCTGACGGACCAACGCGTCGCCGCGGAGATGCGGGTGTTTGCCGCACCAGACGCAACGCTGTCAAAGCGCACGACGTCGCCCGTTCGCGCGCGTGAAGTCTTGGGAGTGATGGACAACTCGCGAACGGGATTCCGAACGACGTCAATCGATGTCGTCGCCTTGACATCGCCAACCGACGCCTGCAGCGTCGCCATTCCGACGGTCAATCCTGTGACAAAGCCAGACTCGTCGACCGATGCGACCTCGGGACGTAACGAAACCCATTTCACCAGTTGGTCCGTGCGGGGGTCGCCGTTGGCCATCTCCGCCTGTGCCTGGAGAGTGACGCCGGTGCCGACCGCCAGCGCGGCACGAGGTTTGGCGATCGTGACCCGCGCCACGGCCTGAGGCCTTACGGCGACGGTGATGAATCCGGACTTGCCGTTGATGATGGCGCCGACCCGTACGTCGCCCGAGCCAGTGAATGTCACTGTGCCCTTGTCGTCGGCAAACGCAAGGTCGAAAGGCGCGGCGAACCAGGCCGAGGGCTGCGCATCGATCTTGTTGCCAGCCTCGTCGTACCCTGTCGCTGAGAAGGCCAATTGCTGCCCGGCCACCGTTTCAACTGTTCGTGGCGTGATCTCGACTCGACTCGGCTTTGGACCTGTCGCCTTCGCTTCCTGAGGCTTTTCCTGTCCGTAGACAGGACTCACGAGGACGACAGCCACGATGAGAACGGCTAGGCGCACAACGCACTCCTGATGTGACTGAATGACAGGCACAGAATAGTGCCAAACGTGGACACATCGTGACGCAGCACGGCAAAGCCGCCAGGACCAGGCCGAACGGCTGATCCTGGCGTGTACGGTGTTACCAGCGAGACTCGCGGCGCTGGCGAGGGCCATCGAAGCCGCCGCTCCGGCGCTCCTGCGGCTTTGCTTCGTTGACCGTCAGACGACGGCCTTCGAACTCGCGCTGATCGAGCGAGGCGCACGCCGCCTGACCCAGTTCGGCGTTGGCCATTTCCACAAAGGCGAACCCGCGCGACTGACCTGTGGCGCGGTCACGAACCAGGCTCACCGACGACACCTGGCCCACCGAGGCAAACAGGGCTTCGAGTTCCTGTTCCTGGGTCTTGAACGAAAGATTTCCGACATACAGCTTCATTGAACGTTCCTCTGAAAAGTTGGAGCGGCAGGCTTGAGGCTTCTGGAGCGTGCAATGAAGAGACTGGACGCAGGCAGAACAAACGCGGCAGGATCCAACGAGACCGGTGCATTGTACCACGCGCTTTTGTTGTGGTGCTCAAAGGCCGTTCCTTGCCGCCTATGACGGGCAGAGACGATTGACGTCAGCAAACGGCAAGGAGTGGCTGGTGCCCTGACCTACCTGACGAAGTCGCAGTGATTCAGACTGCCGACGAGCGCGGTGGTGTCGGTTGGGAAGCTCGAGTGGCACTTCTGGCACATGTTGGGATCCATATCGGTGCCCACGAGGAACGCACCGTTGTTGAGCGCGATCGCCTCGCACCAGACCCACCGCGGCCCGACCCGGTCGAGACGCGCGAAGAAGCCGGGGCCACCGGCCTTGAACGAGGCGATGGCATCGCGCTCGAAGTCGGTGATCGGATTGGCCGACGTCTGGATGGGCCTGAAGTCGCCGCTCGTCACGAGGCGCATGAGCGGGTTTCCGTCGAAGAACAGGTTCGAGATGGCGCGAGAGTTGATCCGCGCGTTGTCGAACGTGGTGGTGCGGAACTCCTCGAACAGCGCGGCGAGCGTGCGCGAACGATGCGTTGCTGCGACTGCGGTTGAATCGTCGATCGCGGCCTGCGACGGTCGTGGTCCTTGTCCTCCTGCGATCAGCGTTGCAGTGCTCACGGTGTAGGCAGCCAGGGCTAACACCAGACACACGTGACCCTTGGCGATCTTCATAATGACCTCCCTCGTTGCAGCGACATGTGTGGCGGGGGGCGTTCGGTGCCGATCATACGCTCGGCGGTTGACGGCCGTTTGTCTTTGCGCGCGGGTCTGCCTTCGACGCGGCTCGGGGGCAAGACCGGCCTCTACCGAAGCTGCGATATGGACGCGGTCTCGCTCACGACACGCGAATCGGTACCTGCTGAATCGAGTTGTTGCCGTAGCCCAGCCTGTTCCACTCGGCATGGTCAGGCTGAGTGCGGCCCGCAAGGTCCGTTGCGCGCGCACGAAGCGTGAGATCACCGGTTCGTTCGACGCGCGTCATCAACTCCCACCACTGCCAACTGTAGCGACTGCGTTCGCTGACCAGCCGCGCCTCCTGCCAGTCGCCCCCGTTCACGCTCACCTCGACATGCGCGATCGGTGCAGCGCCGGACCATGCGACGCCGCGGATGGCCAAGTCACCTGGCGGCACGTCGGTCTGCGGCGATGGCTCGGTGATCAGCGCGCGCACCCGTTGCAACGTGACCGGTTCGCTGACAGTTTGCCCGTCACGCTCCCATTGATATCGATACTTGTCCCCTTGATAGTGCCCAACGAATGGCCGATCGATGAGCTCGATCTCCGTCAACCACTTGACCGACGCGACGGCGTACCAGCGGGGAACGATCAGCCGCAACGGATACCCGTGCTCGACCGGCAATGGCTCGCCGTTCATCGCGTAAGCCAGCAGCACATCGCTGTCGCGCGCATCGTCAACCTGAAGACTGCGCTCGAAGCGCAGCGAGTCCGAACGGCCGTCAACCGTCCCGCCATCGGCGCCGCGGAACAGGACGTCCTTCGCATCCTGCCGCACGCCGGCGCGGTCGAGGATCTCGACAAGCGGCACACCGGTCCACTCCGCCGTGCTGACGGCCCCCAACCCCCATTTCTCGCCGTCGGTAGGCCGATCGAACAACGCCCGTCCATTGCCCGCACACTCCAAAGTCACGACCTGCGTCTTCGATCGCATGTTCTGGAGCTCGCGGACCGTGAAACTCTGCGACCGCTCGACGAGACCGCCGATCGCGAGCCGGAACGCCGACGCCTCGAGATCGGGCATCCGGAAGTTGTTGCGCATGTAGAAGCGTGCATTCGGCATGACCACGCCGCCGAGGAGCGCGGCAAGAGACGTCTCGCAATTCAGAGGATGCGCCCGATGCACAACCATGCCGGCATCGATCGCCTCCTGGCAGGCCTCTTCCGGATCCAACGTGGGCACACTCGCGGTCGCCGGCAGCGGCGCCCCGCACCCACCGCTCGCGACCGTACGCACGCAGGTCGATGCCGGGTAGATATCGAGAGTGCCAGCCTGCTGGAACGGTTGCATGAACTCGCGCAGGCGGCCCTCGTCAGCGGCTTCCACGATCATGTACATCGTGTGTTCGCCATGCACGACCGCTTCGCCCTGGATCTCCAATCCGAACTTCTTGACGTTCGGGCGACTCAAATGATTGAGCAGACTGGCACCCATGAACGGGTCCTGCGCAGGACAGCCGTCCGCTGCATGCTGATGCCGCACGATGAACAGAGGCATGGTGACTCCTGGTTGCGATTTCGATTGATCCGGTGCAGTTTGCAGTTCGGTGTAGCTCGTGGTCCCTGGTGCTTCGTGCTTGGGGTCTTGGTCCGTCCCAGGTCCTTCGTCCATGGTCCACGGCGGACCCGTACCAAGGGACTGAGGATAGTGTTCCACAGGCGGCGTTCCGCGCACGAGGATGAACGCTTTACGGCGCTTCGAGCCGTTTGCCGGTGTTCTTGTCGAACCAATGCAGCCGGTCGCGCCGGATCGTGAACGCAATCCGATCGCCGATCGCCAGCCGCGTATTCGGTGGGACCACGATGCGCGCGCGCGTCACCGTTGCATCATCGATGGACACGTGTAACAGCGTTGCCGGCCCCAACGGCTCCAGGATCTCGATTCGTCCGGCGCCATCACCAACGCCGGTTGACGCGAGCTCGATATCGTGCGGGCGCACACCGACCAGCCGGCACCCACCATCGGGATGGATCATGGTGCCAGGCCACATGTTCATGGCTGGTGACCCGATGAAGCCGGCCACGAACGTGTTGGCCGGCTGATCGTAGAGGTCCATCGGCGAGGCGACTTGCTCGAGCGTGCCGTCGCGCATCACGGCGATGCGCGACCCCAGCGTCATCGCTTCTTCCTGATCGTGCGTCACGTACACCATCGTCGCGCCGAGTCGGCGGTGGAGCAGGGCGAGCTCGGCACGGGTTTCGATGCGCAACGTCGGGTCGAGGTTCGAGAGCGGCTCGTCGAGCAGGAACGCTTTCGGGCTGCGCACAATCGCGCGGCCCAGGGCAACACGTTGGCGCTGTCCGCCCGAGAGCGCCGCCGGCCTGCGATCCAGCAGACTGTCGAGGCCGAGTGCCTTCGCCACCTCACGCACGCGTTCGTCGATGCGCGCCGACTCGACTTTCCGCACCTGAAGGCCGAACGCGAGATTCTCTCGCACGGTCTTGTGCGGATAGAGTGCGTAGCTCTGAAACACCATTGCCAGATCGCGCTGCTGCGGCGGTACGCCAGTGACGTCTTGGTCGTCGATGAGGATGCGGCCGCTGGTCGGAAGATCGAGGCCCGCAATCAACCGAAGCACGGTGCTCTTGCCGCTACCTGACGGTCCAACCAGCACCAGCAACTCGCCGTGCGCGATGTCCAGACTGAAGTCGAGCAGCGCGGCAACGCCGCCGGAGAAATGCTTCGCGACACCTTGCAACGAGATAGACGCCATGTCATCCCTTGATTGCACCGGCTGTCAGCCCGGCGACGATCCGCCGCTGCGCGATGAACACAAGCACGGCCACCGGCAGCGTGGCGACGAGGGCACCGGCGAGAATCTGCCCCCATGGCACTTGATACTGCCCGCGAAAGAGCGCGATCGCCACCGGCACGGTATAGCGCTCCGGTCCGAGCGTGAAGCAGAGTGCGAACAGGAACTCGTTCCAGCAGTAGAGAAACGTCAGAATCGCCGTCGTTGCCAACCCTGGCCACGACAGCGGCAGGACGACCGCCGCCAGTGTGTGCACGCGGCTGGCGCCGTCCATGAACGCCGCCTCCTCGAGCTCGCGCGGGATCTGCCGGAAGAAGGCGACCAGGAGCCAGATCGTGAGCGGCATCGCGAACGTCAGGTACGGGAGGACGAGGCCGGCGTAGGTGTCGATGAGGCGCAGCTCACGCAGCAGCAGGTAGAGCGGCGACACGATCGAGATCTGCGGAAACATCGAGATGGCGAGCACCGACGCGAGCACCAGCGTCCGTCCGCGAAATTGCAGGCGCGCGAGCGCGTACGCGCACATCGCTCCGATCGGCACGCACAGGAGCGTCGTCGCCCCGGCTACGACAAGCGAGTTCCAGACCGCCGTGCCGAGTGCGCGCTCGGTGAACACCGCGCGATAGTGGTCGAACACGAGCCGCGCCGGGACAAGATCGACCTGACCGAAGAGCTGCGATTCAGGCGTGAACGACGCCACCGCAGCCCAATAGAGCGGAAAGAGGATTGCGGCGACCATCGACGCGATCGCGCAGCGCCGCAGCACGCGCCATGTCATGACACGGGCTCGACAAGCGCACGGCGTCCGAGACGACGGATCGCGACGAGCGCCAGGAGGAATGTGATGACGAAGACCATCACAGAGAGTGCAGAGCCGTAGCCAAATCGCAGGTTCTCGAGCAGCGCGCTGAAGGCGTACATCGCAATCGGTTCGGTCGCCGTTCCAGGTCCCCCGCCGGTCATCACATAGATGACGTCGAACACGCGGAGTGCATCGACGGCGCGAAAGACGAGCGCCACGAGCAGCGCCGGCATCAGGAGCGGCAGCGTGATGTCCGTGAACTGCCGCCACGCGCCTGCCCCGTCGATCCGGGCGGCTTCGTACAACGACCGATCGATGCTCTGAAGGCCCGCGAGCAGCAGGATCGCCACAAACGGTGTCGTCTTCCACGCGTCGGCGAGGATGATGGGAGTCCAGGCGGCCAGCGGATCCGCGAACCAGATTGGCGGGCTCGCGATGACGCGACTGCCGGCAAGCACCGTGTTCATCAAACCCGCTGGCGATTCGAAGATGAAGCGCCATACCAGCCCGACGACCACTGTGGGAACCGCCCAGGGCAGCAACATGGCCGTGCGCACGATCCCTTGACCACGTCTCATGCTGTCCACCGCAATCGCCAACGCCAGGCCGAACACCAGCTCGAGGGTCACGGACACAGTCGCAAAGACAACCGTGTGGCCGATAGCTCCCCAGAATCGCGGGTCCGAGAACGCCTCGACGTAGTTCTGTAGGCCGATGAATCGATGACCCAACCAGGGCATCCGCAGATCGTGCAGATACAACGACTCCCACATTGCCCACAGGACAGGACCTAGGGCGATCACCCCGATGAGACCCAGCGCCGGCAACGCCATCATCCAGGCGAGCCGTGCCTCACGCGGTTGGTGTCGCGCTCTGGCGGCGATGGATCGACGGCCGGTCATCATCGTGAAGGGGCGAGCTCTGTTCGCTCGAGCAACGCGCGCATGTCAGCGGCCGCCTGCTCCAACACTGCCCGCGGTTCCTGCTGGCGTGTCAGCGCGCGATGGAGCGCGATCTGAAGAATCTGTGAGAGCTCGCTGTAGATCGGCGTCGCCGGACGCGGAACGGCATGCTCGATGATGCGGCGCGCCTGCGACGGATCGATTCGAAGAGCGTCCTCCAGCTCCTTCGTCTCGTACATCGACGGACGCGGCGGATATTCGCCGACGACGCGGGCTCGCTCGAGCAACTGCGCGGGTTCGAGAAGGTATTCGATCAGTCGATACGCTGCGTCGGCGTCGCCGCTGTTGGCGTTGATCGCCAGCACCGAGCCGCCGAGCGCCTCCGTAGGTACGCCGCCGCTGGCGGCCGGCATCGGCGCAATGCTGAAACGCCCGGCAACGCGGGACTGCGATGCGTCTTGCAGCAGGCCGTACGCGTACGGCCAGTTGCGCATGAACACCGCCTGGCCGTTTTGAAACGCCAATCGCACTTGCTCTTCCTGCCACGTGACCACCGCCGCCGGAACGACCTTCTCGATGTAAATCGAATCCCGCATTGCCGTCAGCGCATCGACCGCGCGATCAGAGTCCACGACCACGCGACCGTTGCGGTCGAGAATCGCCCCGCCGTGCGCACCGAGCAGCTCGAGGAAGACAGTCACCAGCCCCTCGTAACGCGCGCCCTGCCAGATGAACCCGAATGGAATTCCGTGCTCGCGCATGCCGCGTGTTGCCAACTGGCGGAGCTCGTCGAGGTCCGCCGGTGCGCGAGTCATCACATCCGTGCGCCAGTACAGCATGCCCACATCGACGAACCACGGGAGCGCGTAGAGCGCTCCGTTCCAACGACTGGCAATCAGAGTGGCGGGAAAGAAGTCGTCAACCACAGGCTTGAATCGATCGAGATCGAGAATCCATCCCGCCGCGGCGAACTCCGGCCCCCAGATCACATCGAGCTGCACAACATCGGGATCGGCAGCCCGCGCGTTGAGCCATTGCACGTACAGTTGATGCCGGTGATCGGCCGCGTCAGGTGTGGACTGCACCTCGACGCGAATCTCGGGATGACGCGACTGGAACTGATCGAGTTGATGCCGAATCGCTTCGCCTTCGCGGCCGACCGCGCTGCCGGCGAATGTCAGCACGTGTGGGTCGGTGCGAGCGCAACCGGCGAGAGCGACTGCGACCCCGATGCACAGCAGCGATCCGAGCGCGCACTCGCGGGCCACGGACACGATGGTGCCTCGACCGCGCCCTCCCTCTCAAGCGAGGCAGTTGCACTCGCTCAAGGCAAGGGCTTGACACCGAACTCACCCCAGGCGATGAGGTCCAGGTACGCCTGCGTAAGCTCCTGTGGTGTGAACGTGCAGTGGCCGTACCCGCCCCCGGTGCCCGCAACCTCGCGCTGGACGAGCAGATCGCCGTCGCCCATCGCCGCGACCTCCTGACCGTAAACAGTGCGGTGAAAACCCGGGATGATGGGATCGCGGAACGTCGAAAGCGTGAGCGCCGGCACACGCAGATCGCCCGTCGGCGTGTAGTTGTGCTCGAGCGAGTTGCGCCCCGCGGGCGTACCCGAGAATCGCTGGACGTTGGCGTTGATGAATGCGAGCGTCAGCGCCGGCAGCGCTCCGTCGTACTGTGTGGTCGTGTTGTCGAAGTACGCCTGACCGTGTGTCAGGCTGAGGATGTCCGGGTAGGTCGCGGCTCCGCCAAGTGCGGTCACGATCGACTCGAAGAGCTCGGGGACGCTCGCGGCCGGGACGGGCGTCTGCACAATGCTCGCAATGGCGACGGCCCCATCGGAATTGGCGGTCATCGCGGCGAGAGCCGGGGCGACGATGTCCTGGTTCACATCGATCCCGGGCGGAACATCGATGGCAGTCCCCGGAAGAACACCTGGATAGAAGAGGTCGAAGAGGACGCGTACGTTGAGCATGTAGTCGTACTGGCGGGTCAGGCCGCCGGCCACCGCACACGCCGGGAGCACGCCGGCGAACTCGTCGGGCCAGGTTTCGACCAGGCGAATAGCGATCAGCCCACCCATTGACGCTCCGGCGGCGTAGACGCGAGCTGGTTTACCGAACTTCGACGTGAACAGCCCGAGGAGTTGGTGCATGCGCTGCGTGCCCTCTTTGATGACCCACCCATTCTCGGAGAAGCTCGAAACCGCGACAGCGAAACCCTGGGGCACGACGAGGGAGATCACGAGCTGCGCATCGGGCGGGATGGCGACAGGTTGGTCCGGCGAGATATACGCGTGCGCGTAAAGCAGCAAGATGCCGTTCCAATTCGTCGGGCGAACGAGACGGTAGACGGAGCCCGGTCCCGTGCGTCCGTCCACGATCTCGTCCGCGAACGTAGAACCGGCGAGCCCAAGAAGCGCTGCGAGAGCCAACAGCATCGGGAACATGCATCGCTTCACCATGGGAATCTCCTGTCTCTCGCGTCGAGGTTGGCTCACATCTGTGATGGATCGATCGGGGGAGGGTATGGGGGAGCGTACACCAAGGAGCCAGCGATGCACACGTGTCAATCGACGGCGAAGCAGTAGAACAGCCCCGCGCCGTCGTGCATCAGGTCTTTCTGATTGCAACTGCTCGACGCGTGAGCGGAGTTCCAGGAATCACCGCCCTGGCCGTCGCGTTGGCGATCGTGGTGTCCGACCTGGGCACGACCGGCGTTACTCGACGTCCAGTTCGCGCACGTGCGATCGTCGCCCGGTGGAAACGCGGTGCCGTCCGGTTGCGAGCCGGTAAGGACGTCGTGCGTATTCGGCGAGTCACCAACGCCGTTCACCGAATCGAGCTTCTCGGTAACGGCGGTCTCCTTCGTGATCTGGCCGGCCGTGCCGTGGAGATCGGCGAGACTCGAGGCAATAAGTAGTCCTTCCGCGTTGTACCAGGGTCCCTTTCCGATCCGATCCCGGGCGTTCACCGCAGGCTGAGTCGGTGTTGCGGACGTGCTCAGATACGCGCGCCACGTGTGATCGCCGGATCCTTCGGCGGCTGCCAGCATCTGACAGTGCGCGTCCGCGCCGGCGAGGCCGCCAAGATCGCCTCCGCGGCCAATGCCCTTGCTGGTGACGAAGAAGCGGGTGACCGACTTTCGACCGCCCATCTCCAGCGACGGTGCCGCCGCGCCTGGCTCGGGTGACGGCGACGAAGCGCGCACATCTTGCGACGTCGAATGAGTCGCCTGCGGCTCTTTTCGCTGCTCGCACGCCGGCTGCACGAGCACCACGCTCGCGATCACGAACACGACTTGAGTGGTTCTTCCTCTGCCCGTCTTCATCACGTACTCCTCGACGGCTTGAAACGCACAGTACATCATGAGCAGA
>Ga0310810_10001858_pt1 | contig 22389 bp, 17 predicted proteins | sample NCmetagenome_FD_207641 | JGI IMG/M metagenome (GOLD analysis project Ga0310810, IMG submission 207641) | Soil microbial communities from experimental microcosm in Duke University, North Carolina, United States - NC | ecosystem: Engineered > Artificial ecosystem > Soil microcosm > Unclassified ... | reverse complement strand
ACCATGTCCGTCGCGCTGGCGCTACTCGCCCTGAGCGCTGCCGTGTGGCCGGCCTGGAGCCAGAGCACCCCTGTCGCCGCCGCCGGCACGGCCGCCGACCGGGAGGCCGTGCGCCGCGCGGCGCTCGACTACGTGGAAGGATTCTACGAGGGCGATTCCACGAAGTTCCTGCGCAGCATCCGACCCGACGTGTTCAAGTACGGATTCTGGCGGCAGCGGGACTCCACGAGCTACGCCGGCGAGCGGATGAACTGGCCCGAATTCTTCGACTACGCGCGCCGTGTGAAACAGAACAACCGCCCCGCGCCGGCCACCGCCCCGAAGAAGGTCGAGGTGTTCGAGGTGCAGAACCAGACGGCGGTCGCGAAGGTGACGGCGTTCTGGGGGACAGATTATCTGTTGTTAGGCAAGTACGATGGAAAATGGATGATATCGAGCATTATCTGGCAGAGTCCTCCGCGGACCGACTCCGCGCGTCCAGGTGGTGGGTGACGATACGTCCGCATGCCAGCCTTGCGTCGCGCAAGCGGCCGTGGGCGAAGCGATGGCGCGGATGACGCGGGAACGGCCGGATAACTGCTTTGCAGTGACGCGATCTCTCGCCGGACGCTTTGGAAATGCGCACGGCCGCTCGGGACGCACTGCCTCCCCGAGCGGCCGTTCCAAGAAATCAGGGCTCGTTGCGTGAGGCCCTATGGCCGGCAAGGTTTATCCGGCTGTTTCGGCGTCATCCGCGTCATCGCCGTTCCCAAGGCGGCTTGGGCGACGATGCTTACACAGGATCACTCCCGACGATCCGTCCCTAACGAGTATCCGTCGCCATCGCCGGCTTCGACTTGTCGATGTACGGCCGCAGCAGCCACTCGAAGAACACCCACGTCCGATTCCACGAATCGATCTGCTCCGGCGAATCCACCCGCTCGAGCGTCTTCGGGTCCACCCGACGACTGAACGCGTGACCGCCTGACGAGCCCCACGTCGGCGGATCGACATAGATCTTCGTCTCCGCCAGATCGGGCTTCAGCGCGCGCAGCTTCCACACCAGCTGCTGGTCCTCCACGTAATTCACATCCAGATCGTTCGTCGCCACGTGCACGAGAATCGGCACGTGCAGCTTCTCCACCTGATAGAGCGGCGAGCGCTTGATGTACTCATCCGGCTTCTCGAACGGCAGCCCGCCGATCGACGGCTCCGTCGCATAGCTGCGCTGGTAGTTCGGTCCCTTGTAGCTCAGACGAAACACGAGATTCGTGACCGGCACGATCGCCGCACCACCCTTGAACGGCGTCTCCTCACGCATCACCAGATGCGACGTGATGAACCCGCCGTGACTCCACCCCATGATCCCGACGCGATCGGCATCGACGTACGGCAGCGTCTTGAGGTAGTCGTACGCCGCCATCACATCGTCGAGCTCCTTGCCACCGTAGTCGATCGCGTTGTAGTGCGCCGCGCCGTACCCGTTGCTGCCGCGATAGTCCGGCGTGATCACCACGTACCCGCGCTGCACCGCCTCGACCACGAACGGCAGCATGTTCTCGTTCCAGTCGCCGTGGACGCCGCCATGCACCCACACCATCGCCGCATGCCCGCGCGCACCGCGCCGAGTGAGCGGTGTGAACAGGTAGGCGGGAACGTCCATGTCCCCGGCGCGACTGCGATACGTCACCTTGCTGAACTGCATCACGCCGCGGCTCCGCGCCGCATAGATACTGTCGGTGCGCGCCTTGGCCGCGATGTCGCGCTCGAAGTTGCGGGGCGGATGATCCGCCGGATCGACGCTCACGTACAACGACTCGGCGCGCGCCTGATTGATCTTCACCGGACGACGCGTCGGCGTCGGCGCGGTCTGCGCGCCTGCTGACGTGATGGCGACGCCGGCGAGCAGCGCCGAGAGAAAGGTCGAACGCACCAGCGCGGACAGTGGCTTCATGAGTCGATCCTCCAGGTGACTCCCGTCGGAACCCGTCGGCGGCGTCTCCGCGCCGCGATTCACGAAATACACGTGTGTCAGGGGAGGGGCAAGCACGCGAGGCTTGCGGACACCGTGCGCGGCACTCACCGTAGATACGCGCGACGCAGCGCTTGTGCTTGTCAGCGGCTCCCCGCCGCGTCACACAAGGAGGCGCTCCATGCTCGGCCGCATCGGCATTCTGGGATTCCTCGGCGCCATCATTTTCCTCGCCTGGTTCATCGGGTGGATCTTCTTCGGCTTTCATGACGGGCTCTACCATCTGCTGTTCCCGATCTCCGTCGTCCTGATGATGGCCCAGGGCGTGAGGCGCGTCGCCCGGTGAAGTGCCGGTCGCTCGCGCCGCGAGCGCCCCTGACACGCCACTGGATTCTCGTGGCCACCGTGGCGCTCGCGGCCTGCGACCACTCGACCCCAACCTCGCGAGATTCGTCCGCCCCACCGCGCAGCTTCCGCATGGGGTTTTCCGCCATCGGCCCGACGCCGAACGTCGCGACCGCGCTCGCGAGCATCGACATGTGGAGCACGCGCGCCGACGCAGCCATCATGCACGTCGACGTGCAGTGGGCGGCGATGCTCGCGGGGAACTCGGCCGCGGCCGCTGCGAAGGCCAACGCGCTCGATCTGGCGAACTACTATCGCGCGCGAAAGCTGCCGATCGTGCTCATGCTCGATGTCACGAATGGACTCGCGCGTGACCGGGAAGCGCCCGAGCTCGTGGCCGCCGGCCGGAGCATCACCGAGCCGGCCATCCAGCGGATGTATCGCGACTACGTCGTCGCGATCGTCGACGTCGTTAGGCCCACGCACATCGGGCTGGCGGCGGAGACGAACCTGATCCGGGCGGCGGCGCCCCGCGCCGTCTACGACGCGGTGGTCCGCATGACGAACGACGCGGCGGCAGACCTTCGCGCGCGCAACATCACTACGCCGCTCTACGTGAGCGTCCAGGTCGAGACGGCCTGGGGACGCCTCGCCGGCTCGGGACCGGGGGCGTACATCGGCATCGACGACGACCTTCGCGACTTCCCTTTCGTCGGGGCGTTGGGACTCTCGTCCTACCCGTACCTCGCCGGCTTCGCGACGCCGGAAGCGATTCCTAACGACTACTACAGCCGAATTCGCGGCTCGCGAACGCTGCCGGTCATGGTCGTCGAAGGCGGGTGGACGTCGTCGGCGATCGGGACCCTGCAATCGTCGCCGGACATGCAGGCGCGCTACATCCGTCGTCAGGCGGAGCTGCTCGACGCGGCGGGTGCCGCGGCGGTGTTCCAGTTGACGTTCACCGATCTCGATCTCGGGTCCATACCACAACCACCCGGCTCGATCCTACCAGTGTTCGCGACCCTCGGCATGGTGGACACGCAGCTTCGTCCGAAGCCAGCGCTCGCGGTGTGGGACAGCGTTTTCGCGCGACGTCGCGAGTAACCGTCTCACAGCTCTCCGGCCCGAGGTGGTTCGCGGTGAACGCACGTTCACGACGTGCAGTTCACAAGTGGTCCCCGGTGCCTTGACACGCCACCAGTGATCGATACCATGGCGAGGTGGTTCGACCGCTCGGTTCCACGCAGTCGAACTCGTTAGGCGCGGCGGCGGCCGAATTCGGGGCCGCCGCCGGCCGGGAATGGGCTGATGTTGGTCGTCGGTGCACGGACACTGACGACCAACGCCTTTGTACGCATGTCTTTCCGAATGAGGAAGCCTATGAAAATCACGTGGTTGTCCGCGCTCGCGATGACACTGCTCGCGAGCACCTCCGCCCTCGCGCAGACGCGCACCGTGACCGGGAAGGTCATCGAGGTTGGCAACGGCGCGCCGATTGGAAGCGCGCAGATTCAGATCAAGGGCACGACGACAGGCACGCTCGCCCGCGACGACGGGACATTCACGATCATCGCGCCGGCCCAGGCCATCACGCTGACGGTCAGGCGCATCGGGTTCCCGCCACAGGACGTCGCCGTCGCCGCGAACCAGGAGTCCGTGACGATCTCCATGGCGCGTGACCCACTCAAGCTCGAAGAGATCGTCGTCACCGGTCTCGCCACCGGCATGTCGCGCCGCAACCTCGCGAACTCCGTCGCCTCAGTCGGGGCCGAGGAGGTCGCGAAGGTTCCCGCGTCGAGCATCGAGAACGCGCTGCAGGGGAAGGTTGCCGGCGCGCAGATCCAGCAGAACACGGGTGCACCCGGCGGCGGTAACCGCATCCGCCTGCGCGGCATCACGTCACTCATCAGCACCGCGAATCCACTGTACGTCGTGGACGGAGTGGTGACCGCCGACATCGGCATCGCGCCGGGCCTCAACAAGGTCACCCTCGCTTCCGGTTCCGGAATCGCGGTCGCGAGCCAGGAGAACCCGGTCAACCGCATCGCCGACCTCAATCCGAACGACATCGAGAGCGTCGAAGTGTTGAAAGGCGCCGCCGCGTCCGCGATCTACGGCTCGAAGGCCTCGGCCGGCGTCATCCTCATCACGACGAAGCGCGGACGCGGCGGCAAGCCGGCGTTCACGCTCAGGAGCGGCGCGGGATCATCCGCGCTCGCGTACGAGGAGCATTCCCGGCACTTCACGAGCATCCAGGATGCGTATGCCGTGTTCGCGCCGATCCCGGGCACCGCGCAGCGCGCGGCGGTCGACCAGCTGTACGATCCCAACCGCCAGATCGATTACGAGAAGGAAGCGTTCGGCCAGCACCCGCTGAACTGGGAAACGTCGCTCGGTGTTTCCGGCGGGAATGAGCAGACGCGCTACCTGATCTCCGGGCTTCTCAAGTACGACGGTGGCGTCGCGAAGAACACGTACGCGCGGAAGCAGAATCTCCGCGTGAACCTCGACCAGAACTTCGGGAAGAAGTGGGTCGCGTCGATCAACGGCGAAGTGCTGCGCAACAACAACGACCGTGGCCTGTTCGGCAACGACAACGCCGGCAACAGTATCTACTACACGATCACGAAGATCCCGAGCTGGCTCGATCTGCGGCGTCGCCCGGATGGCAGCTATCCGATCTCGCCATTCCACGCCAGCAACCCGTTCCAGACCATGGACCTGTTCCAGAACGAGGAGACGGTCTGGCGCTCCATCACCTCGGGTCGTCTGACGTACTCGCCGTACACGACCGACCGCAACCAGATCCGCATCGTCGGCGTCGGCGGCTTCGACGTCTTCAATCAGAAGAACTTCGTGTTCTCGCCGCCCGAGCTCTACTTCGAGGATGACGACGGCTTCCCCGGAACGGACGCGCTGTCGTACGGCCAGAATCTCAACAAGAATCTCAACCTGAACGCCGTGCACGTGTTCACGCCGAAGGGCGGCTCCTTCACGGCGACGACGTCCATCGGCACGCAGTACGAGACGCGCGATCTCGACGTCTCACGGACGGTGAGCCAGAGCCTGTTGAGCGGTCTCCCGAACCTGCGCGACGGCACGCGACGCGACCTCGACGAGCAGGCCGAGAGCGTCGAGGACTTCGGCATGTTCGCGCAGCACGAGTTCCTGTGGAAGGAAAAGCTGCTGCTCACCGCCGGCATCCGCGGCGACCGCAGCACCAACAACGGCGACACGGGCGAGTACTTCTACTATCCCAAGGCGTCAGCGTCGTACCGGTTCACGAACGTCGTCAAGGGCATCGTCGACGAAGCGAAGGTCCGGTTCGCGGTCGGTGAGTCGGGCAACCAGCCGACGTTCGGGCAGAAGTTCACGAACCTGAACTCGGGAAGCATCGGCGGCATCGGCGGCTTCACGATCGGCGCGACGACCGGCTCCAAGACGTTGCGACCGGAACGCCAGCGTGAGTACGAGACGGGTGTGGACCTCGCGTTGTTCGGCAACAAGGCGACCGTCGAGCTCACCGGATTCCAGCGCAACATCTCCGACCTGCTGCTCGACCGCACGCTGCCGCCGTCATCGGGCCTCGGCTCCGAGCGCTTCAACGGTGGCCTCATGCGCGTGCGCGGCTTCGAGAGCTCGATCAATCTCATCCCGGGAACGTTCGGCGGCGTCCAGTGGAGCTCGCGCGTCAACTTCGCGTTGAATCGGGCGAAGATCATGGAGCTGCCCGTGCCCGCGTTCCTCTTCAGCACCGCGCAGGTCGGGGCGGTGCGCATCGAGAAGGGCAAGTCGCCGACGCAGCTCATCGGCAACGATACGGTGAGCATCGCCGGCAAGACGCCCGATGGCCGCGACTCCGTGGGCCTCAAGGTCGGCCAGGTCGTGCCCGTCGTCATGGGCGACGGTAACCCGGATTACACCGTGGGCTTCGGCAACGACTTCAAATGGCGCGCGCTCAGCGCGTACGTGCTCATCGACCGGCAGCAGGGCGGCATGGTCGCGGCAGGCACGTGGCGGCACTATGACCTCGGCGGCAACTCGCGCGACTTCGACGTCGTCACGAAGAGCGGCGAGCGACTCGGCGATCAACGCGTGCGCGTGTATCGCAACGTGACGCGCACGTACTATCAGGACGCGTCGTTCACGAAGATCCGCGAGGTCACGGTAGGCGCGCGCGTGCCGAGATCGTGGCTCGCGAAGATGCGTCCCACGCAGGGCGTTTCCGATGCGCAGATCAGCGTGAGCGGCCGAAACCTCTTCTGGTGGACCCCCTATCGTGGCGGCGACCCGGAGTTCTCGAACTTTGGTGCCGGAAACGACAACCTCCAGCGCAACCGCGAGCTCGCCGCGTACCCGGCCAGCCGGAGCTTCTGGGTCAACCTGAATCTCGGATTCTGATCATGAAATCCATCATTGACCTGGGCGTTAGGCGTCTGACGGCTTCGGCGCTCATCATCGCCACTGTCTCGTCGTGCAAGGCGACGGACATCATCAACACGAACAACCCGAGCATCGACCAGCTCACGGGTAGCCCCACGCCGGCGACGGTCGCGACGGCCGCGCAGGGCCTGCTCATCACCATCCGCGGTCTCGCCGGCACGTACGCGCAGACCGCGGGCATCTTTGGCCGCGAGGTGTACAACCTCGATCCGTCGGAGCCGCGCACGGTCAACGGCTACCTCGTCGGCCCACTGGAACCGGGCGGCTTCGGCATCGAGTTCGGGTTCGGCGCCGCGTTCCGTGGCATTCGCGCTGGTGAAGCGATCCTGACCGCGACGGATCAGCTCGAGAGTCTCACCGCCACGCAGAAGGAAGCGATCCGCGGCTACGTGAAGACGATGCAGGCGTACCTCTTCCTCGGTCAGGCACTCGTCCACGAGGACATTGGACTTCCAATCGCCGTCAGCGCCACCACCGGCGGCGGCGATCCTGCACCGGTCGTGAGCAAGGCCGAGGTGTATGCGAACATCATCCGGCTGCTCGACGAGGCAAAGGTGCACCTGAACGCCGGCGGCACCACGTTCCCGTTCTCGTTGCACTCTGGTTTCGCCGGCTTCAACACGCCAGCGAACTTCCTGAAGTTCAATCGTGCCATCAAGGCACGCGTCGAGACGTACACGAAGAATTATGCAGGGGCGCAGACGTCGCTCGCCGAGTCCTTCATCAACACCTCGGCCGGCACGCGCGCGAACCTGGACCTCGGTGTGTACCACGTGTTCAGCACGGCGTCCGGTGACGCGACGAATGGCCAGTTCGACGCGACGCCGCGCGCGATCGTCGTCGTGCCGTCGTTCCTGACGGATGCGCAGAAGCGAGCGGACAACTCGCTCGACCTCCGCGCCTCGTCCAAGGCGGCGGTCGGCAACACGCTGGTGCAACAAGGCGTGAGCTCGAACCTCAAGAACACGCTGTACACGAGCAGCACGTCGCCGCTGGCGATCATCCGGAACGAGGAGTTGATCCTCATTCGCGCCGAAGCACGCTGGTTCACGGGGAACAAGCAGGGCGCGATCGATGACATCAACTTCGTGCGCGTGAACTCCGGGGGTCTCGGCAACGCGACGATCACGACAGCGAGCACGGACGACCAGTTCATCACCGAGCTGCTGTACAACCGCCGTTACTCGCTGTTCTTCGAGTTCGGCCACCGGTGGTGGGACGCTCGACGCTTCAATCGCCTGGCGACGCTCGACAAGGCGCTGCCGACGCACAAGCTCTTCCCGTACGTGCCGTATCCGGCCGACGAGTGCCTCGCCCGCAACCCGGCGCCGGCGAACGCGTGCACGCAGGTTCCGGGGGTGTAAGGCAGGCTGGGTTTCAAAGGTTTTTTTTGAAGGGGCCGGAGTCGTTGAACTTCAACGACTCCGGCCCCTTCGATTTGGCACCCGGCATCGCCAGCGACCAGCTCCTCGCTGTCAGGCGGAGCGACCGAGACGGTACGTTAGGCGTGGCGGGGTCTCGAGGAGCTGGCCATGGCTGACATCGGCGGCCAGCGCGGAGCGACACGTTAGGCGCCACGAGCGACGCATGGGGTAGCGCGGCGCATATGCACCATGCTACCCTGCGCACATCCGGCACTCCCATCTCGATTCCAGTCCCGCCTCATGCATCTCCAGTACGTGGTCCTCTGCGATCAGGTCGTGATCGCCAACGACGGCAAGCCGTCGCTCATTGGAATCCTCAACGAGTTACAGACGACGGCCGTGCCGGTGACCATCCCGCGCATCGCGTTCGCCGCACGCCTGCACTTCACGGCGGATGAGACCGGTAAGTCTCACCGTGTCGAAGTCGCGATCACCGATCCCGATGGGCAGGAGATCGGCCGGCCGGGCGGCGACATCTCGCTGCCGCCGGCACCCGCCGGAGTCGACTCGATAGCAGTCGATCTCCCTCTGCAGTTCGATCTGCTAGAGCTGGCGGCGGTGGGCCGCTACACGTTCCTCATGCACGTCGACGCGGCGCCCGTTGGCGCCGCGCAATTGCAGGTGCGGCAGGTTAGCGCGGCGTAGCGCGCCGCGCTCGGTCCCGCCCGCCGCTCTGCTTCATGTGGCCGAGCTCCGCCGTCGCTGAGTAGCTGGCCGCTGGGTGGTCGGGCTGGTCGCTGGCTAACGGACGGGGGTCGGAACAACCGGAACAATTGGGGTCAGAGTCCCGACTCTGACCCCCGACTCTGACCGCATTGCCCACGCTGGCGGCTCGCCGATCCAACAGCCGACGCAGAACGCGCAGAAGAACGCAGAAGGCCGCAAAAAACTGCCTGTCTGGACGTTAGGCGGTACCAGGATTGTGATGGGGAACGGCCTCGAGACGCATTGCGCCGCGGTCGATGGAACGACGATGACGCGGATGACGCGGGAACGGCCGGATAACTGCTTTGCACTGACGCGATCTCTCGCCGGACTCTTTGAGAAATGGGAACGGCCGCTCGGGACGCACCGGCTCCCCGAGCGGCCGTTCCCAAGAAATCAGGCTCGTTGCGTGAAGAGTTGTAGCTGGCAGGTTTTATCCGGCAGTTCCCGCGTCATCCGCGTCATCGCAGCTCCCCCGGCCGCGGCGGAATAAGCGTCGATGCGCTCCGGAGGCAGAAATTGGTATCCCGAGACCGTTTCCCTTTTCAAAGGGCCGGGTGCCGCCTAACGTCACGGCGGGGTGTCTTCTGCGGCTTCTGCGTCATGCTGTTGGAACCGCGATTATGCGTACCGGGCCCCTCTGTCGGGACGACGAGGATTCCTCGCTTCGCTCGGAATGACATCTGCGCTCGGAATGACATCTGCGCTCGGAATGAGAGGAAGGACCTCACACCCTCGCCGGCAAATCGAAATCCGATACCGCGATGCGTCCCGCTCGCCCGTCGGCCCGATCCGGCCGCGGCGTGTCGTGCCCGCCCGCGACCTCGAGCAGCCGCGCCGTCGTTCGATTCACCGCGTCGGCGTCGGCATCGCTCGTGGAGACACTCGCCGCGAGATCGAGCCACGTCAGCGCATCGTCGTACGCGAACCGCGCCTCGCAGGCCGCGGCCGCCATCATCGCGTACCGGTACGCCATCGACCGCTCGCCACCCTGCTCGGCATGCCGCGCGATCTCGCCTGGGTCAGCGGCATCGGCGCCTGCCGGGATCACCAGCTCCAGCGAGAGCGCCAGGCTCCGGTGCAGTTCCCGCCGTCGCGACGTGCCTAACGCGTCACTCACCACGCGCGCGATCACCGGGTGCGCACACCGGTAAACGCCGTCCTCCTCGATCACGAGATGCCGCTCGACCATGGCGTCGCAGATCGCGGCCGCTCGCAGGCGAGAGATGCCGTGGACGTGCGACAGCACGTCCGCGCGGCATCCACGGGATGACACCGCGAGCGTGATCAACACCTCCCCGAGGTGCTCAGGCAGACACTCGATACGCTCGGCGATCGCCTCGTGGACGCTGGGCGCCAGCGTCAGCGCCATCGTTTCCGCCGCGTCCCGGGCGCTCCCGATCCATTCGCCGGTCTCGGGGTTCACGGTCAGCCACCCCTGCGCGAAGAGCGTCTTGAGCAGCTCGATCACGTAGAAGGGAAACCCCGTGGTCACCTCGTGGATGCGTGCCGCCAGACGGCGTGCGCCGTTAGGCGACGTCACCCGCCCGAGTGCCCGCAGGAGTTGCCACACCTCGTCCTCGCTCAGTGGGCGAAGGACGAGCGCCTGGGCCTGGCGGAATGTGCGCAGGGCGCGCACGAGCCGCGCTGCCGCTGCATCGCGTTCCACGGACCCCGGCGAAAACGTCAGGCACCACAGCACCGGCGATGCCTCGAGTCGCCGGATGAGCGAGTGCAGCAGCGTACAGCTGTCCGCGTCGAACCAGTGCAGATCATCGAGGAACACCACGATCGGCGACTCGTCGGCCAGCGCCGCGAGCAGTTGCGCGATGCCTTCGTACAGTCGCCACCCATCGGTCGTGGTCGGCGCACCCGCGCTGCCGAGCGAGCGGAAACGGTCGCGAATCTCCGGTACCACGCGGGCGACCTCCGCCAGCCACTGCGGGTCAGTCCCAGCCAACCCCGGCGCGTCGATGCCGGAGCGCAACGCCTCGATGATCGCGCCGAACGGTATGCCGCCGCGCGCATCGTAGCCACGGCCGCGAAGGACCGTTCCACCGGACGTGCTCACCCATCGGACAAAGTCGTCAGCGAGGCGACTCTTCCCGACGCCCGCGTCGCCTTCGATGAGCGCGATCTGCGCCCGACCGTCGGCCGCTTTTCGCCACGCGTGCCCGAGTGCATCCCATTCCTTGCTTCGACCGACGAGGCTCCCGTGAAATGACGGCGCTGCCGCATACCACTCCTCCGTGGCGTGGCGCCGGGCAGCGGCGGTTCCCGCCGCCCGAACGCGTTCGACCAGCTCCATCACCCCAGGGTCCGGAGCTTCGCCGGTCTCCTCAGCCAACCGGGTGCGATACTGCGCGAATGCCTCGAGGGCGAGCGTTCGGTCGCCGCCCATGAACCGTGCTTGAATGAGTGCCGCATTCGACGCTGCGGCGAGTGGGGCGACGGATACCCAACGCTCCGCATATCGACCGGCATCTCGCCACTGACGCGTAGCCATGGCCTCGGCGGTCACGCTCGAGAGGACCTCGCCGAGCCGCCGCACCAGTGTGGCGCGGACTCCGTCAGCCCACTCGTTGAAGGTTGGTGAGCGACGGACGTGAAGGCCGTCGAGAAAGCGGGACACGTCGTAGTCGACCGCCTGTCGCGGCGACTCCTTGGCCAGGCGCAAGAACGTCGTGACGTCGCAGTCGACCGCGGTCGCCAGGGCAACCGACGTCCGATCGACGCGAATGATCCCGGGTGCGGCTTCCCGCAGATGGGTCAGCGCTTGGCGGAGCGACGTCTTTGCCTTGTCGTCGGGGTATTCGCCCCAGAGCAGTGCGGTGAGCGTCTCGCGGGAATGCGTGCCTGGTTCGAGAGCGAGGTAGGCGAGGAGCGCGAGCGCCTTTGCTCCGAGGCTCGATGCCGAGCGATCATCGCCGGATACCGCTACGCCACCACACAGGGTCAGTGATAACGAGGGCATCGCCGATCTCGCGGAAGGGGCGGGCACCAACGTACTCGTTTTTCACGATTAGCGACAGGAGATTCACGATCGGTTCACGGAGGTTCCATATCGTCCCGCACGTTCTTCCGAACGGTTCGTCACCGACTCCCCTGCGATGAGGCTCCCGACTATGAAGAAAGACAAAGAGATCGTGCGCATCGAGTTCACGCCCGAGCAGAAGCAGCTCGTGAAGAAGGAGATCGGGAAGGACGCTGACGCGGTCGAGCTCACGGCCCACGAGCTTGAAGAGCGGATCGCCCCATTCCGCTACTAGTCTCGAGCTACCGCTCCCGAATACTCCGACCGCTCCACCACGACACTTCCCACGCGAAGAGGCCTGGCCATGAAGAAGGAACAAGAGATCGTGCGCATCGAGTTCACGCCCGAGCAGAAGCAGCTGGTCAAGCAGCAGACCGGGAAGGAAAGCGACGCGGTGGAGCTTACCGTGAACGAGCTGGAAGAGCGCATCGCACCCATGAGGATCTAGCTTCGCGCGCTTTCCTCGTGCAGGACCGACGTCATCTCCACCCTCACCGTGAGAGGCTGTTATGAAGAAGGAGAAAGAGATCGTTCGGATCGAGCTGACCCCCGAGCAGAAACGGCTCGTGAAGCAGCAGACAGGGAAAGACGCCGATGCGGTCGAGTTGACGGCGCAAGAGCTCGAGGACAGAATCGCGCCGTTCGCGGTCGAGATGTAAGACTCCGGGCAGCGGAACTGCGAACGGGCGGGGGATCTCCCCCGCCCGTTCGCGCATCCGGTAGATCCTGCCGGGATTGCGGTTCATCACGCCGGATTACAGGTTAGCCCCTCCCGCCTTTCCGGCCCAGACACGATGGCGCCACATCCATGACGAGGCTCGATCCGGCGTTCCTTGCAACGCCGCCGTCAGGCGTGCCTCTCGATCCCCCCCTCGACGTCACCACGACGTCGGCGCAGGTGGTATTCGATGCGGTTCTGGATGTCACCGCCACCCTCGACGCGAACGAGATCGAGGCGAAGGTTCTGCGAGCGGCGAGTAACCTGCTCGCGGTCGATACGGTCTCGCTCTGGGTGTCACACAACGGCGCGCTCGTCTGCGCCGTCGCCGTCGGCGGGAACGCCGCCGCACTCCTCGGCAGCCAGTCGACCGCTGACGAAGTCTGTAACCCACTTGCCGCCGAAGACCGGGTAGCGGTGGTCGCGGCGCCCCTCGGGGGCGCGAGCGGCGCGCCCGGATGGCTGCGCATCGCGCGCGGGCTGGCAGACGGCGACTTCTCCGCAGGCGAGCGCCAGACTCTCGAGCGACTGGCCGCGGCGGCGAGCGTCGCGCTGGGCAACGTCCGGCAAATAGCCGCGAACGATCGCGCCCCCGACCTTGCGCTCGTGATGGAGATGAGCCGCGAGATCGCATCCACGCTGGACCTGGACCGCGTGATGCGATCTGTCGTGAACCTCGCCATGCGCGCCCTGCCGTTCGACCGCGGCGCGATTGCGCTCTACGAGCGTGGGAAGTGCGACATTCGCGCGGTGGCCGGCGCCGAGACGGTCGACCCCGACGACCCCGAGCTGCAGGACCTCGCCGTCCGCTCGGCCTGGGCCGCCGGCATTGGCGGGACATTCTACCTCTCGGACCGCACCGACCCGGCCACGGACGCCGAGCGGCTCTTCCTCCAGATCTTCTCCGATGACCTGGCCGCCGACGGCGTCGCGAGCGGCCTGTACATCCCGCTCAAGGACGACGAAGGCGTGGTCGGGATCCTCGTGCTCGAGTCGGCACGAACGGAGTTCGCGACGGAGCGCCAGCAGGAGCTCGCCGCGATCCTCGCCAATCAGGCGACGGTCGCCCTGCGCAACGCGCAGCTCTACCACCAGGTGCCGCTCGCCGACGCGTTAGGCGCGTTGCACGCGAAGAAGGAGGCGTTCCTCGCGCTGCCTCGGCAGCGACGCCTCGCGATGGCCATCGGCATCCTCGTCGCCGTCGGTTCGCTCACGCTCATTCGCTGGCCGCTCCGCGTGGACGCGAGAGCGCCGTTGTTTCGCCCGACCGCACGGGCCGAGATCCGCCCGCTCACCGACGGCATCATTGAGCGCATGTTCGTGCGCGAGGGCAGCGCAGTCGTGCGCGGCGCGCCGGTCGCCCAGCTCCGCGACGCAGAGTTGCGCGCCAGCTCCGACGCCGCCGCGGCCGCGGCGCTGGCGGCGGAACGAGCGGCGGCGAGCGCCGCCAGCCGCGGAGATGCGGCGGAGGAACGACTCCAGCGCCTCCGCGCCGACGTACTCCGGCGGGAGGCCGCCATACGCGACGAGCAGCTGCGCGCCGCGACGGTTCGCTCACCCGTGTCGGGCGTCGTACTGACTGCTCGCCCCGAGGAACGCGTCGGCGCATGGGCCGATGCCGGGAGCCCCATCGTCGTGATTGGACGCACCGACACGCTGGAGTTGGAATTCACAGTCGACCAGCGCGACGTCGGACGCGTCCACACCGGCGACGAAGTGCGGCTCCGCGTCGACGCGTTTCCGCAGCGCACGTTCGCCGGCCGCATCTCATCCCTGGCTACCGTGGGCTTCGACAGCGCCGGCGCCGTCGTGTTCCCCGTGCGGGCGCTCGTGCCTAACGGCGACGCCGCTCTGCGTCCCGGCATGGTCGCCTACGCACGCGTGCTCACCGCGCCGTCATCGGTGCTCGGCCGCCTCGTCCGCGAGCCGGCGCGGTGGCTGCGACTTCTCTGGTGGAGGATGTGGTCGTGACGGTAGCTCGCCTGCCTCGCCGTCGTGTCGTCGCGGCCGCGTGCGCGTTGGCGCTCGGTTCGATCGGCGCGTGCAGCCCGCGTGCCGCCGCCAATCCGGGCCGGCCGGCCAAGGCCGATTCCGCGGGCGTGCTCGTCGACACGCTCACGGTGCGCGCGCCCCTTCAGCTCCCGGCGCAACTCTACGTCGAGCACGACGCATTGATCGTTGCGCGATCCGCGGGAACGGTCGATGCGGTGCTCGCCGATCTGGGCACGCGTGTCGCCGGCGGATCGCTGCTCGCTCAGCTCGAGAACGCCGAGCAGGAGCTCGCGGTCGCGCAGGCCGAAGCGACGTACGAGAACGCTGGCCGACTCGTGAATCGTGCCCGCCTGATGACGAAGGCCGGCGGCGTCACGGTCGCGGATTCGGAGCAGGTCGAGTTCCAGTATCGCCAGGCGGAGATCGCACGGCGCAAGGCTCGGCGCGACCTCGAGCTCACGCGCATCGCCGCGCCCTTCGCCGGCGTGGTGACGGCGCGTTATGCGCGCCCCGGCCGCTTCGTGTCCGCCGGTGACACCCTGTTCCGAGTGACCGAGGCGGGGCCGCTGCTCGCGCGCGTCCGCATTCCGGAGGGAAGCGCCACCGGCGTGCGCGTCGGCGACCGGGCGACGGTTGCCGGCATCGGTGGCGCGACGGCGCCGGCAACCGTGCTCAATGCCAGCCCGGCCTTCGACCCGGCGAGTGGCACCCGCGAGGTAGTGCTGCGAGTCGCCGGCGGCGCTGCGTTCCTGCCCGGCGCGAGCGTCACCGTGCAAATGGGGGAGCAGCGTCGCCACGTCGTCGCCGTGCCGAGAGAGACGGTGACGTCGGAGGGCTTCGTGGTCGTCGTCGAGAACGGGCGCACATCGCTGCGCCCGGTCACGCTCGGCGCTGACGTTGGCGGAGGTCGCGTCGAGATATTGAGCGGGCTCGCCGCCGGTGAGCGCGTGGCGTCCGCGGGAACGGCGCCCGCTACACGATGAGTGTCGTCGCGCTCTCCGCTGGCGGGAGCAGGGGTCCTCGCCTTCGCGACGACCTCACGATCGTCGAGCAGGTCTTCCGGGGCGAGACGGGCTATGTGGTGAAAGACCCGACGACGCAGAAGTACTTTCGCTTTCGCCCGGTGGAGATCGGCGTGATGCGGTGCTTCGACGGCCGCCGGTCGCCGGACGAGATCGCGGCCGCACTGGCGGAGCAGGGGCTCAAGCTGACCGCGCGGACGATCGAGGCGTTCGCCCGCAAGCTCGCGTCGATCGGACTGCTCGAGCGGACGCTCGCCGAGCGAACCACGCTGGAGCTCGAGCGCATCCGCGCAGACCGGCGGCGGCGTCGTCGCCCGGCGCTGTTCCGAGGCGAGCTGTTGCGCATGCGCTGGTCGTTAGGCGACCCGGACCAGCTGTTCGACCGCATCCTGCCGCATATCCGGTGGATGTTCACGCCGGCCTTCGTCGCCGTCTCGGTGGCGATGTTCGCGGTCTACTTCATCATCCTCGGCGCCACGTGGAGCGCGTTCTCGCGCGCCGTGAGCGGCCTGTTCTCGCTCGGCACCATCACGTTCGGCACCATCGTAGTGTTCTGGTTCACGGCGCTCGTGGTCATCCTCATCCACGAGCTCGGCCACGCGTTCGCGTGCAAGTACTACGGTGGCGAGGTGCACGAGATGGGCTTCATGCTCATCTACTTCCAGCCCGCCTTCTACTGCAACGTGAACGATGCATGGAGCTTTCCGACGCTCCGGTCGCGGCTGTGGGTGACCGCCGCGGGCTCGTGGATCCAGGTGATAACGGCCGCCATCGCGGCGATCGTCTGGTACGTCGTGCGGCCGGGCACGCTGGCGTCCGATGTGGCCATTGCGGCGATGCTGGTTGGTGGCGTGACGACGGTCCTCTCGAACGCGAATCCGCTGCTTCCGCTCGACGGGTATTTCGCGCTCACCGACTGGCTCGAGATTCCGAATCTGCGCATTCGCGCGCTCGAGTACTTCGGTTGGTGGGTGCGCCGCCACGTGCTGCGGCTCGAACTGCCGGAACCATCCGCGACCGACCGCGAGCGGCGCGTCTTCGTCGTCTATGGTGGGCTCGCCCTGTGTTACATCGGGGCGATCTTCACGTTCATCGGGCTCTGGCTCGTGGGCCGTGCACATCAGGCACTGGGAGCGATCGGCACCGTTCTCGCCGTCGGGCTGATCCTCATGCTGGCGCGTAAACCGATCCTCGAGTGGGGACGCTCGATTGCGCTCGGGGTCCGCGCATGGAGGGCCGAGCACTCCGGCAAGGCCTGGTGGCGGTGGCCGGCGCTCGGCGCGTTAGGCGTCGTGCTGCTGCTCGCCGTCCTTCCGTGGACGCTCACGACGACGGGTCGCTTCGTCGTCGCGCCCGTGCGGACGCTCGAGCTCACGGCGCCCGACAGCGGACTCATCGCGACCGTCTACGTACGTGAGGGCATGCGCGTGAGTGCGGGCATGCCGCTGGCCCGACTCCTGGATCGCCTGCTCGACCGCGAGCTGCTGGCAGCCGTTCGCACAGTGGACTCGCTCTCCCTGGCGGCGTCGCGGGCGCGTGCGAGCGGCGGCGGCGGAGCCGCCGAGCGGCTCGATACGGAGCGCGCCGAGGCCGTCGCGCGACTGTCGGCCGTGCAGTCGCGCGCCGACGCGCTGACGCTGCGTGCTCGCTGGAGCGGGACCGTGGTGACGCCGCGCGTGCAGGAGCTCGAAGGCCGAAGCGTGGTGGCCGGTGACGCGATCATGCGCGTTGCCACGCTGGATTCTCTCGAAGCGCGCGTGGCGCTCGCTCGCGGCGGCGCGACGAGTGTGCGGCCCGGACAGGTCGTGCACCTGATCGCGTACGGCGATGCGGCCAGCCCCGTGGATGCGCTGGTCGGCGGGGTGGCGCAGGCGGGCGACGGCGACCGGACGCGTGGCACGATCGAGATTCGCGTGCCCGTCGGGAGCGCTGGCCCATGGCTCGCGGGCGCGACCGGCGAGGCGAGCGTGGAGCTGCGTCGTTCGACGGCCCTGATGGCGCTCTGGTGGAACGTGCGCCAGCGGCTGCGGAACGACATCCTGCTATAGGAACATCCGTGGGCGGACGGCGCCGCTCGCGGCAACCGTCTACCGCGCGCCGTCGCCGCGCATCCGCTCGACCACGGCGTCGCCGACCTTCCTGCCTAACGCCTCGCCGGTCGTCACATCGAACCGGTAGTGCACGCCAGCCCAGACGCGCGAGAGCGACGCCTCCTCGCCCTTCGCCTGGTAGAACGTCGCGCGGTCGGGGAACAGCTCAGCCATCACCTCGGCCGCCGCGGACGATTGCGTCGAGTGTCCGGACGGGTAGGACGGGAACGGCGGCGTCGAGAACACGGTGCGGAGCGATGGGTCCATCGTGACGGGACGCGCCACCCAGAACGTGAACTTCGTGTCCCAGCACGCGATGAACGCATCGTACATCGCCGCGCTCAGGTAGGCGCGCGCGCGTGCAGCGTGCGGCGTGCTCAGGCGGTGTGACGCGATCTCGTCCTCCACGAACAGCTCCCACCGGATGGAGGGTGCATCCGTGGCCCAGTAGCGCGCGGCGTCGATCTGCCCCTGCGTGCGGCCGCCGTTCGCGAGCTGCCGCAGCTCCTCGAGATCCGCGGTGAACTGCTGTGACCCGACGGCAGGCGGTGTACCGGGGCGATACGCGCTCCCGGACGGAATGACCCACGTGCGCCACGAACCTGCGGTCACATCGAACGGCACCTGCACACGGCGCGGAGGTGTGGGCTGCCACATGCCTTCGCCGGTCGGGACTCCCCCGGTCCATGCCTGTGCCGAGCCGTCCACCATCGCGCGGTCCAGCACGCGCTGCGCGACCGCTCTGCCTAACGCCCATCCCGCTTCGACGTCGCTCCGGTATGCTGCACCGGCGACAATGCGTGATTCGGCGGCCTCCCTGGCCTGACGCGTGAACGACGCCGTGTCCTCGCTCGGAAAGGCGTACGTCAGAATCATCGCGGCCGCGGCGGCGACCGCTGCGTGCTCCGACGGATAGCTCGGTACATCGCCTACCGACACGAGCGCTCGGACGCGTGCACTCGCCTGGGCGGGAGATCGACGGGCGTATGCATACTTCGCGTCCCATGACGCGACGATGGCGTCGTACATCGCGACGTGCAGCAGCGACATGATGCGCGCGGCACGCACGGGCGTCGCGACGCGCACGTCGGGGAGAAGCGGCCAGTAGAGATCGAGCCGGCCGACCGCGAGTCGCGACCACGGCACTCCGGGGTCGCCATCGTACTGCCGAATGAGCGAATCCGTGACCGCGGTTCGTGCGGACTGCAGGCGGACGATCTCGTCAGTCTCCCCGGTGGCCTGAGCGGAGCCGTCGGCGGGCGGTGCCGGTGGCCGAATCACGTCCCCACGTGGAAGCACCCACGTGGCCCACTGGGCGATCTCGGCGCGCGCGACGCGTGCCGGTGAGACAGGATCGCTCGAGCAGGCGAGCGCGGTGACCACCGCTGCCGTCGTGACCGACGCCAGCGCCACGCGCGGTAGCGGGCGACTCACCGCAGCACGACCTCTCCACGCGGCACTCCCTCGCTGTGGAACGTGATCGTGCGCGCGACGCCTGGTCCGCCGTCGCCGAACGGATTGCGATACGGTCGGATGCTGAACGGCCGAGGCGTGGTCACCGGTTCGCCGCGGTCGGACGCCGGCTCGATGGTGATGAGATGCGTCCAGCGGCTGGCGCCACCGGCGGTCTTCTCGCGAAGGTTCAGGGGCAGCGGGAGCCCGCCCGGCATCTGATAGCCTAACGGGTTCGAGATCCAGTCGTCGCCTGGAAACTCCTCCTCGCCTTTGAGGTAGTCCGTGACTCCCGAGAATTCGCCCCATCCGGTGTCGTCACGCGAATTGACGGTCCCCGTGGCATCCGGCAGAAATTTTCCGTACGACAGCCACACGGCATTCGGCGTGTCGATGTCGCGCACCATCCACCCTTCGTACGTCCACCCGGGCTGGAGCTGCGTCAGGCGCACCCACATGTCGTTCTGCGGCGTCTCACGTGGCGCCATGTTGAACAGCCAGATGCCCGACTCCTCGAATGATGGGTACCCGTTCTTCGCGTTGTCGCTGGGCGAGAACATGGTGAATTGCCCGGGTTTTTCGCGCAGCGGCATGTTGTTGGCCGTGACGGCGCCCTCGATCGCGAGCAGTGCCTTCCCGTTCTGAAAGCGACCCGTCAGCAATCGCTGCGACGAAGGGCCGGGGTCCGTGTCCCCACGAGGCTCGTAGGTGATGAGGAACGACGTGACGTCCGCGGCGGGGTTCGTGAACGACGACGCGCCTCGCGGGTCGACCTCGCCTAACGACGTGGTCGTCCCGGATCGATCGACCACCCACGCCTGGTACCGTCCCCCCGAGGCCGGGTCGATCGGGAGCAGGCCCGTGACGCTGAGCGAGAGCGTGGCGCCGCTCGCGACCGTGGTTCCAGTCGGCTCGCTCCCGCCGCCACACGCCGCGAGCGTGGCGAGTACGATCACGCAAACGCGCCTCGTCATTGGTCCGGTCCTCCGCCACCTGTCTGCTCCGGCGGCGTGCTCTTGCCACTGAACCCCTTCGCGGCGAAGAACGCGGCGACGACGCCGACGATGCCGCCTGCGACGAGCAACGTCTTCTTCCGGGAGAAGCGGCGCTCGTCCATGCGAGTCACGTACTCCTGCGGAAGTCGCACCCGGACGCCGCCAAGGTCGGAGATGTACCCACGCACCTGCTTCACGGCCTGGGCGTCGACCAGAAGCTCGCCGCCTTCCACGCCGGCGAGCGTCCCCTCGAGCCTAACGACGCCCGGCCCGATCTTGTCGTTGAGCGCCACACGTCCCTGGTCCGTCACCTCGAGCGCAATCTGAGCGCCCGGCGCAGGCGGCGTCTGTACCGGCGTGTAGGCAAAGCACGCCGTGCAGACATGCAGCACCGCGACGGTGATCGCTGTCGCTCCTTTCGCGTTCATCGCAGCTGTTCGGTCATGAAGACGGGCCCACGCTCATCGATCAGCGGAGGTTGGGGTTCGAGTTCACCTCGTTCTGACTGGTCGGGATGCACTTGTCGCGGTTGGCGAGGTAGTTGTTCTGAATCGGTGGCGGCTCCGTGAGCCAGCGCCGCAGATCCCAGAAGCGTCGCGACTCCAACCACGTCACCGCACCTCGCTCCTTCTCCAGGATCGGCCACGCCTGCGCGGCCGTCGTCGCGGTGAGCGGTGGGAGCGGCGCGGCGGACGTGTTGTAGAACGCCCGCTCCTGATTGATCAACGTCATCGCCCCCGCCACATCATTGTTCCGCAGCGCCGCCTCGGCGCGAAGGATCAGCATCTCCGTGCCCTTCACGAGCGGAATGTCGGACGCGAGCGTCGTGTACTTCCGCTGCCGGAAGAACGTGGTTCGTCCATCCTGACCCACGGCCAGCGCGCCACTCGACGTCCGCACCGTGTCCCACGGCACGCGCGCGTCCGCCTTCGGGTTCTGGGCCCACTGCGTGTTGAACACCGTGTACTCCGATCGCGTGGTCGTCTCGAACACGAGATCGTTGTTCTCGTCCGTGGTGTTCGTGGAGAACGGAGCGACGAAGACGTAGCTCGTCGGCACAAGCGCCGCGTCCGTCGCTGCCTCGGTCCACTTCCCCTGCCACGCGCGCACCGAGGCGCGACCGCCATACGCAACCCGAAGCAACGAGTCCCTGAGCGCCGCCGTCGTTATGCCCTGGGCGATGCGGATCGCTTCGGTGAACTGCGCTTCGCCACGGGAAAAGTGGACCCTGAAGTCCTCCGGTGCGCCACCGTCGATCACCGCTTGGCACACCGTCTCTCCGAGCAACCGGTTGGAGAGCCCTGCGTAGATGTTCGCGCGGGCCGCGAGGGGGCTCGTGTCGTACCCGTCCTCGAGCACCGTCTTCATCCGCTCGATGCCCGACTCGGCCACCCAGCGAGAACGCTGCATGGCGCCCCACAGCGTATTCGTCAGTCCGTCGAATCGGATGATCCCGCGGTTATAGAGCCCTTCGTCCGTATAGCTGCCACCGTGGTACAGTTCATCGGCCATGATCGCCGCTTCCTGCGTCACGGCGTCTATGGCGCGCGACAGGTCGAACGCCATCCCGGTCGCGAGCCCTGCCATCGCGTTAGGCTCGTTGAGATTCTCGTCGGCGATCGGACCGGGATTGGTCACATCGAAGAAGTTGCAGCCGGCACACGCCAGGAGGCCTACCGCCACCGAGGCGCGCCGCATGGTGCGGATCACAGTCATCAGCGTATCCTCGAGGAGTGGTTACCAGTTCATGCGGAGTGCGAGCGAGAACGATCGGAGCTGCGGCAGCACGTAGTACTCCCGCCGGCCGACCTGGCTGTCCGCCTGGTCCGAAGACTCAGGGTCGAGGCCCGAGTAATCCGACGAGTAAAACAGGTTGCGTGCACCTAACGTGAGCGACGCGCCCTGCATGCCGCGCATGAGCTGCGACGGCAGCTTGTAGGTGACGGTCAGATACCGCAGGCGGAAGAAATCGATCTTCTCCGTCCAGACGTCCGCGAACTGTTTCGTCCGGTCGAGCGAGCAGCGGGCCTGGTCCAGCGCGGTCACGTCGGTGACCGGGGTGCCACCCGGCTTCATCGCCGCCGCGAGCTTCCGCTGAATGTCGTAGCACGGGAACCAGTTCCCGCGGTTCTCGTTCTGGAAGCCGATATAGTTGATGTTGTATCCGCCCATCTGGAACTCTCCGAGCCCATCGATCGAGAGCCGATCCCACAGTGTG
>Ga0310810_10001857_pt1 | contig 22392 bp, 17 predicted proteins | sample NCmetagenome_FD_207641 | JGI IMG/M metagenome (GOLD analysis project Ga0310810, IMG submission 207641) | Soil microbial communities from experimental microcosm in Duke University, North Carolina, United States - NC | ecosystem: Engineered > Artificial ecosystem > Soil microcosm > Unclassified ... | reverse complement strand
TCGGCCTCGCTGACCGTGACGTCCGCCTCCTCGGGCTCCATCTGGAGCAGTAGCTTGAGCTCCTCGCGTGAGACGAACTGGCGGGTGCTCGTGCGCTGGCGCCCGACCAGCGACAGGGCCCAGCCCACGAGGGCGTTGGCCCCCCAGGTGAGGGGGGTCAGCAGGCGGCCCAGCGTCTCGATCACCGGGAACAGCCACAGGATCAGCCCCGTCGCTCGCTCCCGGGCGACCGCCTTCGGGATGACTTCACCGAAGACGAGCATGATCGGGGTGAGGGCCAGCGTGACGAGGACGGCCGCCGCCCCGCCGACCACCGGCAGGAGCGCCCAAGTCGCCACCGAGGACGCGGTGATGTGGGCGATGGTCACGCCCATCATGGCGGTGGAGAGCAGCCGCTCGGGACTGCGGAACGCGTCCAGGTATCGGACCGCGGTCCGGTTCCCGCCCTCCGCCATGTGCCGGAGGCGCACCCGGTTGGCCGCGATGAACGACATCTCCGCGGCCGAGAAGATCGCGGTCACCAGCAGCGACAGCCCGATGATCCAGACGTAGATCACGCGGCCTCGCTCCGCTCGGCCACCTCGGGCAGAGTGACCAGCACCTCGAGCACCCGGGTACGCTCGACCTTCTCCACCGCCACCCGGATGCCGTCCACCTCCTTCTTCTCGCCCTTGTGGGGGACGCGCCCGAAGAGGTCGAGCACCCAGCCCCCGACCGTGTCGAAGGAGTCGTTGGGGATCGCGAGGCCGGTGGCCGCGTTCAGCTCGTCGATGGGCAGACGGCCCGAGACCCGGAAGCTGCGCGGCGGCACCCGCTGGATCAGCCGCTCGTCCTCGTCGTACTCGTCCCGGATCTCGCCGACCAGCTCCTCGAGCAGGTCCTCGAGGGTCACGAGTCCGGCGGTGCCGCCGTACTCGTCGACCACGATGGCGAGATGGAGCTTTTTGGCTTGGAACTCGCGAAGCAGGGCGTCGGCCCGCTTGGAGCCGGGGACGAAGTAGGGCGGGTGCAGATGCTGGCGCAGGTCGAAGGTGGCCGGCAGGCCGTCGAGGTAGGGGAGCAGATCCTTGGTGTAGAGCACCCCGACGATCTGGTCGATGGTCTCCTCGAAGACCGGCACCCGCGAGTGCAGCTGCTCGCGCAGCTGGGGAAGCAGCCGGGCGGTCTCGGTGTCGACGTCGAGGCAGAACATGTCGGGACGGGGAACCATCACCTCGCGCACGAGGGTGTCCTCGAGCTCGAACACCCGGTGGATCATCTCGCGCTCGCTGCGCTCGACCACGCCCTCCCGCGCGCCCACGTCCACCAGGGTGCGCAGCTCCTCCTCCGAGATCTCGGGCCGCCCCGCCTGATGCTCGGAGCCGGCGAGGCGAAGCGTGATGACGGTGAAGGCGCCCAGCCCGACCCGGATCGGCTTCAGAAGAATCGAGAGCCACACCACCGGCCGGTTCACCCAGGTCGAGAACCGAAGCGGATGCTCGACCGCCAGCGTCATCGGCAGGACCTCGCCGAAAACGGTGAGCAGGAACACCATGCCCGCGATGGCGATCGCCAAGCCCTTGGAGCCGAAGACCTGCTCCGCGATGGCCGCGGCGAGCGCGGAGGCGCCGATGTTCACCACCGTGATGCCGACCAAGAGGGTCACGAGCAGCTCGTGCGGCTGGGCGAGGAGCGGGGCGAGCGGGCCCGGCGTCTGGCCCTGCTGCTCGGCGAGCTCCCTGAGCCGGGTGCGGCCCAGCGAGAAGTACGCGGCCTCGGCGCCCGAGAGCAGGGCGGAGAGGAGCAACAGCACGCCGAGCCCGATCAGCTCCGGAACGAGCCGACTATCCACGCGCGCTACCCATGAAAGTGCTCGTAGCCGCTCCGCACCGCCATCGGCTCGTCGTCCGCATTCACGAACACCACGCGCCCGGGGTCTCCCTCGATACGACCGATGATCGTGAGCGGGGTTCCGGTGGCCGCGGCCAGGCCGGCGGCGAGGCGGCCCGCCGCGCCCGGCTCGCAGGTCAGCAGCAGCTCGTAGTCCTCGCCGCCGCCGACCGCCCAGTCGCGCGCGTCCGCGCCGAGGGCGTGGGCCGCGGCGAGGGCCGCGGGGGCGACCGGCACGTCGTCGAGTCTCACGCGGGCGCCCACGCCGCTTTCCCGGCAGATGTGCTCGAGATCCGTGGCGAGCCCGTCGGAGCAGTCCATCATCGCGCGCACCCCGGGCGCCGCGCCCAGCCAGCGGCCCTCGGCCACGCGCGCCCGCGGTCGCAGATGGGCCGCTACGATGTCGGCCAGGGAGGCCGGGGCGAGGCCGGTCGCGCGCGCCCGCTCCGGGCCGACCTCGAGCGCGTGGAGCCCGGCCGCGGACGCGCCGAGGCTCCCGGTGACCGCCACCGCGTCGCCGGGGCGCGCGTCGGAGCGGAGCCGGGGCGCGCCGGGATGAACGCCGAGCAGCGTCACGTTCACCATCCAGCCATCGGGCGAGGCCGAGGTGTCGCCGCCCACCACCGCCACCGCGTGGGGCGCGGCCGCCTCCGCCATGCCGGCGTAGAACGCGTCCACCGCCTCCACGCCCGTCCCGGCCGGGACCGCCAGCGCGACCAGGGCCCACCGCGGGATACCGCCCATCGCGGCGATGTCGGAGAGGTTGACCGCGAGGGCCTTCCAGCCGATGTCGGCGGGGCTGGCGGAGCTCCGCCGGAAGTGGACGTCCTCGATGAGAAGGTCGGTGGTGGCGAGTAGCCGGTGGTCGGGGGGAACCGCCAGGACCGCGGTGTCGTCGCCGATCCCGACCTCGACACCCGGCGCCCCGCTCGCGACCCTACTTTCCCTGATGCGACGGATCAGGCCCCGCTCGCCCAGTCGCCCCAGGTCCACCCGTTCGGGTGGCTCGGATGCCTTCATGCGGGGGCGGCGACGGAGCTGAGCTCGAGGAAGTTCGCCAGCAGCGCCTTGCCCTGGGCGGTGAGGATGGACTCGGGGTGGAACTGCACCCCCTCGACGGGAAAGCGGCGGTGGCGAAGACCCATGATCTCGCCGTCCTCCGCGCGCGCGGAGATCTCGAGCTCGGCGGGGAGCCCCGCCTCCAGGACCACCAGCGAATGATAGCGCGTCGCCTCGAAGTCGACGGGCAGCCCCCGGAACACGCCACGGCCGTCGTGCGCGATCGTGGACGTCTTGCCGTGCATCTGCCGCCCGGCGCGGGCTACCGTGCCCCCGAAGGCCTGCCCGATCGCCTGGTGCCCCAGGCACACGCCCAGGATCGGCACGCGGGCGTGGAAGCGCTCGATGAGCGCCAGCGAGATGCCGGCCCCGTCGGGATTGCCGGGGCCGGGCGAGATCACGATGGCTTCCGGGCCGAGCGCCTCGACGTCCTCCACCGTGAGCGCGTCGTTCCGCGCCACGTGCATGGTGGCCCCGAGCTCGCCCATGTACTGCACCAGGTTGTAGGTGAACGAGTCGTAGTTGTCGAGGACCAGGATCATTGGGCCAACTCCTGGGAAGCGATGCGCAGGGCCAGGATCATCCCGCGAGCCTTCGAGCACGTCTCGAGCCATTCCGTCTTCGGATCCGAGTCGGCCACGATGCCCGCCCCCACCTGGATCGACGCGCGGCGTCCGTGGCACACCACAGTGCGGATGGTGATGCACGAATCCAGGTTGCCCGAGTACGAGATGTAACCCACCGCGCCGCCGTAGGGGCCCCGACGCGTCGGCTCGAGCTCCTCGATGATCTCCATGGCCCGGATCTTCGGCGCACCGGTGAGGGTGCCCGCGGGGAAGCACGCCGCGAGCACGTCGAACGCATCCTTGCCCGGTTCGAGGCGACCGCGCACGTGGCTGACCAGGTGCATCACGTGCGAATACCGCTCCACCACCATGAACTCCGAGACCTCGACGGAGCCGATCCGGCTGACCCGGCCCACGTCGTTGCGCCCCAGGTCGACCAGCATGACGTGCTCGGCGCGCTCCTTGGGATCGGCACGCATCTCGTTCGCGAGCCGTGCGTCCTCCTCCTCGGTCCGTCCGCGCGGGTGGGTACCTGCGATGGGCCGCTCTTCCACGCGGTCGTCCTCGAGGCGCACCAGGACCTCCGGCGACGAGCCGACGATGCTCGTCTTGCCCAGCCGCAGGAAGAACAGATACGGCGAGGGATTGATCGTGCGGAGCGCCCGATACACCGTGAACGGATCGGCCCGCAGCTCGGTGTCGAGTCGCCGCGAGATCACGATCTGGTAGGCGTCGCCGGCCGCGATGAAGTCCTTCGCCCGGCGTACCCCGTCCATGAACGTCGCCTGATCCATCGTCGAGGTAAAGCCCTCGTCGCCTAGCGCCACCAGCGGGTCGACGGGCGGCAGGGTGAGCGGAGCGGGGGACCGGGCGGGCCGCCTCAGGTTGCCCAACAGCATGCCGATCTTCACCGCCGCCGCGTCGTACGCCCGGTCGAGGGAGGCCGGGTCGGTCTTGGTGATGTGGGCATTGGCGATCACCAGCAGCCGGTGGCGCAGGTTGTCGAAGACCAGCAGGCTGTCGGTGAACATGAACACCGCGTCGGGAAGCTTCTGGTCGTCCTTGGCCAGCGTGGGCAGCCGCTCCACGTGCCGGATCATGTCGTAGGACAGGAAGCCGACCGCGCCGCCCTGGAAACGGGGCAGTCCGGGCACCGGAACCGGCTTGAACCGGGCGAGCAGACCGCGCAGGGATTCGAACGGGTCCCGACCGGGTAGGAGCTCCGTGGTCCCGTCGGCCCGCCGGACGCTGACCCGGCTGCCCTTGGCGGTGAACACCAGGTGTGGGTCGGTGCCCAGGAACGAGTAGCGTGCCCACTTCTCGCCACCCTCGACCGATTCGAGCAGGAACGCGTACGGGCCGGGCCGCAGCCGCAGGAACGCGGAGAGCGGAGTGTCCAGGTCCGCGGCCAGCTCGGCGAAGATCGGGATCAGGTTGCCCTGTCCCGCTAGGGCGTGGAACTCCTCACGCGTCGGGGAGAGCGGAGGCAGGCCGGGGCCCACCGTCGACATGGATGGCCGCTCAGGCGTTGGCGTCCAGCTTCTTCTTGAGCTGGGCCTTGGGCACTGCGCCGATCACTTGGTCGAGCACCTGGCCACCCTTGACGAACAGGATGGTCGGGATGGACCGGATACCGTACCGGGCAGCCAGCGCGGGCTGCTCGTCCACGTTCACCTTGGCGAGGGTCACGGCGCCGTTGCCCTCGCGCACCAGCTCTTCGAGGGTCGGCGCGATGGCCCGGCAGGGTGCGCACCACTCGGCCCAGAAGTCCACCATCATGAGCTCGTTGTGCTTACCCAGTTCCGTGTCGAAGCTGGCCTCAGTGAGATGGAGCGTGGACTCGGCCATGGATCGAGGATCTCCTTGTCGTCAGATGCCCTGCGGGACAGCGGGTGAGAGTTCCATAAAAAACGCAGAGCTACGCTAGCATAGGCCCCGGACCATCGCAAGTTAGGCCCCGGCGCTGAGCCTCCGCTTCGACGCAGGCCGCTGTCGCGGCCGCCGAGCAGCGTCGCCCAATCCTCCGGGCGGCCGACGGTCCGGGGCACTGGTCCTGACAGTGAGCGTCACTGGACGGACGTCCGCCCGTTGTCACTCTGGCCCAGCCGGCCGAGAAAACAGGTCAAGACAGCCCGAAAGCCTTGAATCCATGACATCTCCTCCTGTGGCTTGCACATGCCCTCCAACCCGGCAGAAAACCTCGGTTGGTAGGGGGTTTGCAGTAGATGCACCCCCCTGCGGAGCCCCAGCGGGCCGTCGTGGTGCGGCCTGGGGGGTGCGGGGTGAACTTCAGCCGGGAGGACGAGCGAGTGGGCAAGGTCATGGTGGTCGACGATGCACTGTCGGAGCTGAAGGTGATCGAGGGCATCCTGAAGTCGGCCGGTCACCAGGTGGTCTCGTATCAGGACGGCGAGCAGCTCGAAGACCGCGTCGTGGAGGAGCGGCCCGACGTGCTCCTGCTCGATATCGTGATGCCCAAGCGCAATGGCTACGAGGTGCTCCGCGGTATCCGCCGCGATCCCCGCACCAAGGACACCCCGGTGGTCTTCGTTAGCTCGAAGAATCAGGAGAGTGACCGGCTATGGGGCCAGCGGCAGGGTGCCGCGGACTACCTGGCCAAACCGTTCACCGCAGAGCAGCTCCTCGGTGTGGTCCGCCAGTTCGTGAAGTAAGGCCATGGCGCAAGCTCCCGGCGGCCTCGCGCTCCCGTCCGCGCCCCCGGAGACCCCTCCGGCGGTCCGCGCCTGCCTGTTCGCGGTCTCGGGCTCGCGGTTCGCGGTCGACGTGCGCAGCGCGCGAGAGGTGGCGGTGTTCGACGAGCTCACCGCGGTCCCGCGCGCTCCGCGCCAGCTCCTCGGAGTGGCCAATCTCCGCGGTACCGTGGTCCCGATCGTCGACGTCGGCCCCTTCCTGGGCCTTCGCGACCTGCGGCCGGCTCGCAGCGTGCGTACACTGGTCCTGCGCGACGGCGCTCTTCTCGCCGCGGTCGCGGTCGATGCCGTGCTCGGGCTCGAGCCGTTCGACGACGTGCTCACCCCGGAGGGCGGGGCTCCGGCGGGCCATCGTCCCCACCGCCTCGTCGCGGGATGGCTCACCTGGGCCGGCGAGACGCTGGCGCTGCTGGACGTCCCCCGGATCCTGGCCGTCCTGCGATCCACGCTCGGCGGGGAAGAGCCCGCCCGGAGGGCCGAGACATGAACCGTAGAGACTTCCTCGGGATACTCGCCGTCGGCGCGACGGGTGGCATCCTGGCCGAGTCCGCGGCGGCGGCTCAAGGGATCGCCGCCGGAGAGATCCGGATCGGGATGAGCGCTGCGTTCCGCGGTGCCGCCGCTGGTCTGGGCGCCGAGCTCTATCGGGGCGCCCAGGCGTACTACAGCGAGGTCAACGCCCGCGGCGGGGTGTTTGGACGGCCGATCTCGGTCGTGGCGCTCGACGACAGCTACAATCCCGAGCCCTGCATCCGGAACACGATCCAGCTGCTCGATCGCGAGAAGGTCTTCTTCCTCTCCAACTACGTGGGTACGCCGACACTCACGCGCGCCCTGCCCGTGATCAAGCAGTACGCGGACCAGCACGTCGTCCTCGTCGGCAACTTCACCGGCGCGCAGCCGCAGCGCGAGGCGCCGTACGCCGACCAGGTCTTCAACGTGCGGGCGTCCTATCGGCAGGAGATGCAGGCGCTGGTCGAGCGCTTCTGGCAGACGGGCGCACGCCGCTTCGGTGTGTACTACCAGATCGACGCGTACGGGCGCAGCGGTACCGACGGCGTCGCGCGGGCGCTCGCCGCGCGCAATGCCCGGATCACCGCGGAGGCCACCTACGTCCGTAACGCGACCTTCGACGAGGACATGAGCATCGCGGTCGCGTCGCTGCGGGAGGCCGGCTGTGACGTCGTGCTCTGCACCGGCGCCTACCAGGGTTGCGCCGCGTTCGTGCGATCGGCCCGCGACGCGGGCTTCATGGTGCCGATCTCCAATGTCTCGTTCGTGGGATCCGACGCCATGCTCGCCCTGCTCGTGAAGCACGGCCGGGCCAAGGGCCGAGACTACACGCGGGGCCTCATCAACTCCCAGGTGGTGCCAAGCTACGACGATACCGCCCTGCCGGGAGTGGCCGAATACCGGGTCTTGATGGACAAGCACAACCCGTCGGTGCCGGAGGGGATCCGCGATGCCGGCTACGTGCCTCAGAAGTACAGCTTCATCAGCCTCGAGGGCTACGTCAACGCGCGGGTGATCACCGAAGCGCTCCGGCGGGCCGGGGCCGGCGCCGGTCGCGCGGCCTTCCGTCAGGCCCTCGAGTCGTTGCGCGGGCTCGACGTGGGGATCGGAGCGCCCGTGACGTTCACGCCCGAGCGCCATCAGGGCCTAGACAGCGTGTACTTCACCCGGGTGGAGGGCGACCGCTGGGTGCCGATCGTGGACTGGTCGGCGGCGGTCAAGGTCTGAGGACTCGATGAGCGGCATGAAGCGGGTCTGGAGGAGGCGCGCGATGAACAAGAGCGCGGACGGCGGCCCTGCCGGCGGCGAGCACGTGGCCGGCTCGAGCCCGGCTCATCGAGTACGATTCGGCCTACTGGGCAAGATCACGCTGTTCCTGGTGCTCGTCCTCGTGCCCCTCGCCGCGGTGAGCTGGACGGTCGCCTACCGATCGCTCCAGGACAGCCTGACCCGGGAATTCACGGACAAGGGTAGCGCGATCGCCAACAGCCTCGCCAGCTCGGGGGCCGACCTCATCGTCAATCGCGACGCGTCGACCGTGCAGGCGCAGGTCGACGAGTTCGCCAAGATCACGGGCGTCGCCTACGTGATGGTCTACGACCCGCAGCGGGGCTTCATCGCCCACACCTTCGCTCCGATCGTACCGAAAGGCATCGTCGAGAAGAACGTGGTGCCGGGGCACTCTCCCCGGCCACAGGTCCGCGAGATCACCTACCCCGATCCACGTACCGGCCGCCTGCGCGAGATCATCGACATCGGGGTGCCCATGCTCGGAGGCCAGCTCGGCACCGTGCGGGTGGGCATGGACAAGTCGATCATCACCGCGTCGGCGGTCCAGGCCGGAAACTTCCTGCTACTGGTATTTGGCGGGATCGCGGTCGCGGCGGGCTTGGCCGGGATCATCTTCGCCCAGCGGATCACCCGGCCGGTCAACGCGCTGATGGCCGGCGCCGAGCGCGTGGGGCGCGGCGATCTGTCGCAGCTGGTGTCGGTCACTTCTCGTGACGAGATTGGCCAGATGACGGTTACCTTCAACGAGAGCATCGTGCGCCTGCGGGCCCTCGTACAGACCGAGACCGACCGAGACGAGGAGCGGCGCAAGCGCGAGGACCTGCAGCAGAACATCATCAAGTTTCTGGACACGGTCGTCGAGATCGGCAAAGGCGATCTGACGCGACGCGGCGAGGTGACGTGGGACGTGCTCGGTAACGTGGTCGACGCCATCAACCTGATGGTCGAGGAGATCGCCACCGTCGTCGGGGACGTGCGCCAGGCCGCCCTGCGGGTCAGCGCCGGGTCCCAGGACACGATCACGATCACGGGTGAGCTGGCGGTGGCCGCGCAAGCCCAGTCCCGCGACGCGTCCAGCGTCACGCGCTCGGTGGCGGACGCGATGGGCTCGGTGCGGCAGGTGGCAGAGAGCGCAGACCAGAGCGCGAAGGCGGCGCGTCAGGTGCTGCAGGCGGCCAGCAAGGGCGGGGAGGCGGTGCGCAACAGCCTCGCGAGCATGCAGCAGATCCGGTCCGAGGTACAGACGATCTCCAAGAAGATCAAGTCGCTGGGCGATCGGTCGCTCGAGATCTCCGAGATCGTGAACACCATTCAGGACATCGCGGCCCAGACCCATCTCCTCGCGCTCAACGCCTCGATCGAGGCCGCCGGAGCCGGCGAGGCAGGTCTCCGGTTCTCGGTGGTGGCCGACGAGGTCCGCAAGCTCGCCGAGCGGGCGACCCAGGCCACCCGCGACATCGGTACCCTGATCAAGGGGGTGCAGATGGAGACGCAGGAAGCGGTCATGGCCATGGAATCGGGAACCCATGAGGTGGAGTCGGGCTACGAGGTGAGTCTCAAGGCGGAGGCGGCGCTCCAGGAGATCGGCAAGATCTCGCAGACGTCCTCGGAGCTCGCCGCCGAGATCTCGCAGGCCTCCCAGCAGCAGGTCCGGGGCGCGGAGGCGATCGCGGGCGCGGTGCAGGCGATCGCGGGCGCGGCGGTAAAGACGGAGCAGGGAGTTCAGCAGAGTCGTCGGAACGTCGAGCAGCTGGCTCATCTCGCCGGGGAGCTCACGGTCAAGCTCTCTCGCTTCAAGCTGGGGAGCTGAGGCGCCGAATGGCGGATCGACGCGAGCGCGAGTTGATGCTGGGCATCTTCCTCATGGAGGCCTGGGATACCGCCGGGGCCCTCGAGGAAGGGCTGAGCCAGCTTGCGGGAGACGACGCTCCCTCGGCGGAGACACTGGCGCCGCTCGTGGTGCTCGCGCACCGCCTGAAAGGATCCGCGGCGCTCTACGGTTTCCCGGGCGTATCCGAGCTGGCCGGGGCTGCCGAGCGCCTGCTGCAGCGGGCGTCGGTCGCTTCTGTCGAGGAGCGCGACCGCGGCGCTGGGTTCCTGGACGGCCTGGTAGGGATGTTGAAGGAGGTATTCGACGGTATCAGCGCGGTCGGAGTGGAGGACGCGGCCCGGGTTGGCGAGTTCAAGGCCCGCTATCCCGCCTTTCTCGTCTCCGTGCCCAGCGAGGCGCCGCCGGCGCCACCCATGGTTGCGCCGGCCCGCGCCGCAGTGCCCGAACCGGTCCGGTCGCCAATCTCCATCGCGCTCGTCCGGTTCTTCGCCGACGACCGCGAGGTGCTGGAGTACTTCCTGCCCGAGGCCACCGAGCATCTCGAGACGATGACCACCGCCCTGCTGGCGGTCGAGGGCGGCGCGCGGGACGAGGAGACGCTGGCGACGGTCTTCCGTGCGGTCCATACTCTCAAGGGAGCTGCCTACACGGTCGGGTGCGCGCCGATCGGCGATGCCGCGCACCAGATCGAGGATCTGCTAGGAGCGGTTCGCGAGGGCCGGCTCGGCCTGACCCCCGCGGTGACCGAAGCGCTGTTCGTGGGAGCGGCCGCGATCAAGCAAGTACTGCAGAGTGGTGCCGCAGTCTCGGAGGATACCGCACTTGCCCTGGAGGGTGCCACGCAGGACCTCCACGTCATGGTGGCATCGGCGCTCGTCGGCAGCCCACCCTCGGCACCGGTGGCGGAGGACGCGGCCTCCTCAGTGGCCGCGGCCGGACCGGACGAGGGAGTCGCGTCGGGTACCATCGTCGAGCCAGTGGTGCCGGTGGCCCCATCGGCTCCGCCGCTCGCGCCGGTCCTGCCCGGATTTGTGCGACCGGAGTTCCTCGCGCGGCTAGAGGCGCTGCCCCGGCCCACGCTCCGCTCAGCCGCCGCTTCGACCGGGCCCAGCATTCGCGTGGCCGTCGAACGGCTCGACGCGCTGATGAACCTGGTCGGCGAGCTGATGATCGCCCGAAGCCGCCTCGACCGCCGCCTGGCTCAGCTCGACGAGGTCAGCCAGCTGCTCCTTGCCAGTCGGACGCGGCTCGGGCAGGCCGGACGGGACTTCGAGTTCCGGCGACACGCTCTCGGGATGCCGCCGGGCGTGACCCAGGACGGAGCGCCGGAGCGCGACGAGATCGGCGACCTCCGGGATCTGTCCGCGCTCTTCGCCGAGCTCGAGTTCGACCGCTACGACGACGTCAACATCCTGGCGCGCAGCGTGGCGGAGATGTCGGCCGACGTCGGCGAGGTCCAGAGCCAGCACGCGGCGATCCTGCGAAGCGTCCGGGAGGACACGGCCCAGATCCAGCGTCTGACGGCGGCCCTCCGCAAGGAGATCACCCGCGCGCGCATGGTGCCCATCGGGCGGCTCTTTACCCGGGTGGCCCAGCAGGTGCGCGAGGCGGCCCGCGCCACCGGCAAGACGGTCACGCTGACCCTTCGAGGCGAGACGGCGGAGGTCGACAACAGCGTCATCGAGCAGGTCGCGGATCCACTCCTGCATCTCATCCAGAACGCGATCGGGCACGGGATCGAGCCGGCTGCCGAGCGCGAGCGCCTCGGCAAGCCCGCCCAGGGTCGCCTGACACTCTCGGCCTCGCAGGCGGGAGGCTTCGTTCTCGTCGAGGTCGAGGACGACGGGCGTGGGATCGATGCGAGCGTCCTGCGGCGACGCGCGGTGGAGCAGGGCCTGCTCCCGGCCGCGGAGGCCGCGGCGCTCTCGGACCGGGACGCTCTCAACCTCATCTTCGTCACCGGGTTCAGCACAGCGGCGGCGGTGACCCGGACATCCGGGCGAGGCGTGGGACTCGACGTGGTGCGAACCAATGTCAGCCGACTCAACGGCGAGATTCATGTCGAGACCGAGCCCGGCCGCCTGACCCGATTCGTGCTGAAGCTGCCCCTCACGGTGGCCATCGCCGACGCCTTGATGGTTCGGTGCGGCCCCGAGACCCTGGCGTTCCCGCTCACCGCGGTGAGCGTGATGCGGCCGGTTGCCCCCGCCGAGATCATGGGCTCGGACGGCCGAGAGTGGGTCCGACTGGACGATCAGGTCATCGATTTGATCCGGCTCGACCGGGTGCTCGGCCTCCGGGCCAGTCCACCGCCCATGCGCATGCCGGTCGTCGTGCTGCGAGGCGGCGGGAACCCGTTCGGAGTGATCGTCGACGAGTTGCTCGGGAAGGAAGAGATCGTCATCAAGAACCTAAGCGTGCTGCTGGAGGGGGTCGGCCCGTACTCCGGGGCCACGATCTCCGGCGAGGGGCGAGTGATCCTGCTCCTGGATCCGACTCTGCTGCGGGTGGCGGCCGCGAAGACCCTCCCGGCGATGTCGGCGGTCTCGTCCCGTGAAGAGGAGCGGGGGACCGACAATACGGAAGAGCGGCCGCGGATCCTCCTCGTGGACGATTCGGTCAGCATTCGGAAGTTCGTGGGACAGATGCTGGAGAAATCCGGGTTCGACGTCCTCACCGCAGTCGACGGACAGGATGCGATCCAGCAGCTCACTGAGCAGACGGTCGACACGATCATCACCGATCTCGAGATGCCGCGGATGAACGGCTACGCCCTGATCGAGGATCTGCGGCGCCGGTCGGTCACTCGGGACGTCCCAGTGATCGTGCTCACCACGCGGGCCGGGGCCAAGCACGTCAACCTCGCACGACGTCTGGGTGTCCGACACTACGTGGCGAAGCCGGTCGAGGAGCAGAGCTTCGTACGGCTCGTGAGGTCGGTCGCGACCGCGCCGGAAGCGGCCCTCTCCGTCTCCGAACGCGCCGGGACGATGGCGGAGTAGCCGGTGGCCAACGCGAAGGTCCTCGTGGTGGATGCCAATCAGGACAGCCGGGCCGCCCTCGCCCACGCCCTGACCGACGCCGGCTACGAGGCCGCGGTGGCCACCAGCGGGTCGTTCGCGCTGACCATGCTCGAGTGGGAGCAGCCCGACCTCATCGTGAGCTACGCGAAAGTTCAGGACATGGACGGCTATGAGCTGTTCACGATGGTCCGGCGTGACCCGGCCACCAAGGACACGCCATTCCTCCTCCTGGCCGGGCGCGATCGTCCCATCGCCTTGGCCGCGACCGAGGCCGGCGTGGACATGACGGTGACCGGCGACTTCACGCTGACCACCGTGATGAGCCGCATCAAGGAGCTCCTGGGCGACGAGCCGGCCGCCCCCGCCGCCAAGCCACGCTCCGAGCCCCTGGCCGCCACACCGTCCAAGGCGCCGGCGAAGATGCCCGCTCGACCCGCCGCCAGCCCACCCCCCGTGGCTGCGGTGCCGCCGCCGCCCGCTCCCGCTACCCCACCGGTGAAGCCCGCGGCCGAGCCGGCCCGAAGCAGCTTCCAGGGCTCGCTTGGGGTGATGGACTTGACCGAGCTGACGCAGGTCATCTCGCTCGGCGTCAAGACGGGCGAGCTTCTGCTTTCCCTGTCGAAGGGCGAGGGGATCATCCTGTTCGATGCGGGTCGGGTCGTGCACGCGGAATTCGCAGGGCGCTCGGGCGAGCCGGCATTCGCGGCGATGGTTGCCGCCTCCCAGCGGGAAGGCGAGGCGCGCTTCTGCTTCAACCGAGCGGCTCGCGAGGCGGTGGCCGGCCGACCTCGGACGATTTCGCGAAGCGTGGAGCAGCTTCTCCTGAGCGTGGCTCAGGAGATGGACGAGACAAATGAACGCGACGCCGGGAGCCGAGAGGCGGCCAGCACCCGCACGTCGCGGACCGGAGAAGCCTAGCTCATGCCCAAGGTGCTGGTGGTCGACGACAGCCTGAGTGTCCGCAAGGTGGTGCAGCGGGCGCTTGAGTCTCGACGTATCGAGGTGCTGTCGGCCGCGTCGGGAAGCGAGGCCCTCGAGCAGATCGGACGCGAGGCGCCGGACCTGATCGTCTGCGACGTCATCATGCCGGACATGGACGGCTACCAGATCTGCGACTTCGTCAAGAAGCACGAAACGCTCGGCCACACGCCCGTGCTGCTGATCTCGGGCATCGTCAACGGGACCGTGCTCGAGCGCGCCGCCAAGGTGCGTTCCGACGACGTGATGCGGAAGCCGTTCGCGGCGGAGGAGCTGCTCCAGCGGATCGAGAGCCTCCTGGCCATCCAGAGTCGGCCGCCGGTCGTCGCCACGCCGGCCCCGGCGCCGGCGCTGGCCGTGCCGCCCGTCAAGCGACGCGAGCCTGCACCGGAGCGCGTTCCGGTCGTGCCGGCGAGCGCGGTGCCTCCGACGGACCTCAAGGTCCTCCTCGACAGCGTGGCCCAGCTGCCCGGCGTGTCCCTGACCGCGCTGATCGACCGTGAGGGCGCTCTGATGGAGGCGGCCGGAGGGCTGCTGCCGGAGGCGGCGCTCGCCGGCGCGCTCGCGTCTTGCCTCGTCGATTCCACCGGCGGGGTAGGGCAGGCCCTGGCCCAGGGTCGCCTGCAGAGCGTGATCCTCGAATACGAGGCCGGGGTGGTGCTGCTCAATGCGGTCGGCGAAGGCGCGATGCTCGCCGTGGTCCTCGGCGATCCGGCCGTCCTCGGTAAGGTCCGTTACCACGTGAAGAAGGCCCTCCCGGACCTGGTCCGGGCGGTGTGAGGCAAGCGTCCATGAGAACGTCCTACAATTCGATCTCCAGCGCCCGGCGGTTCTCATCGTGGCTGATGGTGGTGCTGGGGCTGGCTGCGTACGTCGGGCTCCTCTACGGGCTCACCATGCTGCCGCTGCAGTTCGAGGTGCCGCTCCCGTACTGGGGCGTCGCGGCCGTTCCGCCGCTCGTATACGGCCTGCTGGTGGTCCTCTGCGTGCGCTGGCCCTCACCCTTGAGATGGCTCGTGGGGACCGCGCTGCTGAGTGGCCTGCACGTCCTGCTGGGCCTGGCCCGCGGTCCGGTCTCCGCCTTGCTCGACCCCTCCCTCGTCGGGCGGCCGCTGCCGTGGGTACTGCCCCCGCCGCTACCCGAGCTCGTCGGATTGATCCTGCTCCTGGTGCCGCTCCGCGACCTTCTTCGGGCGCGCCCGCGTTCGGCGCGAGAGCGGACGTCGGGCCCCGGGCGCGCGCCGACCCCGGTGCGTGGTCGGACCGCTCCGTTGCGGCCGATGCAGCCCGTCCCGGCCGAGAGCCGCTACCCGCCGAGCGAGTCGGCGACCACGCCTCAGGTCGAGGCCTCCCCGGTGCCGGTCGTGCCAGCGGCTCCTCCGGTCCCGCCGGTGCCGACTCTCGATCCTGACCCGATGGATGAGGTGCGCAGACGCCGGGCGGCGGCACGGGCCGAGCGCCGCCGCGAGGCCGAGATTGCGCGTCCCCCTCGACGATCGGATGTGGTGCTGAAGATCGCGCTCGACCGGATCATGGACCAGCTACCGCCGGGCACGTTCCTCGCCCCCGAGGACGAGGTGGCGGCGAGCCTGAGCGATCCCGGCTACCTGCTCATTCCTGGGCAGCTCGTGGTCACGCAGCTCTCGGAGGGTATCGCGAGGGTGGCATGGAGTGACATCGTCGATCAGTTCCCCCCGCGGCTCATCGGGCTCGGCGGCGAAGAGATCAGCGAGCACCTCGGCGACGGGCTTCGCCTGCCGCTGGACGAGGTGGTTGGCCAGCTGCCGCACGACTTGTTCACCGCAGATACCGCCGAGGTCGAACTCTCGGGTCTCGACCGGATCCCGGTGCCGTTCCATCCGATCGAGCAGTCGGAGCCGTCCCCGAGCGCGACGGCCCCCATCGTCCCGGAGGGACGGCCGACGCCAATCGTCGAGCGGCCGCGGGTAGCGCCTGCGGCGACTCCGGAGCGCGTTGTTCCGGAGCCCCCGCTCGCGCCCCCGATCACGCCGTCGACGGTCTCCGTACCCGAGAGGCTGTCGCCCTCGATCGTGGAGACGGTTGTCTCCGCGCCCGAGCCGGAGCTGTCGCCCGACCCGGTCCGCGTCCGTGAGCCGGAGCCGGTTGCCGCTCCGGCGCCTGCTCCAGTCATCGACGAGCCCACCGTGCGCGTCTCCTTCGATCGGGTGGCCGTCGACCTCCCGGCGGAAGCGTTCCGCGGGCCGTTGGATCAGGTGGCGGCGCGGATGCAGCACCCAGGCGTCCTGCTTGTCCCGCTGTCGCGCGTTCTCCCGCAGCTAGGGGAGGGCCTGATCCAGGTGGGCTGGGACGTGGTCGCGCCGCAGTTTCCGCGTGAGCAGATGGCCGTGTCGGATGCCGAGATGACCGAGCGGCTACCGAACGGGATCCAGCTACCTCTCGACGAGGTCATCCGTCAGATCTCTCCCGATCTGTTCATGACGGGCGGTCCGGCCGTCGACGTGAGAGGGCTCGAGAGTTTCCCCGCGCCGTTTCAGCCCCTGCTCTCGGACCCTGCGCCCGAGCCGGCGCCGACCGCCCCGCCGGAATCCCCCGCGCCGATCGCGGCGGCCGTGCCCGAGCCGGCACCGGTGGCGGAGCCGTCGCCCGTTTCGAGCCACGAGATCCTGCCCGAGCAAGCCCCGGTATCGGTATCGGTGGCCGAGCCCGTTTCCGCCATTGTGGCGGAACCGTCTCTCGTGGTGGAGCCGCCGCCCGGGCCGGTTGAAGATCTCCCCGAGAGCACTCCGATCGAGGTAGACATTCCGCCCGTGGCGGAGCCGGTCGCCCCGCCTCCGTCGATCGCTGCGGATTGGCCGCCGGTGTCCCGCCCGGCGCCGACCGTCGAGCTGCCGCCCGTCGCCACCGAGCCGGCTCTGCCGGTCACGCCTCAGGTTCCGATCGAGGTGCCGAAGCCCCGCTGGACCGAGTCGGTTCTTCAGCCGGTCGTGGCGCCGCCCGTGGAACGGGCCGTGCCGGTCCCGACGAGGCAATGGCCGGTCGCTCCGCCCGTCGAGGCGGGACCCGTTCCCGCGCTCTCGGATCCGGCGACGACTGCCGAGACCCGGCGCATCCTTGCCCTGCTCGCCCCCATCGCTTCGTTCGAGGCGACCGTCCAGTCGATGGAAGGAGTGACCGTGTTCGCAATGGCCGCACCCACCGTGACGCCGGAGACCGCCATGGCGGCCACGGGGTTGGCCCTGCCCTTGCTCACCGAGCGTCGCGTCCCGTGGCCCCTCGACCAGATCACGCTCCGTGGTCCCGAGACGGCGCTGGTCCTGACGCCGCTCACGCCGGCCAGCGCGCGCGGACCGGTGCTGGCAACCACGGCCGCTCGCGGCGGGGCCCTGGCCCTGCTCGAGCTGCTCTGTCAGCGAGCCGCCGCCCAGGGGAGTCGAGGGGTGACGATGCCAGCGGGCTCGCCGCCCGGCGAGCGGGGTCGGAGTCTCGTCCCGGCGCCGGTGTCGGCCCAGCTCGCGCGCCACGCATCGAGTTTCACCGCCTACGGTCAGGTCACCGCGTCGGTGCTCCGTGATACCGAAGGCGAAGGCGTCTTCTACTTCTTCCTGCCGCCGGGAGTCGACGTATTTGCGGTGGGAGCGTTCGCGCAGGATCTCCAGGCCGTCATCAGGAAGGCTGCGGGGTCCGGCGCCGTGTTCCGCACTGCCGTACTGCGATCCGGGAACACGCTCGTGGTCATCCAGCCCGAGGAGGTCGGGCATGGTCGGTCGATCGTGGTTGTCGCGGGCGGGGAGGTGACCCGACCCGGCCTGGCCTACCGCCAGGTCGAGCGAGCGACCACGATGCTGGCCCAGGCCTGAGGCGATCGATGTCCATCATCAACTACGCGCAGAAAGAGATCAGCTTCAAGGTCGTGTACTACGGCACCGGAGTCGCGGGCAAGACCGCCAACCTCCAGTACATCTACCGGGGGCTGCCGGACGTGAACCGCGGCAACATGGTGTCCCTCGCGACCGGAGACGATCGGACACTCTTCTTCGACTTCTTGCCGGTGTCGGCGGTGACGGTACGGAACTTCGTGGCGAAGTTCCAGCTCTACACCGTCCCCGGGCAGGTGTACTACAACATGACCCGCAAGCTGGTTCTGCGCGGCGTCGACGGCATCGTGTTCGTCGCGGACTCGCAGTGGGACCGGCTGCGCGAAAACGTCGAGAGCTTCCGAAACCTCGAAGAGAATCTGAAGGAATACGGGTACAATCTTGATGAGATTCCCTACGTGATCCAGTACAACAAGCGGGACCTGCCCAACGTGGCGCCGGTGGAGTACCTCGAGTACCTGCTGAACCGCAGGGGCCGGCGGGTCCCGTACTTCGAGTCGGTCGCCGTAGAGGGCAAGGGAGTCTTCGACACGCTGAACACGGTGTCGCGCATGGTCCTCGTCGCCGGTTTCGGACAAGAACAGGGGGCGCTCAATGAGTCTAAATGACAACCTGGCCATCCACGAGGAGGACGCGCAGCGGATCAATGGCGTCCTCCTGCACTTCCTCGGAGAGTCCGGGGCGATGGAGGCGCTGCTGATCGATCGGAGCGGACAGCTTCTCGCTCGAGGTGGCGCTTCGCGGTCGCTCGACACCGTTTCGCTGTCTGCGCTCGCGGCGGGCGCGTTCAGCTCGACGGCGGCCATGGCCCGCCTGCTGGGCGAGACCGAGTTCACCATGCTGTTCCACCAGGGCGTGAAGGAGAGCATCCACGTGGCCGCGGTGGACGAGCACGCCATCCTGCTCGCCATCTTCGACAGCCGGACCACGGTCGGCATGGTGCGCCTCTTCGCAAAGGAAGCCGGTACCGCCATCGGGGCCATCCTTGCGGAGACGCGGACGCGCCCGCAGCGTACCGGCGCGCTCGCCGCGCCGCTGCACAAGGACGAGGTGCAGTCTTCCCTCCGGGAGCGCCCGGTCTGAGCTGACGGACACCAACCATGGCCCAGATCGAGAGCAAGCCGTTGTCCCCGGAAGAGAAGCGCTCCCTGGCCGAGTCGGCCCGACTCTGCGAGATGATCGTGGAGGCCAACCCTTCGGATACCGGCGCGCTCGAGACCTTGAAGGAGATCTACACCAAGCTGGGTGATCGGGAGAATCTGTCCCGGGTCGTGGCGCGCCTCGCCGGCACGGTAGGCGGGCGACCGTCCGCAAGCGTGACTCCTTCGCCGGAGGTGTCGGCCGCGTCGGTGGCGACGGCCGTCTCGGTTCCCGCGCCGGTGGTCGACCTGGACCCGGCCGGAGACAACGGGATGGGGCGTGGGCCCGGCAAGCGAAGCGCCGCCGCGGTGGCGAGCGAGCGGCGGCAGGGCAGTCTGTCCCGGCTCGGCGATCGCCTCGTGGCCGAGAAGCTCATCACGACCGAGCAGCTCCAACGTGCTCTCGCGGAGCAGAAGGGAAGCGCGGACAAGCTGGGGACCATCCTGGTCCGTCTGGGCTTCATCACCGAGGACAGCCTGGTCTCGTTCCTGTCCAAGCAATACTCGATTCCCGCGATCACGGTCGCGCAGGTCGACCCGGATCCGGACGTATTGAAGCTGGTGCCGGAGCAGATCGCCAAGAAGCACAGCGTGCTGCCGATCAAGCGGATGGGAAACACCCTCACCCTCGCGATGGCCGACCCCACCAACGTCTTCGCGCTCGACGACGTGGGGTTCATGACCGGGCTGCAGATCCAGCCGGTGGTGGCCTCGGAGGCGGCGATCCGCAAGGCCTTCGAGCGGCTTTACGAGACCGGGGCCAGCGTCACCGACATGATGAGCGAGCTCGAGGAGGCCGACACCGACGTCGAGGTCGTGGAGGGGGGCGAGGAGACCTTCACCAAGGCCGACGTATTCGACCTGAAGGAGTCGGCCGACGAAGCTCCGGTGGTTCGACTCATCAACATGATCCTGACCGACGCGATTCGGCGAGGCGCCTCGGACATTCATCTGGAGCCGTACGAGAAGGTGTTTCGGGTCCGGTTCCGCATCGACGGCGTGCTCCACGAGATCATGACCCCGCCCAAGCGCCTGGAGGCGGCGTTGACCTCGAGGGTGAAGATCATGGCCACTCTCGACATCGCGGAGCGGCGGCTTCCCCAGGACGGCCGGATCAAGCTGCGCTATCACCAGCGCGAGATCGACTTCCGCGTCTCGACGCTCCCGACGATCTTCGGTGAGAAGACGGTCATGCGCATCCTGGACAAGGACGCGCTGCAGCTCGACCTGACTGCGCTCGGCTTCGACCCCTGGAGCATGGAGCAGTTCACCAAGGCCATCCACAGCCCCTACGGCATGATCCTGATCACCGGGCCGACCGGCTCCGGCAAGACCACGACGCTCTACTCGGCGATTCACACCATCAACTCGCCGGACATCAACATTATGACCGCGGAGGACCCGGTCGAGTACAACCTGAAGGGGGTCAACCAGGTCCAGGTCAACGACGAGATCGGGCGGACGTTCGCGGCGTGCCTGCGCAGCTTTCTGCGGCAGGACCCGGACGTGATCCTAGTGGGAGAGACACGAGACCTCGAGACCGCCCAGATCGGCATCCGCGCCGCGCTGACGGGTCACCTGGTGCTCTCGACCCTCCACACCAACGATTGCCCCTCGACCCCGGCGCGACTCCTGGACATGGGCATTCCCCCCTTCCTGGTTTCCTCGTCGCTGCAGCTGATCCTGGCCCAGCGGCTCGGGCGGCGCGTGTGCCGTGACTGCAAGGAGCCGTACGAGGCGACCGAGGAGAGCCTCGTGCCGTACGGGCACGTGCCCCAGGGCCTCGGCACGATCAACTTCTACAAGGGCAAGGGATGCCAGACCTGCAACTTCACCGGCATGAAGGGGCGGGTCGCGATCTACGAGGTCATGCCGATCACGACCGAGATCCGCGACCTGATCCTGCGCAACGCGACCACGAACGAGATCCAGGACGCGGCCTGCTCGCAGGGCATGAAGACCCTTCGCCAGAACGCGCTGCAGAAGGTGATCGACGGCGTGACGACGGTGGAGGAAGTCCTGCGGGTGACGCTCGGGACCTAGGTCGGGTCAGGCGGCGCCGGCGGTGCGCCAGGTGCCGCGGAGGCGGTCGACCGCCCGGCCGAGCGCGGCACGAACTGCCTCCATATTGACGTTTCGGTCCGCCACCAGCGTGACGTAGCCGACCGGGCTCCCCCCCACGAAGACGGTCCCGTCGTCGGCGGAGAAGAGGGCGGTCCGGAAGGCGCCGCGGTCCAGGCGAGAAGCCCCTAGCTCCAGCTCCCTTCCCAGCGTGGCCGCGAGCGCGGCCAGCGCTTCCACCGGAAAGCGGGGAGGCAGCTCGGACGTGATCACGAGCCCATCCGGGGTCACGATGAGCCCGCCCCGGACCCCGTCCAGCCTGATCAGCTCGAAGAGCGTCTCGCGGAACGCCTGGGCCCGCGACGAGGGTCGCGGGACCACGGCCCCGGGGTCGTGGGGCCCAGTCGAGTCGGAGGATATCGGCGAGTCGGCCATCGTCAGCCCTTGATGTTGAGATCGGTCCACAGCCGGCCCACCTGGACCAGACCCGCGCCGACCTCGATCTCGCGCGGCAGCGCGACCCCGAGGATCACTCCACCATCGCTCCGGATGAACGTCATCTCCGTCGAGCCCTCCACGACCCCGCGTCGCATCGCGCCAAGGCCGGCGCGCGCGAGGGTGGCGGAGGCGATCCGGTAGACCTGGGTCATGTGCAGGGAGAGCTGCCGTTGCCGATCCTCGCTGCCCTGCGCGAACACGAGCGTTCCGTCCGCGTGGATGAGGATCAGGTCGTGCGCGTTCTGCGGCAGACGGAGCCGCTCGGTATTGACCGCGCCGACCGTGGCCGCCGACACCGCGGCCGGCGCCGACCAGGTCGCGACCATCTCCTGCAGCGCCTTCGCCTCGGGGAAGTCGGGGAAGTACTGGATCGCCCGGTCGAGGAACGGCCGGCACCCCTCGATGTCGCCTTCTTCCAGCGCGATGCGGGCCAGCCCGAACAGGGCCCGCGGATGATAGGGGTCGAGGGAGAGCACCCGTCGGAACGAGGTCTTGGCCGCCGGCATCTCGCGGAACACCACGTGGACGTACGCGTCCAGCAGGTGCCCGACCGCGATGTTGGGGGAGACCCGCAGTCCCTCCGCGATGAGGTCCGCCGCCTCTTCGTAGCGGCCCTCGTGGCGGTACTGGTCGGCCAGCCGGAACATGGTCGCCGCGGACCGCGGCTTGACGAGCCCGGTGAGACCGCTCCAGGTGCGCTCGAGGAACGTGGCTAGTCCCACTCGCCGACCTCCCTCGTCCAGGGGTTGCCCATCCTGGAGATCATCGTTGACGATCATGATAACACGCAGCCCCCGAGGCGGTTTCAAACTCAGGAGCGTGGCAGGGGTTCCGCCGGGCGGCCCGCGTGGGGGCTCCGAACATCGGCGGGGCCCCGACCCACCGATGCTATAACTGCTCGCGCGGCCAGATACCATGCGCATACGCCTTGACGCGAGATCGCTGGTGGCCCTGCTGCCCGCGGGCGTCCTTTTCCTGGTCCTGGTGGCCGCCACCG
>Ga0310810_10001856_pt1 | contig 22399 bp, 18 predicted proteins | sample NCmetagenome_FD_207641 | JGI IMG/M metagenome (GOLD analysis project Ga0310810, IMG submission 207641) | Soil microbial communities from experimental microcosm in Duke University, North Carolina, United States - NC | ecosystem: Engineered > Artificial ecosystem > Soil microcosm > Unclassified ... | reverse complement strand
CATGGCGCGTGCAGACACTGATCACCTCCTTTCCGAAGCTCTGCGCGATAATGTCGAAGCGCAGAGCGCATCAGTTTCCGATGCGCTTCGTAGCGGCACTTATCGGAGCAGTGCCTGTGCCAGGGCCGCTTCTTCAAGAACTCGCGAAGACAGTTGTTACAAACAGTGGGATATGTATTTGGATCGTTCACGCCATTATTGAATCACGTTGGACAATGCGTGACAACGGATAATCGACCCCGAATACACACGTACCTGGAGCTACATCTAGATTAAGAGTCCGGTTCAATCGCGTGTGTTATTTCAGGCCTGGAACTCATGTGACGGGGCCGTTGCATGGGACAAATCGACGTTTTGGCCGGAAACCCCGTGTAAATCAACGGGTGAGGGAAGACGCTCCCTCCGCCAACCTCTTATTTCCCGTTGCCTCAGACCGTCGCCGCAGTCTCAAAAACACGTGTTGGGGGCCGGCATTGGCGGGCTTGATGATCCCTTGGAATAGTGCCGGAGTGCCTGAGTAGAAAGCGTCGAGGCTGAGGCGGGCAAGAAAACATGCAAACCTACGATTACATTGTTGTCGGCGCCGGTTCGGCCGGTGCCGCCGTCGCGAACCGGCTCTCGGCAGACCCGCGCAATAAGGTGCTGTTGCTCGAGGCCGGTCGAGCTAGCCATCCCTGGTCATTCATTCCGATCGGAATGGCCCGGCTGATCACCAACCCCGCAGCCAACTGGCTCTATTCCTCCGAGCCTGAGGCGAGCACCAACGGGCGCCGGCTTCCGGTGCCGCGCGGCAAACTGCTCGGCGGTTCCAGCTCGATCAACGGAATGGTGTTTGTCCGCGGTCAGGCGCAGGACTTCGATACCTGGGCGCAGATGGGTAACCGCGGCTGGAGCTACACAGAGGTCCTGCCATTCTTCAAGCGCATGGAAAGCTATGCCGGCGAGGGCGACGATGGCCTTCGCGGTCGCCAGGGCCCGCTGCGTGTCACGAATCCGGAACCGCGCGATCCGCTTTTCGCGACCATCATCAGGGCGGCCGCGCAGGTCGGCATCCCGCACAACCCGGATTATAACGGCGCCAGCCAGGCAGGCATCGCGATGAGTCAGGCGACGGTTTCCGGCGGTCGCCGCATGAGTACGGCGCGCTGCTATCTCGATCCGGTTCGCAACCGCCACAACCTGCATATCGAGACGCAGGCCTTGACCGAACGGCTGGTGCTCGACGGGAAGCGCTGTATCGGCGTCAGCTACTCCGTCGCTGGCGAGGTGCGCGAGGCTCGGGCGGGACGCGAGGTCGTGGTCAGCGCCGGCGCGTTCAACTCGCCGCAATTGCTGGAATTATCCGGCATCGGCCAGCCCGAGCGCCTGCGCAATCTCGGCATCGAGGTGCGCCATGAGTTATCGGGCGTCGGCGAGAACCTGCGTGACCATTATGTTCCACGCACGCGCTGGCGGGTCGGCAAAAAAGGCATCACCTTCAACGATCGGGGACGCGGTCTCGGTCTGGCGCACGAGGTGTTGCGCTACGCGCTGTTCCGGCAGGGCATGCTGGCGATGACGGGCGCCCCGATCCGCGCATTCGTGTGCTCGCGCGAGGGGCTGGAAGCACCGGACCTGATGTTGGGTTGGATTCCGATGCTAACTGAACCCAGCCCGCGAGGCCCGAGGATATCGCGGCAATCGGGTCTGACCCTTTACGCGCACGCGATGCGTCCGGAGAGCAAGGGCCACGTTCACATCACCGCCGCGGATGCGCGCCGGCCGCCGGCAATCAACTTCAACTTTCTGTCGTCGCCACCCGACGCGGAGTTGACGGTTCGCGCCGTCCGCATCGCCCGCGCGATTATGACCGCTCCCGCCATGCGCCCCTTTCAGGTGAGCGAAATCGTGCCGGGGGCCGACCGGACTACCGATGACGAAATCCTCGACTGGGTGAAGAAAGCGGCAGAGACCACCTATCACCCGGTCGGGACCTGCAAGATGGGCTCGGATCCGATGGCGGTCGTGGACGCGCAACTTCGCGTGCACGGGATTTCAGGGCTGCGGGTCGCGGACGCCTCGATCATGCCGACGCTCACATCGGGCAACACCAACGCGCCATCGATCATGATCGGCGAAAAGGCGGCGGACATGATGCTGAACGCTGTTGCTTGACCTTCCGGCAATGGACAAACGCAGGTAACGGCGGCTTTTAGCGCGCTTAGCTACCGCTACTCCAAGCGATGCGCTTCGACCCGCTGGCGTCGGGACTGCCGCGCAATGCGCTCGCCGACTGGATTCAGTTGCTGCCACCGCCACCGCGAGACCTGCAGTAGTTCACAGGGCACTCGGGGTCGTCGCTGGTCGGTACGCTGCGCAACTGAAGCACTTCTCCGCCCGAGCAATAAGAGGCATTGGTCACAACAAAGTCCATGAACGACGGGTAGTTAATGAAAACGAAGCGGTTTGCCGTGATCAGACCGTGCAGGCCAACACATGTGTAGGCTCGGGAATCGATTCCAGCGGCAACGGCGGAGGAGGTAAACGCCATCGCAACCACGATAAGGGCAAACCGCTTCATGAACTCAGTGCACTAACGAAATTCGCCGACCTCGCGCCAGACCCCGGCGACCGCCTCGCGCGCGGCTTTGGCCATCAGTCCGCTGTCATTGGCGATCGTGGTCAATCGAAAGCCCATCCGGATCATTCGCGCCGCATAGGCCGGATCGGCGCAATGGATGCCGGGGTATATGCCGCGGTCGCGGCACGCCGCCAGGACAACCTCGTACATCCCGAGCTGCTCGGCATCCTCGGTGTCGAGCTTGGGGGTCTTGCCGAGCGAGAACGCAAGATCGGCGGGGCCGACATAGATCGCATCGATCCCGGGCACGTCGAGGATCTCGTCGATGTGCTCGACCGCCTGACGGGTTTCGATCATCGGAATGACGAGGATCTCGTCGTTCGCGGTCTGCTGATAGGTGCCCGCCACGCCATACATGGCGGCGCGGATCGGCCCATTGCTGCGCTGCCCCTTTGGCGGATAGCGGCAGTAGGAAACGAGTGCCTGCGCTTCCTCACGCGTGTTCACCATCGGGCAGATGACGCCGTAGGCGCCGCCGTCCAGCACCTTGCCGACGATGCCGGGCTCGTTCCAGGGCACCCGTACCAACTTCGTCACGGGCAGCCGGTCCATCGCCTGAAAGCACTGGACCATCGTCTGGTAATCCTGAACGCCGTGCTGCATGTCGACGGTTACGCTGTCCCATCCGCACTGGGCCATAACCTCGGCCGAGAACCCGGAGGGGATTGCCAGCCACCCGTTGACCGCCGCCTTGCCGGCCTTCCAACGCTCCTTCAGCTTGTTGTCAGCCATGCCTCGTCCTCTCCGTTGTCGTGCAATCTCGCTGGGTCATCGAGAGGGCAGCCTAGCAAAGCGTTGGTAAGTGCGGCAAATGCGAGCCAAGCCGGCGACAAGCGAAGGTGCGTCGGCCCCAGCACCGCGTTTTCTGAACGGCCGCCCGGAAAGGGCTGCACTCTCGCCGTCCCGGAGAATAGCAACCCGTTGCTGGATCGGGATAGGCGTGCCACCGTCATGGGGCGAGACCGAGCATCGGCGCCCAGATTGCGCTACGGGTTCGGACTGTATTGGGCCTGCTTTGCGAGAGAGGAATGAAGCCCGCCCCTTTCGACTACCAAGCCCCGGCCACTCTCCGGGAAGCGGTGGATCTGCTCGCATCGGCTCCCGAAGCAATGGTAATCGCGGGCGGGCAGAGCCTGATGCCTCTGCTCGCCCTCCGGCTGGCAACACCCAGCCTGCTCGTAGACCTGCGTCGGGTTCCGGGGCTGGACGCGATTGCGATTGGCGATGATGGCATCCGACTGGGCGCCCGGGTGCGCTGGCGCGACATCGAGAACGATCCGCGCCTGGAGACTGCCCATCCCCTGTTGCGGGAGACAATCACTCAGGTAGCGCATTATCAGATCCGCAACCGCGGCACCGTCGGCGGCAGCCTTGCTCATACCGACCCGGCCGCCGAGCTGCCGGGCCTCGCCGTGACCTGCGAGGGGGAAATCACGCTTGCCGGCGTAGCTGGAACGCGGGTGGTACGCGCCCGCGACTTCTTCACAGGGCCGCTGATGACGGTCCGGCAGCGCGATGAGATTATAACGGAGCTGCATCTGCCGTTCTGGCCTAGCGGCCGACGCTGGGCGTTCCGGGAATTCGCTCAGCGGCAAGGTGATTTCAGCCTTGCGGGCGTCGCTCTGTTTTACGACGAAGATCAAGAGGGCCGGGTGGCTGACGCGCATGTCGGGGTCGTCGGCGCCAGCGATCGGCCGCAGCGGCTGATGGAAGTGGAGGCGTTGCTGAACGGCCGCTTCGTCGATGAACCCTTAATCCGCGAGGCGGCGGAGGCAGCGGCGCGGACGGTCGATCCACCGGAGGATCTGCATGCCCCGGCCGCATATCGCCGCGCCCTCGTCGCCACGCTTATCGAGCGCGGTCTGCGCAGCGCGGCACAGCACCGGAGTGCGTGATGCAGGTGAATTTCGAGCTTAACGGCAAGGCGGTTGCGGTCGATGTTGAGCCGCGGATGCATCTCGCCGATTGTCTGCGCGACGAGCTGCGACAGACGGGAACTCATCTTGGCTGCGAGCATGGGGTGTGTGGCGCATGCACGGTCATCATCGACGGCGCGGCAGTCCGCTCCTGCCTGATGTTGGCGGTTCAGGCTGAAGGCAGCAGCGTCGTCACGCTTGAGGGTCTCTCGACCGAGGAAGCGTTGACCCCGTTGCAGACCGCTTTCCGCAAGCATCACGCGCTCCAGTGCGGCTTCTGCACGCCCGGCATGTTGACCACAGCGCATGCCCTCCTTACCGATGAGCCGGATGCCGATGCCGACCGCATCCGCTCGGTGCTGTCGGGCAATTTGTGCCGATGCACGGGCTACATCCCGATCGTCGATGCAGTGCTCGAAGCTCGCGCGGCGTACCGGAAGACTGATAAGCCATGATCGGGACGAACCGTTACATCGGCAGCCCGGTCGAGCGGATCGAGGATTTGCGGTTTCTGCGCGGCCGAGGCGAGTTTGTCGGCGATCTGCAGCGCGAGGGAATGCTGCACGCGGCGATCCTGCGCAGCCCGATCGCGCATGGCCGAATTCGCGGCCTCGACTCGGGTCCTGCGCGCCATATTACCGGCGTTCGGGCCGTCATCACGGCGGCGGAGATCGGCGCGGTGCCGAGCATCCCGTTGCGCCTCCTTCCATTGCCGGGGACCGAGCGGTTCCTTCAGCCCGTGATCGCCGCCGATCGCGTGCGTTATGTCGGCGAGCCAATCGCGGTCGTTTTGGCGGATAGCGCTGCGGTCGCCGAAGACGGGGTCGGGGCGATCATCCTCGATCTCGAAGAACTGCCGCCGGTCCCTGATCGCCGGGCCTCGGGACGGCATGAAATCCTGTTGTTCGAAGAGAGCGGCACCAATCTCGGCATGACGTTTACCGGGGTCCTCGGCGATACTGAAGCGGCCTTTCGTGACGCTCCTTATGTCAGGCGTGAGTGCTTCGAGGTTCAGCGCCACACCGCGCTGCCGATGGAACCGCGCGGCGTCCTCGCCGAGTGGAATGGTGCGCAAGGACGGATGACAGTGCTCGGCGCCGCCAAGGTCCCGTTCTTCAACCGCGATACTCTGGCCGCGATGCTCGGGCTTGGCCCGGCGAGTGTCGACCTGATCGAAAACGATGTCGGCGGTGGTTTTGGCGCCCGGGGCGAGTTTTATCCCGAGGACTTTCTGATCCCATTCGCGGCGCGGCACGTCGGACGCCCGGTTCGCTGGCTCGAAGACCGGCGCGAGCACCTGACCGCGATGAACCACGCACGTCAGGCGGATTGCGAGGTTGAGATCGCCTGCCGACGCGACGGCACAATCCTCGGAATGCGCGGCGAGATCTTTGTCGACCTCGGCGCCTATATCCGCACCAACGGATTGATCCAACCGCGCACCCTTGCCCAATGCTTCAGCGGCCCTTATCGCGTGCCCAATGTGCACATGCTCGTGCGGGCCCTGCTGACCAACAAGACACCGTCCGGCACCTATCGCGGACCCGGCCGCTATGAGGCGTCGTTCTTCTGCGAGCGGCTGATCGAGCTGGCGGCGGGTGATCTTGGAATCGACAGCGCGGAGATGCGCCGGCGCAATCTGATCGGCGCCGCCGAGATGCCGTACAAGCTGGCCCGGCTGGAGCCCGGCGGCGCGGCGGTGGATACCGAATGCGACAGCGGCGATTACGGTGAGGCGCTCGAACGTTGCTTGACTGAGTTCGGTTGGGAGGAAAAGCGCAAATTGCAGGGCCGACTGATTGACGGGCGCTATCACGGCATCGCGGTCGCCTGCTTTATAGAGGGTGCCGGCGCCGGGCCGAAGGAGACGGCGCGGCTCGAACTGGAGCCCGACGGCAGCGTGGCGGTGTATGTCGGCTCGACGGCGGTCGGGCAAGGTCTCGAAACGGTAATGGCCCAGGTCGCCGCCGACACGCTCGGCATGCCAATCGACCTGGTGCGTGTGTTTCATGGTTCAACGCCGTATCTGAATGAGGGATACGGCGCGTTTGCTTCACGTTCGACAGTGCTCGGCGGCTCGGCGGTCTATGAGGGCGCGCAGTCGCTGCTCGAAAAGATACGGGCGGCTGCGGTCGCTCGCCTCGGCGGCCAGCCCGACGACATCGAGCTGGTCGACTGCCGCGCTCGTACGAGCGATGGTCGCTCGCTCTCCTTCGCCGATCTGGCGAGGGACGGTTTGCGAGTGGAAGCGACGTTCGCGAACAACAACAAACTGACCTACACCTATGGCTCGACAGCGGCGCATGTGGCGGTCGATCTCGGGACGGGCCATGTCGAGTTGCTCGACTTTCTGGTCGTTGAGGATGTCGGCCGCATCGTCAACCCGCTGACGCTCCATGGTCAGGCGATCGGCGGCGTCGTACAAGGGCTGGGCGGCGCGTTTATGGAGAACCTCGTCTACGATGGAAACGGCCAGTTGTTGACCGGCACGTTGGCCGACTACCTGATTCCGACAGCGAGCGACTTTCCGAAAATCCGTGCGATTGCCCTCGAGAACCACCCCTCGCCAAGCAATCCGCTTGGCGTGAAAGGAGCCGGCGAGGGACCGATCATCCCGGTCGGCGGATTGATGGCCAATGCCGTCGCCAATGCTCTGGCCTCGTTTGGGGCAATGCCGAACCAGCTGCCGCTCTCGCCCGCACGCGTCTGGCGTATGGGCCGTGAAGCTCACTTATCGGAGACGCCGACAGACATCGCGCCTTGATCGGCCCCTGCGCATCCAACCAGAACGACCGATCTGGCGGCCAGTTCTCCGACATCCGCGGCTTCGAGCTTGGTCGTCGATGGGGCCGTGTCATAGGCGATGTGGTTCGCGTCGAGGAATTCGCGGGCATTAATGTCTTTGGTGGCGAAATTGATGTTTTCGGGCAGCGTCAGGATCAACCCGGATGTCCCCGTCCATTCCGCAGCCGCCATGGTGTCGAGCTTTGACGAGACGATGCCAACCACATTGCCGCTGGAATCGAGCAACGGACCGCCGCTGCTGCCGGGCTGAACCGGCGCCGTCAGCTGGAGATATCGCGAGTCATCGTGGATGCCTGCCAGTGCCGATATGGCGCCGGTCGTAACTTGCGCGCTTTGCGTCAGCAGGCCCGCATAGGGAAACCCGACCACAACGACAGGATCGGCCCGGCGAATGCTGCTCCCGTCCCGAAATCGCAAAGCGGGCACCGCACTGGCTGATTGCACCCGGACGACCGCCAAGTCGTTGCGTTCGTCACTAACGATCGCCCGGCCATCTTGCCACTCGCCGGCGATGCGCAGACGGGGTGCGGTCGTACAACTCTTCACGACGTGGTAATTGGTCAAAAATTCGCCTGCTCCATTGATCGCAAAGGCGGTGCCGATGCCGGCGCGCTGAGGTTTGGGAGAAGTCGGAGCGAGAAGCCTCGTCGGTGCCTTATCCGTAACCGTTTCGGGGATCTTCGCCGGAGCGTCCGATTGGTTCGGCAACGCCCTTAGCCGCCTTGTTTGGGTAATTTGTCGCCGGGCCGTCGGCCGGACGCGCTCATGCGCGCCACAAGCCGAAACGCTCGACAGGCTTGCATTAGCACATTCGAGAGTGGCGGCGGCCGGTATGCCGATCGTGCCCAGCGTGAGGGCAATTAGGCTCACAGCTCCCCACACAGCCTTCATGTTGTGTTCCACCCGGCTCCAAAGGGCGGCCGCGCTCTGCTTCGCGCCTGTGCCGCGTCCGAAAAGGAAACATTCCCTTTAGGCAAAGTTCCCCGGCGGACCTTTTGAACCCGGTGAAATCCGGCGGGAATTCTCGCCAACCGCGCATCGCGTTGACATAGATCAATGGTTTCATTGAAACTGGAATATTCGCCTCGGCTGCTACACAAGGACCTTTCCCATAAGCGCCCGGTGAATTTTTGGCATCAACAAGGGAGACTAGCTCATGCAGCCGTTCAAATATCTGCCCGCTTTCGCCTCGTTGCTGGCCATTGCGGGTGCGGCCCCCGCAATCGCCCAAACTCAGAACCTGCCCTGGGTCCAGATGGAAACGATGTCGGTGAACGCAGGCATCGGAGGGCAGACCGGCGATGGCCTCCTGCACCTGCCCAATCTGGGAACCAACTGCAGTTACCCGTTCACGGTCTCGGGGTTCGGCGCAGGCATCCAAGTCGGCGTCTCAAAGGTGAGCGCGTCCGGACCGGTCGCAAACATGACCAGGGTCTCGGACCTTTCCGGCGATTACGGCGCGACCGAGGGTGAGGTGACGCTCTTGGCCGGAGCTGGCGGAAGCACGATGAAGAACCGCAACAACAATGTTGCGATGAGCCTCAAATCCGAAACCCAGGGCATCGCCCTCGGTTTTGGCGCCAAGGGCATGACCATCAGGGTCGCCGACCAGCCCGCCAACCTGCCGCGCGCTTACGTGGTGGATTTCGGCTTCAACAAGAACTGGGTCAGCAAGGAGAGCCGCGCGACGCTCGACAAGCTGGTTAGCGAATGGAAGTGCCGTTACGCCAACATCTGGCTGTTCGGCCATAGCGACTCGGTCGGCCGGGAAGACACCAATCTAGAGCTTGCGCAAAAACGAGCGACGGCTGTGCGCGATTATCTCATCGGCGCGGGCGTCGTCCCAACCCGGCTTATGACGGAGATCAAGGGCGAGAACCAACAGCTCCAGAGGACTGCCAACAACGTGCGGCTTCGCACCAACCGCGCGGTCGTTATCGTCGTGCAAGAATAAGGCACTGTGATTGGAGGCCTCGATGGGAGCGCGCAGGCGCGGCTCGTCGGGGCCTCCGCTATCTCGCGTGCGTGCGAACTCTGAGCCGACCTTACATGCCGAGATAAGCGCGCCGTACCCTCTCATCGGCCATGAGCGCGGTGTGAGGGCCCTGCAATACGACCGTGCCGGTTTCGAGCACATAGCCGTAATCGCAGGATTCGAGCGCTTCGGCGACGCGCTGCTCGACAAGCAGCAGAGTGACGCCGCTTTCGCGGTGTAACGACGCGACGCGATCGAAAATCAGATCGGCGATCGCCGGCGCCAGCCCCATCGACGGCTCGTCGAGAAGCAGCAGTCGCGGCGCCGAGGCAATGCCGCGCCCGATCGCGAGCATCTGCTGCTCGCCACCCGAGAGTGTCCCGGCGAGTTGTTTGCGGCGTTCGGCGAGGACGGGAAACAGCGTCAAGATGCGGTCGATGTTGCGATGCCACTCGGCACGGCCGCGCGTCGAGTACGCGCCCATTTCGAGGTTCTCCAGCACCGTCATCGATGCGAAGACCTGGCGCCCCTCCGGGACATGCGCAATCCCGAGATGAGCGCGCTCGGGCGGCGGCACGGCGAGAAGGTCCCGTCCTTCGAATGAGATCGTTCCGGAAGCTGGCGCTACCGTTCCTGAGATCGCCTTGAACAGCGTCGTCTTCCCGGCGCCGTTCGGCCCGACGATGGCGACGAATTGCCCCTCATCAACCGTCAGCGACACCCCGCGCAACGCGGCGAGCCCGCCATAGCTGACCGACAAATCCTGGATCTCGAGCATCCGGCCTCGCTGCGATGATCCGCGTCGCATAGCACAGCGCATCATCGCGGCCAAACATCTGTCCCCCTCAATCGTCCGGGCGAAGGCCGGGACCCACCATTCAGCTGTTCGCGAGCCGGACCGGTGGATAACGGCTTCGCCGGGATAGTCGGAATGGGGATGTGGAAACGGCTCTGGCGAAAGCCAAAAACCGATGACAGGGGCGGCAGGCTCCGCCTATCGTCCGGGCCAGGAGGGAACAGATGCCGTTTTCCGAGGTCGATTTCCTGCAAGCGCTCGCCGCCGGCATTCTAGTGGGCAGCGCCTATGCGCTGATGTGCATCGGCCTCGGGATCATCTTCGGCTCGATGAACGTCATCAATTTCGCGCAGGGCGACTTCCTGATGCTCGGCATGTACGCCGCCTTCTACCTGACCGCGGGTTATGGCGTGCTGGCGTTTCTGGGGCCTTATGCCGGGCCGATTGTCGCGGCCTTTTTGGCCGGCCCGGTGGTTTTCGCAATCGGCTGGGTATTGCATCGATTTATCGTCGCCCGAGTCACCGGCGCGGGTGCGGCGCAGACGGTCGGCGCGGGCGCCTATGGGCAGATCATCGTCACCTTGGGCATCTCGCTCATCCTGCAGAATGGCGGGCTGATCCTGTTCGGCTCGACCCCGGTCGGCGTGCGCACGCCGCTGTCGCGCCAATCCTGGGAGATCGGCGACATCCTCCTGAACAAGGCGCGCGTGATTAGCTTTTTGGTCGCGGTGACGCTCGCCGCCGGCATGTATCTCTTCCTTAGCCACACCCGGCTGGGAAAGGGCCTGCGCGCGGCCGCTGACAACCCGCAGGCCGCGATCTACATGGGGATCGAGGTCGATCGGGCCCATCGTCTCGCCTGGAGCATCGGCGTCGGGATTACCGCGATCGCCGGCGGGCTCGTCGCGACCTTTCAGACTTTTCAGCCCTATGTCGGGTTCGATTTCGTCATCGTCATGTATGCCGGTGTCGTCCTCGGCGGTCTCGGCAGCAATTTCGGCGCCTTTTGGGGCGGGCTTTTGATCGGCATTGTGCAGCAGATGTCGACCTTGGTGCTGCCGTATCAGCTGCAGAACACCGCGATTTTCGTCGTCTTTCTGCTGATCATCTTTCTGCGGCCGCAGGGCATCTTCGGCCGTCTCAGCGAGCGGGCATGAGCCGGGCACCCGACAAGAACGTGCTTGTGAGAACCCGGCTATGAGAACGGGGCCATGAGAACGCGGGCCGAAGCCAACCGGCAGCGTTGGGCGATCCTCGCCTTTGCGCTCGCCGTGCTGGTGCTGTCCTTCGTCCTGCTCAAAAGCGCCTATTACCAGCTCGTGCTGACGCAGGTATTGCTCTGGGCGGTCCTGTCGCTGGCCTGGAACATTCTCTGCGGCTATAGCGGCTATTTCTCGTTCGGCCATGCCGGGTTTTGGGGGCTGGGCGCCTACACGGTCGCGCTCGGTATGATGTATTTCGACCTGAGTCCGTGGATATCGATCCCGTTCTGCGCGCTGGTTGGCGCGGCCGCCGGCGCAATCATCGGTTATCCGACATTTCGCCTGCGCGGGCATTACTTCGCGCTCGCGATGCTCGCCTATCCGCTCGCCACGCTCTACGTCTTCCAGTGGCTTGGCTATCAGGAATTGACGCTGCCGATGAAGCGCGAGGCGCCGCTTCTCTACATGCAATTCGAGGATCCGCGCGGTTACGTCGTGCTCGCGCTCGGGCTGCTCGTCATCGCACTGCTGATCTCGCTCAAGGTCGAGAATTCACGCTTCGGCATGTCGCTGTTGGCGATCAAGCAGAACGAGCCGGCGGCCGAGGCGGCGGGCATCAACACCTGGCGCTTGAAGATGCTGGCGCTGATGCTGTCGGGCGCCTTGGCCGCGGTGGCCGGCGGGCTTTACGCGGTTATCCTGCTGGTGGTGACCCCGGAGACCGTGTTCGGCATGCTGGTCTCCGCGCAAGCGTTGATCCTCGCCTTGTTTGGCGGGGTCGGCAGCCTCTGGGGTCCGGTCATCGGCGCGATCGTGCTCGTGCCGTTGGCCGAAGGGCTCAACGCCGAGCTCGGCGACGTCTTGCCCGGCATTCAGGGTGTCGTGTACGGCGTCGCGATCATCGCGATCATTCTGCTCGCCCCCGAGGGCGTTTATTGGCGCGTCCTCGACCGGTTCTCGAAGCGCGCCCCGGCGGCGGAACCGCCGCCACGGCTGGCGGCTCCTGCCAGCAACATCGCCCCGCTGCCGCGCGCGCCGGCCTCGAGCGGCGCCGATCTTCTCGTGCTGCGAGACATCGGGATCTCGTTCGGCGGGTTGCGCGCGCTGGACGGCATCGATCTCACACTTCCGGAGGGCGGGCTCTACGGCATCATCGGCCCGAATGGCGCCGGCAAGACGACGCTGTTCAATGTGATCAACGGGTTTCTCGCCTCCGATCGCGGCGCAATTACCTTCGCCGGCGAGCCGATCACCGGGTTGCGCCCGAATCAGGTATGCCGGCGCGGCATCGGGCGCACCTTTCAGGTTGTGCGCGCGTTCCCGCGCATGAGCGTGCTCGAAAATGTCATCGTCGGCGCGTTTATCGGCGCTGCGACCGAGGCTGTCGCCCGTGACATGGCGCTGGCGGCGCTCGACCGGGTCGGGCTCGTCGACCAAGCGGAAAAAACCGCCGGTGGGCTGACGACGCGGGAATTGCGCTTGATGGAATTGGCGCGCGCGCTTGTGCCGCATCCGCGCCTGATGCTGCTCGACGAAACACTCGCCGGCCTCGGCCACGACGATCTCGGAGGGATCCTCGGCGTCATCCGGCAATTGCGCGCCGAGGGTATTACCGTCTTGATCATCGAGCACACGATGCATGCCATGGTACAGCTGGTCGATCACTTCACGGTGCTCGATCATGGGCGCTTGATCGCCACCGGCAGACCGCAGGACGTCGTGCGCGATCCCCGGGTCATCGAAGCCTATCTCGGCAAGAAATGGAGCGACCGCGTCGCGGTCCCCGCAAAATAGGAGGAGATCGGAAACATGCAGAATTCCCCGACACGGCGCAGCGTGACGGCCGGGCTGGCATTGGGCGCACTCGCGGTCCCGGCTCTGCACGCCCGCTCGGCAAAGGCGCAGGCGAAATCGGTGAAGATCGCGATGATCGCGCCGCTGTCCGGCCCTTGGGCGCGGCAGGGACAGCTGCTTCGGCAGGGCGCCGACATGGCGGTCGAGGAGTTCAATTCGCAAGGCGGCATCAAGTCGCTCGGCGGCGCCAAGCTCGAGATCATCTATGGCGATGCCGGCGACAATACCGAGAAGGCGAAGAACGCCGCACAGCGCCTCTTGTCCGATCATCCGGACCTGGTGGGCGGCTCCGGGGCCTGGCTCAGCTCCTTCACTTTGGCCGTCACCGAGGTCACTGAACGCGCGCAAGTGCCGTGGCTGACGCTGTCCTATTCCGACGCGATCACCAATCGCGGGTTCAAATTCGTCTTCCAGACCTCGCCGACTGCCGACTGGCAGGCTGCCGAGACGCTGCCGACCGCATTGAAGCTCGCCGAGCACGCGACCGGCAAACGGCCAAAGACGATCGGCGTTATCCAGGACAACACCGCTTCGCCCGTCAGCTTCGGCAAGTATCTGCGGGAAGGCGGCGGGCTCGAAAAGGTCGGCCTCAAGGCATCGGTCGACCAGATCTTCACGCCGCCCCTGTCGGACGCGACGCCGCTCGTCGACAAGGTGCGTTCGGCGAAGCCCGATTTCCTGCTGCTGCTGACCTCGGCGATGCCGGATTGCAAGCTGGTGCTGGAGAAGCTGGACGAGTTCAAGCTCGCCAAGGGCAAGATGCCCCTGGTCGGCAACGGCGCGCCGTTCGGCTCCCCCGAATTGCTCAACACGATCGGCCCCGAACTGCTCGAAGGTCTCTTGTTCAGCGTCGCCAACTGGCCGCTGAAAGGGCAGGAAGAATTCATCGAGCGGTTCAAGAAGCGCACTGGCGAGCCGTTTGCGACGCAGGACGCGCTGTGCGGCTATGGCGACGTCGCGATCCTGAAAGAGGCGCTGGAAGCCGCGGGTGCCGCCGACAAGCTGAAAGTCGCAGAGGCGATCCGGCACATGAACCTGACGACCGGCCCCGCGGCGCAATTCTTCCCGGGCCCGATCAAGTTCGACGAGAAGGGACGCCGCCAGGACGTGCCGATGATCTTCGCGCAATGGCAGAAAGGCGTGCCGCTGACGGTCTTCCCGGAAGACCGCGCGCTCGCAAAGCCGTTCTGGCCATCGGTATAGGATAGGCTAAGCAGTCGCAAAAAGGCCGAACCATCGGCCGGGGAGGGGCCCTATGCAGGCGGATTACATCATCATCGGCGCGGGATCGGCCGGCTGCGTGCTGGCCAACCGGCTGACCGAGAATCTCACGACCAAGGTCTTGCTGATCGAGGCCGGCGGGCGCGACTGGAACCCGCTCATTCACATCCCGGCCGGCTTCTTCAAGATGCTCGACCATGACACCTTGACGTGGAAGTACCGCGCGGAGGCTGATCCCGGCACCAATGGCCGCGCGATCGTCTACACGCGCGGCCGGGTGATCGGCGGCTCGTCCTCGATCAACGGGCTCATCTACATCCGCGGGCAACCCGAGGATTACGATCATTGGGCCCAGCTCGGCAATCGCGGCTGGTCATGGGACGATTGCCTGCCCTATTTCCGCAAAGCGGAACGCTGGGAGGGCGAAGCCAGCGACGCGCGCGGCAAGGAGGGCCCGCTCTTCACCTCGAAAACGGACCGCCCGCCGATCTGCGCCACCATTCTCGAAGCCGGCAAACAGCTCGGTCTGGAATACCGCGAGGATGTCAACGATCTGCCGCCGGGTCATGGCGACTGCATCGGCTGGTGTCAGCAGACCCGCGGCGGCCGTCGTCGCGCCAGCGCCGCGCGCACCTATCTGCGTCCGGCGCTGAGGCGCCCGAACCTGCAGCTCGTCACCCATGCCCTCGTCCATCGCGTGCTGTTCGACGGCAAGCGCGCAGTCGGCGTCGAGTTCTCGCGGAATGGCCGTACCGAGCGGGCCGACGCTGCGCGCGAGGTGATCCTATCGGCGGGCGCGATCGGCTCGCCGCATATCCTGCAATTGTCGGGTGTCGGTGAACCCGAGCATCTCGGCCGGATCGGCGTGCCCGTCATGCATGAATTGCGCGGCGTCGGGAAGAATATGCAGGACCACTACGTCGCGCGCGTCTCTTACCCGGTCGTCGGCGCCCAGACTGCAAACGAGCGCTCGCGCGGCCTGCCGCTCGCCGGCGAGGTCCTGCGCTGGCTGGTCACGGGCAAGGGCATGCTGACCTACAGCCCCTCGATTGTCGCCGCCTCGGTCAAGGTGTTGGAGGAATCGGCGACGCCCGACATGCAGGTCACCTTTGCGCCGGGCAGCTTTAAGAACGGCCAGATCGGCGCTTTGGAAGAGACACCGGGTCTCTCCGCCGGCGCCTGGCAGATGCGGCCGCTGTCGCGCGGCTATGTCGAAGCCAAGTCGAACCGGCCGGGGGACGCGCCGGCGATCAACCCGCGCTATTTGTCGGAGGAAAGCGACCGGCGCGCCGTGATCGGCGGTCTGCGGTTTGCGCGCCGCCTGTTTGCGACACCGCCGCTGCAGCAATTCGTTCGCGACGAAACGCTGCCGGGGTTACAGGTGCAGAGCGACGATGAGTTGCTCGATTATGCTCGGCAATATGGAGGTACCTGCTATCACGCCAGCTGCACCTGCATGATGGGGCAGCACCCGATGGCGGTCGTAGATGACGAGCTGCGCGTGCATGGGCTCGACGGGCTCCGCGTCATCGACACCTCGGTCATGCCGGCCGTCACCTCGACCAACACCAACGCGCCGACCATTATGATTGCCGAGAAGGCCGCCGCCATCATCAAGGGCGCCGAACGGCAAAAAATGGCCGCATAGGCTTTAGGCGAACGGAGAAAGCGATGGCTGACGACGACGCGTTGTTTCGGAAAGGGATGCCGATCAGGCGCGAGGTTCTGGGGCCCGACTATGTCGATGCCTCGATGGCCCGTGCCGACGAGTTCATGATGTCGTTTCAGCGGGCGACGACGACTTGGGCGTGGGGTTGGGCCTGGGGCGATCCGACGCTCGACCGGAAGACTCGCAGCCTGATGAACCTGGCGATGCTGACCGCGCTCAACCGCGCCCCGGAAATCAAGCTGCACGTCAAAGGGGCCCTCAACAACGGCGTCACCGTCGAGGAGATAAGGCCGCCTTATTGCACGCGACAGCCTATTGCGGCATCCCGGCCGGGCTCGACGCCTTCCGCGCGGCGCACGAAGTGCTGGTCAGCGAGGGCGCCCTGGGCAAGCCAAAAACGTAAACCGCTGGTCCGGTCCGGATAGCGGCGGTTTCGCGCCGCCGCCATCCAGCGTATCCGCATAAGCGCGGGTCGGGCTCTCAGTAACCCCAGCGGTAGCCGCCCAGCTGGTGCCGATTGAGATCGTTCGCGACATAGTCGTTCGGCCCGCGCCAGCCGTAATAATGACGCCAGTACGGCCGGTAATATCCGTAGCGGTTCGGCACACAGCGGCCCCAGCGGTTCGGGTGCCACCCCCGCCCGCACCCCCAGGCCGCCGGGACGATATTCGAGGCCTGCTCGGTGCCCGGATTTGGGATGACCGGGGCGGCGGATGCCGCCGCCGCGCCGATGACGGCGAGAGCCCCTGCCAACGCAATGAACTTTGCCAGACGCATCTGAGCTTCCTTTTCGGAGTTGACCCCAGCCACAACGATTGACACCGTCGCGTAATCCGCCGTGCTCGGCGAGCCTAATCGAATTTTCTGGGGATTACTGCTCGATCCAGGCGTCGGAAAGGTCCTGGCCAATGTAATGGCTCGGCGACATGTTCCAGCCCTTGAACTTCGCCGAGGAAACCATAAGGCGGTTCCACCACAAGAGCGGCACCGTATTGGCTTCCGCCAGCGCGTGCCGCTCGAAATCGCGGACGATCTTGGCGCGTTCGCGCGTGTCGGTGCTGATCGCCTGGCCGATATAGAGCGCGTCGAGGAACCGGTCGGTCGAGCCCGCGTGATTGCTCGGCGACAGGTCGCGCGACACATAGCGGGCGAGGTTGATCGTCGGATCGTCAAAATAGTCGGCGGCGAGGTCGACGGCGGCTGCGAATTTCCCCTTTTCGAGCGCCGCCTGCCACTCTTTCGTGCTCAGCATCTCCTGCGTCGCATGCACCCCGATCTCGCGCCATGCGGCCATGGCGAACTCGCCAGCGGCGGCATACGGCACCGGAACGTCCTTGCGGTTTGTCAGAGTAACCTCGAGATTTGGGACGCCAGCTTCGGCCAGGAGCCGCTTGGCTTCGGCTCGTGATGCAGCGATGTCGCGGGAAAAGCCGGGCATCGTCACGAGCTCCGCCTCGGGCGTGCTGATCGTCGAACCCGGTCGCATCACCCCGCCGACATATTTGAGAAAGGTAGTGCTGGCGAGCGCCTCGGCCCCTTTCCAGCGATCGATGGCAAGCGACAGCGCGCGGCGTACGCGCGCGTCGTTAAACGGCGGCTGTGTGGCGTTGAAAACGAGGGCGACATAACTGATCCACGGGCCTTCGCGCACTTCAAGGCGATTGCCGGCGCTCTCGACCATCTCGTCTCGCTCGGTCGGGGTAAAGCTGCGGAACTGCGCCATGATGCGGCCGCTCTCCATTGCCTTAACCGCGGTTTCGCCGGAGATGAACTCGGCGCGATAGCCGTCAAGATAAGGCTTGCCCTGCTGAAAATATTTGTCCCAGCGCTTGCCCGACCAGTGATCGCCCTTGACGTGCTCGACAAAAACAAACGGGCCGGTGCCGAGGATGTGCGTCTTCGGAAAGGTCGGATCCTCGGCAAGCTTCGTGGCGCTGTAGATGCAGTTCCACGGAGAAGCGAAGTTCGCCAGCATCGCCGCGTCCGGCCATTGCAGGTGGAAAACGACGGTCAGCGGATCGGGTGTTTCGATCGACGTGATCGCGGCGTAGTCGGCTTGGCGCACCGAGAGGACGCCCTCCGGCGGATGAACGATGCGGTCATAGCTTGCCTTCACATCGGCAGAGGTCAGTTTCGAACCGTCGTGAAACAGCACGTTCGGGTGCAACTTGAACGTGTAGGTGCGGCGGTCCGGCGAGACATTCCAGGAGTCGGCGAGATCGCCGACGACTTGCGGATAATTGGCGGTATCGAATTTGAGGAGTGTCGAATAGTGCGGCGCCACGACGTGCATGAGGACGAACGAGAAGTTGGCGTGGCAGTCATAATTGGCCGGCTCGGCGTCGACGGCAAACGGCAAGGTGCCGCCGCGGTGCGGCGAAGGAGAGGCCGCGCCGGCAATTCCGGGGAGGGCAAGCAAAACCGCGCAGCAGGCGGCGGCCAGGCGACGCCATATCCGATACCGGTCGGCCCGGCCATCAGCGGGCGCGCGCGTGGGCTCGTTCTTCATTGCGATCTCCAGCGAAAGAGGTTGTCGCCTGCGGCGAGGCTTATCGGGGCGCACCGGTCTGCCAGCGGCTGTACTGCTGGAAGAGTTCTTCCTTTTCCTGATCCGTCATCGGCGCACCGCCGGCTGAGCGTCGGTGCTCGTCGATGAAATGCGCAAACATCGCCTTCAGGTCGTCGGGCTTGGGCGCGTTGGCAATCTGCATGTTGCGCTGCAGCCATTGGTCGGCAGGCTGATAACGATGCCAGCCGGGCAACTCCGCCGTAAGGTTCACTTCGCGCCACTTCGGATGGTGTCCGGGTTCCAGCAGCGATTGAAACCCGGTGAAGAACACATCGACGAAATTGGCGACATTCCGAGAACGCTCCATCGATTGCCGAAGATCGGCAACCAACAGGACATTGCCGACCGCGACCGTGTCGACGGCTCGGTCCTGCGATACCAGACCGGGATAATCCGCTGCAGCGAGGCGCGTTGGCGCATAGGAGCTGCTGCTGACCGCCGGATTGAACGGGATGGACAGCAGGTGCAGCCCGTCATCGCCCTTTAGGCTCATGAACAGGGGCGCCGGCTTACCCGCGACAAAGGCCAGCGCGGCGATCTCGCCGCGGCGCAACTTGTCGAGCGCAACTTCCTGGCTGTCGTTTGTCGCCACCACCGGTATTTGCAGCATCTCGAACAAGCGGGTCGCGGTTATCGAGGTGCCGCTGCCCCGCAGGTCGATATTCACCATCTTGTTGGCGAGCTCGCTGACATTTTTTATCTTGGGGCCGGCGAGCAGGTGAAATTCCTCGTTGTACAACCGGGTGATGTACGTCATCGACACTTCGATGCCCGGCAGCAGTTTCTGCTCTCGCGCGTATTCGAGGGCGTCGCTCTGCACGATCGCCATGTCGATGCCGCGGAGATATTTGAGGTCGGTCAGGCTTTGCAGCGCGCCCTTGCCGACGACCGGCACGACGCGCCGCGTCGCCCCATCATCGACCAGGTTGGCGAGATCCTCGGCAATCCTGACTGAGATCCCGGCGGCGCCGGAGGTTTCAATCTCGACAACACCGCGGTTGATCACCGTGACCGCCTGTTCGGCAGCGCTGGCGCACGGCGCCTGAAGGGCCCCGATCAGGGCCGCGAATGCCGTCACGCTGCACAATTTCAAACGGCCCATGATCGCCGCTCCTATTTGGTTTGGATGCCCTTCAGCAGGATGTCAGCCTCGGCAACGCCGAGTTCTTTGGCGCGCCGGTACCAGAACGCCGCCGTTTTGAGATCGCCCTTGATCGCGCGCAGCTTGGCTCGCTCGAGGAAGGTCGGGTCGTAGGTTTCGCCGAGCCGCAATGCCGCATCACCGTTGCCGGCTTCGGCGGCGCGCTCGTAGTACAGGCGCGCCGAGGCAACATCGCCGACGCTGAACAGCGAGTCGCCGCGCGACAACAGCGCCGCCGCTTCGGCCGCAGTCAGGCGCGGCTCGGATGGCACTGTTGGTTTCTGCGCGGTCGGTGCGGCAGCCTCCGGCGCGGGCGCGTTGTCCGGCGCAGGCTCTTTCGGTGTCTCAAGCTTGGCGACGCTCGGCGTCGGCTCTTTCGGCATTTCAGGTTTCGCGCCGTTCGGCAGCCCAGTCGATGGCTGCGCCGATGCAGCGGGAGCGGGGGCCGGTGCTGGCGTGGCCGCAGGCGCGTGTTCGCGAGCGGTGACCGCAGGCGCGGGCGCGGGCGCTGTCTTGGCCGGGGCCGGTGGCGCCGCCATTGTCGCCGCCGCCAGCGCTTTCTCCCGGGCCGATTTCTCCTGGCTTGCAGTCGCCGCGGGTTCGCTGACCGGGGTGGTCTTGACGGCGACCTGTTCGGTCCCGCGCGGCGACAGCGCAAACCAGCCGCCGCCCGCAATTGCTGCGACCGCGACGAGCGCGATCGCGATGGCCATGACCGGGATCCGCCGCGCCGGAGGCTCGGTCTCGATCGCAGCTTGGCCTGCTTCGAGCGCGACGCCAAGCGATGCGGCTCGGTTCGACACCGGCGTATCGAAGGCTGCGTAATCGGGTCCGGGCCGGGTGCTCGGCGGTGCAGCCTGATCGACCGTCTCGCGGATCGGCTGCCGTTCGGCGGCTACACTCGGAGCAACACCGGAAGCCGAACGGATTATCTCCCTGAGATCGACGCCGCTCGGCTCTTGGTTCGGCGCCGTTACGGCGGGCGGGGCGCTCGGAACCGGCGATGCCTCGACCGGTATCGGCGCCGGCTCGATGACGGGAGTGGCCGCCGGTGCTGGGCTCTCGAATGCGGGATCGGCAGCGCTCTCTCGAGAGACAGGGCGGCTCACTTCCAAGCCGCGCGACACCTCATGCGATGGCCACGCCTCCGCGGACGGCGCCGCCGGCTCTGGCGGCGCCAGTAGTGCGGGTGACACAGGCTCTTGCGGGATGGGCGCGGAAAGCGTTTCGCTCTGCGGCGAAAAACTCGTCACGTTCGGCGTCGGCTCGGGCACGCTCGGCGTGGGCTCGGGCACGCTCGGCGTCGGCTCGACAAGGCTCGGCGCCGGCTCGGGGTATTGCGGCGAGGGGGCGAGGCTCGGGGGCGGTTCGACAGCGCTCGGGGGCGGTTCGACAAGGCTCGGCGTCGGCTCAACCGGCTGTCGCCGCCACAATGGCTGGGCGGGTGGGGCAGCGGGCTTCTCGATCGCGGGAGGCTCGACAGCAGCCGCGGTGCTCCGATACTGCGGCGGGGTCGGCGGCGCGCTCGCCGACGCCGCATCGCGATACGCCTGCGTTGGTGTGCTCGAGCGCATTTGCGACGAGGGGGTCGACACCGCCCATTCGCGCCTGAACGAGGTCTTTGCTTCGGTCTCGGGCTTTTCTGCCTCGCTCTCCGCGCTTTCGCGCTCCTTCGTGAGGCTCTTGACCTCCGCCAGGATCTCGGAGACCGGCCGGCGCGCTTGCACGAGCTCGGAGAAGACTCGCTTGACGCCGTCCTGATCGTTGGCGCGCACGCACTCGCGCAGCTCGTCATAGAGTCGCGCGATATCAAAGGCAGTGGCTAAGCTGGGCATTGCGGCCCCCTTACACGCAGCTTGCTCGCTCGCGTCGCGTGCGTCGCGGAACGCAGGCTCGCCCGGCGAGCTTCGATCCGGTTCGCGGCCAAATGGCCTGCCGCAGCAAGCGGTTTGTCGGCGTCTTCACCATCACTCACTTAGGTTTGCGGTCCGAATAAAAGACGAATTAGCTCTCAACATGCGTAATAGTAGGCGCTGTTTATACGTATACGGACCTAAATAGAAAGTTAACTCTGTTGCCGAATACTCTTCGGCATCGATCAATTTTTTACCGTTATTTTTACCGGATTTTGACTGTCTTGTTCTTCACCAGGCGGGCACGTCGCTCCCTGATGTTCCAAGTTACCGGCTAGCCGCTTCGGTTTGCGGCACCTGGACTTCTTCCAGGGCTTTGGCCAGTTCCGCCTGCACCAGCCGATTGAGGATCCCGCCGAGCCTCGCGTCGAGCCAGCTGCGCAGCATCGGCTTCACGAGTTCGCGGACGACATCTTCGAGCGTCTCGGCGGGCCCGGTCGCGGGCTCGTCGAGCGCGCTCGGGCTGCGCGGCGCGCTCGCAGGCGCGACCGCCCTGGCGGCCATCTCGTCGCTCTGCGGTTCCGCCTGCACGGGCTCGCCCGCGGCTCGGTTCGTCTCCTGACCGGGCGGTCTGCCGCGGTTCTGCGCCCGTCCTTTGCGATTGTCACCGGCCGCGTCGGAGAGCTTGAGCACCTCCGCCGATTGTGGTGCAGCGCCCGCTGGCTCCTCGGGCTTGCCCTCCTCGACGAGCTTGCGCTCGATCTTCTTGAGGATCTCG
>Ga0310810_10001853_pt1 | contig 22409 bp, 16 predicted proteins | sample NCmetagenome_FD_207641 | JGI IMG/M metagenome (GOLD analysis project Ga0310810, IMG submission 207641) | Soil microbial communities from experimental microcosm in Duke University, North Carolina, United States - NC | ecosystem: Engineered > Artificial ecosystem > Soil microcosm > Unclassified ... | reverse complement strand
GCAGCGCAGGGAAATAGCTGGCGTCGATCATGCGGACGAGCGGGTTCGCGCGCGCGGCAGGATCGGTCACGCGATCTTTGGCGGCGACGGTCCATCCCCGCCATCCGAAGTTGTCCCCAAGCGGCAGCGCGTCGGTCAGCCCAGCGACTTCGACGCCGGGCACGGAGCGAACGTGTTGAAGGACCAAATCGAAATAGGCGTTCCGCGTCTCGGGCGTCGGATGCTCCAGGCGTGACGGGTCCACGCGTAACGAAATCACGTTTTCAGATGTGAATCCAGGATCGATGTCGAGGACGCGGGCAAGACTGCGCGTGAGCAAGCCGGCGCCGGTCAGGAGGACGCAGACCAGCACGATTTCGGTGACGACGATTGCGCGGCGCATCCAGCCGCCTCCGCCGGTCGCGCCACGACCGCTGTCCTTCAGCGCGTCCCGCGGCGCAATTCCCGAGACTTGAAGCGCCGGCAGCACGCCAAAGCCGACCCCTGTGAGCACCGCCACGGCCGCGATGAACACCATGGCGAGTCCGTCCACACGCACGTCCTGGAGGAGTGGAATGCTGGCGCCATCGAGATGCGCGATCAGGTTTGTTCCGCCGAACGCCAACGCCAGTCCCAGGGCCGCGCCGCTGCAGGAGAGCGCCAAGCTTTCGACGAGCAGCTGACGGACCAAACGCCCGCGTTCGGCGCCGAGCGCCATCCGCAGCGCCATCTCCTTGTGCCGCGCCAACGCCCGCGCCAGAACCAGGTTCGAGATGTTCGCCGAGACCAGTAGCATCAGGAACCCGACGGCGGCCGCCAACACCGCAAGCATGCCGTGAAACCGCCCGCTGATGCGGTCCTGCAGCGGACTGAGGTTCGGGCGGAACGCGTTTCGGCGCCGGCCGGGTTCGACGTCAGGTGCGGTCCGGCTGATGCGATCGACAACCGTGGCCGTTTCGACGGCGGCGGTCGTCACATCGATCCCCGGTTTCAATCGGCCGATCACAGCAAGGGTGTTCCCCCTTCGATTCGTTTCAGGACTCAGCGGAAAGGGGAGGAACAGATCGGCAGGACGTCCCGGCGCAAACGTGCCGCCGAAGTCGAACGACGGCGGTAGCACGCCAACTACCGTCGTGGGTGCGCCATCAAGGGTGATCGGCCCGCCGATCACGTCGGCCTTCGCGCCCAGGCGGCGCTGCCAGAATGCGTAGCTCAGGATCGCCGTTCGTGGTGCGCCCCACCGGCATTCCTCGGCGGTGAAGTCTCGTCCCAGCCAGGGACGTACGCCCAGCAGCGAAAAAAAACCCTCCGTCACCGGCACACCAGTGACGCGCTCCGCTTCGCCGGTGCCGGTCAGCCTGATGTCGCCGACGCCATAGAACGGCGAAAACCCTGCGAGGCCAATCAGCGACTGGCTCTGCTGCCGCAGATCGACGAGATATCCGACTTGAACGGCCTGCCTCGACAGGCTCTCCGACGTTCCGTTCGCGACCCAGACGAGGCGTCCCGACTCGCCGAACGGCAGCGGCCGAAGCCACAGTGCGTTGACGATGCTAAAGACGATCGCGCTGGCGCCAACGCCAACGCCAATGATCAGGATAGCGAACGTCGTCAACGCGGCGTCGCGCCGTAAGGTTCGCGCGGCATATCGCAGGTCGCGCACCAGCGTCTCGATAAGGGAGAGAAGGGTTTGCATCGACTCGCAGTCTGACTGAGAGACGCTGCTTAGACGGAAGGCGCACTCGATTTCGTTGCAATGAAGCAGGCAGAGAATTCCAGCTGGCGGACCACGAACAGCGGGAGCAGCGTCCCTCCCGCCGAGACAGTCTGGGATTCGAACCGGTCCAATGCCACGAAGTCGGCGTGACTGTGTAGCTTACGGGTGACGCGGAAGAGCTGGCTGGGAGGCAGGGATTCGAACCCCGATAACGTGGTCCAGAGCCACGTGTCCTACCGTTGAACGACCTCCCAGTATTGCTTCCGGTCGCGGCGGGAAACCTCGATTATATCGGTCAACGAAGAGACGACGCAACTAAGGCAGTCGGCAACTCCCTACCGGCGCACCTCCTTTTATTAAGCGTCCCGCCGTGGTGGCCTACTTCGTGCGGCGCGTGTACGTGATCTCGACGCTCTTCCACTCGGGCACCGTGCCGAAGCTCAGGTAGCTGGCCGCAGTCATGATGTCGGCGGTCAGCGGCTGAATGACCGTGCGCTGATGCCACGTGTCGCCGGCAAGCGGTGAGAAGCTGAAGTACGATGCCGTCCATGGCATCAGTTCTACGCACCGGCGCCGCGGCGTGCTTTGTCGGATGTCTGTCTTCGATGTCTGCCAGCAACCTCGCGCAGGCTCCCCCGCCCGGTCTCCAACATGCGATCATCAGGCCCGTGGACGTCAAGTGGAGGACGCTGCGACCTGGCGCGGAAATCGCCACGGTCTCGGGCGATCCGGATAAGGCCGGATCGCCGTTCGTCATCCGGTTCAGGTATCACGGAAAGGCGCGCATTCCGCCGCATTGGCACCCGGTCGACGAGCACTTGACCGTCCTGAGCGGCACGTTCCGGATCGGCATGGGCGAACGCGGCGAAGAATCCACGACGACACCGCTTGATGCCGGCGCGTATGCGTTCGTGCCGGCGAAGATGGCGCACTATGCGTGGGCCGACGGCGACACGACGATCCAGGTTCATGGCATCGGCCCCTTCGTCATCAACTACGTCAACCCGGCGGACGATCCGGCGAAGGGAGGGCGGTAGCATCGGCGTCCAGAGAGGACGTCAGCGGCATCAAAGAGCTTCGACGCCGCCGCAGACGCTCAGCGCCTGGCCGGTAATGTTTCTTCCCGCCTCCGAGCAGAGGAACACAACCATCGCAGCGATGTCTTTCGGCGAGACCATGCGCCGAAGCGAGGCTCGCTCCAGATAGCGTCGCTCCATCTCCTCGTAGGTGACAGCAAACTGCTCGGCCCTCGCCCGAATCACGCGCTCGATCCTCGGCCCTTCGACCGGACCGGGCAGGATGGCGTTGACCGTGATGCCATCAGAGCCAAGCTCGCGAGCCAGGCTTTCCGTGAAGCCGACGACGGCCCACTTCGAGGCGGCGTACGGGGTGCGGAATGGATATCCGAAGCGCCCCGCGACCGAGGACATGTTCACGATGACGCCACGACGGTTTTCGCGCAGCAGCGGCACGGCAAAGTGCGTGCAATAGAACTGGCCGGTGATGTTGACGTCAATCGTCCGTCGCCAGTCTGCTGCGGTGATGGATTCGACGCGGGCGGTCGGACCGGCAATTCCCGCGTTGTTGACCAGCACGTCGAGGCCGCCAAGGTGGTTGCGGACGTCCGCGAACAAACGCTCGACCTGTTCAACCTCGGCGACGTCGGTCACGCTCGTCGTCACATCATGCTCGCGTCGAGCATCGTCCAGCGCTGCGGTATCGACGTCGCAGATGTGCACACGCGCGCCGTCTTCGACGAGCGCGCGCACGATCTCACGTCCAATGCCGGCCGCGCCCGCGGTGACAAGGACGCGCAATCCCTTCTGTAGATGTCGCTCAAGCATGGGCGATCGATCTTCTCACACGTACATCGCCCGGCCTTCGCGGAGCGCCAGCCACCCGCGCACGATTCGGTAGATGAACCAGAGACTGACGACTCCGATTGGAATCCAGACGAACAGGAGGCCGATGCCGAGCGTCAACACGACGACCAGCATGCAGAGTGCGACCCAGAGGAGTCCATACCAGAACGTGCGAATCTGCCATCGAAAGTGCGATTCGAGCCACGTGCCTCGCACCTCGCTGCGTTTCACGTAGTTGAGGATCACGGCGATGATTGATGGCCAGCCAATCAGAAATGCGCCGACGATCGTCGCGGCGCCGAGAATGCCGGTGAGCAGGCTCAACCCGTGCAGCGCGTAGATGGCCTGCGTCCAGCCGAACAGCGGATCGGACGTCTGATTCGTGTTCATCTCATCTCCAGCCTTATTCGAGGGGCTTCGCCCCTCGAACTCCGCGTGGCTCGCTCGCACCACTCGCTCGCACCGTCGAACGAGCGTTCGGGTTAAGAGATGCCCTCTAGTCCTCTGCTTCCGCCGCCGGCCTTATTTGCCGCCAGCCTTGCAGTTGTCGAACTTGAAGGCCGCGACTCGGGTCGCCCAGTTGAAGCTCCCGCTGGAGATGTAATACTCCTGCGTGTACCAGAACGTGCAGTCGTCTTGGGGATCGACCGTCATGCTGCTGTAGTCGCCCCACCGCTTGAATGAGTTGAACTGCACGCCGCTGCCCAGCGCCAGCTGCATCGGCCCGAACATCGAGCCCGGCGGGTCGGATGCCTTCCGCCCGGCGACGTAGACGCTGGAAAAATCGCGCTTGCTCATGGCGTTGAACCCGAGCGCGATATTCCCGGCGCGATCCATCGCGATGCTGCCAAGCCAGAAGTCGGTGTCGGGATCGACGATCGTTCCCTGCTGGAACACCGACGGCGTCGTCCCGGGGTTACGGATCTCGTACCAGCGCACGCCGCCGAGATCACCCCCTCGCACGGTGTGATTCACCACCAGCGACTCGTGGTCGCCGAAGTTGCGATACGCGAGGCGGAACATGACGCGGTCGGACAACCCATCCACCTTTTCCCCGGGCTCCGGCTCTGGAATGCACGATCTCGTGGTTGCGCGCGCACAGATCTCGGTGAACGGTGCGACGCCGATCAGCACCGGCGCGCTGAACGTCGAGGCTGTCGGATTGGTGAAGTCGGCGTGGAACCGGAACAAGTTCAGGTGCGTCGCATCCGCGAGGCCGACGAAGTAATTCGGCGCGCCCGCAGGCGGAGGCGTCGAGCCATCGAGATCCGACGGCAGTAGACTCGAGACCGACGACGGCTGCTGAAAACAAATCGCCTTCGCTGCCTGGCCGGCCAGCATCGCTGTACGGTCGAACGCGCACGCCTCGGCGCCGGTAAACTTCTTCCCGAAGACATTAATCGAGTTGTAGTAGGCGTCCGGCCAGATGCCGAACTTCGGATAGTCAGGGAAGTTCAGACCGAAGTCGAACTGATAGCGATTGTACGAGCCGGTGGCATCCGAGGACGTCGAGATGGCGAGGCATTGTGCCGTCTTGGTGAAGGTCTCGTCGAACTGCAGCTGGCTGACCAGCCACCGGTCGGCGAGATGATCATAGAGCACGATTGGATCGCCGCCGTCGGAATAGACGGCGGTTTCGCCGCCGTTCTCGCAGAGGCCGCCGAAGCCGTTCCACAGCGAATGGATCGGCACGGGCCCGAGCTGCAGTGTCCCATCGCGTTTACTGTAGACGGCGAGCGTCACATTCACCATCTGCACGTACTGCGACGCACCGACGGCACCGTTGGTGTCGGGCGGAACGAAAGCAAATCCGAAGACTCGCCGATTGTCGGCCGCCGACTGACCATCGAAACCAATTACCGTCGACACACCCTGGAGCGGCGCGGCGAGCGGCGCGGCGACGGCATCGGCGTGTCCGCTCGAGAGCGGATCACGTGTCGCCCGCGGCTCTGCCATCTCGCGATCCGCCTGCTTGGACGGCATCGGCCCTCGTCCCGCCAACTGTTTCAGCGGCAGCGACGTGTCGTGACGGGCATTGTTGAAGACCTGTGGACCGGCCGCGAACGCGGATGTCGCAGATACGGTCAGGAAAGAAGCCAGAATGAATCGGCCGCCGCGAGTGAACTCAGGCATAAAGGGACCCTCCGCGTCCCTCGGAGGCGATCGAGGGACGCAGAGGATCTTATACCCGCCTCGGTGTCGTCATCACCGGGCATCTTTATCGGTGGGTCCGGGTGAGCTTGGATCTGATATAGTCGAGTCCACTCGACACAACCCGTCGAAGTTCAGCCCCCCGCGCCGCCCCGGGTGCACGCCGATTTGCGTTTGCCCTGCCGTTTCGTTTCCAACCGGGCGTTGGAAAGATGTGAAAGCGAGATACGACATGACCCTGCTGAAGAAGGCTCTTCTGGCCGGAGGCATTGCCGCGGCCGTGACCATTCCCGTTGCTGCGCAGGTGCACAAGTACTACACCAACGGAACCATGTGGACCGTCACGATGATCAAGATCGCACCGGGCATGGACCAGATGTATCTGCAGTATCTCGGGAGTCAGTTCAAGAAATCCGAGGACGCGCAGGTCAAAGCCGGTTTCGAGAAGTCCTACAAGATCCTCCGAACGATGGACGATGGAGGCGCATGGAACATGCTGATTCTGCGCGAATACGCGAGCCTCGCATCGATGGAGGCCAACGAGGACAAGTCCGATGCGCTCGCGGAACAGATCAACGGGACAGATCAGACGCAGATGCAGGGATATCAGGATCGAAGCAAATATCGTGAAGTGGTTGGCACCAAGGTCATGCGTGAATTCGTCCTGAAATAGAACGAGAAAAGGGACCATGCCTGGGAGTGAACTCAGGCATAGAGGGACCTCCGCGTCCCTCGGAGGCTAACGAGGGACGTGGAGATCTTATAGTCGCCTCGGTGTCGTCATCATCAAGGCATCTTGATGATGATCAGGCAGAGAGCGCCAACGACGGCCGACCGTGACCGGCCCGGACGTGGGGTTCGGGCAAATCGAATCGATCGAGATTCATGACCTTGTTCCACGCCGCGACGAAGTCGCGCACGAATTTCTCGCGAGCGTCATCGCACGCATAGACCTCTGCGAGCGCACGCAGCTCCGAGTTCGAGCCGAACAACAGATCGACGCGGCTGGCGGTCCACTTGACCTCTCCAGTCCCGCGACGCCGGCCCTCGAAGGTCTCCGCGGCATCGGACGTCGGTCGCCACGCCGTGTCCATATCGAGCAGGTTGACGAAGAAGTCGTTGGTCAGTGTCTCCGGACGGGTGGTGAGGACACCGAGATTCGACTGCCGCGGGTTCGCCTTGAGCACACGCAGGCCGCCGATGAGCACCGTCAGCTCGGGCGCGCTCAGCGTCAGCATGAGGGCCCTCTCGATCAACAGCTGCTCGGCCGGAACATGGTGGCCATTTCTGAGATCGTTGCGGAACCCGTCGGCGGCGGGCTCGAGCACCGCGAACGATTCCACGTCGGTCTGTTCCTGCGACGCGTCGGTGCGTCCCGGTGTAAAGGGAACCTGCACGTCGTATCCAGCCTTCTGTGCGGCGTGCTCAACCGCCGCGCACCCGCCGAGCACGATCATGTCGGCCAGCGACACCTTGGTGGTTCCACCGGCGTGCGAATCATTGAATGACTTCTGGATGCCTTCCAGCGCCTTCAGCACGTTCGCGAGCTCGGCAGGATTGTTGACCTCCCAATCCTTCTGCGGGGAGAGACGAACGCGAGCGCCGTTGGCGCCACCGCGCTTGTCGGTGCCGCGGAACGTCGAGGCTGAGGCCCAGGCCGTCGAGACCAGCTGTGAGATGGATAGCCCCGACGCGAGAATCGCCGCTTTGAGGGAGGCGATCTCTTCCGCGCCGATGAGTTCGTGAGTGACTGCAGGCACCGGGTCCTGCCACAACTGTGGCTCCCCGGGAACGAGCGGGCCAAGGTATCGCGAGACGGGGCCCATGTCGCGGTGAGTCAGCTTGAACCACGCCCGAGCAAACGCGGCGGCGAATTCCTGCGGATTCGCGTGGAAGCGTCGCGAGATCTTTTCGTAGACAGGATCGAAGCGCAGCGCCAGATCGGTTGTCAGCATCGAGGGCGCGATCCGAGTCGATCGGTCGTGGGCATGCGGAACCGTGCCTTCGCCTGCACCATCCTTCGGTTTCCACTGGTGCGCGCCGGCCGGACTCTTCGTCAGCTCCCACTCGTACTCGAACAGGTTGTCGAAGAAATCGTTGCTCCACTTGGTCGGCGTTTCCGTCCACGTGACCTCGAGACCGCTGGTGATCGCATCGGCCCCTTTGCCACTGGCGTAGGTGCTCAACCAGCCGAGGCCCTGTGCTTCGAGCGGCGACGCCTCCGGTTCAGGACCGACATTGGTCGCGGGACCTGCGCCGTGGGTTTTGCCGAACGAATGTCCGCCAGCGATCAGCGCCACCGTCTCCTCGTCGTTCATCGCCATGCGACGGAACGTCTCTCGAATGTCTCGCGCAGCGGCAACCGGATCCGGCGTGCCGTTCGGCCCTTCCGGGTTGACGTAGATGAGCCCCATCTGCACCGCGGCAAGCGGATTCGCGAGTTGCCGGTCGCCGCTGTAGCGCTTGTCAGCGAGCCACGTGTCTTCGGTCCCCCAATTGATCTCTTCAGGCTCCCAGACATCTTCACGCCCGCCGCCAAAGCCGAAGGTCTTGAATCCCATCGACTCCAGCGCGCAGTTGCCGGCGAAGACCATCAGGTCGGCCCACGAGATCTTCCGGCCATACTTTTTCTTGATCGGCCAGAGCAACCGTCGCGCCTTGTCGAGATTGGCGTTATCCGGCCAGCTGTTCAGCGGCGCGAAGCGTTGCTCGCCCGACCCGGCACCCCCACGACCGTCGCTGATCCGATAGGTGCCCGCTGCGTGCCAGGCCATCCGGATGAACAGCGGCCCGTAGTGACCGTAGTCGGCAGGCCACCAGTCCTGTGAGGTCGTCATCACCGCCTCGATGTCGTTCCTGAGCGCATCGAGATCGAGAGTCTTAAACTCTTTGGCATAGTCGAACCCGTCCCCCATCGGATCGGCGGCCGGCGGGTTCACATGAAGGACGCTCAGGTCCAGCCGGTTCGGCCACCAGTCCCGGTTTGCGGTGCCGCTGTGTGCTTTGCTCGAGAACGGGCATTTCTTTTCGTTGTCCATCTTGCTCGACCTCTTCTTTGATGCGACGTCAATGGGAGTGTAAGTCCGGTGGAGTGCCTGACTACGGCCGTCGGCGCTCGGGTCGCTTTCGTTTAGGCGCACGTGCGGTCCGGACCGGCGTACGCGGTGTCTTGCGTGGCGCGCGGGCGGCGCGTGACGAGGAGTCAGCGGACGTCGAAGCTGCGGCCACGCAATCCGGGCAGCGGCCCCAGTAGACGACTTCGGCTTCGTCGATCTCGTAGCCGCTGTCTTCGGACGCCGTCAGGCACGGCGCGGAGCCCACGGCGCAATCGACATCGATCATCCGTCCGCAACTGCGGCAGATCAGATGATGATGGTTGTCGCCGACGCGATCCTCGAAGCGAGCCGATGACCCGGCTGGCTGAATGCGCCGAAGAAGGCCCCCGGCGACCAGAACACCAAGGGCGTCGTACACCGATTGATGAGAGATCGCCCCGATCTCAGCTCTGACGAGCTCGGCCACGCGGTCGGCGGTGATGTGCGGCTGACTTCCCACCGCGCGCAACACCGCCAGGCGCTGAGCGGTCACCTGAATGCCGCGCTGGCGAAGGAGATGAACGGCCTCGGTTGTCACGGCTGATAGATTAGATCAATTCTTTGAATTATTCCAAGATTTGATTCAACTCGATGCGTGTTGTGCTTACGCGATAATGCGTCAGGAGAAGCTGCATGCGACGACGTCTTCCGGCCGCGCTGATGGTGGTGTCCCTCGCGTCGCTCCACGCGGCCGACGAGCGCGATACCGTTCTCCAGGGCATCGAATCGCGCCGCGCGACATATGCGGACATCGCGAAGCAGATCTGGACGTTCGCCGAAGTCGGATATCAGGAGCAGAAGAGCAGCACGCTGCTGCAGCAACAGCTTCGTGCTGCCGGCTTCAATGTCCGCGCCGGCGTCGCCGACATCCCGACCGCGTTCGTCGCGACGGTTGGATCCGGCAAGCCGATCGTGGCGATCGTCGGCGAATTCGACGCGCTACCGGGTCTTTCCCAGGAGCCAGTGGCGCGACGCAGCCCGGTCGTGGCGGAAGCCGCGGGACACGGCTGCGGTCACAACCTGCTCGGCACCGGCGCGCTGGCGGCGGCAATCGCGATCAAGGAATGGCTGGCGGCTGGTCATCCCGGCACGCTGCGCTACTACGGCACGCCAGCCGAGGAGGGCGGCTCGGGCAAGGTCTATATGGTGCGCGCCGGCCTGTTCAGCGACGTCGATGCGGTCGTCACCTGGCATCCCGCCGATCACAACGAGGCCAGCCCATCGTCGAGTCTCGCGAACATCACCGGCAAGTTTCGTTTTCACGGCGTCGCCGCGCACGCCGCGGCTGCGCCCGACCACGGCCGCTCGGCGCTCGACGCGGTTGAAGCCATGGACTACATGGTCAACATGATGCGTGAGCACGTGCCGCAGGAAACCCGGATTCACTACATCATCACCCGAGGCGGCGCGGCACCGAACGTCGTCCCAGACTTCGCCGAGGCTTATTACTACGCGCGGCAGCCCGACATGCGGATCCTCGACGGCATCTGGGATCGCATCGTCGACGCGGCGAAAGGCGCCGCGCTCGGCACCGGCACGACGATGGATTTCGAAATCACCGGAGCGGTGTGGAACGTCCTGCCGAACAAGTACCTGTCCAGCGTGATGACGAAGAACCTCGAACGGATCGGCGGATTCGGCTACACGCCGGAAGAGGTGAAGTTCGCGGAGGACATCCGCAAGACGCTCACCGAAACACCGACGGCCGCGATCGGCTCGCAGGAAAAGATCCAGCCGTCACGCGTGGGCGCCGTCGGTTCAGCGTCGACCGATCTCGCCGACGTCAGCTGGAACGTGCCGACCGTGTCGGTCAACGCGGCGACATTCGTGCCCGGCGTGCCGGCGCACAGTTGGCAGGCCACCGCTTGCGCGGGCAGCACGATCGGCGTCAAGGGAATGATGGTGGCGGCGAAGGCCATGGCGTTGACGACGATGGATCTGTTCACCGATCCGTCGCACATTCAGAAAGCGCGCGCCGAATTCGATCGGACGCGCGGGCCGGGCTTCGTCTACAAGACGCGGCTGGCGGATCGGAAGCCGGCGCTGGATTATCGAAAGTAGCTCAAATCGGATCGATAACCGTGCATCGCTCTCGTCCTCGCCTGCGTGTCGCTGGCAGACCCTGACCATCCGGCGCCGTCCGAAATGCGCTACGACGGATGGAAGGAAGTCTCAGGCGTCCGTTTCCCTACTCATCGAATCAATTATCAGAGCGGCCTGATACGAGGCGAGGTCACGACGTCAGATATTCGTGTCAACGGCGGCCTCCGAGTGGAGGACCTTTCGGCAAAGCCGGCTGGTTCTGCACCTGACATCAAGTAGGGACGAGTTTCTACTCCGCCCGCAGCGCGACCATCGGGTCCACGCGCGACGCGCGACGTGCCGGCCCGGCGCTGGCGCCGACGCCGACGATGACGAGAACCAGCAGCGCCGCAATCAGCGTCACGGGATCATAGGGACTGACGCCGAATACCAGGCCGGACGCAAGCCTGCCGCCAATTGCAACCAGCGGCAGTCCGATTAACGCGCCGTAACACACAAGCCGCAGCGTATCCTGTACAACGCTCGACACGACGCCCGACTGCGACGCGCCGAGCGCGATACGCAAGCCGATCTCCGGAGTTCGGCGGGCGATTGCGTACGACTGGATACCGAACAGGCCGAACGCGGCCAGGCCGAGCGCAAGCGCGCTGAAGGCTGACGTCAGCAGCACCATCAGACGATCCTGGCTGAGGCTGCGCTGCACGCGCACCGCCGCCGGCTCCATGCTCTCGATCGGCAGCCCTGGCGCGGCTGTGCTGATCGCGCGCCGAACCGCGGCCATCGGTGTCGCCGGCTCGCCTGAGGTGCGCACCTCGATTTCGCGCGGGAATACTGGCCGTTGCGCGAGCGGCACGAACACGGCGGGCATGACCGGGGCTTTGAGGTTGGCAAGCGGCCGACTGTCCTCCAAGATTCCGACGATTTCGATGTCGGGTGCGGTCATTCCAAAACGGCGGCCAATCGCCTGCCGCCAGTCACCGAAGTACCTGATGGCGAACGTCCGGTTGACGACGGCGACGCCGGATGTCTGCGGCCGGTCTGTCTCGCTCAGCCCGCGTCCGCCGATCACGGCCATGCGCATCGTCGCAAAGTACGACGGATTGACGGCGTTGACGCTGAACGCCACGACTTCATCGGGTCGCGGTTGATATCCCTCGACATGGTATCCGTCTTCGATCGCGCAGGTTCCCTGCAGACCGCACATCGCGAGCGCCGCGGATTCGACACCGGGAACTCGCGCGACCTCGTCGAGCACACGCCGATAGGTCTCGGGTAAATCCTGTGCCGGCACGCCGGCAAGCTTGGGCTCGATCCCGACAAGGAGCACGTGGCTCGGCTCGAAACCGAGATCGACATGTTGCAGCTCCTGGAAGCTGCGCGCGAAGAGACCCGTGCCCGCGACGAGGATGAGCGACAGCGCGACCTGAAGCACCACGAGTGCGCGCGCGGGCCGCGACGAGTGTCCTGTCATGGTCCGCGCGTTGCCTCTGAACGCGTTGACGGGATCAACGCGGGTCGCACGCCACGCCGGCCAGACGCCAAAGACGACGACCGAGACCAGCGCGACGCTGGCGGCAAAAACGAGGACCCGCAGGTCGATCGGTGCGGTCAGCGATGGCGCCCCGTCCGTGGCGACGCGGAGAAGCGCGTCTCCAGCCCAGCGTGCGAACACGACGGCGGCGGCGCCAGCCATCACGACAATCAGTGCGCTTTCGATCAGAAGTTGATGGAACAGCCTCGCGCGGCCGGCGCCGAGCGCCCTCCGCACCGCCATCTCATGCTGCCGGCCCACCGCGCGTGCGAGGAGCAAGTTGGCCACATTGGCGCACGCCGTGAGCAGCACGAGCGCCGCCATCACCATCAGTACGATGAGCGGCGTCGAGAACTGCTGACGGAAACGTGAGAATCCGCGAGCCAGTGGCTGGAGAGCGACGCCAGCGTCGGTGCCGATGAGGCCTGAGAGGCTGGCGTTGAACAGGCTGGTGACGGTGGGCACTTGTCCTGGCGCGACGCGCGCGACGACGTGAAGCCACCAGATCTGCGACTGCGGCAGCCATGGCCGGTTCAGGTTGGCGCCGTCGGCTGAGAAGCTCTGGGTGTACTTCACGATCGGCTGCGCCGTGAGCGGAGCCCAGATGTCTACCGGCGTCTCGAGCCAGATGCCTGCGAAATCACGTGGCCCGATGCCGGCGATCGTGAAACTGGCGCCGTTGATCGTCAGCTGGCTTCCGACCACGTCAGGAGATCCGCCGAAGCGCCGCTGCCAGTACCCATGACCGAGCACCACCACCGTGTCGGCTGAATCATTCTCGCCATTACCTTCCGGCAGCAGGCGGCCCAATGCCGGCGACAGGCCGAGCAGGGAAAAGAAGCTTGGCGACACGAGCTGCAGACTTGCTGGCACGGTCTCACGCTCCGTCGGCGTCCGCGTGTAGACACGCGCGATGCCGCGGCTCACCGCCGCGACCGCGACATCGGATGGCGCGGTCTGCCGCAGGAGATCGAAGTTTGGACCCGACAGCCGGGCAGCCTCTGGCCCCGACGCCGCATGGCGGCCACTATTCACCACGTAGAGGCGGTCGGAATACTGGACGGGGAGCGGCGACCTCAGCGCGATGGCATTGATCACGGAGAACACGGCCGTGTTGGCGCCGATGCCGAGTCCGAGTATGACGACGATCGTTGCCGTGACGAGCGCATGCCTCCGCAGCACACGCACGGCATCACCGAGGTCGTGACGGATCATGCGCGCGTGCTCCTTCGGCGCCTCTTTGAGGATGCCGGCCACGGCTTCGAGCCAAAGGCGCGTGCGCTCCCCGCGACCGGCCGCATCGCGATAGCGATCGACAAAGACCAGCGACAGCTCACGGCCGTATTCATCACGGAAGGCTGCCGGGTAGAGCGCGAGCAGTGCCCTGAACGCGCGCGTGCTCAGACGTTCGAGAGGTGAGACGGCTCGGGACATCGGTCAGGTCCTTCGTGGCAGCAGGCCGGTCGCGCGAGCGTCACCCAACAAGCGTTCCAGACGGCGCGCTTCGGCTTTCGCGACGTCGCGCCCGAGCCGGGTCAGTCGATAGTAGCGGCGACGCTCGTCGTCACTCGACGGGTCTGGCCGCTCGGCCAGCTCTTCGATCAGCTCCTGTTCGAGCAGCCGACGGATCGACGCATAAAGGCTGCTCGGACTGAAGCGCAGCTTGCCGTTTGTCCGGTCGAGCACATCCTGCATCACGGCGTAGCCGTGACGGTCGCGATCGGCCAGCGACACGAGAATGTGAAACGTGTCGCGATTCAAGGGCAGGAACGATTCGGGATCGGGAGTGTCAACGCGGGTGCTTCGAGTTGGTGCCACGCCTTAGACTATATCACAAATGGATATAGCCATTTCAGGAATTAAGAGAGTCAGATCTCGATGCGCGGCCATTCGTGGGGACGACCGACGGGACGAACAGCGTGACTCCGTCTCGTAGGACCACAACGACAAGATCGGTGTCGTACGGAGATCGGAATGCTCCGTATAGACAACACCGAGGTCGTGGGGATCACACATCAGCGATCGTCAACGGACGCGGTGTCTTGCCGTCCACGTCGGTGAAACCGTACTCACTCGCCAGCGCGGCGGCAACAAGGACCTGCCCGGAACGACGAAGAACATCGGGATCCGTCGCCAGCGCCGCCACCGCCCGGCCGATGAAATCGGGCGATTCAGAGTTGCTCAGATCGAGATACGCGGCGGCTTCCATCACCTTCTCGGTCCGGACCAGGCCCGGGTACAGGGAGACGACGGTGACATTGTACGGTTTCAGCTCGGTCGCCATATCCGCCGTCATTTTGTCGGTCGCGGCTTTCGACACGCCATATGCGACGTTGCCCAAGTGTTTCTGCGCCGCCCAGAAGGAAATATTGACGATCAACCCACGGCGCTGGGCCACCATCAGTCGCGCCGCGAGCTGGCTGGCGTGATAGTGTGCGCGGACGCCTGCCGTGAACATCGCGTCCCAACGCCAGAGCGGCTGTTCCCAGAACGGCCTGGGCCAGGTGAATGCACCGTTGTCGATCATCCGTTCGTAGCCGCCCCACACGTTGTTAACCAGAACGTCAATCGTTCCAGCCTCGCGCGCGACGCGATCGAACACAGCGTCCACCTGGGCCTCATCGCGATGATCGCAGCGGATGGCGGTAATCGGCTCGTCGAATGGAGCATGGTCGGGCACTGAGCGCCCGGTAAGAAACACCCGGGCGCCCTGTCGCGCGAGCTCTCGCGCGACGCCCCGTCCGACGCCCTGTGTGGCGCCGGTCACCACGACAACGGACTTTTCCAGACTCATGTGCGTGAGGTTACTGTGCGGTGCCCGAATCGGTATTGGAAAAATGGAAACTCGATGAAACATCCGCCTCTATCACCAATCCGGGACGTTCGCTCCGTCAGAACCCGACCGCCTTCACCCCCTTGAGTCCGAGCCACTCCCGCACATCCTGCGACGTGGCGATCTCATGGCCTAGCGATTCGATGATCTGACGGACTTTGCGCACTTGTTCCGCATTCGAGGCGGCGAGCTTGCCGCGATCGATATACAGCGAGTCCTCGAGGCCGACCCGAACGGAGCCGCCGAGCAAGACGGACTGTGCGGCGAACGGCATCTGATGACGGCCGGCCGCGAGCACGGACCAGAGGTAGTCGCGGCCAAAAAGGCGATCGGCCGTCTGTTTCATGAACACGAGGTTCGTGATATCCGGGCCGATGCCGCCGAGGACACCGAAGATCAACTGGACAAAAAACGGCGGCTTCACCAGTCCACGGTCAACGAAGTGGGCGAGATTATAGAGGTGCCCGACGTCGTAGCACTCGTGCTCGAACCGGCAGCCGTGTTCTTCGCCGAGCGTGGAAAGGATTCTGGAGATGTCGCGAAAGGTGTTCTTGAACACGTGATCTTCGGTCGCACGCAGATACGGCTCCTCCCATTCATGCTTCCACGTCGTGTAGCGCTCGGCGAGCGGGAACAGGCCGAAGTTCATGCTGCCCATGTTCAGCGAACACATCTCCGGTCGCAGCGCGAGCGGACCCTTGAGTCGATCGTCAACCGTCATGTTCATGCCGCCGCCGGTCGTGACATTGATGACCGCCGTCGCGCCGGCCTTGAGGCGCGGCAGGAATGCCATATAGGCGGCGGGATCGGCGGTCGGCCGGCCGTCACGCGGGTCGCGCGCATGCACGTGAAGGATGGCGGCGCCCGCTGCTGACGCCTCTATCCCTTGTTCTGCCAACGCGTCAGGCGTAATCGGCAACGCCGCCGACATCGTCGGGGTATGGATACCGCCGGTGAGCGCACAGGAGATGATGACCTTGCTGACGCGTTTCGACGTGGGCATGTCGGCGATTATGCCAGCACCAGCCGCTCTCAAGTCACATCACCTGCGTAGATGAACTGTCCCCAGGCAGACACTTCGGTTTCGAAACTCACTGCGGCGTAAACAGCCCCTGAGAGAAAATAGAACTCCATGACGTGCCCCGGATTGATCTTGAATTTGTCGTCGGGCGGCCCCCAGGGCGTCAGTTGAGGGATCACCATCGTCGACTGCCGCGCCTTGCATCCGAGGCTACGAATCGTCAGCGCGGCCGGGGTCATGACGACGTTCCAGGCTCCGCGGAACTGGGTCAACGGATACGCCAGCGTGTTTAACTGGAGGGGCTGGCTCGCGAACGAGTAGATGGCGCTCCGAAAAAATGGGCTTTCGAGGTACTGGACGAGAAAGACCTGTGGCTTCGAGGGAGGAACTTCCTCCGAATCCTGCTGCCAGCGCTGAATTCGAAATGCGTTCGAGGTGTGCTCGGAGACGGTAGCCATCGCGTTCATCTTCGCAAGTGTGGCCCCGCCGGGATCGACGCGCGCATCCGCGAGCTTCCAGCCGAAATGCTGCAACTGGAATTTCTGAATAGCACCCTTCGTCTTTGGGCCGCAGATGCCGTCGACCTTCAACGGTGGATTCGCCCCGCCGTTGGCTGGTGCGATGTCGTTCAGCAGCTGCTGGATCGTGACGACATCGTTGTACTGGTTCCTGGCCTTCTGGCCATCGCCGACTGGCTTCTCGATCGATCGGTCCATAAATCACCTCGTCCGAGAGTAGAATCCCAACCCATGAGCTTGGCGGTCGGCGCTCGCTTGGGTTCCTCTGAGATTGTCGCGCCGATCGGTGCAGGCGGCATGGGACAAGTGTATGGTGCCGTCGACGTCAATCTCGGTCGAACCGCGGCGATTAAGGTGATTCGTACATCACGAATATCTCCCGCGTGCGTCGCCCTCGGCGTCGCGATCTGGATCGCTGGCGTCGCGAGCGCGTGGGCACAAACCAATCCCGTTCAGATCGAGAACGCCAAACCCGGCTCCACCGACTGGCTGCTGACCCGTGTGGTCCGCCACGACGACGAGATCTACGAGCTTGGTTGGCACCGCCGAAGAGGGATCGAGGCGTACACCTCGCACACGAGCATCAGGGCGGGTGAACGGCTTGACGTGCACGTCAGCACCTACCCGGTCAACCAGTATTCCGTGAACATCTACCGGATGGGCTATTACGGCGGCGCCGGCGCGCGGCTGATGCGATCGCTCGGGCCGCTGCAGGGGACGACGGAGCCTGATCCGAAGGATGGCGATCGCACGCTCGTGGAGTGCAAGTGGAAGGTAGGCTTCAGCCTTGAGATTCCGCGGGACTGGCTGAGCGGTGTCTACCTCGGGAAGCTGTCGACGGTGCCGGCACCTGGCGGCCAGTACCTGGATCTGGAGATGAAGAGCGAAGCCTACGTCATCTTCATCGTCCGCGATGATCGACAAGCCGATTTGCTGTTCCAGGCCTCCGATATGACGTGGCTGTCGTACAACCGCTGGCCGCAGTGGCGATCGATGTACGACCTCGACGCGGCTCCGTGGGGCGCGTCTAACGCCAAGGTCGGCTATGACGTCGGCTTCGATCGGCCCTATGCGCTTTACTGGAACGGCTATCCTGCAGGATTCCACCCGCTGACGAACGGTTCCGGCGAATTTCTCATGACCGAGTTCCCGCTGGCGTTCTGGCTGGAGAAGGAGGGCTACGACGTCACCTACATCTCGAACGTCGACACGCACGCCGATGGCAAAGGACTTCTTCGCGCCAAGGTGTTCCTGTCGGTCGGTCACGACGAATACTGGACCGAGCAGATGTTCGACAACGTCAAGACGGCGCGGGATGCCGGCGTCAGTCTCGCGTTCCTGTCCGGCAATGCGATCTCAGGAGTCGTGGAGCTCCTGCCGAGCACCGACGGCCGGGCCAATCGCGTGATGCGTCGAGCCGGACGTGGCTTCCAGGGTGAACAGGATGTGATGGGCGCGACGTCGTACGGTGTCGGCTTCGCGGATTGGACCGCCGACAAGCCGGAGCACTGGGTGTTCGAAGGGACGAACATGAAGAAAGGAGATCGCGTGGCGCAGCTCGTGGGCTGGGAGTACCACGGCGCTCCGCTCGGAAATCATCCGGATCTGGTTGTGCTCTCGGAAGGGCCGGTTTACGCCGCGAACGGCGAGCGGCGCACCGGCACGTACGCGACGACGATCTACACCGCACCAAAGGGGAACCTGGTATTCAATGCCGGCACGTGCTGGTGGAACGTGGTGCTGTCGTCTCCACCGGGATTCCAGAGTCCGCCGCGCAGGGACTTCCTCCGCAACGACGCGCGCATTCAGCGCATCACGAAGAACGTCCTCGACCGGATGATCGCCGTCAGGGTGGCGCGGTAAACAACCGCCCCGTCGAATTTCACTTCGGCCTATAATCGCAGTTTCCAACTGAGCCAATGCCTGAGCAAGACGGGGGCAATCCGGGCACCGAGACGACGGCGGATGCAGCCGGGCGTCGCGACGACGCAGCACTGACCAGGATGACTGCGGCGTGGCAGGAGACCAGCGTGGCGTTGCTCGACAGCGAGCAGCGCTATCGCGAATTGGTCGAATACAGCCTTGGCCTGATCTGCACCCACGATCTGGCCGGCACGATTCTCTCCATCAACCCAGCCGCCGCCGAGTCCCTCGGCTATCGTTGCGAGGACGGCATCGGCCGCAACCTCGCCGACTTTCTCCCGCCCGACAAGCGCCATCTCTTTGCCGACTATCTACGACGCATCGAGAAGCACGGGGACGACGCAGGGTTGATGAAAGTCGTTGCCCGAAGTGGCGCCGCGAGAGTGTGGATGTATCGCAACGTGCTCTCTCGCCGGCAGGGACGGGAGCCGTACGTGCTGGGACACGCGATCGACATCACCGAGCGGGTGGCAGCCGAACGGACGCTGCGCGAGAGCGAGCATGCGTTGCGCGCGGCGCAGGCAGATCTCGAGGCGCGGGTTCGCGAGCGCACACTCGCACTGGTGGAGGCGAATGCGCGGCTTCGTGTCGAGATGGCCGAACGCGAGGAGGCGGAACGCCTCCGGCGTCGAGCGCTCGTCGAAGCGGACCAGGCCAACCGCCTGAAAGATGAATTTCTCAGCACCCTCTCGCACGAGTTGCGGACGCCACTGAACGCCATCTTCGGGTGGGCGCGGATCCTTCGCTCGCGCGATCTCGATCCGAGCACCGCGCATGCCGTGGAGGTGATCGAGCGGAACGCGCAAGCCCAGGTCCGGCTGATTGAGGAAGTGCTCGACATCTCGCGGATCATCACCGGCAAGATGACGCTGGCGCGCGAGCACGTGGACGTCGCCTCGATTCTCCGTTCCACGATCGAGACGGTTCGTCCGGCGATGCAGAACAAGCGCATCCGCTTCGACGCGCGGATTCCCGAAACCGTGCCGTTCGTGTTCGGTGACGCCCACCGCCTTCAGCAGGTGTTCTGGAACTTGCTGTCGAACGCGCTCAAGTTCACCCGTAGCGACGACATGATCACGGCGACACTTCGCGTGATCGCCGACAGCCTCGAACTCGAGGTCGCCGACACCGGCATCGGCATCCGCCACACGGTGCTCCCGATCGTGTTCGATCGCTTCCGTCAGGCCGATTCGTCGACGACGCGACAGCACGCCGGGCTCGGGCTGGGACTGGCGATCGTCAAGGAAATCGTGCAACTGCACGGCGGCAGCGTGTGGGCCGAGAGCGCCGGCGAGGGCCATGGCGCCACGTTCACGATCCAGCTGCCGATCAGCGAACCGGACACGGAGGTCGCGCCGGGTGTCTCGGCTGCACACACAATCCCAATCGCCCGCCTCGCCGGACGCACCATCCTCATCGTGGAAGATCACGACGACGCCCGTGAACTCATCGCCAACGTGCTCGAGGCAGCTGGCGGCCGGGTGATCGCTGCCTCGTCCGCGCCCGAAGCGGTGGATCGTTCGGCGGCAGGGCGGCCGGATCTGCTGGTCGCCGACATCGGCCTTCCTGGCGAGGACGGATACGCGCTGCTTCGCCGGATGCGGACGCTCTATCCCGGCCTGCCCGCGATTGCGCTGAGCGCCTTCGCCCGAGCGGCCGATCGCGATCGCGCGCTGGCCGCCGGGTTCGCCGACTACGTCGTCAAGCCTGTCGAACCGGCCCGCCTCGTCGAGGTCGTGGCCGCCGCGTGCGCCCCGGGCGACTAAAATCACTCGCGTCCGTCTTCGCGCGAAGCGCTACGGCGAGACCACGCCGGAGCCTTGGCGCAGGCGGGCGCTCGTGCGCGAGGCGACTGCTGGTTTCGAAACCCTTTGCAGCACTTCCTTCCCGACGTCACCGCAAGCTTCTGAATCCGCGATGACTGATAAAGGGATCAGTGATTGGCGGTGTGCATGAAGCCGCATCGGTCGAGAAGGGCCTTGAACCGTGGGTCGTCGCGATACTGATCCCACTTCGAATCGACCGGCAAGTAGATAAGGTGGACGTCGTGGACAGCAAAGGCCTTGTCGAGTGATACGAACACTGCGTCCCCGTCGCTCAGGCCGGCGTGGATGAGCGCAAACGCGTAAGGCGGCACGTACCTCTGTTGCGAGGCAGTCTCGAGGGTGCGAAGCAGGTCCCGAGCCTCGGCCACACGGCCGGCCTTCGCGAGCGCGTAACCACGATACGCGAGCGCCTTGCTGTTCTGACCTGAGAATCGCGCAGCGATCGTGAGCTCCTCGAGCGCTTCAGGGACTCGCCCGAGAGCCTGGTACGCCTGTCCGAGCGAAACATGGCCAGGCCAGAAGTCGGGATCGATGGTGATGGCCTGCCGGGCGTACTCGACCGCGGATGCATAGTCGCGTACTTGAAAAGCCACCTGTGACGAGAGCGCGTGGCTCATCGCGAACAACGGATCGAGCGCGCGAGCGCGACGCATCTCCGGCTCGGCTTCGGAGTCGCGGCCCATCTGCGACAGGAGATGCCCCAGAGTCGTGTGGCCCATCACCGATTGCGGATCGAGCGCTACCGCCCGGCGAAGCGCTTGCTCCGCAGCGGGCCAGTCCCAGTTGAATGTCCACAGCGAATGGCCCAGTGCCTCCTGCGCCTCGCTCAGGTTGGGATCGGCTTGAACTGCCTGCAAGGCCGCGCTCCTCGCAAGCGGACCCACGGTCAGCGGTGGGGCATCGGCGTTGAGCGTTGAAGCGCTGTAGACCTTGGCGAGCCCAGCCCATGCGAGCGCGTAGTTCGGATCGAGCGTCGTCGCGCGCTGGTAGTACTCGATCGCCCGGATTGTCGTTGCAGGCGTGCGCTGCTCCGAGAAGTTACGGCCGCGAAGATAGAAGTCGTACGCTTCCGCATTCCGTGTCTGACGCCGCGCGAGGGCGTTCAGGCGATCTGGTGACAGTCGCAGCCGAACCTGGGTCGCGATTGCCGAGCTGAGCTCCTGCTGCAGACTGAGGATGCTCGTCGGCTCGCGGTCGTAGGAATCCGACCATACCTGAAACTGATCGTGAACGCGCACCAGGCCCGTGGTGATGCGCACGCGGCCCCGCTCGGTGCGCACGGCGCTCTCGACGAGATAGTCGGCATGAAGCTCGTGCCCGATCTCCGCTCGCGACTTCGTCGTGTGCTTGTAGGACATGATCGAGGTGCGGCCGATCATGTGAATGTGCGGGTCGATCTGTCCGAGCGCGACGATCAGTTCCTCACCGAGGCCACTGGCCAGATACTCGGCTTCCGGATCGCCGCTCAGATTGTCGAATGGCAGAACGGCCAACGTGACATCGGAAGGCGTGAGAGCGGTCCAGTGCGCCCATGCCGACAGCCCTGCGAGCGCCGCGAGTGAAAGTGTCACCGTCGCCACGATCGCCCACTTTCGCGCCGCTCCAAATGACAGCACTTTGCCGAGACCCGCGCGACTGAAATTGCCGAGACCTGCGCGACTGAAAACGCGGGGCGCAGATGGGGATGCGTCGCGCACTGCAGGCGGCTGGGAATGCTCCGGAACCGCCACGGCCAGTGCCACAACGGGCTGATCCACGCCGACCGGCGCGACGAATCGGTAGCCCTTGGCCGGCACGGTTTCGACGAACCTGGAGGCGTCCGGCGAGTCGCGAAGCGCGCGCCGAATCTTGCGGATGGCCGTGTGGACACCGGTCTCGACGTCCACGAACACGTCGGGTCCCCAGAGCCG
>Ga0310810_10001852_pt1 | contig 22413 bp, 17 predicted proteins | sample NCmetagenome_FD_207641 | JGI IMG/M metagenome (GOLD analysis project Ga0310810, IMG submission 207641) | Soil microbial communities from experimental microcosm in Duke University, North Carolina, United States - NC | ecosystem: Engineered > Artificial ecosystem > Soil microcosm > Unclassified ... | reverse complement strand
TCGGCACGGCGATCGACACGGCCTCGCACTCGGCGAGCATGGCGTCCGCGGACGCGAACGCACGGCAGCCGTGGCGCGCGGCGACGGTCTCCGCGCGGCCCGCATGGTGGTCGAACACGCCGACCAGCTCGGCCTCGGGCAGCGCGTGGTACACACGGGCGTGCTTCTCGCCCCACACCCCGACTCCCCACACCCCCACGCGCACCGGTTGCATGATCGCTCCCCTAGCGGCTGAGGCCGCGCACGGACGTTTCCGCGAAACGCGCGAGATGCTCGACGTGCGTGTTGTCCGGCAGCTCGGCGCGGAGGCGCTGGACGGCCTCCGCGACGGCGAGTCCGCCGCGGAACAGCGTGCGATACGCCTTGTCGATGGCGTCCAGCGTCGCCGCGTCGAAACCGCGGCGCTCGAGACCGATGCGGTTGACGCCGATGTTGTGCGGCGGACTGCCCGCGCACTTGACGAACGGCGCGACGTCCTGCGAGATGCGCGACCCGCCGCCCACCATGGCGTGGCGGCCGACGCGCACGAACTGGTGCACGACCGTGCCGCCGCCCACGATCGCCCAGTCCTCGACCGTCACGTAGCCCGCGAACTGGACCGCGTTCGCGATCACGACGTGATTGCCGATCTCGACGTTGTGTCCGGCGTGCGCGTAGGCCATGACCAGGCAGTCGCTGCCGACGCGCGTCGACGCCTCGGGTTCCGTCGCCAGGTTGATCGTCGTGTACTCGCGCAGCACCGTCCGGTCGCCGATCTCGGCGTACGACGGCGCGCCCGGCTTGTACTTGAGATCCTGCGGCGGCGAGCCGACGACGGCGCCGTGGTGCACGTGGCACTCCGCGCCGATCCGCGCCCAACCGTCGATCAGCGCGCACGCGTCGATCCGCGTGCGATCGCCGATCACCGCATGCGGGCCGATCACCGTGCCGGGTCCGACGCTCACGTCGACCCCGAGCCGGGCCGCGGGATCGACGTGCGCGGCCGGATGAACGCGCGTGCTCACTGCGGCCGCTTGTCGACGACCTGGGCGAGCAGTTCGGCCTCGGCGACGAGCTGGTCGTCCACGTACGCCTCGCCGCGCATCTTGGACGTCCGGCCCTTGAGCTTGATGAGCGTGAGCTTGAGCCGGAGCTGGTCGCCCGGCGTCACCGGGCGCCGGAACTTCGCGCCGTCGATGCCCATGAAGTACATCAGCTTGTCGTTCGGATCCTCGACCGCGTTCAGGAGCAGCAGTCCTCCGACCTGCGCCATGGCCTCGAGGATGAGCACCGCCGGCATGATCGGATGGCCCGGGAAATGTCCCTGGAAGAACGGCTCGTTGATCGTGACGTTCTTGATGCCCTCGATCGTGTGCCCCTCCTCGATCTTCGTGATGCGATCGATCAGGAGGAACGGATAGCGGTGCGGCAGCAGATCCATGATGGCGGTGATGTCCCACTCGCCGGGCGGGCCGCCCGGACGCCGCCCGGGCAGCGGCAGCGTCTCCTTCAGGTGCTTGACGAACGCGACGTGGCCCTGGTGCCCCGCGCGGCGCGCCGTCACGTGGCCGATCACCGGACCCCCGAGCAGGAACAGGTCGCCGAGGAGATCGAGGATCTTGTGACGCACGAACTCGTCGGGGAAGCGCAACGGCTCGGGATTGCGCACGCCGTCGTTGCCGACGACGACAGCGCTCTGCATGCGCCCGCCCTTGATCCACCCGGCCTGGCGCAGCGCGTCGAGGTCGCGCTCCAGCACGAACGTGCGCGCCGGCGCGATCTCCTTCATGAACACGGTCTCGTCGATGTCGAGGCTCAGGCTCTGCGTGCCGATCGGCGTGCCTTCGTACTCGATCGTGAACGACACCTTGAAGCCGTTGTAGGGAACGGCCTGCAGCTGCACGCCGTTCTCGCTCCACTCGACGGGCTTCGTGACCTTGATGTAGCGGGCCGGCCGGTCCTGCGTCTGGAAGCCCGCCTCCATCAGGGCGCGCGCGATCGGCGCCGCGCTGCCGTCGGCCGGCTCGGGAATCTCCATGGTCGACGTCTCGATGATCAGGTTGTCGATGCCGAGCCCGGCGACCGCGGCCAGCGCGTGCTCCATCGTGTGGATCTGCACGCCGTCCTGCTGGAGGATCGTGCGGCGTCCGGCGCGCGGATCGAAGTGCGCGTTCTCGGGACGCACCGCGACCCACGGGCGGCCCGGCAGGTCCGTGCGCACGAAGCGCACGCCCGTCCCCGGCTCGGCGGGACAAAAGCGCATCGAGCCGACTTCGCCGGTGTGCAGACCGATGCCCTCCAGCGTCACTGGCTTGGCCAGCGTGCGCTGCATGCGACCCTTCACCGCACCTCCTCCCGCTCGGGGCTCCCCTCCAGCGCGGACATGCGGGCCTCGAGCTGCTTCGTGCGCTGGAACAGCTGGGGCAGGCGTTGGATGTACGCGTTGATGCGCTTGAACACGCCCTGCGGGAGCGCGGGATAGCCGATCACCGTGGTGTGCGCGGGCACCGACTTGCTGACGCCGCTCTGCGCGCCGACCATCGAGCCGGTGCCGAGCTTGATGTGCCCGACGAGCCCGGCCTGGCCGCCGAGCGTCACGAAGTCCTCCAGCTCGGTGCTACCCGAGATGCCGACCTGCGCGACGATGATGCAGTGGCGGCCGATGACGACGTTGTGCCCGATCTGCACGAGGTTGTCGATCTTCGTGCCGTCGCCCACGCGCGTGCTGTGCGTCGTGGCGCGATCGATCGTGGTGTTCGCGCCGATCTCGACGTCGTCGCCGATCACCACGTTCCCGACCTGCGGGACCTTGTGGTAGCGGCCGTCGTCGAACGCGAAGCCGAAGCCGTCGGCGCCGATCACGACGCCGCTGTGCACGATGCAGCGCGCCCCGATCACGCACTCTTCGCGCAGCGTGACGCGCGGAAACAGGTAGCCGTCCTCGCCGATCGACGACAGCGGGCCCACGTAGCAGCCGGCCATGATGACCGTGCGCGCGCCGATGTGCGCGCCGCGCTCGATCACGCAATGCGGGCCGATCGAGACGCCCGGCTCGAGCGTGACGTCCTCGGCGATGTGCGCGCTCGGGTCGACGCCGGGCGCGGGGCGGTACGGGTCGGGGCGGAACACCTTGACCACGCGCTGGAACGCGAGATACGGGTTGTCGACCTGGAGCAGCGGGCGCACCGCGGCCCGCGACTCGCGCGAACAGATCACGGCCGAGGCCTGCGTCTCCTCGAGGTACGCGTCGTAGCGCGCGTTCGCGATGAACGTGATGTCGCCGGGCATGGCCTCGCGGATCCCGGCCACGCCGCGAATCACGGTCGAGCCGTCTCCGATCACGTCCCCGCCCAGCTCGACGGCCAGCTCCGCCAGCGTCCGGGTCACCATGGCGCCACCTTCCTAGTGCGCGCTCCCGGACGTCGACCGGGAGTTCAGTTCCACCAGCACGTCGGCAGTCAGGTCGAGCGAGCGGTCGGCGTAGATGATGAAACCGCTCGCGGAGTCCACCACCAACTGCAGCCCTCTCTCGCCCGCGACCTTCTCGACCGCCGTGCGAATTGTGGCGACGACTTCCGAGGTGGCCTGCTCGTTCGCGGACGCGGCGCGTCCCTGCGGCCCCCACACCTCCTGGATGAAGCGCTCGTAGTCCGCGATGGCGCGCTGCAGCGCCTCTTCCTTCTCCTGACGCTTCGCCGCCGAGAGGATCGCGCTCTGATCGCGCACCTCGTCGCGCAGCTGGTGCACCGCCTTTTCCTTCTCGGCCGCCTCGTCGCGCCAGCCCTGCACCTGGCGGTCGAACCGATCCTGAGCGTCCTTGGCGTCCTTGAACTCGGTGAAGATGCGCGCCGAGTCGATGTAGCCGACCTGCGTGTTCGCGGCGCGCGCGGCGGGCGGCGCCATCGCGGCCAGCGCCACGACCCAGGCCCCGGCGGCCAGCGCACGCCCCAGACGGTGACGCGTCACATGGGCCTCGCTAGTTGTTGACATTGCCGATCAGGAAGTGCCCGACCGCACGCGGCCCGTCGTCGCGATTGAACCCGTATCCGTAGTCGAACCCGATGTTGCCGAGGAGCGGGATCTCCAGACGGATGCCGACCCCGGCCCCCATCTTGAGGTCGAGCGGGCGGTACTCGCGGCCGAGGTCCCAAGTGTTACCCGCATCGAAGAAAAGCACACCGTGGAGCGGATTCACAATCGGAAACTGCTGCTCCGCCGTGTAGATCGTCATGTAACGGCCGCCCGGATAGCGCACGCGCTGGAAACGCGGGATCCCGACCTTGTTCCCCGAGGCATCGACGATGCTGTCGGTGCGCACGTACACGTCCTGAATGAACTTGTCCGGGACGATCTGATAATCGTCGTAGCCGCGCACCGGATCCACCGTGGTGCCGCCGCCGAGACGGAAGCGTTCGTAGCGCGGCGACTCGATGTTCTGGTCCCCGTACTCGCCCATCAGGCCGACGCGCGCGCGCAGCATCGTGGTGAAGCCGTGCAGCACGGAAGGCAGGTACACGCGGCCCTCGATGCGGTGCTTGTGGAAGTTCACGGAGCCGCCGAACGGCCCGCCCGCGAGTTCGTCGTCCACGGTGAACTTCGTGCCCTTCGTCGGATAGAACGGGCTGTCCGTCGTCACGCGCAGGAAGTTCGTCTCGACGCTGCTCGTGAGCACGCGGTGCCCGGGCTGGATGCCGGCCAGCGTGATCGAGTCGACGGCCGACAGCGTCGCGTTCAGCGAGCTGATCGTGACGTCCTCGAGCTGATACTCGAGCGAGCCGCGCGAGTGGTCGGGCCACGCGAACGGCCGGCCGATGCGCGCCGAGCCGCCGACGCGCTTCTCGGTGTACAGGTCCAGATCGCGCGTCGAGTTGAATCCGCTGAAGCCGAGCAACGTCGGCGTGTCGCGGAACCACGGCTCGGTGAAGCTCAGGAGATAGTCCTCGCGCTTGCCGCCGCGCTCCAGGTGGAGCTGCACGGACTGCGCGTTGCCGAGCACGTTGTTGTGCCCGAGCTCGAGGAAGCCGGTGAGCCCGCCTTCGTTCGTGTACCCGGCGCCGGCCGACGCCGTGCCGACCTGTTTTTCCTTGAGCTTGATGTTGATGTCGACGTCCGAACTGTCGGCCGGGGTGAAGTCCATGTTCACGTCCTCGAAGATGCCGAGCCGGAACACGTCCTGCTGCGTGCGCATCAGCGCCGAGCGCCGGAAGCGATCGCCCTCGTGAACGCTGATCTCGCGGCGGATGACCTTCTCGCGCGTGCCCTTGTTGCCGACCACGTTCACGTAGCGGATGTTGGACGGCTGGCCCTCGGTGACCTGGAACGTCACGTCCACGACCGAGTCGCGCGCCTCTTCCACCGGCTCGACGTTGAGGTACAGGTAGCCCTTCTCGGCGTACGCCGCGTACGCGTCCTGCTGCGCCTTCTCGGCCTTCGAGTGGTCGAACCAGTCGTGCGGCTTGCCCTTCCACAGCTTCGCGAGCTCCGCGTCCGGGATCACGCTCGCGCCCGCCCAGTGGATGGCGCCCGTGCGATAGCGCGGGCCTTCGTCCACCTGGACGACGTACGTCAGGTGCCGCGACGTGTCGCCGGGCTTCAGGTCGTGCCCGAGGACCTTCGCGTCGTGATAGCCGCGGTTGTGGTACCAGGCCTCGATCTTGTCGCGGTCCTCGTCGAAGTTCTCGTCCTTGACGTCGCCCCCGCCGAAGAACCCCTTCGTCTTGGTCTTCATCTGCTTCCTCAGCTTCTTCTCGGGGAACGCGCGCACGCCGGCGAACTGGATCCTCGTGATCTTGACCTTCTCGCCTTCGTGGATGACGAAGCGCAAGCCCACCTGATTGTCCGCGGTCACGCTGTCGGTCACCGCCTGGATCGTGGCCTGCGCGAAGCCGTCGTCGTGGTACATCAGCAGGAGCGAATCGATCTGGGTCTGCACCGCGGTCGGCGAGTACGGTTCGCCGCTGTGCAGCAGCAGCTTCTTCTCGAGGTCGGCGGTGGTCTTCTTGTGGTTGCCCGTGAACTCGATCTTGGAGAAGCGCGCGCGCTCCTTCACGTGGATCACGAGGTCGACGATGCCGTCGTGGGGCCGGCCCTGGGTCACGTACGCGTCGGAGAACACGCCGAGCGCGTACAGCTTGCGCAGGCCCCGGCGCACTTCGTCGTCGGAGAAGCGCGAGCCCGGCGCGACTTCGAACGTGCGCACCACCCGCGCGCTGTCGGCGACCACGTTGCCCACGACCTCGATGCGCCCGACGCGCATCTCGGGGGTCGCGGTCTCGCCGGCGGCGGGTCCACCCGGCAGCGGCGCGGCCAGGCTGTCCGCGCCGAATCCGCCGCGCCCGCCACGCGCCGTCGTGTCCGCGGCGAACGCCGAGGCCGGAGGACGGCGCATCGTGCTGTCGGCGGGTGCACGGCGCGTCGTCGTGTCGGCCGCAAAGCCGGCGCCCGCGCCCGGCGTCGAGCCGGTCGCGGGCGTCTGGGAAAGGGCCGGCGCTGCCGCACCCAGCAGCAGCGCCAGCGTCAGTTCAATTGCTCGTGGGAGCACTCGCCTCCGCGGCGGGAGGAGCGGCCACCGGGCCGTTCGGGAGCGCCTCGAAATCCAGTACGTCGCCCTTGCGGGTGACGCGGATCTCGGCGCCTCCCGGGAGCTGTCCGCGCAGGATGTACTCCGCGAACGGATCCTCGAGCAGTCGCTGGATCGCGCGCTTGAGCGGCCGCGCTCCGAGCGCGGCGTCGAATCCGCGCTCGACGAGCAACTCGGTCGCTTCGTTCGTGATGTCGAGGGTGATCTCTTGAGCACGCAGTCGCTCCTTGACCTGGCCCAGAAGGATCCCGACGATGTTCCGCATGTCGTCGCGCGTGAGCGCGTGGAACACGATGACGTCGTCGATCCGGTTGAGGAATTCGGGGTTGAAGGCACGCTTCAGTTCTTCGTTGACGGTACTCTTGATCTCCTGGAACTGCGCGGCCGAGCCTTCGGCCTGCTTGAAGCCCAGGTGACGACCGCCACTCACGATCTGTCGCCCGCCCAGATTCGACGTCATGATGATGACGGTGTTCTTGAAGTCCACCCGCCGGCGGGAGCTGTCGGTCAGGACGCCGTCGTCCAGCACCTGAAGCAGGACATTGAACACGTCCGGGTGGGCTTTTTCAATCTCATCGAGCAGAACGACCGAGTACGGCTTGCGGCGCACCTTCTCCGTGAGCTGCCCGCCCTCCTCATACCCCACATACCCGGGGGGTGCTCCCACGAGGCGTGACACGGAGAACTTCTCCATGTACTCCGACATGTCGATGCGGATGAGCGCGTCGTCGTCGTCGAACAGGAACGCGGCCAGAGCCCGCGCCAGCTCGGTCTTGCCGACGCCCGTCGGTCCCAGGAAGATGAACGAGCCGATGGGGCGCTTGGGATCGCGCAGCCCCACGCGATTGCGGCGCACGGCGCGCGACACGGCGGCCACGGCCTCGTTCTGCCCGACCACGCGCTTCTGCAGCGTGTCCTCCATGCGCAGCAGCTTCTGCGTCTCCTCCTCGGCCAGCTTCACGACCGGGATGCCGGTCATGGTCGAGAGCACGGTCGCGATCAGGTCCTCGGTGACCTGGACTTCCTTGTCGCGCTTCGACTCGCTCCACGACTTCTTCAGCTCGTTGCGCCGCGCGCGCAGCTCCTTCTCCTTGTCGCGCAGGCGCGCGGCCTTCTCGTACTCCTGGCCGCGGATCGCCGACTCCTTCTCCTTGATCACTTCCTCGAGCTTCTTCTCGAGTTCGTGGATCTCGGACGGCACCGTGCTCACCGACAGCCGCGCGCGCGCGCACGCCTCGTCGATGACGTCGATGGCCTTGTCCGGGAAGAACCGGTCGTTCATGTAGCGGTCGGCGAGCTTCACCGCCTGGACCACGGCTTCGTCCGTGATCTTGACGCCGTGATGCGCTTCGTACTTGTCGCGCAGACCCATGAGGATGGCGATCGTGTCCTCGACGCTGGGCTGGTCGACCATGATCGGCTGGAAGCGCCGCTCGAGCGCGCCGTCCTTCTCGATGTACTTGCGGTACTCGTCCAGCGTCGTCGCGCCGATGCACTGCAGCTCGCCGCGGGCCAGCGCCGGCTTCAACATGTTCGACGCGTCGATGGCGCCTTCCGCCCCGCCCGCGCCGACGATGGTGTGCAGCTCGTCGATGAAGATCACCGTGTCCTTGGACTCGCGGATCTCGTTCATGACGGTCTTGAGCCGTTCTTCGAACTGGCCGCGGTACTTCGTGCCGGCGACCACCGCCGCGAGATCGAGCGTCACGATGCGCTTGTTCTTGAGGCTCTCCGGGACCTGCGCGGTCACGATGCGCTGGGCCAGGCCCTCGGCGATCGCGGTCTTGCCGACGCCGGGCTCGCCGATCAGCACCGGATTGTTCTTCTTGCGCCGCGACAGCACCTGGATGACGCGCTCGATCTCCTTGTCGCGCCCGATCACCGGGTCCAGCTTGCCGTCGCGCGCGAGCTGCGTGAGGTCGCGACCGAACTGGTTCAACGCCGGCGTCTCGGGACGCTCTTCGCGCTCCGTGCCGCCCGACGACGACGGCGTGCCACCCAGCAGCTTCAACGTCTCTTCACGAACGCGCTTGCGGTCCACGCCCAGCTCGAGCAGGACCTTCGCGGCCACGCCCTCGCCTTCGCGGATCAGGCCGAGCAGCAGGTGCTCGGTGCCGACGTAGTTGTGGCCGAGCGAGCGCGCCTCCTCGACGGCCAGCTCGAGCACGCGCTTGGCGCGCGGCGTGAACGGGATCTCGCCGATCGTCATGGTGCCGCCCGAGGCGCTCACCATGTTCTCGACTTCCTGGCGGATGCGGTCCAGGTCGAGGCCGAGGTTGTTGAGCACGGTCGCCGCGATGCCTTCGCCCTCGCGGATCACGCCGAGGAGCAGGTGCTCCGTGCCGATGTAGTCGTGCTGCAGGCGCGCCGCTTCCTCGCGCGCCAGATAGATCACTTTCCGGACTCGTTCGGTGAATTTGTCGTGCATGGCGTTGGCGGCCGGCGGCCAGGCCCCGGCCTCCCCTCCCTAGGGTGAGCGGTCCGCTCCGTGCTCGGCGGTTTCGAGCCGCTCGCGCACGAGTTGGGCACGATACACGTTGCGTTCGGCGGGCGTGAGCTCGCTCCCGTGCAGTCGCTGCAGGTGAGCGGGCTGGGTCACGATCAGCAACTCGTTGATGACGTGCAGCGGACACAGACCTTCGAGCCCGAGCGCGACGCCGAGGCGCACGGCCGAGCACAGATTGATGACTTCGCGTGAGTGGATCGAACGGCAGAAACGCAACGTGCCGTACGCGCGCCAGACCTTGTCCTCGATCTGCACGCGCGCGTCGCGCAGCATGCGCTCGCGCGCCTGCCGCTCCATCTCGATGATGTGGCGCGTCGCGCGCTCCAGGCTCTCGATCGAGTCGCGCTCGCTGCGGCCGAGCGTCGTCTGGTTCGAGATCTGGAACAGGTTGCCCATGACTTCGCTGTGTTCGCCGTACAGGCCGCGCACGTTGAGTCCGACCTGCATGACGCTCTTCAGCACGCGCTGGATCTCGTCGAGCAGCACGAGCGCCGGCAGGTGGATGAGCACGGACGCGCGCAAGCCGGTGCCGGCGTTCGTCGGGCACGACGTCAGGTAGCCGATGTCGTTCGAGAACGCGAAGTCGAGGCCGGCGTCCAGCTCGTCGTCGGCGCGATCGGCCAGCGCCCAGCCTTCGGCCAGCTGGAAACCCGGCGTCATGGCCTGCAGGCGCAGGTGGTCCTCCTCGTTGATCATCAGTGACAGCCGTTCGTCGCTCGCGATCACGATGCCGCGCGGCCGGCTCGCGTCACCGAGCTCGTGGCTCACCAGGTGGCGCTCGACCAGGATCTGCCGCTCGATCGGCGACATCTCGTCCATGCGCAGCAGCAGCCCGCCGTGGAACGAGTCGGAGCGCTGCGCCGCGCCCGATACGCTCAGCAGTACGCCCTGCAGCTGCTCTTCGCGCGCGCGGTGCGTGAACGGCACGCTCGCCAGGTTGCGCGCGAGGCGGATGCGCGTCGACAGCACGAGATCGGCCTGCGGGCCCTCGCCGCTCAGCCATGGGCTGGGGCGGGTCATCAGGTCCTCGAAGTCGTGCGGCGGCTGCGGAAGGGGACTCACGCGCGTCCCTCCTGCGGCGTCTCGGCTTCCAGCTCGAGGCGCCGAATCTCGTCGCGCACCGAAGCGGCGCGCTCGAACTCCTCGCGCTCGACGAGGCGCTGCAATTCGTCGTGCAGGCGCTGGATCTGTCGCGAGCGCGTCGCGCCCTCGCCGTCGCGCGCCGGGATCTTCCCCTGGTGGCGCGTGTCGCCGTGGATGCGCCGGAGCAGCGGGCGGAGCTGGAACTGGAACGCGGTGTAGCACTCGGCGCAGCCCAGTCGCCCCGTCTCCTTGAACTGAGAGTACAACAGGCGGCAACGCGGGCACTGCACGTGTCCGACGCGCTCCTCCTCGTTCGCGGTCATGGTGTCGACCATGCCGGCGAGCAGGTCCGCGATGTCGAACTGATGCTTCTTCGCGGGCGTGTGCAGGCCCTTCTCCTCGGCGCAGCGCTCGCACACGTGGATCTCGGTCATCTTGTTGTCATGGATCTCGGTGAAATGCACCGTCGCCGGCGACTTCCCGCAGATCTGGCACAGCATCGACACCGGGTGCTCCTTTGCGTTTCTTCTAGGAAAGCAGACCGCCCGCCAGGGTGCGCACGTGGTGCGCGCGCCCGGCGAGCCGGTCGTTGTGGGTCACGATCACGAACGTCTGATGCTGTTCGGCCGCCAGAGACGCCAGGAGGTCGTGCAGCGCGTCCGCCGAACGGGGATCGAGATTGCCCGAAGGCTCGTCCGCGAGAATGAGTTCCGGCTTGGGCGCCAGGGCCCGCGCCACCGCGACGCGTTGCGCCTCGCCGCCCGAGAGTTGCGCGGGCGCGTGCTCCCAGCGCTCGTGGAGTCCGACCTGGCCGAGGGCCTCGCGGGCCCGCGCGCGCGCCGCCTGGGGGTCGGCGCCGGCGATGAGCAGAGGCATCATCACGTTCTCCTCCGCCGTGAACTCGGGCAGCAGGTGATGGAACTGGAAGATGAAGCCGAGACGTCGCGAACGGAAGGCCGCGAGAACGCGCTCCGTCGCCCCATCGAGTCGCCGGCCGCCGACCGCGAGCGTGCCCGCGTCCGGACGATCGAGTGTCCCGAGGATGTTCAGCAGAGTGCTCTTGCCGCTTCCCGACGCTCCGAGAATAGCCAGAATTGTGCCACGCATGACCTCGACATCCACGCCCCGCAGCACCTCCAGTTTGCCACGCGGCGTGCTGTAAGACTTGGCGATTCCGGTCGCGACCAGAGTCGCGAGCTTCGGGTCAACGTGCGCTTCGGAAGTCACTTATCCTCCGCACTTCACCCATCCACTCAACCATTGGCCCGGATCGCCTCGACCGGATCGAGCCGCGAGGCCTGCCAGGCCGGGTACAGCCCGGCGGCCAGACACAGCGCGAGCGCGGCCGCGACGACGGTCACGAAATCGCCGGTCTCGGGGCGCACCGGCAACCGCTCGATGAAATAGACGTCGCCGGGAAGGCGAATCAGCGGGTAGCGCGCGAGCAGGGCGATCAGCAGGCTGCCGAGCGCGGTGCCGAGCAGCGTGCCGATGCCGCCGATCAGGAGTCCCTCGAGCAGGAAGATGCGCAGCACCGTGGCCCGCGTCGCGCCCAGCGACATCAGCACGCCGATGTCGCGGCGCTTTTCCGAGACCACCATGAACAGCGTGCTCACGATGTTGAACGCGGCGACGAGCACGATGAGCGCCAGGATCACGAACATCACGGTCTTCTCCAGACGCATCCACGTGAACAGGTTGCGATTCAGATCCATCCAGTTGTTCGCGCGCAGCCGCGGATCCGCGAGTTGCGCGAGCATGCGCTCGGCGGCGCGCGGCGCGCTCATCATGTCGGCGAGCTTGACCTCGATGCCGGTCACGACGTCGCCCATGCCGAAGAACTCCTGCGCCGCGGGAATCGCCGTGAAGCCGAGGCTCGAGTCGTACGTGTAGAGCCCCGAACTGAACACGCCGACCACGTCGAACGTCCTGAGCCGCGGCGCGAAGCCGAGCGCCGACATGCTGGCGCCGCTCAGCGAGCCGAGCACGACCTCGTCGCCGGCGCGCGCGCCGAGTCGCGCCGCGAGCTCCGAGCCGAGGACGATGCCGGGATGGCCGCCCGGCGCGCGCAGCGGAATCGAGTCGAGGGCCGGCGTGATGTGGTCCGCGACCGTCGTCACGCCGCGCTCAGCCGCGAGGTCGATGCCCTTGACGACCAGGCCTTCCGTGACGCCGGCGTGATAGACCATGGCCTTCTGATACGTGAAGCGCGCGACGCCGCTCACGCCGGCGAAGCGGCGCACGCGCGCCGCGAGCGCGCCGGCGTCGGCCAGGCCGCGGTCGCCGTCGGCCAGCAGCACGACGTGCGCGTCGGTGCCGGTGATCCGGCCCTGGATCTCGCTCTCGAAGCCGTTCATCACCGCGAGCACGGTCAGGAGCGCGGTGACGCCGAGCGCCACGCCGCCCACCGAGATCCAGGTGAGCAGCGTGATGAACGCGCTCTGGCGCCGGCGCGCCAGGTAGCGACCGGCGATCCACAGCGGAAGGTTCACCGCGCGGTGCGCCCTTCCGGTGGACGCGCGGCCGACGCTTCGGCGTCGTCGGGCGCTGCGTCCTCGTCGCCCGTGTCACGACCCTCCTCGGGCCGGAGCTGCGGGAACAGGATCACGTCGCGGATCGAGCGCGCGTCGGTGAGCAGCATGACGAGCCGGTCGATGCCGATGCCGCAGCCGCCGGTCGGCGGCATGCCGTACTCGAGCGCGCGCACGTAGTCGTGATCCATGACCTGCGCTTCCTCGTCGCCCGCGGCGCGCGCGCGCATCTGCGCCTCGAACGCGGCGCGCTGCGCGGCCGGATCGTTCTGCTCGGAGAACGCGTTCGCGATCTCCATGCCCGCCGCGAACACCTCGAAGCGCTCGACGACGCCGGGCCGCGTGCGGCTGGCGCGGGCCAGCGGCGACGTTTCGATCGGGTAGTCGACGACGAACGAAGGCCGGATCAGCGAGGGCTGGACCTTCTCGCTGAACAGCGCGTCGAGCAGGCCGCCGGCCCCCGTGCCCGGCCGCGTCGCGATGCCCGCGGCGTCGCACAGCCGCGCCAGTTGCCTGGCGTCCAGCGCCGACACGTCCTCGCCCACCGCGGCGCTCACCGAGTCGAGCATCGAGACCCGCGGCCAGGGCGGCGTGAAGTCCAGCGTCTGCCCCTGGTACTCGACGGCGAGGCGCGACGCGCTGCGCTCGACGGCGTGGCCGATCAGGCCCTCGGTCAGCGTCATCATGTCGTGCACGTCGGCGAACGCCTGATAGAACTCGAGCATGGTGAATTCGGGGTTGTGCGAGCGGTCCATGCCCTCGTTGCGGAAGTCGCGCGAGAACTCGTACACGCGCTCGAGACCGCCGACGATCAGGCGCTTCAGGTACAGCTCGTTCGAGATGCGCAGGTACAGCTCCATGTCGAGCGCGTGGTGCCGGGTGACGAACGGCCGCGCGAACGCGCCGCCGTACAGCGGCTGCAGCACCGGCGTCTCGACCTCGAGGTACTCGCGCTCGTCCAGGAACTGGCGCAGGGCCGACACCAGCCGCGCGCGGCGCCGGAACGTCTCGCGCACGTCGAGGTTCATGAACAGGTCGGCGTAGCGCTGGCGGAAGCGCGTCTCCGGATCGCGCAGGCCGTGCCACTTCTCGGGCAGCGGCCGCATCGACTTCGCGAGCAGCGTGACCTGATCGGCGCGCACCGTGATCTCACCGGTGCGGGTGCGGAACACCGGGCCCTCGACGCCCGCCCAGTCGCCGACGTCGAGCAGCTCGTAGCGCCGGAACTGGTCGCCCAGATGGTCGGCGCGGAAGTAGGCCTGCAGCCGGCCGGTGCCGTCCAGCAGATGGCCGAAGCCGGCCTTGCCGTGGCCGCGCAGCGCGACGACGCGCCCGGCGACGCGCACGCGCATCCCCGGTTCCTCGGTCACCTTCTCGCCGAGCGCCAGGACCTGCGCGGCGTGGTGCGTGGGCTCGAACCGGTACGCGTACGGTTCGACACCGATCGCCCGCCAGGCGGCGAGCTTCTCGGCGCGCTGGCGCATGAGTTCGTCGAGCGACATCCACACCTCGTTCCGGGAGACTGCGCCGCGCGTCCCCTCGGACAGGGGATGCGAATCGACCGAATCTAGGGAGCGCTCCCGCGAGTGTCAAGAATCACGGGGCCGCGCGCGCGTGCGACGGCGCTCGCCGACGGGCCGCGCGCGAATCACCGCTGCGACGCCAGCGGACGGCGCGGCGGCCGTTCGCTTCAGCCGTTCGCGACGACGGGCCCGCGATGCAGCTGTTCGAGCGACAGCTTGTGCGCGGTCGGATCCACCGGCACCGGATACTGACCGGTGAAGCACGCGCGGCAGAAGCGCGAGCCGTCCCGCTCGCACGCCAGCAGCCCGGCCAGCGACAGGTAGCCGAGCGAGTCGACGCCGAGGAAGTCGCGGATCTCCTCGACGCTCTGCACCGCGCCGATCAGCTCGCGGCGACTCGGCGTGTCGATGCCGTAGAAGCACGGATGCGTGACGGGCGGCGAACCGACGCGGAAGTGCACTTCGGTCGCGCCGGCGCGGCGCAGCAGGCGGACCAGCTTGCGGCTCGTCGTGCCGCGCACGATCGAGTCGTCGACGACCACGACCCGCTTGCCCTCCAGCACTTCACGCACCGGGTTGAACTTCACGCGCACGCTGGAATCGCGTCCGGCCTGCTGCGGCTGGATGAACGTGCGCCCGACGTAGTGATTGCGGATCAGCCCGAGTTCGAAGCGCAGGCCGCTCTTCTCGCTGTAGCCGAGCGCGATCGAGTTGCTGGAGTCGGGCACCGCGATCACCAGGTCGCCGTCGGCCGGATGCTCGTCGGCCAGGCGGTGGCCGATGCGCCGGCGCACGCGGTCCACGCCCTCGCCGAACACGCGGCTGTCGGGGCGCGAGAAGTAGATGTGCTCGAAGATGCACTGCTGCAGCGGCTGGGCCTGCGGCGCGACGCGCCGCGAGCGCATGCCCTTGGGATCGATCTTCACGAGTTCACCGGGCTCGACGTCGCGCACGAAGTCCGCGCCCACCAGGTCCAGCGCGCACGTCTCGCTGGCCACGACGTAGCCGTCGCCGAGGCGTCCGATGCACAGCGGGCGGAAGCCGTGCGTGTCGCGCAACGCGAACACCGCGTCCGCGGTGAGGACGACCAGCGAATACGCGCCGCGCACTTCCGCGGCCGCCTCGACGAGCGCGTCTTCCGCGGACTCGGCGCCGCCGCGCGCCATCAGGTGCAGGAAGATCTCGGTGTCGAGCGTCGTCTGGAAGATGGAGCCGGCGGCCTCGAGCGCGGAGCGCAGCTCGCGCGCGTTCACGAGATTGCCGTTGTGGGCCAGCGCCATCGGCCCGCTGCGCGTGACCACGCGGAGCGGCTGCGTGTTCTCGAGCGTCAGGCTGCCGGACGTCGAGTAGCGGTTGTGCCCGATCGCCAGGATGCCGGGCAGTCGCGACAGCACGCCCGGACCGTAGACGTCGGAGACGAGGCCCAGCCCCTTGTGCGAGTGCAGCTCGCCACGCTCGTCGCACGTCACGATGCCGGTGGACTCCTGACCGCGGTGCTGCAGCGCGTGCAGGCCGAGCCCGGTGACCTCGGCGGCGCCGGCCACGCCGATGGCCGCGAACACTCCGCACTCCTCGCGCCACGCCTTGTCCGGCCGGTCGATCGTCATGGCATCCTCCTCAGACGCGCCGCGGCGCGCTCGATCCAGGGCAACGGCGCCTCGTCGCGCGCGATCGCCGCGTCCTGGGCGTGCGGGTTGCACAGCAGGCCGTGCACGCGGTCACGCACCGTCACGAGCTCGCGCACTCGCGCGGCGACGTCGCCTTCCTCCTCGAACCCGAGCAGCCATACTACGCCTTCGTGGACCTCGACCCGCTCGCCGGTCTCGTGCAGCCACCAGCGCTCCGCCGCGGCGCGGCGCGTAGCGCCGCGCTCGATGACCAGCACGGCGTGCTCGCCGGCGCGGCGCGGCGACGGCTCGTCCCCGCGCAAACGCAGCACGGCGCGCTCCTTGTGCGGATTGTAGAACTGGGTCGAGCGGTGCAGCCGCGCCTCGAGCGCGCCCTTCTCGTCGGTCGAGCCGCTCAGCTCGAACAGCCGCAGGCGGCGCAGCGTGCTCAGTCCGGCCGCCGCGCCCAGCGTGTCGTGGGCCACGGCGCGCGCGCTACCGGCCTCCGCGTCGTCCGCCAGCAACTCGATCCACAGTTGGGCCACGGGCAGCACGCTCATACCGAAACCTCCGCGAGATGGCGGGCCAGGCCTTCGAACAGCGCGACTCCGGGCCCCGGGGCGTCGGCCGCCGCGCCCGTCGCGTCGAGCAACGCGCGATCGCGGGCCGCGCCCCAGACGCCGCCGACACCCGGCGGCAGCGCGCCCACGTGCTGCGCGCGCTCCGGATGCGGCATCAGCGCCAGCACGTTGCCGCGCGCGTTGCACACCGCGGCGGCCGCGGACTGCGCGCCGTTCGGGTTGTCCGGATAGCGCGGCGCCGGGTCGCCGGCCGCGGTCGCGTAGCGCAGCGGCACCTGTCCCGCGCGCACCAGCGCCGCCATGCGGCCCGCGGCGCGCGCCACGAAGCGGCCCTCGCCGTGCGCGATGGGCAGCGGCAGCAGCGTTCCCGGCTCCAGGTGGCGCGTGAACACGCACGGGGACGCCTCGCTGCGCAGCGTGACCCAACGGACGTAGTAGCCGGTGCGGCCGTTCATGTGGTTGCGGGCCAGCGCCAGCTCGACCGCCCCGTCGCCGGGCACGAGGCCGGCTTCGACGAGCACCTGGGCGCCGTTGCAGATGCCGAGCACCGGCTTGCCGTCCGCGGCGGCCGCGGCCAGCGCGGCGACGAGCGGATGCTTCGCGGCCAGCGCGCCGGCGCGGACGCGGTCCTGGTACGACCAGCCGCCCGGCAGCACGTACGCGGCGAACGCGGCGAGGCGCTCGGGCGCTTCCGTCCAGCGCACGATCTCGGGCTCGAGCCCGACGCGGGCCAGCGCTTCGCCCGTCTCGCGCTCGCAGTTGACGCCGGGGAACTGCAGGATCGCGACGCGGGATGGATTCATGCGCGCTCCTCGTTCCACAGCTTGCGCAGCGTCTCGCTCGCGGCGAGGCGCAGCGCCTCGACGCTCCACTCGACGCTCTCGCCGCCGGGCAGCAGGGCGCGCAGCCCGGGTCGCGGGCTCACCGTGCCGATCGGCCACACCAGCAGCTGGCGGTCGCGCGCCGCCTGGAACACGCGCGCGGCGCGCTCCGGACTGACCTCCAGCACGGCGCCCGGGCGCTCGCAGAACAGCGCGGTCGCGACCTCGGCTTCGAGCGTGCCGACGTCGATCTCGACGCCGAGCCCGGCCGTGGGCGGCGCGGCGAGCAGCATCTCGGCCAGCGCCACGATCAGTCCGCCGTCCGACACGTCGTGCGCCGCGGCCGTCCAGCGGCCTTCGGCGGCGGCGACGAGCAGCGCGTGCAGCCGGGCCTCGGAGGCCAGATCGAGAGGCGGCGGCGCGCCCGCGTCCTCGCCGAGCACCTCGCGCACGTACGCGGAACCGGTCAGCGTGTCGCGCGGCTCGCCGACCAGCAGCAGGAAGTCGCCCGCGGCGCGCAGCGACAGCGGCAGCGCCGTCGAAACGTGCGCGAGCACGCCGGCGCACAGGACGATCGGCGACGGCGGCACGGCCGACGCCCCGACCTGGTTGTACAGGCTCACGTTTCCGCTGACGAACGGCAGCGCGCGTCCGGCCGCGGCCAGGCCGCCCAGGGCCTCGGCGGCCACGGCCAGGCCCTCGATCGTGGCCTCGACGTCGCCCATCACCGCCGGATCCTCGGGGTGCCCGAAGTTCAGGCAGTCGGTCAGCGCCCACGGCCGCGCGCCGACGGTGGCCACGTTGCGCGCGGCTTCGGCCACGGCGTGACGCGCGCCCAGCTCGGGATCGCTGCGGCACCAGAACGGATTGCCGCCGACCGCGAACGCCAGCCCCAGGGCGCGCTCGGGATCGGCGCGCAGCACCGCCGCGTCGCCCTCCCCCGGCCGGCGCCACGTGCGCCCCTGGACCTCGGTGTCGTAGTGGCGGAACAGGTATTCGCGCGAGCAGCCGTTCGGCGTGCGCAGCAGCCGGAGCAGCGCTTCGCGCGGCGCGCGCGGGCGGCGCTTCGTGCGCCAGGGCGCGGCGGGCGCGCGGCGGCGCGCCGGGCGCGACACGCGACGGCCCTCGGTGATGGCGTCGACGGCGCAGTCGACGAGCGTCTCGCCCTGCCACGTGACGTGATAGCGGCGCTCGGGCACGGCGCGGCCGATGACGCGCGCGCCGGACAGCGGCGCGACGTGGTCGAGCGTGAAGCCTTCGTTGTACAGCGCGCACAGTTCTTCCGCGAAGGACTCGGGCACGACCCAGCAAAAGCGCTCCTGCGTCTCGGCGCACAGCAGCACTTCCGGGGGCACCGCCCGCGCCACGCGGTGCACGCGCTCGAGCTGGATCTCGGCGCCGCATCCGCCGGCCGCGGCCAGCTCGCTCGTCGCGCAGGCCACGCCGCCCGCGCCCAGGTCCTTGAAGCCCGCGGCGATGCCGCGCGCGCGCACGCGGCGGAACGCTTCGGCGTTCGCGACGTGCAGCACGCGCTTGAGGAACGGGTCGGGGATCTGCACCGCGCCGCGCTGGTCGCCGCCCAATTCGCCGGACGCGAACGCGGCGCCGCCGAAGCCGCTCTCGTCCGTGGCCTTGCCCACGAGCACGAAGCTCCACGGACCCTCGCCCTCGGGCACGCGGCTGCGCAGGATGCCGTCGCGCGGCGCGAGCCCGACGGCCATGACGTTGACCAGGCAGTTCGCGTCGAACCCGGCGTCGAACGCGAGGTCGCCGCCCAGGTTCGGGACGCCGAGCGCGTTGCCGTACTCGGCGACGCCGCGCACCACGCCGCGCATCACGTCGCGCACGTGCACGTCGCCCCGGGGGTCGCCGAAGCGCAGCGCGTCGAGCACGCCCACGACCTCCGCGCCCATGCAGCCCACGTCGCGCACGATGCCGCCGACACCGGTCGCAGCGCCCTCGACGGGCAGCACCTGGCTCGGATGGTTGTGGCTCTCGTGCGCCAGCACGAGCGCGAGGTGCTCGCACGGCGCCGGCAGCGCGACGACGCCGCTGTCCTCGCCGGGCCCGATCAGGACCTGCGGCGCCTCCGTCGGCAGCCGCTTGAGCAGGTGGCGCGTCGACTTGTACGAACAGTGCTCGCTCCACAGGATGCCGAACAGCACGGCTTCGGCCCAGCGCGGCGGACGCCCGAGCAGCTCGCCGAGGCGCGTCACCTCCTCGGGCTCCAGCGCGACGCCGCGCGACGCCAGCCGCCGCGACACGGCGCCCGGGTCGGTCGCCTCCTCCAGCGTCCAGGCCGCGAGCGGGCTCGCCGTCACGCTCATCGCGGCACCTCGGCGCGCGCCCACAGCGCGTCGGTCTCGCGCACGAAGAACCGCCAGTCGAAGCATTCGGCGAGCGCGATCGCGTCGAGGCGCGCCGTCACGCGCGCATCGCGCTCCAGCAGTTCGCGGAACGCGCCGTCGCCCTTCAGCGCCGCGAGCGCGTGCTCCTGCACGATGCGATACGCCTCGTCGCGCGGCATGCCGGCCGCGGTCAGCGCGAGCAGCACGCGCTGCGAGAACACGAGACCGCCGCCGGCGTCCAGGTTCTTCTTCATGCGCTCGGCGTCGACGTCCAGCCGGTCCAGCACGTCCGCCATCTCGAACGCCATGAAGTCCGCGACGAGGAACGCGTCGGGCAGCACGACGCGCTCGACGGACGAGTGGCTGATGTCGCGCTCGTGCCACAGCGCCTGGTTCTCGAACGTGGCCGTCGCGTAGCCGCGCAGCAGCCGGGCCAGCCCGCAGACGCGCTCGCAGCGCACCGGATTGCGCTTGTGCGGCATCGCCGAGCTGCCCTTCTGCTTCGCGCCGAACGGCTCGGCGGCCTCTCCGACTTCGCTGCGCTGCAGGTGGCGGATCTCGAGCGCGATCTTCTCCAGCGTGCCGCCGAGGACGGCGAGCGCGGCGACGAGCGCGGCGTGGCGGTCGCGCTGCACGACCTGGTTCGCGATCGGCTCCGGAGTGAGGCCCAGCCGGGCCAGCGCTTCGGTCTCGGCGCGCGCGCTGAAGTGCGCCAGCGTGCCGACGGCGCCCGAGAACTTGCCGACCGCGCACTCCTCGAGCGCGCGCTCGAGGCGCCGCGCGCCGCGGCCGATCTCCTCCGACCACAGCGCGCACTTGAGCCCGAACGTGATGGGCTCCGCGTGCATGCCGTGCGTGCGTCCGACCATGAGGGTGTGGCGGTGCTTCTCGGCGAGCCGCCACGCCGCGGCGCGCGTCGTGCCCAGTGTCGCGAGCAGCACGTGTCCGGCGTCGCGGATCTCGAGCGCGAGCGCGGTGTCCACGAGGTCGGACGAGGTCAGCCCCACGTGCAGGTGGCGCGCGTCGTCGCCGGCGCTCTCCCCGACCATGGTGAGGAACGCGATCACGTCGTGATGCACGTCGGCCTCGATGACCTGCATGCGCGCCGCGTCGAGCTGCACGCGCGCGCGCAAGCGCTCGGTCACGCCGGCCGGCGCCTCGCCGTGCGCTTCGCGCGTCGCGGTCGCCGCCAGCTCGACGTCGAGCCAGCGCTCGAGGTGGCGCTCCTCGCTCCACACCGCCCGCATGCCGGGCCGCGCGTAGCGCTCGATCATCGCTCGCCCTGCGGCGCTTCGCCGAGGATCAGCGCGAGCGACAGCGTGCGCCCTTCGCGTTCGATCCCCAGGTTCAGGCGATCGCCGACCGACGCGCCGTAGATGCCGCGCTGCGCGTCGTCGAAGCTCTCGACGCGCCGCCCGTTCACCTCGCGCACCCGGTCGCCGATGTGCACGCCGGCCTTTTCGGCGGGGCCGCCGTTCTCGATGCGCGTGACCACCAGCCCGCCGGCGTCCTTGAAGCCGAGGCGGTCGGCCAGGTACGGGGTCACGAGCTGCAGCTGCATGCCCGGCCACGCCACGCGCACGTGTCCGTACTTCTGGATCTCGCCGACGACGCGCCGCGCCAGGTTGATGGGAATCGCGAAGCCGATGCCCAGCGAGCCGCCGCCGTTCTGCGTGAAGATGAACGTGTTGATGCCGATCACGTCGCCGTCGCCGTCGACGAGCGGCCCGCCGCTGTTGCCGGGATTGATGGCCGCGTCGGTCTGGATCATGTTCTTGTAGACGCCGCTGTCCGTGACTTCCGACTTGATGTCGCGGCGCGTCGCGCTGATGACGCCGGCCGTGACCGTCGGCTGAGTGTCGTTCAGCAGGAAGCCGAACGGATTGCCGATCGCGATCGCCCACTCGCCGACCATCAGGCTGTCGCTGTTGCCGAGTGAGGCCACCGGCAGGTGGTCGCCGTGGATGCGCACGACCGCGAGATCGTACGTGGACGAGGAGCCGAGCAGCTCGCCCCGGAACTGGCGGCCGTCGTTCAGCGTCACGGCGATCGTGTCCGCGCCCTTGACGACGTGGTCGTTCGTCACGACGAGACCCGAAGCGTCGACGATCACGCCCGAGCCGAGCCCGGGGATGCGCTGGCGGTACTCGGTCGGTGGGAAGAACCGATCGAAGAACTCGTCATGGAACGGGCTCGGGAACGGATCGGCGCGCACGACGCGCGTCGTCACCACGCTCACCGACACGACCGCCGGACTCACGCGTTCGGCCGCGGTCACGATCGCGGTGCGGCGCGACGTCGCCAGGTCCTGGCCCGCCGCACCGCCCGCCGGCGTCGCGCGCGGCGCCGCGCCGCAGCCGGCCAGCGCCGTCAGGGCCAGCCACGCGGGCGCCGTCCACCACGCCCGCCAACGCTTCCCGTATTGCTTCACGTCGTCCCTCCCGCGGAATAGAACACCTGCTCCAGCGACAGGCCGTGGGCCGGCGCCGTGCGCCCGGCCGCGCGCCGATCGCGCGAGTTCAACACGCGGCGCATGTGGGCGGCCGGATCCTGGGTCGCGGCCGCCGCCAGCACCGTGCCCACGATGTTGCGCACCATGTGATACAGGAAGTGGTCGGCGACGATGTCGAGCCGCCAGCCGCGCTCCCAGCGCGACCAGCCGGCGCGGATCACGCGGCACAGCGGGCGCGACGGCGCGCCGCCGGCCGCGCGGAACGCCGAGCAGTCGTGCGTGCCCTCGAGCGGCTGCGTGGCGCGGTCGAGCGCGTCGCCTTGCGTCTCCGCGCGCGGGTGCCACGCGAAACGCTCCCACAGCACGTCCTCGCGGTCGAGCAGCCAGTACGCGTAGCGCCGC
>Ga0310810_10001851_pt1 | contig 22417 bp, 22 predicted proteins | sample NCmetagenome_FD_207641 | JGI IMG/M metagenome (GOLD analysis project Ga0310810, IMG submission 207641) | Soil microbial communities from experimental microcosm in Duke University, North Carolina, United States - NC | ecosystem: Engineered > Artificial ecosystem > Soil microcosm > Unclassified ... | reverse complement strand
TTCTCGCCAGAAGAAGCGTCCCGAGGGTTCTTCGCAGTAAGAGCTGATAGCCGATAGCTGTTAGCTGATAGCTAGTTGCCTGGCTTTCGGTACGCCGGAGGATACGACTTATACCGCTGCATCAGCTCATCCTGACGCGACGGACTCACGACCTCGCGACCGCGAATGAGCACGTGCTCCGCGCGCGTGGTGAACTCGAAAGGGTCACCGCTCCATACGACGACGTTCGCATCGCGACCCGGCTGCAGGGAGCCGATGCGATTCGCGACGCCAAGCATCTCGGCAGGGGTCAAGGTCACCGCGCGAAGCGCCGCCTCCCACGGGAGACCGTAGGCGACCGCCACGCCCGCGTCGTACTTGAGATTGCGGACGTTGAAGCCTTCCTCGCCGCTGCCGTTGCCGATGAGCACCACCTTCGCGCCCGCGCGCTGCAGCAGCGCGGCGGCGTCCTGGCGCGCGCCTAACGTCGAAAAGCTCTGCGGGATGTTGTTCAGGGAGCCCACGACCACCGGTATGCCCGCGGCGGCCAGACGAGCCGCAACCTTCCACGACTCGGCCCCGCCAACGACGATGAGCTTGACGTTCTGCTCGTTCGCGAGCCGCATGATGGCGTCGATGTCACTGGCCTGATCGACGTTGACCATGAGCGGCAGCCGGCCCTCGACAACGGGAATCAACGCCTCCAGGTCAGCGCGGCGTGCGGCGAACGGGCGCGTCTGCGCGCGATCGAAATCCGAGCGCCGCCGCGCGTAGGTCCGCGTGTCCTCCAGAATCTCCTTGAGACGCGCATACTGCTCCCCGCGCGCGTTCGACCCGCCGTCGCGCGCATCACCGAACTGCGCCACCATGGCGACGGGCGCCTTGTTGAGCATGTCGGATAACGTGCCAGGCACAAGGTCGATCACCGCCGCCTGTCCGGCGATGAGACCACCCGTCGGGACGACGACGACGGATGTGACACCATCGTTCCGCGCCGGCGCGAACAGGGTGGAGGCGGGGTTGATACCTTCCCAGACCGGAAACGACGCCGCGATGCCGCTGTCCCCACGGGCGCTCCGATCGACAGTCGTCTGGACGGCGTTGATCTCGGCGACCCCGAGACTGGTGAGCGCGTTGATCAATCCCGGTGTGACCCACTTCCCGGTGGCGTCGATGCGTGTGGCGTCGTTAGGTACGGTGACGTTCGCGCCCACGGCGACGATCTTTCCGTCGCGCACGAGCACCGTGCCGTTCTCGATCACCGGCCCGCTCACCGGGTATACCTTACCGCCGGTGATCGCGACCGTCTGCGCGTAACCGGCAGTCGATGTGGCGACGATGAAACCGAGCGCGATCGTGACCCGCGCAAGCCGTTCCCGCATCATCGCGCACCCCCGTTAGGCACCGGAACGTTCCCCAACTCGAAGTCCGTACGCCACCACGACGCCGGGTTCGCGCGGTCATACGCCGCCGCGCCGTCGATCCACACCCGATCGACCCGCGAATACACGCTGAATGGACTGCCCGACCACAGCACGACATCGGCGTTCTTTCCAACCTCGATCGAACCGATCTTGTCGTCGAGCCCGAGGGCCCATGCGGGATTGATGGTGAACCACTTGATGGCCTCGTCCTCCGTCGTGTGGATGCCGATCTGCTCGCCGGCAGCCATCGCCTTCGCGGCGTCGTGATTCAGCCGCTGCATCCCCGACGGATCGTCCGAGTGCACGATCGCGCGGGCGCCAGCGGCACTGACCATGGCGAGGTTCGCGCGCACGCCGTCCATTGCTTCCATCTTGAAGCCGCCCCAGTCCGACCAGAGTGACGCCGAGATGCCTTCCTTCCCGAGTCGGTCGGCGACCTTGTACGCTTCCACGCCATGGTGGAACGAGCGGATCTTGTAGCCGAACTCCTTCGCGATGTCGATCATCTGTACCATCTCGTCCGCGCGATAGCAGTGGTTATGGACGAGAATGTTCCCACGCAGCACTTCGGCGAGTGTCTCGAGCCCGAGGTCACGCTGCGGGGCGTCGCCCTCGTGGTCAGCATTCCATTTGTCCCAGCGCCGACGATACGCCTCGGCCTGAATCCAGGCTGCGCGATAGCCAGCCACGTTCCCCATGCGCGTCGACGGCCCGCGTTGCGCGTACACGCGTTTCGGATTCTCACCGCACGCCATCTTCAGGCCGTATTTCGCGCCCGGGAATTTCATCCCCTGGACCGAGGCGGACGGGACCACCTTCAGCACCACGCTCCGCCCGCCGATCAGATTCCCCGATCCGGGAAGGATCTGAACGGTGGTCACGCCACTCGCGAGCGCTCGCGGGAATTGCGGATCTTGCGGCCACACCGAGTGCTCAGCCCACACGTTCGCCGTCACAGGGTTCGTGAGCTCGTTTCCGTCGGACAACGCGTCGCCGCCGGGGGCCGCGTAAACGCCCAGGTGTGAGTGGTCGTCGATGACGCCGGGCGTGAGAAATTTGCCGCGGCCGTCGATGACGTCTGCATCCGCCGGCGCGCTCACGGTCGTGCCGACCGCAGCGATCTTGCCATCGCGGAGCAGCACGCTGCCGTTCCGGATCGTTGGACCGGCGGCGGTCATGATCGTCACGTCGCGAATGAGCGTCGCCCGTGACGGTGGCGCAACGTACGTGCTGGGGAATGGATCAGCGTTAGGCACCGAGACGCCGCCGGCGCCTGGGGCAGGGCGGTTCGTGTCGGCGCGCGCCCGGGTAGTGGGCGCTGCCGGCCGCGGTTGTGTCGAGGAGGTCGCCTGAGCGGGCGCGCATCCGTCGAGACCGGCGATCGTAGCCGCCGCGAACGCGACGGCAATCGGAATTCGCATGAGGTCGGGGGTTCCGGCTGAGGTTCGAGTTGACGAGACGCGAGTCAGACCGCGACTCGCGAGGTTGCGAAAGTAGATCGGGCTGCTCGGTCTCGCGAGGTTGTCAGCCGCGCGCAGAGTCGACGAGCGCGCGCATGGCGCCAGGCACATCGGTGCAGATGCCGTCCACTCCCCAATCCAGCAGGCGCCGTGCGACGCTGGCGTCGTTCACGGTCCAGGCGATGATCCGGCGCCCGTCTGCATGGACTAGTTCGACCAGCGCTTCATCCAGCAATTCCCAGTGTTGCCAGAGGTCGCGGGCGGCAGCGTCGTGCATCAGGCGAAGCGGATCCACGGGGTAACTCGTCTGGAGAACGCCGACCGGAATGTCGGCGGCCAGGTCGTGTACGCGCCGCGCGACGCGATGGTCGAAGCTGTGAACGGCGCATGTTCGGCCACTCGCGCGGATGTCGGAGATCACCTGCGCTTCGATTCGCGCAGCCTTCACTTCCACGTACACGGTCCGATCGGATGGAACCATTTCCAGCAGCTCAGCGAGCGTAGGGATCCTGTCCGTGCCGATAGCGACGCCGCGGAGCAGGGGGAGCGACGACTCGCCGATGACGGCGACCGTTCCCGAGTCGCCCGGTCTGGAATTGGTGGCCGCGTCGTGGTGAACCACGACAGTGCCCTCGCGCGTCCCGTGGACATCGAGCTCCACCGCGTTAGCGCCGACTTCGAACGCCCGCCGAAACGAGGGCAGGGTGTTCTCTCGGTATTCGCGGGGCGAGCCACGATGACCGATGATCTCGACGATCGAGCTCTGGGGTATGCTTGCGTAAGCCATTGGTCGGCGCGAACCTAGAAGCGCCTGCCGGCAGTGTCAACCGGGTCTTAACGCCCGGCCTCGGCGGGCGTCTCACAGGTGAACCGCATGGCCAAGGACAATGAGCCCAACGAGGATTCCACCGACCTGGAGCTCATAGCCCGGTGGAATGCAGGCGATGAGCGAGCTGCCACGTACCTGGTGGAGCGGCACGCGCCGGCGCTCGCCCGCTTCGCCGCCAGCCTCGGCCAGCGCACCGACATTGAAGAGGTGGTGCAGGACACATTCGTGCGGGCGTTCGGATCGATCGAGTCCTTCCGCGCCGATAGCTCGCTCCGCACATGGCTGTTCACGATCGAGCGGCGGCTCATCCTCGATCGGCGTCGTGCAGAGCGAAGGCGCAAGGACGACGCAGCGGTGGAGGAAAGAGACGCAGCGACGGAGTTCGACGCACTCGATGAGATCGTTGCGGAGGAGGCTCAGACACGGGTGAGAAGGGCGGTAGAGCAGTTGTCGCGGTTGCAACGAGAGGTGTTTCTGTTGCGGGTGAACGAGGGTTTGTCGTACAAGGAGATCGCCGAAGTCGTCGGTAGCACGGAGGGCGCGGCGCGGGTGCACTACCACAACGCCATGCGGGCCGTGAAGGAGTCGCTCTATGTCTGATTGCGCGAACGTCGAGATGCGTGAGCTGCTGCCCGAGCTGGCCGCCGGGACGCTGGACGCAGCGACGCGTGCGCGTGTCGACGAGCATCTCGTCGACTGCGCGGACTGCGCGTCGGAGCTCGAGACGTTGCGCCTGGTGCGTGCAGCCTTCGCGAATCGCAACCGGTGAAGCGGTGGATGGACTGGCGTGTCGCGGCGGCCCTAACGACGATCACCGTCGGTGGTCTGTCGCTCGCCGTCAGTCAGCGGATGCGTCAAGGAACGGAAATGCCGCCGCGTGATTCGGTTGCGGTGAGCACACCCCCAGTTGCTCCACCGAAATCGGCGGCGGCTAATTCACCGCGGGTCGTTGGAGCAGCGCCACGCGACACGCACCCCTCGCCCACCACGAATCGACGGCCTTCCCTGGCGAAAGCACAGCTCTCGTTCGGCGGCGGCACGGACGATCTCGACGACGCTTCGCTGAGAGAGCTTCTCGGCGCACTCGATGAGATCGACCGCGCGCCGCTCGCGCCGTCCGCCGAGCCCGATCGCACACCAGTGCTGCCGGTGATCAAGGAAGGCGCGCGATGATCCGGCGGATTGTGTGGCTTGTGCGTCCGTTGGCAGCGTCGCTCACGGCCGCTGCACTCTCGGTGCTTGCTCCACCAGCGCAGCTTTCCGCGCAGCGCGTCGATTCCGCACCGGCGCGTGTCGGCGCGTCCGCTCAGCAAGGTGGTGGGCTCGAGCGCCAGTTCCGAGAGCGACTCGCCGAGGTCGTCCGACGTCGCCTCAACCTGGACGACGCGCAGATGCGCCAGCTCGGTGAGGTGAACAACCGATTCGAGCGAGATCGGATGATTCTTCTGCGAGATGAACGGCGGGTGCGCCAGTCACTTCGCGCCGAAGTTCTCGCCGGCGATTCCGCGAACCAGTCCAAGGTGTCAGGCCTGCTCGATCAGGCCCTGAAGATTCAGCAGCGGCGGCTCGAACTCACGGCGGAGGAGCAGCGCGAGTTATCTGCGTTCATGACGCCCGTACAGCGAGCCAAATACTTCGCCATCCAGGACGATCTCCGGCGGCGAATGGAAGAGCTTCGTCAGAACCGCCAGGAGCGCCAGCGTCGGACGGGCGCGCTCGGTCCGGGAGGGCGGCGGGCGCCGCTTCCGTGATCCTCGGCTCGGGAGCGGGAAGAAAACGTGAGACGTTGACGCGTTGAGCACCGCACGCGGGCCCGCTACATTGCGTGAGCGCCCGGGTGGCGGAATTGGTAGACGCAGGGGACTCAAAATCCCCCGACCTTTGGGTCTTACGAGTTCGAGTCTCGTCCCGGGTATTGATCCGTTCGGTTCGTAGGACATGCGGGCGGCCACTTTCTTCTGTGGCCGCCCGTTTTTTTGTCCCACTGATCCGCTGGTTGGCTGTCTGTCCCGGCGTAGGCGCGGCACCGCCGCGCCAGAGCCTGGAACCTTCTACCCACGGTCGGCAGGGTATGATACCTCCAAGGAGGTATGTTACCGCGTCCATCATAGCACTCTACAGTCGCCTAACAAGGCTGCCGACCACAAGCGATGGCGCTGGCGCGCCCTTCGTTGTACTTTCGGGGCAGGCGGCACCGGACCGATTCGTTAGGACGCGTTAGGTCCCGGTCGACGGCCGCCGAAGGCAGGTGCTTCGGATGGAAACGACGTCAGCGGTGTCCGAGCGCGACCAGAACGGCGGTAGCATTCCGCCGCCTCCCTCGCGCGACCGAGACGGACTCAGCGCCCTCGAGAGGAAGGCGCTCTACCGAGTTCACACGGAATTGCCGGCCATGCCGGCCTCGCTCGTCGTCCAGATTCTTCTGTGGCCCGAGAAGATGACGGACTGGGCGCGGGATGAGGGCGTGACCCCGGCGCTCGTGTACAACATGCTCGGCGGGTTCAAGCCCTATCACGGCCTGCGCGAGCGCCTCGCGCAACGGCTCGGCGTCACGAAAGCCGCCGTCGACCACCTGATCGACGCGCGGCGACAGCAGCCATCGACACGACGCATTCCGGAACCGCCACCGGATTTCGTCGCGGACGACATTTCGCTCGCGACTAGTCGGAATCCCAACGATCGAGCGTCGACGACGGCGGTCGAGAATGCGGCCCCACCGAGCGGTCCAACGGACGCCCACGACGCGGACACTGGGTCAGAAATCCCACCACCCGACGCGGCTGGGCCGCAGATCACGCTCGAGCTCTGAGTCCTGACCGCGGTGTGCGCCTCTAACGGTGTGTTAAGGTTGGTATGGTCATCATGCGCGATGTGCCCACGGCGCCGTGGGGTGGCTGGGAGTGTGCAGTGAGACACGACTGTCCAGTCTGCGCGCATCCCCCACGACTCGACCGGCCGCGTTCCGGGCCTAAGCGCCATGCACCAACTCCGAATCGCCCAGGTCACCGAGTACTACTACCCCCATCTCGGCGGCATCTGTGAGCACGTCCATTTCCTTGCGCGTGAAGCAAGGCTCCGAGGGCACCACGTCGACATCATCACGTCCAACCTCGAGGGCGCTCGGGAAACATCTGATGTGATTCGTGTAGGGCGGAGCGTGCCGATTTACAGCAACGGCTCGCTGGCTCGCATAACGGTCGGACACGCGCTTCGCCGCCAGGTGAAGGACGTGCTCGCGCGGGGGCAGTACGACATCGTCCATGTGCATGCGCCCCTCGCTCCGTCGCTCCCGTTGTTGGCGGTGGACGAGGCCGAGTGTCCGGTGGTCGGCACGTTCCATACGTATTTCGATTACTCGGTGGGCTATACGCTTGGCCGTCGCTACTTTCAGCGGCGGCTTTCTCGTCTCGCCGCCGCGGTCGCCGTGTCGCCTACCGTCGTCGAAGCGCACGAGCGCTATTTCTCTACCGACTGGACGCATATCCCGAACGGCGTGGACACGCATCTCTTCTCACCTAACGCGCCGCGCCCGCTGTGCATCCGTCCCGAAGTCCCGTCCGTGCTTTTCCTCGGACGGTTCGATCCGCGCAACGGCCTCGCGTCGCTGATGGAGGCGTTCAAGCGCGTGCGCGGTGGACGCCGACCCGCGCAACTCGTGGTGGTCGGCGACGGACCACTCCGCGCGCATTATCGCCGCCTGGCGGCTGGTGACCCGGACATCACGTTCGTGGGCGCAGTCCTCGGCGAACGGCCGGAGTACTATGCGAACTGTTCGATCTACGCGTGCCCAACGACAAAGGCGTCGTTCGGGATCACGCTGCTCGAGTCGATGGCCTGTGGCACGCCGATTGTCTGCTCCGACATCAACGGGTTCAGGAACGTCGTCGCGCACGATCGCGAAGCGCTGCTCGTGCCGTGCGGAGATACGGGTGCGCTTGCCGACACGCTCGCGATGCTACTCGATGATGAAGCAACCCGGCAGCGGCTTGGCGCTGCGGGACGACAGCGCGCACTGGCGTATGGGTGGCCGCGCGTGAGCGACACCATTCTGGGCCTCTACGACCAGATCCTCGGCGTCCGTCGCCTCGCCGCGTGAGCAGATCGTGATCGGCACGCTGGCGACTGCCGCGGCCGTGGCAGGGGGCGTGCTCGCCTGGGGCGCGTTCGAGCGAAACAGCCCGTTGTTCGGTGCGGTGCAGCGTCGGCTCCCCGCATCGGAGCCGGTGGTCGGACTGACCTTCGACGATGGGCCGAACCCGGAGGCGACGCCGGCGATTCTCGACGCGTTAGGCGCGGCCGGCGTGCGCGCGACGTTTTTCGTCCTGGGACGCCACGCGGACCGGTGGCCTGAGCTCGTCGACCGGGCAACGCGGGAAGGGCACGCGATCGGAAATCACGGGTACCATCATCGGAAGCTCACCTGGCGTGCTCCGTCGTACGTACGTGACGACATCTCCCGCGGGGCCCTGGCCATCCAACACGCCGGTGGGTTGCGGCCGACCATGTTCCGCGCACCGCACGGTCATCGCAACCCGTGGGTCACTCCAATCGCGCGAAGCCAGGGACAGCGCACGATTGGCTGGACGCTCGGTGTGTGGGATACGGCGCGTCCGGGTGAGCGCGCCATCGCCGACCGCGTCCTGCGCGGCGCCGGTCCCGGGTCGATCGTGCTGTTGCACGACGGCGATGGCTACGATCCGCATGGCGATCGCATGCAGACCGCGCACGCGCTTCCGCTCATCATCGACGGGCTGAGAGAGCGAGGGTACTCTTTCGTCTCGCTATCGCCGACGTGAGCGACGGGGAGCGGGCGCCGCGTCGATGGCTGCGGTGGCTCGTGGCCGCGCTGACCGTAGCGCTCCTCGCGATCTTCGCGCGAACCGTCGACTGGGAGCGGGCGTGGACCGCTATCGTCCGGGCGGATCCGGCACTGCTTGCAATCGCAGTCGTGGCGAACCTGGCATCCCTGCTGGTGAAGGGAGTCCGGTGGTGGCTGTTCCTTACCCCCGCGGGCGTCGCAGGAATGAGCCAGGCGGTGCGCGCCACCTTTGCGGGCGCGGCACTCAACAACGTCCTCGTCGCGAATGGCGGCGATGCCGCGCGGGTCGCCGCCATGGCGCGACGTGGCAATGTCTCCAGTGCGGCCGTCCTCGCAACCCTGGCGGTGGACCGTTTCTGTGACCTGGTCACCTACGCGGCGCTGTTCGCTGTCGCGGCTCTCACGGTCCCGCTTCCGCTCGAGCTCGCGCGATGGCGCATGCCGGGCTTCGCCACGTTAGGCGCGCTCGGCATCATTGCCGTCGTGCTGGTGTGGCGCGGGTCTCCACGCGAGGGCGCCGCCGACGACTTCGAGAAGAGTGGTGCCGGAATGCTTGCCCGTGTCGGGCAGTACTGGCGCCACCTGGTCGCCACGTCAGCAACGATCGCAACGGGTCCCCGCATGGCCGCCGCGATCGGACTGTCCTTCGCCGGCTGGGCTGGCCAGTGGGCGACGTTTCACTACGCGGCACGCGCCACGGCATTTCCGATGTCGGCGAGCGAGTCGCTCATCGCCCTGCTCGCCGTCAACGCCAGCTTTCTCGTCCGGCTCACGCCGGGCAACGTCGGCGTATTTCAACTCCTCTACACGCTGGCCGCGACGTCGAGCGGACTGGAAAAGAACAGCGCCGTCGCCGTCGCGTTCCTCATTCAGCTGATCCAGTATGTTCCGGTCACGGTTATTGGCCTCCTCTTCGCGCCATCGCTGGTGAAAAGCCGGGCGAGATCCTCATTTGCGCCCGTCGTTGCACCGGCCGGCGTGCAATCCGATCAGACGATGAGGGCGCGTGGCGACATCGGCGGCAAATCCTAACGAGGAACCGTATCGCGGCAAAACACCGCGAGTCTTTGTGGTTCGCAGACTTCCTCCGAGAATCGAGGCGCGTCTTCGCGAGCGGTACGACGTTACCCTGAATGCAACGGATGAGACGTACCCGCTGGATCGGCTTATCAGCGCAGCGCGGGAATTCGACGCCATCGTGCCGACTGTCGTGGACGACATTCCTGCGCCGGTCTTCGAGCAGAGCGATCGACGCGTCCAGCTCGTCGCGAATTACGGTGTCGGCTACGACAGGATAGACCTTGGCGCTGCCCGCCGCGCAGGCGTGGTGGTGACGAACACCCCCGGCGTGCTGACCGAGGACACCGCGGATCTGGCCATCTTGTTGCTGCTGGCCGCGGCGCGTCGCGCGAGCGAGGCCGAGCGCCAACTCCGCGCGGGTGGATGGGAAGGGTGGAGGCCGACGCACATGCTCGGCACGCGCGTGAACGGGGGCACACTCGGGATCGTCGGCTACGGGCGAATCGGCGCGGCCGTCGCCAAGCGGGCGCACAACGGATTCGGCATGCGCGTTCTGTACGTCAGCCGCAGCGACCCGGACGCCGCAGCCGTCGCCGCGGCCGCCGCGGAGCGGTGTGCGTCGCTCGACGAACTGCTCGAGCGAAGCGACTTCGTGTCTCTCCACGCCCCTGCGCGGGCCGATACTCGTCGGATGCTCGATGCGCGTCGCTTGGCACTCATGCGACCCGGCGCGATTCTCGTCAACACCGCACGCGGAGACCTCGTGGATGAGACGGCACTCGCAGACGCGCTGAGCCGCGGTGCGATCGGCGCAGCGGGGCTGGACGTCTTCGAGCAGGAACCCCGGGTGTCGCCCCGCCTGCTGGCTTTGCCGAACGTCGTTCTGCTTCCCCACATCGGGAGCGCAACGACTGCATCCCGTGTGGCCATGGGCGACCGGGTGCTCGCGAACCTCGACGCGTTTTTCAGTGGGCTTCCGCTGCCCGATCGCGTCGCGTGAGCCGTCCACGCGAACCGGATGGACTCCGGTGCGGTGAGTTGCGCTTGCCCGGCGCCTACGCGCGTCCCTAGCTTACCCGACCTCTTCGCCCCTCACATACACGCAATGGCTCTTTCACTCGCCCTACGCGACGGCGACGCCGCCGACATCGAGACCCCTCTCCTCGGGGTGTTGCTGCCTGCAGGCACCGAACTGCCTCCCGCGCTTCGCGCGCTCGATGAGCGACTCGGCGGAGCGATTCGCCGGACGCTCGATCGGGGCGATTTCCGTGGTGTTCGCGATGAGTCGCTCCACCTGGACGGTGGCTCGAGTCGCGCCGGCCGGGTGTTGCTCATCGGAATCGGTACGCCAACGGAGCTGCCCGCGGCGCTGCGACGTGGCGCCTCGCTGCTCGGTCGGAAGGCGCACGGCATGGGTGTGGGCACACTTGCCGTTGTCGCACCCGGTACCGATGCCGATGCGGCGGAGGCGATCGCTATTGGGCTGAACCTGGGCGCATGGGAGTACCTCGATCTCAAGACGCCGCCGCCCGAGGCGGAGCGAAAGAAGCCTCTGACAAAAGCGACGATCGTCGTGGGCGATGCCAAAGTGTCGAAAGACGCGCTGGCGCGCGGAGAGGCCATCGCCGCCGGCTACGAGCTGTCGCGTCGCCTCGCGCAGATGCCGGGGAACGTCTGCACGCCCGACCTCCTGGCGAAAACCGCGACCGACATCGGCCGGCGCCACAAGCTCAAGGTCACGGTACTCGGGCGCCGCGAGATGGAGCGGCAGAAAATGGGCTCGTTCCTGTGCGTCGCGCAGGGGACGGACCAGGATCCGAAGCTGGTCACGATGGAATATCGGAAGGGCAAACGCGGTGACGCCCCCATCGTGCTCGTAGGAAAAGGCCTCTGCTTCGACACCGGAGGCATTTCCATCAAGCCTGCTGACCGCATGGAATTCATGAAGTTCGACATGTGCGGCGCGGCCGGCGTGCTCGGAGCCATGGAAGCCATCGCACGGCTCAAGCTCAAGGTGAATGTCGTCGGCATCTTCGGGGCGACGACGAACATGCCTTCGGGCAATGCGGTGAAGCCCGGCGACGTGGTCATCAGTCACCTCGGAAAATCGATCGAGATCATCAACACCGACGCCGAAGGACGGCTCGTGCTCGCCGACCTGTTGTCCTATGCGCGTCGCTTCAAGCCCGCGGCGGTGATCGACGCAGCGACGCTCACGGGGGCGTGCGTCATTGCGCTCGGTCACACGGCGACTGGGGTGCTTGGCACTGATCAGGCCCTCGTCGATGAAGTCATCACCGCCGCCCGCAGAGCGACGGAGCCCGGCTGGCAATTGCCGCTCTGGGATGAGTACAAAGAGCTCATCAAGTCCGACGTCGCGGATATGAAGAACTCGGGCGGTCGCGCCGGCGGGACGATCTCTGCGGCTATGTTCCTCAAGGAATTTGCAGAGGAGTATCCTTGGGTGCATCTGGACATCGCTGGCACGGCGTACTCGGAGTCGGACCTGGTGGCGATTCCGCGTGGGCCCACCGGCGTACCAACCGGTACCTTCGTCGAGTTCGTGCGGGGGAGGGCGGGCTGACCGTCTTGCTCGACACCGTCGCACAACACGCTCGTCGCATCGGCCTCGCCCTCCTGGTCGGGGCCGTTTTGCACAGCAGCGTGGGCGCGCAGGTCCCGACTCGTGACACGACGCGAACACGTCGGGACTCTACGCGGGCCGACTCGTTGCGTCGGGTCGCGGATTCGACTGTCGTGTCGATTCCGCTGCCGGCGGACAGCGCGCGAGCCGACTCGGCTCGTGCGCGCCAGCGGGCGGACAGCGTCGCTGCCGCGAAGATCGCGCGCCGCACCGCAGACAGCGTCAAGGCGCCGCTGGCGCGCGCGGAAGTGCCGCCGCAGGCCGACATTGGCGAGCGGTATCGATGGTCCCGCGACGAGCTCTTCGCGAGCGGCGCGCTCACGTTAGGCGAGCTGCTCGGACGCGTCCCTGGCGTCACGGATTTCGCGTCCGGGTGGATCGCCACCCCACACACCGCGAGCTACATCGGGGACTTCCGGCGCGTCCGGCTGTTCTACGACGGCATCGAGGTCGATCCGATCGACGTGCGCATCGGCGACATGAACGACCTCGCCGCCATCCCGATGTGGACGCTCGAGGACCTGGTGGTGGAGCGAGCGGCGGAGGAGCTCCGCGTGTACATGCGGAGCTGGCGCGTCAACAAGACCACGCCTAACACTCGCGTCGACGTCTCGACGGGAGACCTCTCCACGAACAGCTATCGTGGCTTCTTTGGACGACGGTTCGCGAATTCGGGAGCGCTCCAGATCGCCGCACAGCAATTCAGCACCACCGATCCGCGGGAACAGGGCGACGGCGACCTGCTGAGCATATTCGGCCGGCTCGGGTGGGCGAAGAAGCAGTGGAGCGCCGATGCAGTCCTGTTGCGCACGCATCGAACGCGAACCGAACAACTGAGTGAAGAGGAGTCCGGCGTACCGAACATTCCGGGCCTCGAGGCCACCCGCAACGACGCCTACGCGCGAATCGGCTACGGCGATCCGGAGGGTGCACGGTGGCTCCAGCTCATCGCGTCCACGAGCCGTTTCGTCGAGACAAATACCAAGACGACAACCACTGGCACCACGACCGGCACGGAGCCGTTTGTCGGCGACACCGTCGACTCGACGGCGTCGCGTGCACAGTACCTGGTCACCGGTGGGTTGAAGGTGTTCGGTGCGACCGTTTCGGCGGCGGGGCGTTACCGCGTTTTCAATCACCGGTGGTTTCTCACGCCCTCAGCGCGTATCGGGTACGACCGTGGCATGTTGTCGACCACTGCGTACGTCGAACAGCAGGAGTCGGACTCCACGTTCCGAGCCGACGTTTCGGTCCGGTTGTCGCCGCTCAAGTTCCTGGCGATATCCGGGTCGTTAGGCAAGATGAGTCCGATCAAGGAGAACACGCGTCCCGCATCGGTCTCGTACCGTGGCGAGGTCGGCGTACGCCTGGGCCGAATGTGGGCCACCGGTGGCATCATGTCGCTCGGGACCACGGTCGTCCCCCCGCCGCTCGCATACGACACGGTGTACGCGGAGGCGACCGTCGACACGCATCGAGGAACGTTCGTCACGCTGCGTGGGCCAGTCTGGAAGGCGTTTGGGCTGAACGTCGTCGCCACGAAGTGGGACAGCGTGGCGTACCTCCCGACGTACAACGTCCGAGGAGAGGTGTACGCGAGCACGAGTTGGCTCAGCAAGTTCCCCGGCGGAAACTTCCATGTCCTTGCATCGGTCGCACTCGACTATCGCACCGGCGTGAATTTCCCTGTCCTCCGGGATGCGACCCCACAACGGTCAGACCAGTTTCGCTCCATCTCGACGCTGTTCGAGCTCCGACTGTACGACGCGACCCTCTCGTGGCAATACCGGAACATCATGGGGGCGATCTACAGCGAAATTCCCGGATTCACGGCTCCGCGCGCCATCAATTTCTACGGGGTCCGCTGGGACTTCTTCAATTGACAAGGTCGTTGTCAGCTCGTAACTTGCGCGACTATCGATGATCCGAAGCATGACGGGTTTCGGCGCCGCCGAGGGACTGGTTGGGGGGTCGCGGGTGAGCGTCGAGCTGAGGACCGTGAATCATCGGTTCTTCTCGCCGAGCATCAAGCTTCCGAGCGACCTCTCCCGATGGGAACCGGAGGTCCGCGAGGCGCTCCGCAAGACGATCGCGCGGGGACATGTCACGCTGTCTGCGCGAACGGAACGCACCTCAGGCTCAGGATCGATCGACGAACAACGGTTTGCCGGCTACGTGACCATGTTGCGCGATTTGCGCGACCGCCACGGTCTGGACGGGCCAATCGATGTCGCGACGATCCTGCGCATGCCGGACGTGCTGGCAACGGACGCCACGGCAGAACAGGTTGGCAGCGCAGCGGAGCTGACCGCGATCGTCGAATCGGCGATCGAATCGCTGACGCGTTCGCGGGTGGAAGAAGGTGTGCGACTGGCTGGCTTTCTGCTCGAGCGGATCGCGATTCTCGATGGCGCGCTTGCTCGTATCGCTGCACGGGCACCTGAGCGTGTGATCGCGCAGCGGGATCGGCTACGTGAATCGGTACGCGTCCTGACGGAAGGCATGGCGGTCGACGAGCAGCGCATTGCTCAGGAGATCGCCATTCTCGCTGACAAGTTGGACGTGCAGGAGGAACTGCAGCGCTTCTCGTCGCACATCGCCGCATTTCGCGCGGCGCTGCAGCAAACCGGCGGCGAGCCGGTGGGCAAGCGGCTCGGTTTCCTTCTGCAGGAAATGCTGCGGGAAGCGAATACGACGGGGAGCAAGGCGAACGACGCCGCAATGCTGCAGGACGTCGTGACGATCAAGGAGGAGTTGGAGCGGATCCGCGAACAGGTAGAAAACCTGGAATGAATCCATTCCCGCTCATCCTGTCGTCGCCCTCTGGCGGCGGCAAGACGACAATCGCTCGCATGTTGCTGGAACGTCGACCCGACGTCGGATACTCGGTGTCGTGCACGACGCGGGCGCCACGCCCCGGCGAGCAGGATGCGAAGGACTATTATTTTCTGTCGACGGAGGACTTCGAGGCGAGAAGGGCTCGCGGCGAGTTCGCCGAGTGGGCGGTGGTACACGGCAACCTGTACGGCACGCTGCGTCAGGAAGTCACGCAGGTGCTCGCGTCAGGCAGGCACGTGATCATGGACATCGATGTGCAGGGCGCGCGGCAGTTCGCTCAGGCGTTCCCCGAGTCAGTGCTGGTGTTTCTGTTGCCGCCGTCCACGGACGTCCTCATCGGACGACTGCGAGCGCGCCAGACGGAGGATCACCGCAAGCTGCTGGTGCGCCTGCGGTCGGCGCGTGAGGAGCTCCGAGAAGTCGGTGGGTACCAATACGTGGTCGTCAACGATGACCTCGAGCAGGCGTACAGTCAGGTCGCGTCGATCGTCGACGCGGAAACGGTTCGGCATCGCCGCCTGCCATTGCTCGACGAACGGCTGGCTGAGTTGATCGGCGCGCTCGATCGTCAGATTCACGAATATTCTTCAACCAGGATCCAGTAATCCATGCGAGTCTACACTCCGGGCGAAGTCGCAAAACACGCCGGCAACAAGTACCTGGGCGTTCTGGTCGCGGCGAAGTTCGCGCGCGTACTGAACGAGTTCCCGCGCGACCGTTCGTCATCGCGCGAGAAGAAGCTGACGACCCGCTCGCTCGAAGAGCTCTCGGCCGGCGACATCCAGTACCGCGTGGTGCCGAAGCGGAGAACCGAGGGGTGAACCAGCCCCGAGGGTCGAAGTGACTCGGCCCTTTGATCAGCGGCGCGTTCTGCTCGGGGTCACCGGCGGAATCGCGGCGTACAAATCGGCGTGGATAGCCCGCCTGCTGACGCAGGCGGGAGCCGCAGTCGACGTCGTGCTCACTCGATCCGCCGCGGAGTTCATTGGGGCGATCACGTTCGAGGCGCTCACCGGTCGGCCAGTGCACACCGCGCTCATCGCGGAAGGGCACGCGCTCGATCACATCAAGCTGGCACGCGCGGCCGATGCCGTGGTCGTGGCCCCCGCTACAGCAGACTTCATCGCCCGCGCCGCGAACGGCCATGCCGATGAGTTGCTGTCCGCTTGCCTACTGGCCACGACGAGTCCCGTGTTGATCGTTCCGGCGATGAACGACCGCATGTGGGCGCACCCGCAAACGCGCGCGAACGTCGCGCACCTTCGCGGGATCGGCTACCACGTGCTGGAGCCCGATGCAGGCGCGCTCGCGGTTGGCGAAGGTGCGGGACCAGGGCGCCTGCCCGAGCCGGAGACGATCGTCGCGCACGTGGGGCGATTGCTCGAGCCGGCGGGAAGACTCAGCGGCAAGCGAGTGGTCGTGACCGCGGGGCCGACACGCGAACCAGTGGACCCGGTTCGCTTCATTTCGAATCGCAGCAGCGGCAAGATGGGTGTCGCGATTGCGGCGGCCGCCTGGAGACGGGGCGCAGACGTCAGTCTGATCGCCGGCCCGCTCCAGGTCGCTCCTCCGGCCGGTGCGACCGTCACGCTCGTGGAAACGACGGAGGAAATGCGCGCGGCCGTTGCGCAGGCAATCGCTGACGCAGACGCGCTCATCATGGCGGCGGCGCCGGCGGACTTTCGACCGGCGTCGGTGGCGTCGCAGAAGATCAAGAAGGCAAACGCGCCGGCCGCAATCGAGCTCGAATCAACGCCCGACATTCTCGCGTCGACGATCGGCACGAGACCCACCAAGCTCGTGACGGTTGGGTTCGCACTCGAGACCAACGCGGCAGTGGATCACGGACGTGGAAAGCTGGTATCCAAGCAACTCGACCTGATCGTCGTCAATGACGCGACCGAGCCGGGCGCCGGGTTCTCCGTCGATACGAATCGCGTCACGTTCGTCGACCGCGACGGGAAGACCGATGAGCAGCCGCTCCTCGCGAAGGGCGATGTTGCCGATCTCATACTCGACCGCATCGAGCGGTTGCTGCAGGGCTGACAGATGGACGCGAGAGAACAACTGCGTCGCTATCTCGAACAGCGACGCGAAACCGGCGAACGTGAGCTGATTCTCGACGGCATGTCGGTCGAGGACGTGATGCGTATCATCGGCGCGCCGGCGACCCCCGTCGCGACCACGACGCGGTCGGCCGACCGAGGAGAGGCTCGGCCTGGCGAACGCGCCCAGGACCGGGCACCGACGCCGCCCGCCGCACGCGACGAGAGCACGGATGCCGCGCCAGTGGGCGATTGGCGCGACGTACTCCGCGCCACGGGCAGTGCGCCGTCGCGGCAGTCCACTCCGACCCGCGAGCCGTCTCCGGCATCCCCACGACCACCGGCACCGCCGCAGCCACCGGTCGAGGAGGCCGACGTTAGGCAGGCGCCCACGGCACCGCCGCCGGGGCCAGCGACTCCGGCGCCCGCCGCGGCGACATCGGATCTTGCAGACGTCCCCAGCGGGATCGTGGTGGGCAACGTGAGCCGCGAGCTGTTCGGCGGGTCGCTGGCCCACGCCGCCACGCTCGACGACCTGGCGGAGATCATTGCGAAATGCACGCGCTGCCCGCTCTACAAAACGGCTACCAATCCGGTTCCCGGCCAGGGCAGTCCGACGGCCGAGCTGGTGTGCGTCGGCGAGGCCCCAGGCGAAACGGAAGACAAAACGGGGCTTCCATTCGTCGGCGCCGCAGGTCAACTCCTGACGAAGATTCTCGCCGCCATTAACTTGCGCCGGGAAGACGTGTTCATCTGTAACGTGCTCAAGCATCGACCGCCCGGGAACCGCAATCCGATGCCCCCGGAAGTCGAAGCCTGCAGCCCGTATCTGGTGCGCCAACTCGAGATCATTCGTCCAAAGGTCATCGTCGCGTTCGGCACGTTCGCCGCACAGACGCTGCTCGAAACGAAGCTCTCGATCGGCAAACTCCGCGGCTCGGTGCATCGCTACTACGGCATTCCGCTCGTGGTCACGTATCACCCGGCAGCGCTCCTTCGGAATCCGGCGTGGAAGCGCCCAACCTGGGAAGATGTCCAGCTCGCCCGTCGAGTACTCGATCGCACCCCAGGGGCGTGACCCCTACAGCGAGCGGCGCCCTCCGTATTCGGAGGACGCCGAGCAAGCCGTGCTCGCCGCCATGCTCATGGACGGCGACGCGATCATGCGCGCCGCTGAATACGTCAACGATGCGATGTTCTATGCCGAGCGGCATCGGCGGATCTTCCGCGCGCTCATCTCCATCACCGAGCGCGGAGCGGTTGCCGATCCCCTGACGCTCGCTGACGAGCTGGAACGCCGGGGAGAGCTGTCGGGCAGCGGTGGCAAGGAATACATCGCGTTCCTGGTCGACGCCGTCCCCACGTCGGCGAACGTCGAGTTCCACGCGCGGATCGTGCGCGAGAAGGCGCTGCTGCGCAGTCTGATCGAGGTCTCGACGTCGATCGTAGGCGAGGCCTTCGAGGGCCGGACCCAGGCCGCCGAGCTGCTCGATGAAGCCGAGCAGAAGATCTTCCAGATCAGCCAGCAGCAGGGCGCGGGTGGCTTCACGCGCATCAAGGAGCTGATGTGGCCCACGATGGAGCGTATCGAGGCGCTTCAACGCGGCGGCAAATCGATCACCGGCGTGGCTAGTGGCTTCCACGATCTCGACGAGTTGACGTCCGGGTTCCAACCGTCGGATCTCGTCATCATCGCGGCGCGTCCGTCGATGGGAAAAACGGCGTTCGTGCTGAACATCGCGCAACACGCTGCTATCGAGCACAACACTTCGATTGCGATCTTTTCGCTGGAAATGAGTAAAGAGTCTCTCGTGCAGAGACTCCTCACCAGTGAAGCGCGCATCGACGCGCAACGCCTCCGGAAAGGCATGCTTCGCGACGACGACTATTCGCGTCTCGCGCGAGCAGCCGGCATCCTGAGCTCGGCGCCGGTGTACATCGACGACGCGGCCGGCATCACACTGCTCGAGATGCGCTCCAAGTCGCGCCGCCTCAAAGCCGACTCGGGGCTAGGGCTCATCGTGGTGGACTACCTGCAGCTGATCCAGGGTCCGGCGAGCGCCGAGAATCGCCAGCAGGAGATCAGTCAGATCTCGCGGCAGCTCAAAGCGCTGGCGAAGGAATTGTCAGTGCCCGTGATCGCGCTGTCGCAGCTGTCGCGAGCGCCGGAACAGCGGACGGGCGACAACAAGCGTCCCCAGTTGTCGGACCTTCGCGAATCCGGAGCCATCGAGCAGGACGCTGACCTCGTGATGGCCATTTACCGGCCCGAGATCTATGCGGAGAGCCGGCACGAAGGGCCGCCGGTAGACAAGGACGGCAATTCACTCGAGGGGCGCGCGGAGATCATCGTGCTGAAGCAGCGCAACGGGCCGATCGGCACTGTGAATCTGTTCTTCCACAAGCACTACACGCGCTTCGAGAACTACACCGCCCGCCAGGCCGCGGCGACTTGAAGGCAACGTGACACCGAAGGTCAAGACGGTATATCGCTGCACCGAGTGCGGCGCCGATCATCCGAAGTGGGCCGGCCGGTGCGACGTCTGTGGCGAATGGAACACGCTCGTCGAGGAGACGGCCGCGCCGAAGGTGCGCGCCACGATGGGCGGCGGCAACGCCCGGCGCGTGGGTGGCCATGAGTCGTTAGGCGCCGGCGGCACTGTCGTGGAGACGACGCGGATCTCGAACGTCGTCGGCTCCGAATCCGCGCGCGTCCGCACCGGCATCGACGAATTCGACTTCGTGCTCGGCGGTGGCATAGTACCCGGGTCCATGGTGCTCGTCGGCGGCGAGCCGGGGATCGGGAAGTCGACGATCCTCCTGCAGGTGGCGGCGCGCGTCACCGAGCGCGGGGGCTCGACGTTGTACGTCACAGGCGAGGAGTCTCCGCTGCAGGTGAAGCTTCGGGCCGACCGACTCGGCGACGGCTCTGGCGAGGTCGAGCTGCTGAGCGAGACGTTGCTCGAGACGATTCTCGCAACCGCGAGCGCCCGCCAGCCGCGGGTGATGATCGTCGATTCCATCCAGACGGTCTTCACGGGCGACCTCGAGGGTGCGCCCGGCAACGTCGGCCAGGTGCGCGAGTGCGCCGCCCGCCTCATGCGCTTCGCGAAAGAGTCGGGCACGGCGGTGATCGTCGTGGGCCACGTGACCAAGGGCGGGGGCATCGCCGGACCGAAGACGCTCGAGCACATCGTCGACACCGTGCTGTACTTCGAGGGCGACAGCGCGCTCGACCATCGCGTGCTGCGCGCCACGAAGAACCGGTTCGGCAGCGTCGACGAGATCGGCGTGTTTCGCATGAGCGAGAGCGGACTCTCCCCGGTCGCCAACCCGTCCGAGCTGTTCCTCGGCGATCGCCTAACGACGGCTTCCGGCAGCGCCGTCACCGCGCTGCTCGAGGGGACTCGGCCCGTGCTCGTCGAAGTACAGGCGCTTGCGGCGAAAGCAGGATTCGGAACGCCACAGCGCGTCGCTACCGGGTACGACGGACGCCGCCTCGCGCTTCTGCTCGCGGTGCTCGACAAACGCGCCGGCCTGCCATTCGCACAACTGGACGTATTTCTCAACATCGTCGGCGGCATCCGCATGCAGGAACCCGCAGGGGATCTCGCTGTGGCGGCGTCGCTGGCGTCGAGCGTCTACGATCGCGCGCTGCCTGCCGATGCGGTGTTTCTCGGAGAGGTGGGCCTGGGCGGTGAGATCCGCCCCGTATCACAGTCGGAGCGACGCCTCGCCGAGGCAGCGAAGATGGGAATGTCCGTCGCGTACGTGTCGGAGCGCGGCGTGCCGCGTCGCGCGACTGCCGGCATCAAGGCGGTTGGGGTGCGCACGGTCGGCGATCTCTTCGGAACCCTGTTCACGTGACGTCCGCGCACGGCCACGATCATCACGATGGCGCCCGGTCGCCGGGTCATCTGGCGCGCGACGCGACGCCGCCAGAGCTTCGCCGTGACAGCAGCGACGCCGATGCGACCCTGGCTGACGTCGGCGTGGTCATCGTTGCGGCGGGAAGCGGAAATCGGGTTGGCGGCAATGAGCTCAAGCAGTTTCGCTGGGTCGGCGGCAAGCCGATGCTGCTGCACAGCGTGCAGACGTTTCAGCAACGTCGCGACGTCGCCATGGTCGTCTGCGTGCTGCCGAAAGCCTTCGTGGGCGATCCACCACCCTGGCTCTTTCAGTGCGATACTGACCGACTGCTCATCTCGGTCGGCGGGCGAGAGCGAACGGAGTCGGTTGCGAACGGTTTGGAGGACCTGCCTGACGAGGTGAACATCGTACTGGTCCACGATGCGGCACGTCCATTCGTCAGCTCTGCGATGATCGATCGCGTGATCGCCGAAGCAAGGCAGGGGCACGGCGCGGTGGCCGCGCTTCCGGTCGTGGACACACTCAAGGAAGTCGACGACGACGGTCGCGTCGTTCGCACCGTCGAGCGCGCACGCCTCTGGAGAGCCCAGACGCCCCAGGGGTTTCCGCGTGATCTCATCGAGCAGGCGCACTCGCGGGCGCGGGCTGAGCACGTCGTCGCGACGGACGACGCGGCGCTGTTCGAGCGACTAGGCCTTCCGGTCGTCGTCGTGCGAGGAAGTGAGCGCGCCATGAAGATCACCGACGAGGATGACTTCGCGCGGGCCGACGCCCTGTTTACGGTTCCCGAATGACGCGCGCAGAACCGGCAGCCATCCCGTTCTGGTCGCCCGCGGAGATCGAGGCCTCCCTCGGGGCAACGATCGCTCATCTCCAATCCGGAGGCGTGCTCGCGTATCCAACCGAGACGGTGTACGGATTCGGTGGCGCGGCCGACTACGACTCGGTCGAGCGTCTCGTGAAGCTCAAACGCCGGCCGAGCGCAAAACCTTTTCTCCTGCTGGTCTCGGGCAGCGACATGCTCACGCGGCTCGGGCTGCACCTCACCCGTTCCGCGGCGCGCATTGCAGCGCGGCACTGGCCAGGGCCGGTGACGCTCGTGCTTCCTGGTGGAGAACGACGCGTCCCCGACAGACTACGCGGCCCGGAAGGTGGCGTCGCGGTTCGCTGGACGCCGCACGCCGGTCTCACGCGTCTGATTCAGGCGTACGGCGACCCGATCACGTCGACGAGTGCGAATCTGCCAGGGGTACCGCCAGCGATGGCCGCGACCGAGATTTTGGAGCAATGGGGCGGCGCGGTGACGCGAGGCATCATCCGCGTGCTCGACGGCGGCAGGCTCTCGCCATCCAATCCATCGACGGTCATCGACTGTACGGGGCAGCGGCCGCGAGTCATCCGCCCCGGCGCGATTCCCGCATCGACGCTGCGTGAGAGCGCACCGGATCTCATCGGAGATGTGTAACCGCGAATGAAAATTCTGTTCGTC
>Ga0310810_10001850_pt1 | contig 22420 bp, 21 predicted proteins | sample NCmetagenome_FD_207641 | JGI IMG/M metagenome (GOLD analysis project Ga0310810, IMG submission 207641) | Soil microbial communities from experimental microcosm in Duke University, North Carolina, United States - NC | ecosystem: Engineered > Artificial ecosystem > Soil microcosm > Unclassified ... | reverse complement strand
ATGGGCAGCCCCGAGACGCCGCTCCTGATCGCCAACTCCGCCGGCTATGGCTTCCGCTGCCAGCTCGGCGACCTCGCCTCCAAGACCCGGCAGGGCAAGGACTTCATGAGCGTGCCCGAGGGCGCCAAGGCGCTTCCGCCCGTCGTCGCCGGCAGCGGCCCGGCCGTGGCGGCGCTTTCCAGCGATGCGAGGCTGCTGCTCTTCCCGCTGGAAGAACTGCCGCTGCGGCCGAACGGCGGCGTAGGCGTGCAGGTCATGGGTTTGCCGGAAAAGATTTTCCTTTCGGGGATTCTTGTGTTCGACGGTCGATCGCTCAAAGTCTCCGGAGTGAAGAGAAAGAACAGGGCCGAGGAAGTCATCGAGGGGAAGGATCTCGAGGCCTTCGAGGGCAAGCGGGCGCAGCGCGGGCGCGTCTGCGACGTCGGCTTCCGGCCCGACCAGCTGGGCTAAAAAACAGGGTACGAAGGGATAGGCAGGTCGTTCTCATACATGCTACATTAGTAGCAATACTGAGAACGAATGCTCACCCCCGACCACGCCGCCGCAGAGGAGCCGAGCCCCGACCTCGCGGACCTGCTGTTCGGCGCGTACCGGTACCGCGTCCTCTCGCTCCTGCTGCTGCGGCCCGGAGACAGCTTTCACGTGCGCATGATTGCCCGGCTCACCGGCGTCCCGGCCGGTTCGCTGCACCGGGAGTTGCGGCTCCTCGCCGATGCGGGACTGCTCAACGCCGAGCGCCTGGGCAACCAGGTCCGCTACAGCGCGAACGAGGCTTCGCCGGTCTTCGAGCCGCTCGCCGCCGTGCTGGAGAAGACCGCGGGCGCGCCGCCGCTGCTGGAGGACCATTCGGAGGAGCACAGCATCGAGCTGGCGGCCGTGCCCGCGAAGACGCGGAGGGCGCGTGCGCGCCGCGGGCGCGACTGAATTGAAGCCGCTCGTTGCGCCGGTGGCGATCATCGCCGCCGCGGCGCTCGCGCTTTGGGCGGGGCCGGCCTTGCCCCCTTCGCTCTCGGGACTGAAGGAGTACGGCCCCTACTTCGCTCTCCTCGTCTCGGCGGGGGTGGGCTTGTGGTTCAACCGCGGCCGGGCGCTGGTGGCCGCGCTTTCCCTCTTTCTCGCCTACGCGGGCTACCGCTACGCCCTCGGCTTTGGCGAAGCGAGCTTCACCGCCCGAGCCGTGTTCGCGGCGGCCACGGTGCTGGTTCCGGCGAATGTCCTTGCGGCGCTGCTGCTCCCCGAAAGAGGCGTGAAGTACCACGGCGATTACCGATGGCTTTTCATCGCCGCTGCCGAGGTGCTGCTGGTCGCCTGGATCGCGGCTTCCGGACGCAGCGCGCTCTCGGGGACGGTCTGGCAGGACATGCTCGATCACTGGCTTCTGCGGTCGCCGCCCGTGCCGCTCCTCGGGCGCCTTCTCTTCGTCGCCGCGGTGGCCGGCGCGATCTGGCGCGCCTGGCCGAGAAAATCCGATCGTTTCGCGCCGCTCGACATCGGCCTCGCCGGGGCGCTCATCGCCTTCTACCTCGCCTCGGAGTGGGCGCGCGACCCGGCGATCTTCGGCGTTTTCACTTCCGCCGCGGGCGCGGTGCTCGTCGTGGCGATGCTGCAGGAGTCCTACCGGCTCGCTTTCCACGACGAGCTGACCGGGCTTCCGGGCCGGCGCGCGCTGCTCGAAGCGATGGCGGGCCTCGGCCCGCGCTACGTGATCGCCATGGCGGACGTCGACCATTTCAAGTCCTTCAACGATACCCACGGCCATGACATCGGCGATCAGGTGCTCAAGCTCGTCGCCGCGCGGCTGGCCGAGGTCGAAGGCGGCGGACGTGCCTTTCGCTACGGCGGGGAGGAGTTCACCGTGCTCTTTCCCGAGGCGGCGCTGGGTGAAGCGCAGCCGCACCTGGAAGCGATCCGCGCGGCGGTCGAAGCCTACCGCATGGCGGTGCGCGGCGAGAACCGCCCCAAGGACAAGGAGGAGGGCGAGAAGCGCCGCACCAGGGAAGACTCGGGAGACGATTCGCTCCCGCCCGAAAAGCTGCTCTCGGTCACGATCTCGATCGGCTGCGCCGAGCCCTCGGAGCGCGCTAGGACGCCCGCGCAGGTAATGAAGGCGGCTGATGAAGCCCTTTATCGGGCGAAGCGGGGCGGCCGAAACCGGGTAAGCCGCTAGGCGCGTCGGCCGAGGGCCCGAGCAGCTCCTTCAACCGGCGCAGCTCCGGCGCCGGCGAAGCCTCCTCGGGCACGACGAAGAGCCCCGCGGCGCGCGCGCGGCGCCCGAGGAATACCCGGCTCGAGAGCACCGAGACGGGAATCGAGAGCACGAGCGCGCCGGCAACGGGCGCAAGCCAGAGGAGCGCGCCGGGCGCGAGGCGCGCGACCAGCGCGATCCAGGCGACGCCCAAAAGCGTGTGCGCGCCGTGGCGGCGCAGCGCCTCGCGCCAGCCCGTCTGCGCGTCGGCGCGCGGCGGAGAGCGCCATGCCACGGTGGCGCCGACGAGCGCGGCGGCGACGAATTTGCTGTGGAACATCATGCGCACGGGCGCAAGCAGCATGGAGAGCGCCGATTCGGCGAGCACGCCGAGCGCGAGGCGCGCGCGGCCGGCAAAGCCCTCCGCGTCCCGTGCGCACTGCAGGAAAAGCGCAAGCAGCTTGGGCAGGAAGAGGAGCACCGCGGTTGCCGCGAGCAGCCCCGCCGCCCAGGCCGGGTGCCACTCGGGCCAGATCGGGAAGAGCTGCTCCGGGTGCACGAAATAGCGCGGCGCGACCAGCGCATTCGCGGCGAGCGTCGCGGTGGCGAGCACGAGCGAGGCGAACCAGAGGGGCGCGGAGAGGTAGGCCATGACGCCGGTCGCGAAAAGCGCCCGGTGCGCCCCGGGCATGCCGGGGGCGAGGAAGAGCCGGGCGTTGAGCAGGTTGCCCTTGCACCAGCGCCGGTCGCGCTTGAGCTCTTCGAGGAGGCTCGGGGGCGTTTCCTCGTAGCTTCCCTCGAGCCGGTAGGCGAGCCAGACGCCCCAGCCGGCGCGGCGCATGAGCGCCGCCTCGACGAAGTCGTGCGACAGGATCTCGCCGGAGAAGGGCCCGCGGCCCGAGAGCCGCCCGAGCGCGCAGTGGCGCATGAAGGGCGCGACCCTGAGGATCGCGTTGTGGCCCCAGTAGTGCGCCTCGCCGAGCTGCCAGAAATGAAGGCCCGCGGCGAAGACGGGGCCGTACACGCGGCTCGCGAACTGCTGCACGCGCGCGAAGAGCGTCTCGCGTCCCGCGGCGCGCGGCAGCGTCTGCAGGATGCCGGCGCGGGGATTCGCCTCCATGAGGCGCACCAGGCGCACCAGGCACTCCCCGCTCATCACGCTGTCGGCGTCGAGCACCACCATGTAGCGGTAGTGCCGGCCCCAGCGCCGGCAGAAATCGGCGACGTTGCCCGCTTTTTTCTTGCGCCGCACGCGGCGCCAGCGGTAGAAGATGCGTCCGAAGCCGCCCGTGGCCTGGCAAAGATTGAGCCACGCCCAGGGCTCATCGGCGCGCGCCCGGGCGTCGCTCGAATCCGAGAGCACGAAGAAGTCGAACGCCGCGCCCTCGCCCGTCGCGGCGAGCGAGTCCCACGTGGCGCGCAGCCCGGCGAAAACGCGCGCGACATCCTCGTTGCAGATCGGCATGAGCACTGCGATGCGGGCCTCCGCGGGGAGCGGGGCCTCGGCCAGCACGCCCGCGCCGATGGCGTAGCGGTCGCGCCCGAACGCGAGGAGCCAGAAGCCCATCACCGCAGTCCAGAAACCGGCCGAAATCCAGGCGAAGAGCACGACGAAGAGCGCGAGCGTGGCGGCCTCTAGCGGGTTGCCGCCGTGGTAGGGCAGCACTGCGATCATTCCCCATGCGCCCGCGGCGGCCTGCAGCACGACGAGCGCGATGAGGAGCCCGCGGCGTCGCGCCGCGGCGCGCATCCACGGCTCGTCATCGCGGTGGCCGGGCGGGCCGTGCCAGTGCTCCGGCGCCATCGGCGTACGCGCGATGGGCGGGGTGAACGGCGGCCTCGCCCTGGCCTCGTCTAGTCGGGCGGCAGAACGTAGCTCCATGTCTCGGAGAGGGCGCGCGAGCCGCTGCGCACGAAGGCGCGCATCTCGACCGGCTTCGCCTTGTCGTTGCGCCGGATATGCGGCACGAGGCGCGCGCCGTTGGTGAGGTCGTGGTGGTGGGCGAGGTTGCTCACCACGGAGGCGTTCGAGTCCACCGTGACCGTGCCTTCGACCGCCGAGTCCGAGCCGGCTTCCTCGATCGCGGCGCCTTTGAAATCGACGACGAAGCCGATCGTGTCGTCGGGCTTGGCCTGGTAGCCCTTGCCGCGGCGAGTCTGCGTTACCCACGCGAGCGGCGGGCGGGTGAACTCATCGCCCTGCCAGCGGATGCGGTAGTCAAGCTCGAGCGGCTCCAGGGGCCTGGGCAGCTGCGCGGGTACCCAGTAGGCGACGACGTTGTCGTTGGTCTCATCGGGCGAGGGCAGGAGGACGAGCTCGATCCGACCCTTGCCCCAGTCGCCCTTGGGCTCGATCCAGGCGCTCGGGCGGCGCTCATAGCGGGCTTCCAGGTCCTCGTAATGCCCGAACTCGCGGTCGCGCTGCATCAGGCCGAAGCCGCGGGGGTTCTCGGTGGCAAAGGACGTGACGAGCAGGCGCTTGGGATTGGTGAGCGGCCGCCACAGCCACTCGCCGTTGCCGGCATGGATCGAAAGGCCGTCGGAATCGTGCACCTCGGGCCGATAATCGATGGCGGACCCGGCGCGAGCGGCCGGCTGGTTTTCGCCGAAGAAGAACATGCTCGTGAGTGGCGCAAGGCCGAGCTTGCCCACCGCCTCGCGCAGGTAGAGGCGCGATTTCACGTCGAGCTCCGTCTCCTCGCCCGGCGTGATCGTGATGCGGTAGGCGCCGGTCGCGCGCCGGGAGTCGAGCAGCGCATAGACGACGAGTGATTTCGCCTTGCGAGAGGGTCGCTCGACCCAGAACTCGGTGAAGCGCGGAAACTCCTCCCCACCCGGGGCCGCCGTGTCGATGGCGAGGCCGCGCGCCGAGAGGCCGTAGCGCTGTCCGCGCCCGAGCGCGCGGAAATAGCTCGCGCCGAGGAACACCGCGACCTCGTCCTTGTAGCCGTTCTGAAGCAGCGGATAGTGGATGCGGAAACCCGCGAAACCCAGACCTTCCAGCTTCGAGAGGTCGGGCGGGTTCTTGCCATAGTCAAAGTCGGCGGGATCGAAGGCGATCTCGCGCGCCTCGCCCCCCGCGACCTCGTTGATGCGCACCGGCCGCTCGAAGTGCCAGCCGAGATGGAAAAAGGCGAGCTCGAACGGAAGGCCCCGGTCATGCCAGAGAAACCTGTCGGGCCGATAGCGGATGTCGCGATAGCGGTCGTACGTGAGTCCTTTCAGCGCCGCGGGCAGCTCGCGCCCCGCCTCGTAAGGTTTCTCCGCGAGCGCGCGCGCGCGCGCATCGACGTCCTCGAAGCCGAACGCTCGCGCGGCGAGGGCGCCGCCGGCGTGCGAAAGCACGAGCAGTAAGACCAGCCATAGCCGCATTGGAAAAAGCTTCCGAGACAAAGCTCCCAATTGGGCGCGCCGGCGACAATGAAGTTCCTCGCAGCCGAGGCGCCGCAGCCGGCAAAGGCGTTGACGCTCGTCCGCATTGACGGACTGTCGCGGCGGCGGGACACTGCGCCCGGACTATCGACGGCGGGGCCCGGGGATGCAAAGGCTCGTCCTGTTTCTTTCCTTGCTCGCATTTCTCGCGGCGGCGCGCGGTGAACTGACGCGCATCGAGGTCGGCTCCACCGTGCCCTTTGCCGCAGGCAAGGCCTTCGGCCCGACCGGCCCCTACGTGCGCGTGATGGGGCGCTTCTACGGCGAGCTCGATCCCTCGCACCCCGCCAACCGCGGCATCGTCGATCTGCGGCTCGCGCCGCGCAATGCGCAGGGGCGCGTCGAATATTCGGCCGACTTCGAGCTCCTGCGGCCGGCCGATCCGATGAAGGGCAACGGCACGCTGCTCTACGACGTCAACAACCGCGGCAACAAGCGCGTGATTCATCTGCTGAACGACGTTGCGCCGAGCAATGCGCTCGATTCTCCGGAGAGCGCCGGCGACGGCTTTCTCATGCGCCAGGGGTTTTCGATCGCCTGGAGCGGCTGGATCCCCGGCGCGGGCCGCGCGGCTCCGCGCGCGCGCTACGCGCTCGAGCTCGAGGTGCCGGCCGCGCGCGGCGTGCAGGCGCCGGTCTGGGACGAGTTTCTTTACAACAGCGAAGGCCAGACGCAGGCCCTGCTGAGCTTCGCCGCCGTTCCCGACGCGAAGATGAAGCCGCAGCTCAGCGTGAGGGAGAAAAACGACGAAGCCCCGACCGTCATCGCGCCGAATGCCTGGGAGCTGGTCGAGGGCCGCATGCTTCGGCTGCTGCCGCAGGGGCGCGCGTTTCGCGCCGGCGCGCTTTATCAGTTCTCGTACGTCGCCAAGGATCCGCCGATCGCCGGCATCGGTTACGCGGCGACGCGCGACTTCATCGCCTTTCTGCGCTACCAGGCGCGCGACAAGCTCGGCAACCCCAACCCGCTCGGCCCCGAGGGCCGCCACAAGGTCGCCTACACGCTCGCGCACGGCACCTCCCAGTCGGGACGGTTCCTGCGCGACATGATCCACCAGGGCTTCAACGAAACCGAAGACCTGCGCCAGGTGTTCGACGGGATCAACCCGCACATCGCCTCGGCGCGGCTCTTCCTCAACTTTCGCTTCGCGCAGCCGAACCGTGCCTACAGCCTCGGCTACGGCTTTCTCGGCTACCCGGACGCCACCTTCCCGTTCGCCTACGAAAAGATGCGCGATGACCTCAGTCGCCGCGAGGACGGCCTGCTCGAGCGCTGCCGCACGCGCACCAACTGTCCGAAGATCATGCAGACCGTCACCTCGACCGAGTACTGGCAGGGCGGGCATTCGCTCGGCACGACCGACGCCACCGGCGGGCGCGACCTGGTGCTGCCGGAAAACGTGCGCATCTACCACTTCGCGGGCACGCAGCACGTCATCTCGCAGATCATGCCGAAGGGCGTGTGCGCGGCGCCCGCCAACACCGTTATCGACCCGCGACCGGTGATGCGCGCCCTCATCCTGGCGCTCGACCGCTGGGTGAAGGAGGACGTGCCCCCGCCGCCGAGCGTCTATCCGCGCCTCTCCGACAAGACGCTCGTGGCGGCCGATTCGCTCAGGTGGCCGAAGCTGCCTGGCTTTGCAGCCCCGCGCGGCCCCAACCCGATGCTGCAGTTCGACTACGGCGCCAAATACGACGAGGGCATCCTCGAGAATGCGCCGCCCAAGGCGCTCGAGTACCGCTACAAGGTGTATGTGCCGGCGATCGACGCCGACGGAAACGAGCTCGCGGGCCTGCGCGTGCCCGAGCAGGCCGTGCCCGCTGCCACGACGACCGGCTGGGCCCTGCGAAGCGTCGCGGGCGGCGCCGCGGGCGAGCTTTGCTACCTCGATGGCTCCCTTTTTCCGTTTGCGCGCACCGCCGACGAGCGCGCAGAGAAGAAAGATCCGCGCCCCTCGATGGTGGAGCGTTACGGAACGAAGGAGAATTTTCTTGCCAGGCTCAGAGCCGCGGCGGCCGAGCTGCAGCGAAAGGGCTATCTGCGAGCCGAGGACGTGGAGACAACCATTGCCCGCGCGGAAAAGCGCCCCTGGTAGGGCTTAGCGGCAGCGCTCCATGTCCTCGTTCGTCATCACCGGCTTGTAGACGCACTCGGGCTTTGCCGCGCCGAGCTTGCGGGCGGGTGGCGAGGCCGCCGCCGGGGCGGCGGTTCGTGGCGCTTGCCTGGAGGCCGATACCGGCTTGGCCGCAGCGGCTGCCGGCGGTGCCGCGACAGCGGGCCCGACCTCGCCGGCGTTGGGCGGCTCGTTGCTCCAGGCGATCTCGTCCACTTTCCATTCGCCGGCTTCCTGCACCATCCTCACGCGGCCGTACATCGGCTCCTTGGCGCCGCCGGCGATCACGGTTTCCCCCGGGCCGGTGACGATGAGGCGTGCGTTCCTGCCGCCGGGCGCGAGGCGCTTGTCGACCAGCGTGAACGCCTTCGGCATGAGCATCGAGAGCATTTTCATCTGCGCGTCCTTCTGCGCCGCGGACATGGCCGCGACCTCGGCGCGCCGCGCTGCCGGTGCGTAGCGCATCATCTCCTCGAGGTTGCCCGCGGCGATCGCGCGATGGAATTTGCCGTACACGATTTCCGGCTCATCGGCCGCGAAGGCCTGGCAGGCAAGGACGAAAAGCGCGATTCCCCAAAATTTCATCGCGGAAAGCTTAACACCTAGCGGCAGCGCTCGATTTCCTCGTCCGACATCACGCCCTTGTAGGTGCAGGCCGGGCGCGCGAGGCGCAGGACCGGGGCTTTGGGCTGCGCCTGCGCTGCCGGCATGCGGGGGCGCTCGGCACCGCTCGCGTTGCTCGCCGGGCTGCGTGCGGGCAGCAGCTCGACGGGCTTCTCGCGCGCCCACGTTTCGCCGGTGATGCGCCATTCGCCCGCCTCGAGCGCGAGTCGGACGATCCCGTATTGGGCGCCGGCCCTGGCAGGTGAAAAGGCGTCGCCCGGCGCCGAGAGGTAGAGCTTGGCCGCCTGGCCGTCGCGGCTCACGGTCTTTTGCTCGAGCGCGAATGCGGCGGGCGTGGCCGCTTGCGCCTCGCGCAGCTCGGCGTCCTTGCGCGAGCTCATGTCGCCGCGCCGCGCACTCGTCGATAGCCGCACCATCTCCTCGGCGTTGCCGGATTTCACCGCCTCGTGGAATTTTGCGAAGGTTGCGTCCGGCTCTTCCCACGCCTGCGCGCCGCCCGCGGCGATGAGCGCGGCCATCCCCAGCCCTGCGATCCGATTTTTCATGTGCGCCTCCCTTGAAAAGGCTGCGTCACACTAGCGCAACATTTTTCAGCACGTAATGTCGCGCGCGGGCGACGGTTTTTTCGTGACGAAAGTCGCAAGCTGCGTCATCTGCGTGTGCCATCGTGCGGAGACTTTACGCAGGAGTGGATCCCATGAAGAAGACGCTCGTTGTTTTTGCAATGCTCGCGCTTGCGCTTCCCGCGTTCGCTCAGGTGAGCGCGGCCGACGACGCGAAGGCGAAAGCCGCCGCTGCGGCGCAGGCCAAAGCAGCCGCGGATGTAAAGGCAAAAGAGGCCGCGGCGGCGAAAGCGGCCGCGGATGCCAGGGCGAAAGAGGCGGCCGCGGCGCAGGCGAAAGTCACCGCCGATGCAAAGGCCAAGTCGGCAGCGGCGGCTCAGGCAAAAGCGGCCGCCGACGCAAAGGCGAAAGCGGCAGCGGCGGCCAAGGCGAACGCAACGGCGCAGGCAAAGGCCAGAGCGCAAGCGCGCGCCGCGGAGCAGGCCAAGCTTCGCGAGCAGCGCGCGATCGCGAGTTCGCGCAACGGCCCGCCGTCCGAGGGAAACGCCGCCGGAACCGGAAGAAACGGGCCCAAGTAAGCTAACGTCGCAGGCCGCGATAGGGCGGCCTTTCTATTTCCGGCTCAAGCCTTCTTCTGCCAGGCGGTGCACCAGCCTTTGGCGGCCACCTGCTTGTTGCCGAAGATAGTGCAGGGACCGAACGCGTCTTTCGGCTTGCCCTTGAACTGCACGCAACCGTCGCAAATCTCGCCGGGCTTCCAGTTCGCGAACTTCGCCTTGTCGGCCTTGGTCGCGTCGTGCACATAGCCGAGGGCTTTGGCCTGCGGATCGTTCTCCTCCAGCTTCGGCCCGGCCGCCGGCTTGGCCTGCGCGAGCACTTGGGAAGCCTGCGTCGAGGCGGCTACGACGAAAACGAGCGGGATCGTGCGAAGAAAGCTGCGGCGTTCGTCCTTCATGGGGCCTCCGGCGACGCGGTGAAAGGCGATTCGACCAAGCGCTCGGCCCATTCGTTCCGTCGGGAGCGAGCGACGATTGCGCGAGCCCGAACGAAGGAGTAAAAAGGGGGCGAATCTGCGAGGGCGGTCGCGAAAAACGCGACGGCAGCAGCGGAATTCCCGGCGACCGGTCGGGATACCGCCCCGAGCGGATTCGGACGAATCAGCGCCCACTTAAGGTGCTGCCCGAACGAAAAATTCGGGACCCAAGGGCCCGCTCCCATGCGGGCCCTTTCAATTTCGCCGGAGCATCGATGTATCGCTGGCAGTGGATTCCGCTTCTGTGCCTCGTGGCCGCTTTCGTCTCGACGCTCGCGGTGCTCATCGTCTATCGCCGCCGCGCGCTCCACGCCGATCGGCGTCAGGCAATCTCGCTCGACCTGCTGCGCGCTCCGGGCGAGTCGCTGCGCGACCCCATGCAGGACGCGGCGTGGGACGCCGCCGAGTATGCGGCGCTCGGCCTCTTCGGCATCCCGCTCCTCTTCTGCGTCTTTCCGCTGAAGGCGGTCTACGACGGCCTGCTCCCCGAGACCGAGACGATCGCGGTCTACGTGGGGGCCGCGCTGCTGCTGCAGCTCTGGATCCTCGCGCGCCTCGCGCGCGTACTGGGGCGCGCCCGCTCGCTCGCGCTCGGATATGAAGCCGAGCGCGCCGTGGGGCAGGAGCTCGACGAGCTGCGCCATCTCGGCTATCGCATCTTCCACGACGTTCCGGCCGACGGGCTCGAGGCGCACATCGATCACATCGTCATCGGGCCGGCGGGCGTCTTCGCGGTTGCCGCGCGCGGGCGCGACGCCGATCGACCGAACGACGGCCAGCGGCCCTGGGAAGTCACCTACGACGGCGAGAGTCTGCAGTTTCCGGGCTGGAAGGAAACCCTGCCGCTCGGACAGGCCATGCGCCAGGCCGAGTGGCTGTTCGAGTGGATCGAGGAGGCGATCGGCGAGCCGGTCGCGGTTCGCCCGATCCTCGTGCTGCCCGGCTGGTCGGTGAAGCGCACCGCGGTTTCCGGAATTCCGGTGCTCGCCGCGCGCCGCATCCAGGCTTACTTCCAGCGCATGCGCCCCCGGCCCGAGATGACCGAGACGCTGATCGAGCGCATCGCCGAGCAGATCGACCGCTCCTGCCGCGTCGTCGCGCTCGTGCCCCCGGCGAGCGCTGCTGCACCGCAACCCGAAAAAACGCTCCACTAGGAAATTCTGCGTCGCTTCCGAATGCTTTAATCGGGGGCCCAGGTTTTGCTTTGCCTTTTAAGAACGCAATGATTCCCGAGCCTCTGATCGTCGCGTACAAGGCCGCCCATTACGTCGTTTTCGGCGAGCCGGACATCGTGCTCAAGGTGAGCGAGCCGAACGCGCATCTGGACGCGCTGCTGGAGGCGAAGCGCGCCAGTTGCGCCGCCTTCATCTCGGCTGCCAACCCGCACGGCGAGCCGCGCGGCCTGGTGCGTAACGTGATCGCGTTTCAAGCGCTCAAGATCCTCGTGCGCAAGAGCCGCTATCTGTGCTTCGAGGGCGAAGGCCGCGATCCGGAGGGCGTCTGGCGGCCGGAGGGCAGCGTTCTCGTCCTCGACATCCCGCGCGTGGAGGCCGAGGCGCTCGGCAACCGCTTCGAGCAGAACGCGATCGTCTATGTGCAGAAGGGCGGGGCGCCCGAGCTCGTGATCCTGCGCTAGGCGGCGGCGCGATACTTCAACGTCACGCCGTTCAGGCGCTGGAGCTGGTCGAATGTCAGCTCCCCCGCGAGGATTTCCACCAGGTGCAGGCCGTCCGCCTTGACGTCGATGACGGCGAGATCGGTGTAGATGCGCGTCACGCAGCGCGCGCCGGTGAGCGGATAGCTGCAGCGCTCGACGATCTTGCTTTTGCCGTCCTTGGTGAGGTGCTCCATCATCACGAGCACGTTTTTCGCCCCGACGGCGAGATCCATCGCGCCGCCGACGGCGGGAATCGCATCGGCCGCGCCGGTGTGCCAGTTGGCGAGGTCGCCCTGGGCGGAAACCTGGAAGGCGCCGAGCACGCAGTAGTCGAGGTGGCGGCCGCGCACCATCGCGAACGAGTCGGCGTGGTGAAAGAACGAGCCGCCCGCCAGCAGCGTCACCGGCTCCTTGCCGGCGTGGATGAGGTCTTCGTCCTCCTCGCCCTTGGGCGGGCGCGGGCCGAAGCCGAGCACGCCGTTCTCGCTGTGCAGGATGATCTCGCGGCCCTTCGGCAGGAAGTCGGCGACGAGCGTCGGCAATCCGATGCCCAGATTGATGTAGGCGCCTTCCGGGATGTCGCGCGCGACGCGCGCGGCGAGCTGCTTGCGATCGAGTTTCTTCACGCGACTTTCCTCATCGGGGCGATGCGAACGACACGGTGCACGAAAATTCCGGGAGTCACCACGACCTCCGGATCGATCTCGCCGAGCTCGACGGTCTCGCGCACCTGGACGACGGTGCATTTGGCGGCGGCTGCCATGATCGGGCCGAACTGGCGCGCGGTCTTGCGGTACGTGAGATTGCCCCAGCGGTCGGCGCGCTCGGCCTTGATGAGCGCGTAGTCGGCATGGATCGGATATTCGAGCACGTAGTCGCGCTCGCCGATGCGCCGTGTTTCCTTTCCCTTCGCGAGGTCGGTGCCGAACGCGGTCGGCGTGTAGAACGCGCCGATACCCGCGCCGGCGGCACGGATGCGCTCGGCGAGCGTGCCCTGCGGCACGAGCTCGAGCTCGAGCGCGCCCGAGCGATACGCCTTGTCGAAGTGCCAGGAATCGGCTTGGCGCGGAAAAGAGCAGATGATCTTTTTCACGCGGCCCGCGCCGATCAGCGCGGCGAGTCCGTGATCGGCGTTGCCAGCATTGTTGTTGACGATGGTGAGCCCCTTCGCGCCCTGCGCCATGAGCGCATCGATCAGCTCCACCGGCATTCCGGCATTGCCGAAGCCGCCAAGCATCACGGTCGCCCCATCAGGGACGTCGGCCAGAGCGGCTTCGGCCGAGGCCACAAACTTGTTGATCACCTTCGCATTATCGCCTCGGAGGAGGCGACTGACTCCTCAGAAGTCACTTTTAGTGCAGTTATTAAGTTATTGATATTTAATGTGTTTCAAAATCGAGAAACCATCTCGAAATGTTAAGCTAAGTATTTGTCGCACCTGAACTTTTTCCTCTCGGAAGCTTGACCTTTAGCGGACTTTCGCATTAAAGTGGAGAAACGTAGAAAAAAGTGGGGAACATGTCTGCTTTCGGGCGGGCGGTGTCAGGGCGAGGAGAAAAAAAGGGATGGGAGGAGCGTTTCACGGCGCGGCGGTCATCACGCTCGATGCAAAGGGCCGCATTGCCATTCCCACGCGTCATCGCGAATCGCTGGTCGCGGCGAGCCGGACGCTCGTGCTGACCGCCCACCCCGACGGCTGCGCGCTGCTTTATCCGGAGAGCGAGTGGGAGCGCGTGCGCGCCCAGGTCGAGAAATTTCCGAGCTTTCATCCGCAGGCGAGCTGGTGGAAGCGGCTGCTGCTCGGCTTCGAGGAGCACATCGCGCCGGATGCCTCGGGGCGCGTGCTTCTCTCGAGCGGGCTGCGCCTGCACGCGAAGCTCGAGCGTGAAGCGATGCTCGTCGGGCAGGGCCATTACTTCGAGCTGTGGGACCCGGGCGTCTGGAACGCGAAGCTTTCCGCGGCGCTCGCCGGCACGGGCACGGCGCCGCCCGGGATGGAAGGCTTCTCGCTTTGAGCGAGGCCCATGAGCGCGCACCGCGCGGTGCTGCTCGAAGAGGCGCTCACGGCGCTTGCGCTCAAGCCCGGGGGCGCCTACGTCGATGCCACCTTCGGACGCGGCGGGCACAGCCGCGCGCTGCTCGAGCGGCTTGCGCCCTCGGCGAGGCTCGTGGCGCTCGACCGCGATCCGCAGGCGATCGCCGCCGCGCAGGAAATCCGCGATCCGCGTTTCAGCGCGGTGCACGCGCCCTTCAGCGAGCTCGGGCGGGCGCTGGCGCGCCTGGGCATCGAAAAAGTGGACGGCGTGCTGGCGGACCTCGGCGTGTCCTCGCCGCAGCTGGAGGATCCGGCGCGCGGCTTTTCCTTCCGCCACCCGGGGCCGCTCGACATGCGCATGGACCCGACGCGCGGGATGACGGCGGCCGAGTGGCTCGCGAAAACCACAGAAAAAGAACTCCGGGAGGCGATCGCTAGCTATGGCGAAGAACGGTTTGCTAAACAGGTTGCAAAGGCGATTGCTGCTGCTCGCGCACGCGAGCCGCTTGTCCGCACCGAGCAGCTTGCCGCTGTCGTGGCTGAGGCGATCCCCACACGGGAGAGGGGCCAGGATCCGGCGACGCGCACCTTTCAGGCTCTACGGATTCTCGTCAATCGGGAGCTTGAGGAGGTCGCGCTGATGCTTCCCCAGGCGCTCTCGGCGCTCGCCCCCGGCGGCCGGATCGCCGTGATCAGCTTCCATTCGCTGGAGGACCGGCTGGTGAAGCGGTTCTTCGCGGCGGCAAGCCGCCCCGACGTGCCCGAGAATTTGCCCATTCGTGCCAGCGAAATGCCACAAGCGCCGCTCACCATCGTCGGGCGCGTCACGCGCCCCACTGACACGGAAGTGAGCGCTAACCCCAGAGCCCGCAGCGCGAAGCTGCGCGCGGCCGAGCGTACCGGCGCTCGCCTTGACCCCGCTTTTCTCAAGCGAATCTCCGAACACGAGCCCGACGCGTGGCGAAGCTGAACCTCCTCCTCCTCCTGGTTCTCGTCGTCTGCGCGCTCGGGCTCGTCACCTCCCAGCACCAGTCGCGCAAGAAGTTCTCCGAGCTCGAACGCGAGCAGGAGCACAGCCGCGCCCTCGAAGTCGAGTACGGGCAGCTGCAGCTTGAATCGAGCACCTGGGGACTGCACTCGCGCGTCGAGCGCGTCGCGACCGGCGCCCTCGGCATGCGCGCGCCCGATCCGCGCCGCGTCAAGATCGTCGGGGACGGGCGGTGAGCTCCGCGAGCGTGCCGGTGCTGGTCCGGCTGCCGCAGTGGCGCGCCCGCTTCGCGCTGGCGCTGCTGCTCGCCGCCTTTCTCGTCCTCGCCGGGCGCTCGGCGTACCTGCAGTCCCTGAAGACGGGCTTTCTCCAGGAAAAAGGCGAGGCGCGCTACGCGCGCGTGCTCGAGATCCCCGGCACGCGCGGCCGCATCCTGGATCGCAACGGCGAGGCGCTCGCCATTTCGACGCCGGTGAAGTCGGTGTGGGCGATCCCGGAGGATTTCAGCGCCAAGTCCGCGCAGCTCGCCGCGCTCGGGCGGCTGCTCGGCCAGGAGCCGAGGGAGATCGAGCGCCGCATCTCGGGCGCCGAGCGCGACTTCGTGTACCTCAAGCGCCAGATTCCGCCCGAGACGGCGGCAAAAGTCGCCGCGCTCGGCATCCCGGGCCTCTACGAGCAAAGCGAGTTCCGGCGCTACTACCCGGGCGGCGAGACCACGGCCCACGTGGTCGGCTTCACCGGCGTGGACGACGCCGGCCAGGAAGGCATCGAGCTCGCGCACCAGAGCCAGCTCGCCGGCACCGCCGGCAGCCGCCGGGTGATCAAGGACCGGCTCGGGCGCATCGTCGAGGACGTCGAGTCGATCCGCGCCGCGCAGGACGGTCACGACCTGACGCTCGCCCTGGACAGCAAGGTCCAGAACATCGCCTTCGGCGCGCTCAAGGCCGCAGTCGAAGCGCACAAGGCGAAAGCCGGTGCGATCGTCGTGCTGGACGTGCGCACGGGCGAAGTGCTCGCGCTCGCCAACCTGCCGAGCTACAACCCCAACAATCGCGCCAAGGTGTCGCCGGCGCAGGTGCGCAACCGCGTCATGACCGACACCTTCGAGCCCGGCTCGACGCTGAAGCCTTTCACCATCGGGCTCGCCCTCGAGCTCGGCCGCGTCACGCCGCAGACGCTCATTCCGACCGCGCCCGGGGCGCTGACGATCGGCAACTACACCATCCACGACGCCCACCCGGGCGGCCAGATGACCGTCTCGCAGGTGCTGCAGAAGTCCTCCAACGTGGGCTCGGCGAAGATCGCGCTCTCGCTGCCGCGCGAGGAGATGCACGAGCTCTTTCGCCGCGTCGGGTTCGGGGCGGCGCCGCACCTCGGCTTCCCGGGCGAGGCGAGCGGGAAGCTGCGCCCGGCGAAAACCTGGCGCCCGGTCGAGCAGGCGACGATGGCCTACGGGCACGGCATCTCGGTGAGCCTGATCCAGCTCGCGCACGCCTACACGATCTTCGCGCGCGACGGCGAGCTCGTGCCGCTGTCCCTGGTGCGCACCGCGACCACGGCCGGCGGAACGCGCGTGCTCTCGCCCGAAGTCGCGCGCGAGATGCGCGCGATGCTCGAGTCGGCCGTGCAGCCGGGCGGCACCGCGCCGCGCGCGCGCATCGCCGGCTGGCGCGTCGCCGGCAAGACCGGTACCGCGCACAAGCAGGAGAACGGCGGCTACGCGGCCAGCAAGTACGTGTCGTCGTTCGTGGGATTCGCGCCCGTGTCCGAACCCCGGCTCGTGATCGCGGTCATGCTGGATGAGCCTTCGGACGGCCAATATTACGGCGGCCAGGTCGCCGCGCCCGTGTTCGCGCAGGTCATGCAGGGCGCGCTGCGCCTGATGGGCGCGCCTTACGACGCCCCGCTCGCGCCGCTCGAGCTGCCCGGCGAGGGCGAGGAAGCGAAGGAGAGCACCTGATTGACGACGTTTTCGCGCAGCTCGAGCCGCAGCTTCGATCCCGGGGAGCCGTGATCGAGCGGCTGACATCCGACAGCCGGCGCGCGGCGCCGGGCGCCGCGTTCTTCGCCTGGCCGGGCGAGTCGGCCGACGGTCGCCGCTTCATCGGCGATGCGGTGAAGCGCGGCGCCTCCGCCGTCGTGTGGGAGCGCGAGGGCTTTTCATTCGATCCGGCATGGAGCGTGCCGAACGCCGCCGTCAAGAACCTGAGAGAAAAGGCAGGCCTGCTCGCCCACCAGTTCTACGGCCGCCCGAGCGATTCGCTCTGGACGTGCGGCGTCACCGGCACGAACGGCAAGACGACCTGCTCGCAGTGGATCGCAGCGGCGCTTTCCATGGAGAACGTCAAGTCCGCCGTGATCGGGACTCTGGGTTCGGGCTTTCCTCCCCGGCTGGAGGCGGTGCAAAACACCACGCCCGATGCCCTCGAAACCCATCGCCTGCTTCGTGAATTCAAAGACGCCGGTGCCGGCGCGGTCGCGATGGAAGTGTCCTCGCACGGCCTGGACCAGGGCCGCGCGAACGGCATCGCCTTCAAGTGCGCGCTCTTCACCAACCTGACGCACGATCACCTCGACTACCACGGCACGATGGCCGAGTACGGCGAGGCAAAAGCGAAGCTGTTCGGCACGCCGCAGCTCGAAACCGCAGTGCTGAATCTCGACGATTCGTTCGGCCGCGAACTGGCGAAACGTACGCGCGCCAAGACTGTGGGCTACAGCATCTCGGGCGTGAGCGAGGGCGTGTCCGAATTTCTCGTCGCCGAACAAAAGAATCCAGGCCAAATAAAAATCACGACCAATTCCGGAAGCATCGAGGTCCCGATCGCGCAGGTCGGGGCGTTCAATCTTTCCAACGCCCTCGGCGTGCTCGGCTGCCTGCGGGCGAAGGGCATGCCTTTCGCCGAGGCCGCGCGGCTGCTCGGCAAGCTGCCGGCGGTGCCCGGGCGCATGCAGGTGGTGGGCGAGCGGCCGATGGTGGTGGTCGACTACGCGCACACGCCCGATGCACTCGAGAAGGTGCTCGGCGCGCTCAGGCCGGTGGCCGCCGCGCGCGGCGGCCGGCTCGCGGTCGTGTTCGGCGCGGGCGGCGACCGGGACGGGGCGAAGCGCCCGCTGATGGGCGGAGTCGCTTCGCGGCTCGCCGATCGGGTGATCCTCACCTCGGACAACCCGCGCAGCGAGGATCCCGCGCAAATCATCGAGGCGATCCGGCGCGGCACGAGTGGCGAGGTCGCTACCGATCCGGACCGCGAAAGCGCGATCCGCGCGGCGATCGCTGGCGCGGACGAAAGGGATGTCGTCCTTCTCGCGGGCAAGGGCCACGAGGCCACGCAGGAGATCGCGGGCCGCAGGCTGCCGTTTTCCGATGCGGCCGTCGCCGCCGCGGCGCTCGGGGCGCGGACGGAGCGATGATGAGCCTCGCCGAGGCCGCCAGCGCGATCCAGGGGCGCGTGTCCGGACCCGGCGCGGACGCGATCTTCGGCGGCGTCTCTACCGACAGCCGCAGCCTGGCGCGGGGCGAGCTCTTTGTCGCCATCCGCGGCGAACGCTTCGACGGGCACCGGTTTCTCGGCGTGGCAAAGGAGCGCGGCGCAGCGGGCGCCCTCGTCGACGAGAAATACGCCGCCGGGGAGCCGCTGCCGCGGCCGGGCCTCCCTCTTCTCGTCGTCGGCGATGACACGCGCAAGGGCCTCGGGCGGCTCGGGCGCCACTGGCGGCTGCGCTTCGCGCCGGCGCTCATCGCGATCACGGGCTCCAACGGCAAGACCACGACCAAGGAGATGCTCGCCTCGATCCTGCGCGCCCACGCGGGCGAAGCCGGCGCGCTGCACACGCAAGGCAATCTCAACACCGACATCGGCGTGCCGCTGACGCTGCTGCGCATGCGCGCGACGCACCGCTATTGCGCGATCGAGCTCGGCATGAACCATCCGGGCGAGATCGCCGAGCTCGCCGCGATCGCGCTGCCCACGATCGCGCTCGTCAACAACGCGCAGCGCGAGCACCAGGAATTCATGCACTCGATCGAGGCGGTCGCCGCCGAGAACGCGAGCGTGTTCGAGGCGCTGCCGGAGGGCGGCATCGCCGTGCTGAACGCAGAGGATGCGATGGCGCCGGTCTTCCGCGCGAAGGCAGGCGCCCGCAAGAGAATCGAATTCGGCCTCGCGGTGGGCGATGTCACCGGCCGCTACGCGCAAAAAGGGCTCGAAAGCGAGATCGTCGTGAGAACGCCGGCGGGCGAGGCGCACGCGAAGCTCGCGATCCCCGGGTTGCACAACGTGAGGAACGCGCTCGCCGCGGCGGCCTGCGCCCACGCGGCGGGCGTCGCGCCGGCGGCGATCGGCGCCGGCCTCTCGGATTTCCGTCCCTACAGCGGGCGCCTGCAGGTGAAGAAGACCGCCGGCGGCGCCACCCTGATCGACGACACCTACAACGCCAACCCGGACTCGGTGCGCGCCGCGATCGACGTGCTTGCCGCCTGCCCGGGGCCGACCGCGCTCGTCCTCGGCGACATGGGCGAAGTGGGCGAGCAGGGGCCGGAATTCCACGCCGAAGTCGGCAGGTATGCGCAGGAGAAGGGCATCCGGTTTCTTCTTTCTTTTGGCGCGGCAGCCAAAGAAAGCGCGAAAGCGTTCGGCGGAACCCACGTCGAGGATCTGAGCGAAATCAAGGCGAACCTGCAGGACGCCAGAACGATCCTGGTAAAGGGCTCGCGGTTCATGAGGATGGAGCGCGTCGTCGAGCTGCTGACCGGCGAAAAAGGGGGCGCGCACTAATGCTGCTCGAGCTCGCCCAATGGCTCGCCAAGGATGTGCGGCTCTTCAACGTCTTCCAGTACATCACGCTGCGAGCGGTGCTCGCGTGCCTCACGGCGCTCGCCATCTCGCTCATCCTGGGGCCCTACGTGATCCGCAAGCTCACGGCCTACAAGATCGGCCAGGCGGTGCGAGACGACGGTCCCAAGTCGCATCTCACGAAGGCCGGCACGCCGACCATGGGCGGCGCGCTCATCCTCGTCTCGATCGCGATCACGACGCTGCTGTGGGGCGACCTGCGCAACCGCTTCGTCTGGGTGGTGCTGCTGGTCACGCTCGCCTTCGGCGCGATCGGCTGGATCGACGACTACCGCAAGGTGGTGCGGCGCAACCCGAAGGGACTCTCGGCCAAGGCGAAATTCTTCTGGCAGTCGCTCTTCGGCCTGGGCGCCGCCGGCTTTCTCGCCTGGATGGCGCAGGGCACGCCCGGCATTCCGGCATTGAACGAGCTGATCGTGCCCTTCTTCAAGTTCGTCGCCTATCCGCTCGGCACGATCGGCTTCGTCATCCTCACCTATTTCGTCATCGTCGGCAGCTCGAACGCGGTCAACCTCACCGACGGCCTGGACGGCCTGGCGATCATGCCCACGGTCATGGTCGGCGGCGCGCTCGGCATCTTCGCCTACGTCGCGGGCAACGCCGTGTTTTCCAAGTACCTCGGGCTGCCCTACATCGCGGGCGCGGGCGAGCTTGCCGTCATCTGCGGTGCGATCGTCGGCGCGGGGCTGGGCTTTCTCTGGTTCAACGCCTACCCGGCGGAAGTGTTCATGGGCGACGTGGGTGCGCTCGCCCTCGGCGCCGCGCTTGGCACGATCGCGGTGATCGTGCGCCAGGAGATCGTGCTCTTCATCATGGGCGGCGTCTTTGTCGCCGAGACGCTTTCGGTGATGATCCAGGTGCTCTACTTCAAGTGGTCAGGCGGCAAGCGCATCTTCCGCATGGCGCCGCTCCACCACCACTATGAGCTCGAAGGCTGGAAAGAGTCGCAGGTGGTGGTGCGCTTCTGGATCATCACCATGATGCTCGTCCTCTTCGGGCTCTCGACGCTGAAGCTAAGATGATGCGCGAGCCGGCCTTCTCGCTGCTTGCTCCTCCCGGGGCGTTTGCGCTCAAGGGAAAAAGAGTTCTGGTGCTCGGGCTCGGCGACACCGGCCTTTCGGTCGCGCAATGGGTGCAGCGCCACGGCGGCATCGTGCGCGCGGCCGACACGCGCAAGGCGCCGCCCAGGAAAAGCGATTACGCCGGCGAGCTGGTCACCGGGAATTTCAAGACCTCTCTTCTCAAAGGGGTTGATCTTGTCTGTGTCAGTCCCGGCCTTGCCCTGACCGACTCTATTTTTCTTGAAGCTGCAGAAAAACAAATCCCGGTGGTGGGAGACATAGAACTCTTTGCGTGGGACGCGCGCAAGACAAAGGCGAAGGTGCTTGCGATCACCGGGACGAACGGGAAAAGCACCGTCACCGCGCTCACCGGCCATCTGCTGCGCTCGGCGCGCATCGACGCGGAAGTCGCGGGCAATATCTCGCCGCCCGCGCTCGAGGCGCTCGCCAAGAGGAAGAAAGCGCCGGCCGCCTGGGTGCTCGAGCTCTCGAGCTACCAGCTCGAGACCACCTGGTCGCTTGCCCCCGAGGCGGCGGCGGTGCTCAACCTCTCCGAAGACCATCTGGACCGCTACGCGGGGCTGGCCGAATACGCCGCGGCGAAGGCGCGCATTTTCCAGGGGCGCGGCGTGCAGGTGCTCAATCGCTGCGATTCCGGATCGATGGCGATGGCGCTGGCCGGCCGCGCGCAGGTGACGTTCGGCATGGACGTGCCGCCGATGCCGGAGGATTTCGGGATCAGGAACGAATGGCTGGTGCAAGGTGAAGAACGAATCCTGAAAGCTGGCGAACTTCCCATCACGGGAGCCCACAACGTCTCCAACGCGCTCGCCGCGTGCGCGCTAGCGACGCTCGCCGGCGCGCCGCTCGCTTCGCTCGGCGCCGGCCTGCGCAGCTTCCGCGGCCTGCCGCACCGAATGGAACTCGTGGCCGAGCGCGGCGGCATCGCCTGGCTCGACGATTCCAAGGGCACGAACGTCGGGGCGACGGTCGCCGCGCTGAACGGCCTCGGGCGCCCGGCGATCCTCATCCTCGGCGGCGAAGGCAAGGGCCAGGACTTCTCGCCGCTTGCGCCGGCCGTGAAAGCCCACGCGCGGCATGTGGTTCTGATCGGCCGGGACGCGGGCTTGATCAAGCGCGCACTCTCAGGCGTGGACGTTCCGAAGGAAAAAGCCTCCACGCTCGAAGCCGCCGTCAGGCGTGCCGCCGAAGTGGCGCAGAGAGGGGACGCCGTGCTGCTCTCGCCCGCGTGCGCGAGCTTCGACATGTTCCGCGACTACAAGCATCGCGGCGAAGCCTTCGCCGCCGCGGTCAAGGAACTCAAGCATGGCTAGCGTCGTCGCAGGCGGCAACCTGGGCGGCAGCCTGCGCGGCAACCAGCCCGCGCCGGAGTACGACCGCTCGCTCGCCTGGGCGGCGCTGATCCTCGTCATGCTCGGGCTGGTGATGGTTTACTCGGCTTCCATCGCCACCGCGGAGTCAAGCCGCTTCTCCGGGCACAACCCGGCGTACTTCCTCCTGCGGCACGGCGCGTTCCTCGCCGTCGCGCTCGCCGCGGCGACCGCGGTGTTCATGATTCCGGCGCGCCTGTGGCAGAAGGCCGCGCCCTGGCTCTTCGCGGCGGGCGCGGTGCTCCTCGTGCTCGTCCTCGTCCCCGGCGTCGGGCGCGAGGTGAACGGCGCGCGCCGCTGGCTCAACCTCGGCGCCGTCAACGTCCAGCCCTCCGAGATCATGAAGCTCGCGGTTGTACTCTATGCTGCCGACTACACCGTGCGAAAGCACGCCGTGCTGAAGAACTTCAAGCGCGGCCTGCTGCCGATGCTCGGGGTCATGCTGGTGATCGCCTGGCTGCTCCTGCGCGAGCCCGACTTCG